>Ga0268298_10000091_pt1 | contig 107651 bp, 68 predicted proteins | sample WWTPWeurt_MetaG_FD_194462 | JGI IMG/M metagenome (GOLD analysis project Ga0268298, IMG submission 194462) | Activated sludge microbial communities from WWTP in Nijmegen, Gelderland, Netherland - WWTP Weurt | ecosystem: Engineered > WWTP > Aerobic digester > Activated sludge | place...
CTCTTTCGATTCCCGCCGTCTCCACTGAACAGCCCCTTGTTAAACTATGAATTTCATAGGCTTGACAAGGGGCTGATTTTTTGGTATCTTCTTTTGTCAAAGAATTGTCAAAAGACCTGATTTTGCGGAGTTCACACGGTTGCCGCTCAGAGAATTGATCGCATTATGAATATTGTCTGCTAAAGAACAAGCCCCGTAAGGGGCTTGTTCGGTTTATCTGAATTTGGCTTAAACAACCCATGCGTTATCCAGCATTTAACGCGCGCGGAAAGAGAATGTTGTTCTCTTTGTGAATATGCCAATGCAGGTCGCGTTCGAGCTCCTCGAGGCCTGCGAATAGGCCGCGATAAGTGTTGCAGGCGCCATCGGGAGGCGTGTAGTTGTTCGTGATGAGGCGCAGTTCTTCCAAGGCGCGCCCGGCGGATTCGTGTTCGGCTTCCATCACGCTGATTGGGCCGAAAAGCTGCGCTCCAACGTGCGACGGTAGGGCACCTATGTCAATCTGTTTCACAGCGGGGAAGAGAATATTCTCTTCTTTGTACATGTGAGAATCAAGCTCTGCGTACAGCGCTGAGAATACTTCAAGCAAATTGCGCAATTCCGGGTGGTTTTCGCCGTGCACGCGATATACCTTCTCCGCCATTGCGCCGAGGTTGGGCAGCGCTTTACGCAAATATGCGTGGTGGGTCGAGACAATATTGTCCACGAGCACCGAAAGACGCTCCTGTGACCAGTCCGGCTCATTGCCGGCCTCTGGCATGCTATCAGCCAACAGTAGTTCCGCCATCACAACTTGCGGATCGATTGACTTGCGTTCGCAGGCAGCGCTCAACAGAATGCCGCCGCCGCAACAGAAATCAATTTGGAATTGCTGAAAGACACGTGCGCGGCTAGGCTTCTCGACGACTAATTGTCCGACACGTGATTCCAAGGTGATACTCATAGTTTCCCCGTCATGGTTGATTGTATTGTGCGTCAACACTTGATCTCGGCATCTTTTCTGGCGTAGAACCACCAGTTGACGACCAAGCATGTAACATAGTATATTGCGAAACCATACAGCGCATATTGCGGGTGGCCCGCTTTGATCTGCGCGCCGAATACTTGCGGAATGATGAAGGCTCCGTAAGCGGCGATTGCCGATGTCCATCCCAGCACCGGCCCGGCGAGTTTCGCGTCAAAGATAATCGGGATCATGCGGAAAGTTGAGCCATTGCCGATGCCTGTCGTTACAAATAGCAGCAGAAACAAGAACAGGAACGGCACGAAGTAGGTCTCGGGTGTAGGCGACGCATTCGCCGCTTTGATGTTGTAGGCTACACCCAATGCAGCCGCGATCATAACTACAGTGTCCCATTGGGTGACCCTCGCACCGCCGAATTTGTCAGACAGCCAACCTCCAACCGGGCGAATAAGCGACCCCACAAGCGGTCCAAGCCAGGCGTACGCAAAGGGGTTCGGCGCATTGGGGTTCACGGTACCGTCAGGCAGGTAACCGAACACGTCTTGAATCAGTTTCGGAAATGCCGCAGAATAGCCGATGAACGAGCCAAAGGTCATCACATACAGCCACGTCATCACCCAGTTATGTTTCTCTTTGAAGATCGTGAACTGATTGCTCAGGTTTTGTCGAATCCTCTCAGGCGAAAGATAGCGGATCAAGGCCAGCGCCAGGACAATCGTGATTGGCAGGACGATCCACATGTTTACTTTCATTTGCACGAGCATGTAGAGTCCGACGGCTGATGCCGCGTACCCCAGTGCTGTCAAATAGAGCAGCTTGGCAATAGCGACTGGAGCCGATCCTACATTGTGGACTTCGAGGTTGCTCATGAATATCCACGCGAGTATCGCGAGCACGGCAAGGATGGGTACCCATACGAAACCGCCATTTTGAATCCAAACTGAACTGGTTGAGTTGGCCGCCGTCCACGCGCCGCCTCCAAATGCTCCGACTATACTGAAGGTCATCACGAACGGTAAGAGCACTTGCATGACGCTCACGCCGAGATTTCCAAGTCCTGCGTTCAACCCCAACGCTGTACCTTGCACACGCTTGGGGAAGAACAGGCTAATATTTGACATCGAAGACGCGAACGCCCCGCCGCCGATTCCGGAGAGCGCCGCCAGGATTACAAACGTCGAGTACTCCGTGCCCGGCGCGCGCAAAGCCATACCCAACCCCAACGCCGGCAAAATCAGGAGCGCGGTCGTCGCGGCCACGACGTTGCGGCCGCCGCTCAGTGCAACGAAAAACGAGTTTGGAATGCGTAATGTTGCTCCTGTCAGTCCGGCGATGGAAATCAAGGTATAGAGCATCGCCTTGTTCTTGGCCGGATCAGGATCAAACTGGAAACCAAGCTCCTGCATCTTGGTAGTAATGATAGACCAGTACATCCACACCGCAAATCCGCAGAGCAGGCAGGGAATCGAAATCCAGAGATTCCGATTGGCGATGCGTTTGCCTTCTTTTTCCCAAAGGGCGCCATCTTCGACGTTCCAGTTCGTCAGTGTCTGTGCTATGTGTGGCTCCGTTGCGGATGAGTTGCTCAATTTGATTTGGATTCGACAGGATGATCGTGCCGATCCTCGATATGGCGCATTAGCACGGGCGCCTTGCTTCGCATCATCTTCTGGATAACGAAGTGCATCCAGAGTAAACAGACAAGGGACAAGGCCGTGAGAAAAATCCAGGATGTCGTCCAGATGCCAGTTGCTTTCAGCATGTAGCCAAAGAGTATCGGACAGAAGAAGCCGCCCAAGCCGCCGACGACACCAACTATTCCTCCGACGACGCCGATCTGCTCAGGATAGTAGTCTGGAATATGCCGGTACACCGCGGCTTTGCCGATACCCATCATGATGCCGACGACAAACACGATGAATGTGAAGATCCAGACGTTGGCTTGGAAGAACAGGTGCGTCACGCCGCGCGCAAGCAGCTGTTTCTTGACCACCTTGTCGCCGACTTGTACCGCCGGGACCTGCCAGAATTCACCGGACGGAAAGACCAAGAAATTATTGTCTTGATTCTTGCGCCAGGCAGCCGGTTCCGGACGAACTTTGTAATCGCGTGAATCAACACGAATCAACGTGTCCGACACGAAAGTGACTGTACCGCCTCGAGCGGCAGTCACGCCAGATCCTGGCGACTCGATATCCATGCGCGGCACGCATAACAAAGCGCATCCAGCCAAGCAACTGCCCAACACCCAGTACATTACGCGCCGTGCGCCGAACTTGTCGGACATCCAACCACCGAGCGCGCGAATCACGCCGGAGGGTAAGCTGAAGATTGCCGCCATCATACCCGCCGTGGTGACGCTCATCGTATAAACGTTGACGTAGTACGGAATCAGCCACTGCGCGAGCGCAACGAATACGCCGAAGACAAGGAAGTAGTACAGTCCGAAGCGCCATACACGCACGTACTTGAGCGGTTCGAGGCGCTGCATCAATGTTAGCCCAGTCGAGTGCGGCGTGCGCTTCTCAAAGGTAAGGAAATAGAAAAGAACGGCCATAATAACGAGCGCAAGGGCATAGAGTTTTGGCAGTGTCCGCCAAGCATCAATGTTCACGCCGCCGTCAGTAAGCATTCGCAATGCAATCGGAGCGCCCATGCTCGTCAAGGCCGAGCCAGCGTTGCCGACACCAAAGATCCCGAGCGCCGTGCCCTGCCGCTCTTTGGGAAACCATACCGACGTGTAGGCAATTCCCACCGCGAAAGCTGCGCCGGTGAGCCCAAACCCTAAGCTGGCACCGAGAAACTCGTAGTACTCATTGGCCATGCTGGTCATGTACATCGGAACAGCGGCAATCAGCATGAGGATCGTGTAAACACGCCGACCTCCGTACTTGTCCGTCAAAACACCAACGGGCAAGCGCATGATCGAACCGGTCAATACCGGAATACCGATCAGCCAGCCCATTTGTGCTTTGTCCCAGGCGAACACGTCGTTATCCACGAGAAAGGTGATCAACACACCATTCATCATCCAACCCGCGAAGCAGACGGTGAATGCGACAGTGTTAAGTATGAGAACTTGAATGGCCCGACGACGGTTTTCCATGGCAGTACTCCTGTTAGTTGCGTGCCTCGTCAGGTCGTGTGGCCCGCGTCCCGGCCGCAAGCCCGTATAACAAGTGGCGTAAACCCCACAAGCCGGCGGCCGTCGCCAGAATCAACATGACTACGTGCAGTTTGTAGGCACCGAGGTTGTGCACGAACAGCTTCCACGGATTGCCGTGAACTTTATTGAGCGGATGCGTACCATCGAGGTACTCCTGCGCATCTGGGATGCCGTCGCTGTCCAGATCACTGGCAAAGCCATAGACATCGGGGAACTGGTCTGGATGTGCGCGCAATTCAAGAAATTTTGACTTACCGACTTGCGTGATTATCCGGTTTCCGAATTCGTTCAGTATCGGACTCTGCACAGGCACGCCCGGCGCAAACGCTCCGCGTGCGGCATTCAAGCGGTTCAATTCGTCCGGCGTCAGGCTACCGATTTGCCCGCGCCCTGCACCTTCTGGACCGTCGCCGCTGGTGTGACACATCGCACAGTTTATCGGCTGACCGCCGTGTTCCTGCGAGAAACGCTGAAATTCGGGGTAAGCGTATGCCGATTGAACTATCGCGAGCAGTATTGGTAGGATGAGCGCCTTGTTCATCGTATCATCCTTTCACGGCGTGATATATTTGCTCGCCGAACAACGTCATGATGATCATATATGCCGCGACCGCCGAGGCAATCCAGCGCATTGTCTTATGACTTGAGTTTCGGAATATCCATGGAGCCGCAAACAAGCCTAATGTGGCGATGGTCATCACAACAATAATTACCCAGAAGGGAAGCATCTCCATCGGATAGTAAACAAAGAAGAAATACCATTCCGGTTTGATGCCGTCGGGCGTTGAACCGAGTGCGTTATATGGCTCAAGTAGCGGATAAGGAAAGAGTGAATCAAACGGCAGGCACAAAGCGAGAATGAACAGAATCAGGAAGGCAATGCCCCACTCTTTGAAGTCCTTCAGGATGAAGAAAGGAAAGAACTTCTCCTTGCGCTTGGGTTTGTCTTCAACGCCCGCGCTCATACCATGCAACTGCACTGAGAGCAGATGCAGCCCGAGAATACCAAACACAACAAAGGGCAGGATTACCACATGCAGAGCGAAGAACCGGCTAAGCGTCGCCTGACCGATGGCCGACGCGCCCTGAATCGTTACGCGCACCTCTTCCGCCAAGTGCGACAGCGCCGCGGGTAGGTATTGGCCGACTTGATCTATCGAGGCCAGACCGACTTTTGTTGCGTTCACTGCGATCTGATTCCACGGGAGTAGATAGCCCGTGAATCCAAATCCAAATGTTACCATCACCAGCAAAACTCCGGCGATCCACGTCAGCTCGCGCGGTTTGGCAAATGCCTTCATGGCCAATGCGGTTAGCATATGGGCAATTACGCAGAATATCATAAACGACGCGGACCAGGCGTGCATGTTGCGAATTAGGGCGCCCATAGTCACGAAGTGAGTGATGTATTCGACGGACTCATGTGCTTCGCTGACCGTAGGTTCGTAATAGAAGAGCAGCATCAAGCCGGTCAACACCTGAATACCGAAGAAGAAGAGCGCGAGGCCGCCCAGATAGTAGCCCCATGACATGCGGTGCACAGGCACCTCTTTTTCGGTGACCATATCGCGCATGTTGAGCTTGTAGAGCGGGAAGCGCGAAGTGATGAAATCGAAGACGGATTGAGCAGGCGAGTTTTTCATCACGCCTCCAGAGTCAATGACTTGACGATGAACAGCGAGCAAGTCTCTGCGACAGCCGGATCAATGCGGCCCGTGCGTGAGCCGCGCGCGCTTTCGGTCGCAAGCTCGTTGCCGTTTTGGTCGCGCACTACCCAGGCGATTTTGTCCAGCGGCGCTTTGGCCGGCGCGCCTGTATTGGGCATGCCCGTTTTGATGTCGAAGTACGACACATGGCAGGGGCACAAGATGCGGCCACTCGCGTCTACTTGATTGCCCACTGTGCAGCCCAAGTGTGTGCACTTGGCGGACAACAGCATCGGCCACCCGTCTTCGCCGCGAAACGCGAGGCCCGGGCGCATGGCGTAGTCAATGAAGTACTTACCAGTTTGGCCGTTTAACTCGGAGAGCTTTGAGACATAGATCTCTTCCGCGCGCAAACGCTCCAGCTCGAGCTCCTTCTCTTCAGCGGTCAGCTGCAAACGACGCAAACGGGTTTCGAGTAGGTTTGCCTCTTCGTCTTTGTGCATTCCGGGCATTTGGAAGAAGCGACCCAATTTGTCGAGCACGCCGACGGATAGCAGCAATCCCGCAGCACTGAGACCGAAGGCCGCTTTCATAAAATGACGGCGGGACTCTTCTGTCGCACGCGCCGTAGCAGCCTGCTCATGGCGGCGCGGATTGCTCCATACGACCTTTTGGGGCGAGCGGAATAGATAGTGTATCGGCACCGAAATCATGTGAATAAGCCGCGTGAACGGAAGCACGAGCAAGATGAGCCACGCTCCAGTCAAGTGCAACTGAATGGGAAGCGGCATGTCCCGCACAACTGTGATGTCGGGACTCAAAGTGATTAAGCTCCACACATAAGGTGTGAGTGTTCCCGTTGACCAACTTGCACCCCAGCGATAGCCTATTGCGACTATGAAACCCAACGCGACTTGCGCAATCAGCAATGATGTTACGATGAAATCCGCGAGCTTTGTGGTCTTCTGCAGTGTTCCGGTGGTCAGTCGACGGAAGAAGAGCACGGCCAATCCTATCAGACACATGACCGCCGCAGCCAGTCCGAGAATCTCCACAAAGATCAGCAACAAGGGCACTGACATGAGACTCTGCCAGACGCCGGGTATGAGAAAAGCCACGAGATGGCCGAGGAAGATCAATAGGATGCCGAAGTGCCACGGCAATGATCCCCAACGCAGCTTGTCGCCCTCCAAGAACTGCGACGACAGTGATGTTACGCCGTATGGGTCTTTGCGCATGCGCCAAACGATGCCGACAATGCACGTCACTATGGCCGCGTACGGCAGCCCGACGAATGTAAACAGTTCAAGCATAGGCTACCTCCACCGTCTCGATCTCGGTTACGGTTGCAATAACTGCTTCCAATAGATGCGCGTAGGGATTTTGTTTTGAGCTTAGCAGTACACACATTTTGAGTAGGGCCGGGATGAGGATATACTGAATGATTTCCGGGCGATCAGTGCCAGCCGCATACGGCAAGAATCGTGTGACGGTAGGCATGTGGTCGGCCGTTTCTCCTTGGGCTTCAAACTGCGCGGCACTATACATATCCAGCAAACCGACCATCAGGTGCGAGCGCTTGAAGCTTTCGACTCCGAACAGGTGGACACTGAGCGCGGGGGAGCACAGCGGCGAAAGATCGAATGTACGCGTGTACAGTTCCTGCTGCTCAAATAGCGGCATTTGGCCCAAGGCAGCGCGGAACTCATCAAGCGCCTTCCGAGATTTTCGCGGCAGGTCAAAGCGTTCGAGATACGCCACGCGCGCGGTACAATTTTCTTGAGGGTAGCTCATGGCGTCCGCATAGGCGGAACAAATACCTGCGAACTCTTCAAATGAGACTCGGCTCATTTTGCCCCCGCTTTCGGGCTGAAACCGCAGCTGCCTTTGCAGTCTTGAACGTCGCACAACGCGCCAATGGCTTCCTCGCGTTGTAACGGAGGGAGCACGTAGCGCTTGTGAACGGTGGGAACTGCCGTCAACGCGTAGATTTCTTCAGCCTCTTCCGCTGTTGTACCCGCTTCGCGGAGTATTCGTTTGACTTTGTCCTCTTGCAAGTCGCCAACCTGCTGCATGCGTTTGTAGTAGCGCACAGCCATGAGTTTGCGCAAGGAAGCTGTTACTACCGATTCATTTCCCGCGCTGAACAACCGCGCCATATACTGTACGGTTAGCCGCGACTTGTCCAACGATGAAAAGAAGCTATCTTCAGCATGATCGTACGGTTGGTCACCGTCCTTGCCCATCACCGGAAGCAGCGGCGGCACGTAGAAAAGCATCGGCATCGTGCGATACTCGATGTGCAGCGGAAGTGCAAGCTTCCATTTCACAACGTAATTGTACACAGGCGATTTGCGCGCGGCATCGAGGAACTCGTCACTGATTCCGTTAGCTTTGGCCGACGCGATGACGTTTTCGTCGTTTGGATCGCAAATGATATCGCGTTGCGCCTCGACCAAGAGCGGATCGGCCGTGCTCATCGCGGAGGTAATACGATCCGCGTCATAGAGAAGAACGCCAAGGTAGCGAATCCGGCCCACGCAGGAATGGAAACAGGCGGGTGCTTGCCCGGTTTCGAGACGCGGATAGCACAGAATGCACTTCTCAGATTTTCCAGTCACCCAGTTGTAGTATATCTTCTTGTACGGACAAGCGGACACACAGGCGCGCCAGCCACGGCACTTGTCTTGATTGATCAAGACGATGCCATCTTCACCTCGCTTGTAAAGCGCTCCCGACGGACAAGAGGCGACGCAACTGGGATTAGCGCAGTGATTGCAAATGCGCGGCAGATACATGAAGGCGACGCGCTGAATTTCAAACAGCTGCTGCCGCTCTTCTTCAGACAGCGCATCATAATTGACATCGTTGGCCGCATATTTCGGCGAGCCGGAAAGGTCGTCGTCCCAGTTCGGTCCGCGCTCAATCTTCATCTCCTCGCCAGTAATCTGCGAAATCGGCCTCGCCGTGGGCTGATCGTCACCTTCCGGCGCGTCAAACAGATTCTCGTATTCGTAAGTCCACGGCTCGTAGTAATCTTCTAACCCGGGTTGATTCGGATTGTAGAAGAGTTTAAGCAATCCGCCTAGTTTCGACTGCGAGCGTAATTCGAGCTTCTTGCCGTTTCGGAGCTTCCATCCGCCTTGATAACGGTCCTGATCTTCCCAGCGATGCGGGAACCCGGTGCCCGGTTTCGTTTCGACGTTGTTCCACCACATGTATTCAGCCCCGGGACGATCCGTCCAGACATTCTTACAGGCAATACTGCAGGTATGACACCCGATACATTTGTCGAGGTGAAACACCATGGAGACTTGTGCGCGTACATCCATTTGGTCACCTCCTACCAGACGATTTTGTCAAGTTTCTTCACCGCAACAAAGGTATCGCGATTGACACCCTGCGGCCCCCAGTAGTTAAAAGCATACGTGAATTGTCCGTAGCCGCCAATCATGAACAAAGGCTTCAATCGGGCGCGCGTTAGACTGTTGTGGCCGCCCGCGCGTTTGTTACCGCGTTCCGGCGACTTGGGAATTCCCAATGTACGCTCGGGAGAGTGGTAAATGAAGCACATGCCGCGTGGAATGCGCGCGCTAACGTTTGCGCAGGTGCAAACGACGCCGTGGTCATTGAAAATCTCAACCCAGTCGTTATCCTCGATTCCCAACAGCAGCGCGTCCTTGTCGTTGATCCAGATGGGATCGTGACCTCTGCTAAGCGTACGCATGCGCAGCGTGTCGCCATAGGTCGAGTGAATAGACCACTTTCCGTGGGGTGTCAGATAGTTCAACACCAACGTGCCGCCTGCGGGCCGGGACATCTCGAGATCACCTAAAATCTCTCTCGCGGGCCGGGGTTTATAGGTGGGAAGGTGTTCACCATACGCAATGTAGGATTCGTGATCAAGGTAGTAGTGCTGTCTGCCGCTCAGCGTGCGCCACGGTATCAGGCCTTCCACGTTCTGACAGTATGCGGAGTATGTCCTGTTGTCGCTGGTCACACCGGTCCAGAACGGCGTCGTTAGAATCCGCCTCGGCTGCGCGGCAATGTCGTCGAACGTGATACGCACCGACCGCGTTTTCTCGGCGGCGTGAGTGTGATCAACTCCTGTTTTTATTGCCTCGGCCTTGTATGCACGATAGGCCAGTTCACCATTCGTTTCCGGCGCGAAGTGCAATATCGCTTCACAAACAAGCAAGTCTTCACGCAACGACGGATATTCACCTCCACCCCACTTTTCCGTTGGATTGTTTTCCATGTAGGCATCATAATGATCGGCAACGTCAAACTGCAGGCCGTGCATGCCGAGGCCATTGCGGAAATTCGGTCCAAGGCTGATGAAGCGGTTGAAGACGTTCTTGTAGTCGCGCTTCACAACCTTGATTACCGGCATCGTCTTGCCGGGAATGGCGTCGCACTCGCCCTTTGACCAGTCCTTGACACTTGGTTGAGCTATCTCGGCTGGAGTATCATGCGCCAACGGCGCTGTGACAATATCCTCCACGGGATTGGGCAGATAACGCTCGGCAAGCTTCGACGTGACTCGCGCCACCTCGCGGAAAATGTCCCAGTCACTCTTCGACTCCCAACAAGCCGGCACAGCGGCTTGCAAAGGATGGATAAAGCTATGCATGTCCGTCGAGTTGAGGTCATTCTTCTCGTAGTACGTCGCAGCGGGCAGTACAATATCCGAGTAGAGCGCCGAAGTGTCCATGCGGTAATTCAAGTCCACGATCAGATCAAGTTTCCCAGTTTCGATCTTGTCGTGCCAGGTGACCTCTTCGACAAGCTCCTTCGCCTGCTCTTTGGCAATGAGATTCGTGTGCGTGCCGAGGTAGTGCTTTAGGAAGTACTCGTGACCTTTGGCGGACGACATCAGCGCGTTGCCCCGCCAGATATAGAACACGCGCGGGAAGCTCGACGGCGAATCAGGATCTTCAACGGCGAATTTCAGCTTCCTTTGTTTGAGCCGCTCGACGACTTTTGCAATCATGCTCTGTTCGTCGGTGGCGCCTTCAGCGCGGATTTCCTTGGCTACATTTAATGATGACTCGGTAAACTGCGGATAAGACGGCAACCACCCGGCGCGCACGGCTTGAATCTGGCGGTCAATAGTATGCCCATGCGCCATGCTATGCTTGCGATCCGCGACCGGACAGATTTCCTCGAACTTGCGGTCATAACGCCACTGATCCGAGTTAACATAGTGGAACGATGGCGTATTTTGTAAACGCGGCGGAGCGGACCAGTCGGTTCCGAACGCAATCGGTGCCCACGATGTTTGCGGCACAAGCTTCTCTTGCCCGACATAGTGGTTCAAACCGGCACCATTTTTGCCGACCGCGCCAACAAGCATCAGGCTCGAGATGATAGAGCGGTAGATCAGATTGTTATGGTACCAATGGTTTGCGCCAGCGCCGATGATCACGCTGCATTTGCCCCCGCTCTTTTCGGCCGTCAACGCCCACTCACGCGCGAAACGCAACGCCACGTCACCTGAGACGCCCGTGAACTTCTCTTGCCAGGCAGGCGTGTAAGCGCGTTCGGGATCGTCGTAGGGGTTGGATTGCGTGCTTTTACGCACGACGCCATAGCGCGCAATTAACAGTTCGAAGGCTGTAGTGACATATGTGTCACCATCCACAGTCTTGACCTTGCGTGCCGGGACGCTGGTTTTCACCCACGCATCGCCGCCTTCAGCAGTAAATTCAGGCAGCATTACCGTGATGCTCTCATCCTTTTCGGCATCAAGCATCAGGAGCGGATCAATCGCGCTGCCGTCGCGCTCATCTTCGAGCTTGAGATTCCACTGCCCTTTCTTTTCCTGCCAGCGATGTCCCATTGTGCCTTGCGGCAAGCACAATCTGCCCTGCGCATCGAGCATCAGGAACTTCCAATCGCTGTTCGCCGTGTCCTTCGTCTCGGCGATGCGCGAAGCCCGCAAATACTGGCTTGCTGCAAAAGTGCCATCCGCCTGCTTTCTTAGTTCAACCAGAATCGGTCCGTCGGTAAACTGCTTCTGATAATCTACAAACGATGGCACATGGCGTTCGACGTAGTTTTCGCGCAGAATCGTGTGGCCGACCGACATCCAGAAGGCGGCATCTTGGCCTTGGTGAATCGGCACCCATTCATCGGAAACCTTGGACACCATAGCGAAGTCCGGTGAGAACACCACGACTTTTGCACCACGGTGGCGCGCTTCAACGAGGAAGTGCGCATCAGGCGTGCGTGTCATCAAGACATTTGAGCCGACGACTGCTATGAAGTTCGAGTGAAACCAGTCTGCACTCTCCGCGACGTCGGTTTGTTCGCCCCAAATTTCGGGCGAGGCCGGTGGCAGATCACAGTACCAATCATAAAAGGACAGCGCAACGCCGCCCATCAATTGCATAAAGCGCGCGCCGGCCGCGTAACTCACCATGGACATTGCAGGTATCGGCGAGAATCCAATTAGCCTATCCGGCCCGTGTTTCATCACCGTGTGAATGTTTGCGGCTGCGAGAATCTCCAACGCTTCATCCCACGAGAACCTTCTGAAGCCGCCTTTACCGCGTGCCTGATGGAATCGAGTGCGCGAGGCGGGATCGGACACAATGGAGTTCCACGCCGCCACCGGATCATCCGGGAATTTCACTTTTGCCTCGCGCCACAAATCTATCAACGCGCCGCGCACATACGGATATTTCACGCGAATCGGACTGTAAATGTACCATGAATAGGAAATGCCGCGCTGGCAGCCGCGCGGCTCATAGGGTGGAATATCCTTGTCAATGATAGGATAGTCTAGAGCTTGCATTTCCCAAGTGACGATGCCATTTTTGACATAAATGTTCCAACTGCAACCGCCGGTGCAATTGACGCCGTGCGTGCTGCGGATGATCTTATCATAGGACCAGCGGTTGCGGTAGAAGTCCTCCCACTCGCGCTGTTTAGGATCGAAGAGGTCAGTTATCCAACTCATATGTTACCTCGTGTGCGCACTGCAGCGCGATACGGATTTCTGCGATACAACCTGACGATGCCGATCAGCGCAAGTGCGCCGGCTATTGAACCGATCATGGATACTTTGTCTTCCATGCTTTCGACGGGCTGCAGATCAGGTGACGAAAGATATTCCGCGAGATGCACTGCTTCCTGCGCAGTGATGGGGTTGTCCTTGTAAGTTCCACTCATGACAAGATATTGTGCCTGTTGAATCGCGGATGTCATGGCAACCTTTCCCATGCGGTCGCGAAGCAATGTCAAATCCGGGCCAAGCGATCCGCCGCGCGCGCCCGCGCGATGGCATGTGGCGCATGCAATGCCGTTATTAGTGAGCGGTGTTTCGCCTTCGAACAGGCGCTGGCCTGCGCTCTTGGAGGCAGGTTCGAGCGTGGCTGCAACAGCCTTGCTGGCGAGTTCCTGAGCAATCTTCACTCGGTCTCCCGCGCGGGCGTCTTGCAAGAGGCCGACAAAGCCGTTCACTTCCTCTGCGGTCATCGGTCCGACGCGCTGTTCCATCAGCTTGACTTTCGTGAACAGCTCACCTTGCGGCCATACGCGCGTCGGAAGCAGGTCGGGGCCGGTAAGTTTGCCGCCGCCAATCGTGTGGCAACCTGCGCACTTCATGGCGTATGCCGCGGCGACTTCGTCTTTTGGCTGCTGTGCGTTTGTTGCGGAGTCCGCTGTTGCCGTGGACGTCGAATCTTGTGCCGCCGCCACGCCGATTATCAGCGTGATGAGCACCATAAACGCAAATATCTGCCTAATCATGCAGCCACCTGATCAGAGTTGCCGTCTGTCGCGGAGTTCGAGACCGTAATTAGATCACCCACGCGGATGATGCCGCCGCGTTTTACTATCGCGAAAATTCCTTCTCGTGGCATTACACAATCGCCCGCGCGGAAGTAGATGGCGCACTTTGTGTGGCATTCCTTGCCAATTTGCGTGATTTCCAATTCTGCCTCACCAATGGTCACGCGCGACCCTATTATGAGGTGGGGAACATCAATAAACTCCGTCGTGATATTCTCGGCAAATGCTCCGGGTCTGACGGGAACGCCTTTGTCGCGAATCTTCTGCACACTTTCCATCGCAAGGATGCTGACCTGACGATGCCAATCTCCACCGTGGATGTCGCCTTCGAGGCCCCAGTTTTCGATGAGCCGAACTTCGTTCTGATTCGATTTGGGAATGCCCCGCCGCGTGCTGGTGGAAATCGCCACGATGCGGCCCTGCGTGCATTCCGGAGCGGGTACGGATGATGAAGTCATCGCGTCTTATCCTCCTATTTCAATCATGCTAAGATCATTCAGTGCTTCCAGCTCGCGCGGGTCGGGGTGTCCCTTTGGTTTGTTCACCACGGTAGTCCTAATCAACTCAGTCAGTTCAGCGTCCGATGCGCCGGAGCGCAAGAGCCCGCGCAAATTGGTTTGCGCGGGGAAAAACAGACAAGCCTTCAGCGATCCGTCGGCGGTCATGCGTAGCCGCGAGCAACTCCCGCAAAAGCTCTTCGTCATCGAGGCAATCAGGCTGACGCGCCCTCGAAAGCCTGGAATTGTAAAATCTTCGGCGACGCGGTTCTCGACAAATGTCTCGGGCAGGGCGTACAGCGGATGGACTGCTTCAATCTGTGCGCGCATCATGTCGTATGTGACCATGCCGGTCGGTTCCCAGCGGTTGCCTTTGAACGGCATGTACTCGATGAAGCGCACGTTCAATGGACGTGTTCGGGCCAGCTCCACAAAGTTCAGCATTTCATGGTCGTTCACTCCCGCCATGACGACCATATTGACTTTGACCACAAATCCTTCGCGAAGCGCGGCGGCAATTGAGTCCATGACACAGTGCAGTTTATCCCGCCGGGCGATGCGCTGAAAGGTATCGCGATTCAAACTGTCAAGACTGATGTTTACGCCGTGCAAACCTGCAGCTTTCAATACCGCTGCATGTTGCCAGAACAGCACACCGTTAGTGGTCAACGATACCGTTTCAATCCCTTCGATTGCCTTGAGGCGCTTCACAAGTTCCGGAAGATTCTCGCGCATGGTCGGTTCGCCACCGGTCAGACGGATCTTCCTCACCCCTAATGTCGCCATTAGGGTAGCCGCGCGCACGATTTCATCGTCCGTCAGAAGTTCATCGCGCCCGCGCCACGCCAGTCCTTCTGCTGGCATACAATATGTGCAGCGCAAGTTGCAGCGGTCGGTTACTGAGATGCGCAGATAGTCCTGCACGCGGCCATAGCGGTCGGTCAACGTGGGTTGCTGTAGAGTTGAAAGATGACTAACTTGCACGGGTAGCTAATCGGAAGTAAGACTCGCGGCGCGCGTCGCTAACGTTTCAATCGTGACATTGTCTAAGAAGCTTGTGATAGACTTGCGATTGCTTTCCCACAGCGTGCCGATTGGACAGCGTTGGCAATCACCGCAAGCGCCGTAAGCCAGCAGGCAAGAGCATTCCGGTTGATCGCCGTCGAATAGCCGCACCACTTCGCGTAGCGTGATACTGGACGGAGACTTGGCCAGAGTGTAACCTCCATGCGGCCCCCTGTTCGACGACACCAAACCCTGCGATTTCAACGTGCCCATGACTTTGCTCAGGTAGGGCTGCGGAATGCCCTCTTCATTTGCCACATCCATTACCAGCCAGCGGCTGTCCGGCGGCTTACGAGCCAGCCAGATCAGCGCCCTCACGGCATATGCGGTTGAATGTGAAAACAACATACTGGAGTATTGTATCTTTTAATCCAAATATATATTATAGGAGCGTAGCTGTCAAGCACTCTTGGAGTGTCGACACAATTTCACAATCTTTTATTATGTAATACTTTACATGAAAGCCCCCTACAAATTACCCGCACCCCCGGGTCTGAAACGAGAGGAATGGCTTCGATCAGATGCGGCCCTTTTGCCTCTCTTGTTTCGAGCGGGAGCAAGAAAATGACCGGGTTGAGCGGTGGTGCCGAGGGTTACTCCCACTTCTCATTATGTGGTGCCATCCTCGCCGGGGGACGAAGTTCGCGGATGGGCGCGCCGAAGGCCTTCATGCAGTTTCCCAGCGGGGAGTCCCTTTTGGATCGCAGCCTTTACTTATTGTGGGAGATGCGGTTACCACGAGTGGTGGTGGGCCAGCCCAGAAGCGTGAGGTTTCCTCGCGGTATTCCTTTAATTCTCGATCCGCTTCCAGATCGCGGGCCGATGGGAGGACTATTGGGACTATTGGAGAGTGGCTTGGCCTCGCACTATCTTGTGTTGGCATGTGACCAACCGCTGCTGAACGCTTCTTTGCTTGCTACTTTAATGGAGAAGCTTGATAATCGGCCAACGGCCTTCGCCGGGGAGCCAGAAATTTACCCATTGCCCGGACTGTACCCAGCATCTCTGCTTCCGTTAGTGAAGAGCCAGTTATCAGATGATCGGGCATCGCTAAAATTTCTGCTGCAGTCGGCTAACGCTCGGCTACTGCAATTGCCGGTCAGCGAGCGGCGCAATTTACGGGGCGCCAACACGCCTCAGGAGTTTGCAGAACTCGCGGCCGAGTTCATGAACCGTCCGAGTGATTTTAAGAAGGTGCTCTGATGCTTGATGTCTCGTCCAAACAACGCACGCTGCGCATCGCCGTTGCCGAAGCAGTCGTTACTGCATCGGTCCATGTGATTGAACGCATTCAAAACCGCACGGTCCCCAAAGGCGATGTGCTTGAAGTGGCACGCGTGGCCGCAATCATGGCGGCGAAAAAAACACCGGAGATCATTCCATTCTGCCATCCGGTGCCTGTTGAATATGCGGGATTAGAAAGTCGGATTGAGGGAAATCGGATTATCCTCACGTCAACCGTCAAGGGAATCTATCGAACCGGCATGGAGATGGAAGCGATGACGGCCGCATCGGTAGCCGCGCTGACGGTTTATGACATGCTGAAGATGCTCGACGACGATATGGAAATCGTCAATGTGCGTCTATTGAAGAAACAGGGCGGCAAGTCTGATTTCAAGCATGCGTTTTCACCGCCGTTGCGTGCTGCAGTACTTGTGCTCTCTGATTCAATTTCAGCGGGCAAGAAGACCGACGCTTCAGGGCTTCTGATTCGAGACCGATTGAAAGAGCACGGCCTTGATGTTTGCGCCTACGAGATCATTCCCGATGAGAAGACCGAGATAGTCACGACGATCAAGCGTTTCTGCGATGAGCATCAATGTGATCTTGTCATGACCACCGGAGGAACAGGCTTCAGTCCGCGCGACACGACTCCCGAGGCGATGCTGGAGCTCGTCGAGCGCAGTATTCCCGGCATTCCCGAAGCGATCCGGCAGCACGGGCAGGAACGCACACCCTACGCCATGCTTTCACGCGCGGCAGCTGGCATTCGCGGCAACACGCTGATCATCAACCTGCCCGGCTCCAAACGCGGTGTGCAAGAGTCACTCGATGCGCTATTGCCCGGCGTCTTGCACTCGTTTCAAATGATGTGGGGCGGCGGACACGAAAGACCCAAGGGCAAGTCATAAGATGCTGGGCTATTTTGAGGCGCAGCAGGCTATTCTCGAACGCGTCAGGTCGCGGCCTGTAGTGCAATTGCCGCTATTGGCTGCGCGGAATCTTATCCTCGCAGAAGATGCGCATGCACCATTTCCTCTGCCGCGTTTTGATCACAGCGCGGTGGACGGTTACGCGCTGCGTGCCGCTGACACTCTTCATGCGTCCACCGAAAGCCCGGCCAAGCTTCAAGTGCTGTCCGCCGTGCGCACAGGAAGTGTTGCGGACAAGGAAGTAACTGCGGGAGCGGTGATACAGGTGTTCACCGGTGCGATGCTTCCTGCAGGGGCAGATACGGTGGTCATGGTTGAGGATGTCGAGCGCCGGGGAAGTGAAATCCTTATCGCTGCACACGCCGCGCCTGACAAGAACATCCGCAGAACCGGTGAGGAATTTTCTGCAGGAGCTACCTGCTTGCGTGCAGGACAGCAACTGACGCCACCTGCACTCAGTCTGTTGGCATCGTTGGGAATGGGCCATGTTCCTGTCCATGATGCGCCGCGAATCGCCTTGCTCATCACTGGAAGCGAATTGATTGAACCGGGTTTGCCCCTCGGGCCAGCGCAAATATACAATTCCAATCGCTACGGATTAGAATCCGCGCTGGACGACATGGGACTGACCGTTACGGCACTGCACGTGGCCGAGGATCATGAGAGCGAGCTTCAGAAGCAGTTAGGTGAGGCAATGAAACGCGCTGACGTGGTGCTCACTTCCGGCGGAGTCTCCGTGGGCGATGTGGACTTCGTGAAACCCGCACTGCTTTCGCTGGGTGCAGTGATTCACTTTGACAAAGTCGCGATCAAACCCGGCAAGCCGTTCGTGTTCGCAACGCTTGGAGACAAGTTCATTTTCGGAATGCCTGGAAACCCCGTTTCGGCGCTGGTGACATTCTTGTTGTTTGTCAAACCAGCGCTGGCAAAGATGCTTGGTCGCGCCGAACATCTACCGCGAATCACTCACGCGAGTCTGGGATGCGACATCAAGAAAAGAAGTCCGCGCACGGAGTTTGTACGTGGACAATTTCGAACACTTGAACCGACACGGATTGTTGAGCCATGCCGTGGTCAGGAATCCCATATGCTCGGTGGACTCGCGACTGCGGACGTACTGATAATCCTTGACGGGGAGCCGCGTATAGTGCGGGAAGGCGATCAAGTGCAAGTCATGCCGATCAATTGGACATGATGGCTGAACCGGTTAGCGTGCTGTTGCTGGCGCTCATCTTTGTTGTGGCAGCACTTTACGCCTCGGTCGGTCACGGCGGAGCGTCGGGGTATCTCGCAATCATGAGTTTGTTCGCGTTTTCGCCGCAACAAATGGCCGGAACTGCCCTCGTGCTGAATATCTTCGTTTCCTGCTTAGCATTTTGGTCTTATAGATGGGCCGGTCATGTCCTACCGAAATTTTCTTGGCTGCTGATTGTCGCCGCACTTCCTTTGTCGTTTTTGGGTGGTGCTTTGCCCGTGCGTCAGCAGTTGTATGCAGTTCTCTTGGCGATTGCATTGGCTGCCGCGGCACTGCGGCTGCTCTTGAGCCCACGCGAAAGCGTTTCACAAGATTGCCGACCGCCGCAGTTTGTGATGGCCGTGCTGTCCGGCGGAGGAATCGGACTATTGTCCGGCATTGTGGGAGTCGGCGGGGGGATATTCCTTAGTCCACTGGCCGTGCTGGCGCGATGGGCGCCCCTGAAATCTGTTGCCACACTCTCCGCGTTATTCATCCTGCTGAACTCGGTCACAGGACTCATGGGGCGGTGGGCCACCGGGAAACTCGAGCTAGATACCGGATGGTTCTTGTTGTGCGCGGCTTTGCCCGGCGGATGGGTTGGCGCATATCTCGGCTCTCAAAAACTCGACAGCAAGATGCTTCGCGGGCTGCTTGCCGTCGTATTACTCGTGGCGGCGGGGAAGCTCGCGTGGATTGCACTTTGAACCTCTGAACAATATCGCTGTGTTAGATTCTCGCTCCGCGCTTGGCCAACCAAGCGCACGGAATTCATCATAAACGACTCACATTAGGAAACCGTTAATCAATTTCTCGCGCCAATGAAAACGTATTTTGTTACTCTCGCAATTGCGGCTTACCTTGTCTGGGGACAAATTGCCGCAGGCCAAGTGAAATGAGCGTCGCCCAATCTCCCGGTCGGGAGTTTCATGGCAACCCAGTCCTTTGAAACCGGCAGCATCGAGCTTGGTGTCGGCTACGAATATGAACTGAGCAATCATGCTCATCGCGGCCATGATGTCACCGCGAACCCGAAAGAAGAAATCACTGAATTTTCAACCGTGAACTTGCGAGCCGCGTATGCGCTTGCGCCGCGATTTCGCCTGCATGCCCTGCTCCCCTATCGCTCTATTCTCGCACCAAAAACCGATGTCGCAAGTGGAAGCCGCTATTTGCGCGAATTCACCGGCGTCGGTGACGTGCTATTATCCGGCACATGGCTGCCCTATGTGTCGGACCAATCCGATCAAACCATCGTCGGCCTAACGTTCGGTCTGCGACTACCGACGGGCAGTTCTGACCCTGATCACGACTGGGGATTCGGCAATTCTCGTGATCCTGTCCTGCAGCCGGGATACGGGACTGTTGATCCGTTGTTCGGGATCTCCTGGACGCGGACATTCGGAAGAATCGGAACCAATGCGTCTGCTGTCACCAGACTTTCCGGCGGAACGAATGTGCATGGCTATCGTTACGCCGAAGAATATCAAGGAACTTTCGGTGCGTCCTACTCGTTTAGTTCGTGGGTTGACGGCGGCTTGTCCGGTGCCGTTATGACCGCTGCGCACGACTTTGACAACGGGGCAATGGTGCAGAACACGGGCGGACTCTGGGGCTACCTGATTCCCCAGTTGACCTTACGCTCTGCAGGCGTTCGCTTTGAGCCGAGCGTTCAAATACCGGTCTATTCATTCGTCAACGGCGGCCAACTTGTTTCCGATGCGATTTACTCGGTCGGGATGAGTTTTGACGTGGGAAGGAATGCTCAACGTTTGACCGGCTCCGCACAGGGACTCGGACACTTTGGCACAACTCGTCCTGCTAACGTGCGCTTGGCCTCGGCTTGTGGGACTTGCGGGTTGACGAATTTGATCGAGAACGATCGCCTGACTTTGATAGAAGTCATGTCTGAGCAGTGCGGAGCGTGCAGGGACTTCGAACCTGCACTTGTACGATTCGCAAATGACCATCCACAGGTCGCGATCAGACAGGTGGACTTCTTCAGTCTCTCGGCCAAGCAGATTGCCGAGTTAGGTGTGGAGCAGACCCCAACTCTCCTGTTGTACGGGCAAGACGGTACACTCAAGCACAAAGTGACCGGAACAGACATTCAAGAGATAGCACAGTTTATACGATAAGGAACTCGTTCTTGATCCTTCGGCATTCGATGACATGATCTTCTCTAAACCGACCAGTTACGCGGTTCGTGCCCTTGTTTATCTTGCGCAGAACAAGGACAAAGGAGCGATTCTTGCCGCCGATATCGCTAAAGCAGAGACACTGCCGGCGCCGTTCTTGTCCAAATTGCTTCGTGAACTCTCCGCCAACAATGTCGTAATGGCCGTACGCAGTCCCGGCGGCGGCTTTGTGTTGAACTGGGACCCGGCAGAAATCTCGCTATACGATGTCTTCATGCTCTACGACGGCCTGACTTTGTCCAATGAGTGTCTGCTTGGACATGGCGCGTGCAGCGATGAAACAGCATGCTGTGTTCATCAGCACTGGAAGCCCACGAAGGCAACGATTGAAACGTTTTTGAAGGCGACGAGCATCTTGGATTTATTGAATATGCGGGAGGATCGACGGCGCCTGTTACTATCGAACAAAAAGTAGTTTGTGTTTCATATACTCATCGTATGTATTCGATTCCCGCCGTCTCCACAATTGCACCCTTGTTAAGTATAGACTTAGCAAGGGTGTTTTGGTATTGGAGGTGAATTGGCGTGCGGACGGGTGCGGTTGGGGGTCTGGCTGGGTGAGAGGGGGTTGACATTGGGAACTTTTGAGGTTATGTTAGTGTATTATTGAAAGATGATGATCCAGCAATATCACCGCAATTTCGCCCTAAGGTGCCTGCTGTTGTTGCCTGTCCTGTGCATGTTGTTCGTCTCCAGCCCGGCTGCCGGACTGGCAGACCACAATTGTGCGCACGGTCAGGAAACTGCTGACTCGCATTCGGAATCGCACCATGACGATTCCCAATGCGGTTGCGCGTGTCATGCGATGGCGTATGTGGTGTCGCTCGACCACGGCCACAGACACATCTTGCCCGTGACGAAATCTGTGCATCATCACCTTGAGCCTGCCACGGATTCTTTCCTTGCTTCCTTAGATCGCCCCCCACGACTGTACTCCTGATTCAAAGTTAGGATAGCTCCGCGCCAAAATCAGCGCGGAATCCATCTTGTTGAACTTGGAGTACAGGAATGCCATCTCAACTTAGTAAGTTGACGCTCCTGTTTGGAGCGTTTTTTGTTTTTTTGCCTTTTCGCGCGTGGTCAGCACAGCCCGTCACCCTGTCGTTAGCGCAGGTTGTCGCGGCACTGGACACGACATCACCCGCATTAGCGCAAGCGCGATCGGAGGTTTCGATTGCGCGCGCGGCATTGACGGGCAGCCGGGCACTGCCAAACCCGGCGCTGTTTGGTGCGCAAGAAACTCTGAACGATGATGCGAACTCAAGCGAGCGTGTCATCGGAGTTCGTCAGAATCTGGGTTTCTTATGGTCCCAAGCGCCGCGGACTGCGGCAGCGCGCGCGGCTTATGAGAGTGCTCAGGCTGCGTATCAGGAATCTCGCAATGCGGTCATTGCGCAGGTGGTCGCGCTTGCCCACGAACATGACCGACTAAAACGCCAAAGCACACTGATGGACAGTGTGCTTTTTAGCGCTGAACGCCTGGCGTTGGCGACTTCAGCACGGCGACGAGTTGGCGATATTGCACCGTACGACGAACAGCGGTTTCAATTGGAGCTGGTGCAACTGCAAAGCAGACGTGGAGAATTGGAACGCGAAGCGGCTGCTACGATGCTTGAACTCGTGCAGGTGAGCGGTTTGCCAGCGACTATGCTGACATCCCTCGCGCTTACAATACCGCCAGAGGTTTCATTCGACAGTGAATATACGGCCGTGCAGTACGCGCTTGACCATCGGCCCGAGTTAGTTCGCGCAGAACGACAACTTGCGGCCAGCAAGCGAGCGGTTGACCAAGCGCGGTGGAACCAGCTGCCGGACTTTACAATCGGAGCCGGAAGAAAGACCGTTGATCCCGGGCCGAGCGGCTTTGTGATTGAAGGAGAGTTAGAGATTCCATTGTGGAATCAGAGACGCAGTGAAAGGAGCGCAGCGCGGGCTGGATTGAATCAAGCGGAAGCGCAATTTGAAAATGCCATCCGTTCAGTGGAAGAAGAGGTGCGGAGCGCATACCGAACGTTGAAACTTGCCGAGCAATTTCAGCCGGCGACGCAAGCGCATCTTGCCGACAGCGCCAGCGCAAATATGCTGCGCGGTGTCCAGCTCTATTCTGAAGGCGAAATGAGCGCTTTTGAATTGGTGGACGCTTTGCGCACCAGCGTCGAAGCGCAAGACGCAGTGCTGATGCTGCGAAACGCTTTGGCAGTTGCCCGCGCCGATCTTCGCCGCGTGGTGGGCCTCAACCCCATGGAGGAGAACTAACATGAAATACAAATTATACATCGTCGGATTGACGGCAATCGCTTTGCTGTTCGCGTTCGGTTGCAACGAAAGACGCAACGCTCCCTCTGAAAATGCCTCGAAAGAAACGGCCGAACACAATGAACATGACGGGCATAATCATGAACACGAAGGAGAGGCGGGCTATGACCTTGCGAAGAGTACAAAAGACGCGCACGGCGAGCATGAAGCGGACAGGCTGATCGTTTTCCCAGCAAAGTTGCAGCGGGAATTTGGGATTCGCACAGCGCAAGTTGAACGCCGCGCCGTGCATCAAACCATTCGCGCCATGGGTGAGATCAAGCCTGCGGGTTCACGCGAAGCTGAAGTTATCGCACCTTTCGCGGGGATTTTGATGCCTGATGTCGAGCGCGGGATAGTGCGGCCCGGCGAGCGCGTTACTAAGGGTGAACATTTGGCGGTGCTTGCACCCTCTACGGAAGAGACAGGATGGTCACAGCTCTTGAGTGAGTACCGATTGGCTAAGGCAGAGTACGAACGCTCGCGGGAGTTGGTGGAGTCCGGCGCTGCGGCATCCCGCAGGCTTCAGGAGTCTGAAATGGATCTCGCGCAGAAGACTTCGCGTTTGCGCGCTGCACTGGGCGGCGCGGACCCGACCAGTTTGGACAGCATTGGACTGACTTATCACTTGACCGCGCCTGTAACAGGAATACTTGCAGATGTGCATTTGCGATTTGGTCAGCACGTGGACATGGGCGAACACCTATTCAACATCGTGGATCCGACTCGTGTATGGTTGGAAGCGCAAGTTCCGGTTTCGGAAACGCAGCGTCTAGAAGGCATTCAAGACGCGTATTTCACCATAGGCGGCTATGACGCGATTTATCGAACGGCCGATCTGAATGGCCGGTTGATTACCGTCGGCGGCATTCTTGATCCGGTGACACGACGCGTTCCGGTGATCTTTGAATTAGACAATCCGAAGAACGCGTTTAAGCCGGGAAGCTATGCGCAGGTTTACTTGCGAGAAGGCGCAAGTCACGAAGCACTGGCTATACCGCAGACGGCTGTGTTGGACGAGGACGGCATTCCGGTCGCGATGGTGCAGGTTCATGACGAAGACTTCCGCAAAGTTGTGTTGAAGATTGGCGCACGCGACGAAGATTTCGTCGAGGTTATCTCAGGATTGGGTGAAGCGGACCGGGTCGTAGTTGAAGGAGCATATAAGGTCAAACTTGGCGCTAACCAACCGACTGCCGACGCCCACGCCGGCCACGGGCACTAAAGGAGAACCAAATGTTTGACCGATTAATCCGCCTTTCGCTCGAACAGCGTCTGGTTGTTCTGCTGGCCACGATACTGGTGCTGTTAGCAGGTCTGCTCGTGATGCGGCAGTTGCCTGTGGATGTGTTTCCAGACTTGAACGCACCGCAGGTTACCATTCTTGCGGATGCACACGGCATGGCACCGGAAGAAATTGAGACGCTGGTATCGTTTCCAATCGAAACCGCGATGAACGGTGCCACAGGCGTGCGCCGAGTGCGCTCATCTATCGCGCCGGGTATGGCCAGTATCTGGGTTGAGTTTGACTGGGGCACGGAGATATTCAAGGCGCGGCAAATTGTCGCTGAGAAGCTTCAGTCCGCTCTTGGTCAATTGCCGCCCAATTTGGATCTGCCGGTGCTCGCGCCTGTGTCTTCGATTATGGGTGAAATCCTGCTCGTCGGCGTAGAAAGTGACTCGCTGTCTCCGATGGAATTGCGGGCATTTACGGATAACGTTCTGCGCAGGAGGTTACTGGCGATTCCCGGAGTTGCAAACGTATTGCCTATCGGCGGCGAACGCAAACAGTACCAGGTCGAGGTCGACCCGGACCGTCTTGCGGCCTATGGAATCAGTCTTGATGAATTGGTGTCCGCCGTTGAAAAGAGCAGCCAAAACTCAACCGGCGGATTCTTTGTTGCGTCGGGGCAGGAGTACTTGATTCGCGGAGTGGGGCGAGTGCGCGACGTAGATGATCTGCGCCGTGCAGTGGTCACAACAAGAAATGGCCAGCCTGTGTTGGTTGAACAGGTGGCCGATGTAAAAACAGGCGCTGCGCAGGTCTTGGGGACGGCGTCTGTCAATGCTAAGCCCGCCGTCATTCTGTCCGTACAAAAGCAGCCGAACGCAAACACTCTCGAATTGACGGAGCGTGTTGATCGGGCATTGGATGAAATGGTTCCGATGTTTCCGGCTGATGTCAAGGCCAACGCGAGTGTTTTTCGGCAGGCGGATTTCATCGAGTTGGCAATTGACAACGTGATTGAGGCGCTGCGAGACGGAGCGATCCTCGTCACGGTTATTTTGCTGTTGTTTCTCGGCCACTTTCGCACGACGGTCATCAGCTTGACAGCGATTCCGTTGTCATTGCTCGTGACGATGCTTGTGATGCGCATGCTGGGATTGACTATCAATACCATGACGCTCGGCGGTATGGCCATTGCCGTCGGAGTGCTGGTGGATGACGCCATCGTTTACGTTGAAAACGTCTTTCGGCGTTTGCGTGAGAACGGACTGAAGGCGGTGGAATTGCAAAGGCCGACCTTCAATGTGATCTTCGACGCTTCGCAGGAAATCCGGCAGCCGATGGTTATTGCGACGGTGATTATTATCGCCGTTTTCCTTCCGCTGTTCTTTCTCAGCGGATTGGAAGGCCGACTGCTGCGTCCGCTCGGATTTGCGTTCGTGATTTCAGTATTTGCCTCGCTGCTTGTTGCGGTGACTATTGTACCGGCGCTGTCGTATTGGCTGCTGCCGTCACTTAAGTCCCACAGAGTTGAGCAAGAGCCGTGGCTGGTTAGGAAGCTTAAGACGCTGTATGAGCCGACGCTCAGATTTTCTTTGGACAATTCGCGTTACGTCATGGCGGGCTCCGCGATATTGTTAGTCATTGCGGGATTCGTCTATGTTGGACTTGGGCACAGCTTCCTGCCGGAGTTCAATGAAGGCTCCATGCTTGTCGTCGTGACGACTCCGCCGGGAACGTCGTTAAAGGAGTCCACTGATTACGGGCAATTTGCCGAGAAGTATCTTGCGGACCATCCTGCGGTCGTGGGAGTCATCCGGAGGACGGGCCGCGGCGAATTGGACGAACATACGTTTGGTTCAAACGTTACAGAATTGGAGGCGCGGCTCAAGACCGGCTTCGACAAAGAGGATGTGTTCAAGGAAGTGCGGGATCAGCTTTCTGTGATGCCAGGCGTCATTGTCAGCGTGGGACAACCGTTAACGCACCGCATTGACCACATGCTGAGCGGAACGCAGGCCGCGATTGCTATCAAGTTGTTCGGGGACAACCTCTATGAACTCCGCCGTGTGGCGCAGGAAATCAAAGGGGCGATCTCCGGAGTGGATGGACTTGTTGATCTATATGTCGAGACGCAAGTGGATATTCCACAGCTGCGCGTCGAGATGGATCGTGAAGCGATGGCGATGTACGGAGTACAGGTTGAAGACCTTGCGCACGATCTTGAGACCGCATTCAACGGAGCTGTTGTCGGGCAAGTGCTCGAAGGGCAGTTTCCGTACGATTTGACGGTGCGCTTCAGTGAAACGGCCCGCGACAATGCCGATGCAATCGGGGCTTCGCTGTTCGCGACTCCAGTTGGGCACCAGGTTCCGTTGCGGGAACTCACACGCATCGAGCGCTCGACCGGACCAAACACGATTAGCCGCGAGAATGTCAGCCGCAAGATTGTCATTCAGGCCAATGCGTCGGGCCGGGACGTGGGAAGCGTGATCGCGGATGTGAAGGCCAGAATAGACGAGCGTGTCAAGTTCCCGGATGGCTATTTCGTGACTTATGGCGGACAATTTGAGAGTGCGCAGTCGGCTAACCGGATGATTCTCCTCTTGTCGCTGTTGTCCATCGGCGCAATCATTGTGCTGCTTTATACTGAGTTCAAGAGTTTCCGTGACGCGCTGCTTGTGATGGTGAACTTGCCGCTCGCGCTGATTGGTGGAGTGATCGCCATACAGTTCACGGACGGTATCATCTCAGTGGCGTCGTTGGTCGGATTCATTACTCTTTTCGGTATTGCGGCCAGAAACGGCATCTTATTGATCGCGCACTACCACAACCTGATTGACTATGAGGGTTTGTCCGCGAGAGAAGCGATCATTCGCGGAAGCATGGAGCGAATGAATCCCATTTTGATGACGGCACTGTGCGCGGGTCTGGCGTTGTTGCCTTTGGCGCTCGGCGGTGGACAACCCGGCAAGGAAATTCAGACTCCGATGGCGATTGTAATCTTGGGAGGCCTGTTGACCTCAACTGCGCTAAACATGGTCGTCATCCCGGCGCTCTATTTGAACTATGGCAACAAGAGCCGGGCGACTGTGCACTCTCGCGGCGAACTGAATCATGCTTAGACCAAGTTGAATAGAGCAGTTTCACGGTCACCTGACTTCTGTCACCTCGCATGAGCAAAAAGGGGTTCGCCATAACTGGCGACCCCTTTGTTTTGCAGCACTTTCCCGTAAGTGAGATGCAATCTGATACTTGTGGCCTTCAGTCGTTGTAGGCGATGACCTTGAACCAACCTTTGTATTCGAGGATGACGTTGAGCAGACGCCACTCTTCGGGTTCAGCGCCGTTGGCTGATACTTTGATACGCAGCGCACGGTGAACTTTGATCTCCAGGTACGAGCGGACTTCCTGCGGCGGCGTCACAGAGATTAGTTTCAAACTGCTTCCGCCGAAGTCGTCCATATAGCGCAGGCTGCATTTGTGAACATCCCGTGACACCCAACCCCAAGCCTTTTCAATGGGCATTCCGCGCGTCTCTTGCTCCGGCAAATTGGCCCACAAAATATCGCGGTACTCTTGCTCCGTCAGGCAGAAGGAGGTCAAGCGCTCGACGCTTGAATCTTCGAGCGCCGTCACGACTGCTTCAGCCAGCGCTTCGAGCGAGGGAAACATGTTAGGAAGCGGTGCGGGTTCGGGTGGTGTGGAAGATGCGCAGCCTAAGCTAAACATGAGCACACAAACACCGAAAATCAACAGAATTCTCATACTGAATGTTGGTTCATACAAGCGGCGGGCTTGCCGATGCAAGCCCGCCGTCGAAAGTGTACTAATCAGCAATTAGCGCGACCAGCCGATGTGCCAACTATCAGCCGGGCCATTGAAGGCGCCGAGATACGAAGCGTACGGCAAGTTGTAAGCTGCCATTGTCGCCGAAGGAGCGGCATTCGATGCCACCAGGGCGGGTGAACCAGCCAGCGGGCGAGCATCATAGTTCGTCGGATTGGCCAGCAGCGGATCGGCGATGACCGTCGTCGCGTTCGTGCCCGTGAAACCCACGCCACGGAAATTCGAAATGTTCTGCGTCCAACCCGTCGGCGCGGCGAGAATGTGACTGTTGAGTGTCATGCCGCCTGCGGGCACGCCATTGACGTTGTCCCATTCGGCGTCTTCACAGCGGAAGTGGCCGTCGCCGATACCAGCGCCAGTGGAAGGATCAATCACTTCCGTCGCGGCGGCGCCGTTGTCCCAGAACAAGCAGTTATCCACGCGCGTCGAGCCTCCGGCGCCCGCTGTTGCTGTTGCGCTGTTGTCCATATCAATACCGCCGGCACCGCCGAGCGTGAAGATGAAATTGAACCAGCTAAAGAGCGTACCACGGCGCGGATTTGCAAGGTCGGTCGCGGTCGCAGGGCTGCCCTGATGGCCGACGAGGGTGAAGTTGGACAGCCAGCCGTTTGCGCGCGGCAAGGCGTTGTTGTCTGCTTCAAGGTTGTCGGCTTCGATACCCTTGTCCGAGAACGCGCCGCGGCAATACACGACGATGTTCCATGCGCGTCCCACCCAGCCGTCGGTCCAGTCGAAACCGTCGTCGCCGGTGTTCTTGATAATAGCGTGGTGAATGGTATTGGTGCCGCCGAAGAATTCCACGCCGTCATCCTGACCCTGAAACGATTCAAAGTGATGATAGTCCGTGCCGGAACCTACCGCCTGGAAGCAAATCGAGTTCAATTCGTTGGTGGCCGTGAAGCGGAATCCGCCGAATTCGACGCGGAAGTACTGCGCCGTGCCGCTGCTCTGATTGTTGATGGCATTGGCCAGCGAATTACCGAACGGGCCCGTGTTGCCTTCGCCGACGGCCACGCGGCCGCGGTTGTTTTGCGCGTCGCCCGAGATAATCAAACCGCCCCAGTCGCCGTCACGCGGCGTGCCGGTCAAGCGGCCCGATGTGAAGACAACAGGCTTGTACTTTGATCCGTTGACGTTCATCACGCCATTCGGATTGATGCCATCAGTAGCTTCGACTTCGAGAAACGTCAGCACGTTGACGGTGTCACCATTGATCGAAGAGGAACCATTGATGGTTACACCTTCTTCAATATTCAGCGTCGCGCCGGGAGTCACCGACGTCGGGCCTTGCAGCTCATAAACTTGGTCGTTCGTCCAGCTTACGGTGCCCGTCAAAGTGGTTGGGACCAATGTGCGCGTGAAAGCGGGCCATGTGTAATTCCAATTGACGATGCCGCCATCCGTGATGACCGCCGTCGTTGTCGCGACCGGGCGGTTCACTTTGTACGCGCAGACGTCATAGGTTCCCACCGGCAGACCTTCGATGAGGTAGTTGCCGTTAATGTCCGTATAGCCGAGCCCGAAGACCGCCGGGTCGCCTTGCTGCGAAGCGTACACCAAAACGCCCTCGAACGCCAAACCGGTTGTGTCGTTGATCGCGCCGTTCAAGTCGCCGGACGGAACGACTGCTGTAACGACGTAGTAGAACTGCGCCCCACCGGTCGTGTTGTCGGTATAGCTAAGCGCTGCGGTGGTCGCGTAGGGAAACAAGGAATTCACATCGGTGATGACCGAAGTTTCCTTGTACACGTTATACTCGGCTGCGCCCGTGACGGACGTCCAGCGGAGTACCACATTCCCGGTGGATTCAACGATGGTCAAGCTATCCGGCACGTCCACTGCGAATGCGGCGGTCGAGACCGTGATCATCGCGCACAACATGGCCAAAATGCGACGAATCGTCATGTCTTTGCTCCTTGTTTTCATGTTACTAACTAAGTATGCTGGTCGTTCAGTTTCTCTGGGCAACAGTCTTGTCATTTGCACCAAAAGATAACCCCGGAAGTTTTCCGGGGGTGAGCATCTTGTCAGGATTCAGTGAGCAGTTTTGACCGACTAAATTGAATACGTCAGACCCGCCGAGAATGAATGTCCAACCTTGTAAGAATTCTGAACCTTACCACCCGTCAAGAACTCGACCTTGGAGTCCAGCAGATTCTTCATCTGCACCTTGGTGCTCCAATGTCCTCCAAGCGTTTGGTTGATTGCCAGATCAAGGCGGCTGAAGGGTTGTTCGTAGGTGTCAGGATTTCCGTAGCCGCCAACCTGCGAAATGCGCTCGCCATAGGTGTTGAACAGCAGCCGCGCGCTGGTTCCCCAAAGCGGATGATCAAACGCAAGCGTTCCGTTGACCACGTAATCAGATTGACCCATGAGCGGACGCTCCGTGCTGGTCAAAATACCCGCGCCAACGTTGGCGGGATCGTAGGCCGGCTGATTCAGATCCACGGTTGATGACACATAGGTAAAATTGCCTTGTACGGAGAAGAATCGCAAGGCGGCGAACTTATCTTCCGCGAAAGCCAGCGACTTGTTGAACTCGATTTCGACACCGAGGTTATTTGCGTCCACGAGATTGTCCGGATAGAGCGCGTTGATCGCGCCAGTCGCCGATCCCGAGGCGTAAATCCACTCGATGGGGTCTTTAATCTGTTTGTAGAACAGACCGACACTGAAACTCTCGCCGATATTGGGATACAGCTCGGCGCGCATATCCACATTCAAGATTTTTGTATAATCCACTTCGGGATTGCCGATCTTCTCAGTGCCTTCATAGTAGTCGCTGTCAGTCGTAGGCACCAGTTCGGCGTAGTCGGGATTGGCAACAGTCTTCGACATGGCGAAACGCAGATTCGTTTTCTCGTTCAACAGATAGGTCAGGCCGAGCGCCGGGAGCACGTCGGTATGCGAAGGGCCACCCTCGGCGAAAGCCGTATCAGGGCTGCCCGGATAGGGGAACGTTTTGAAGTACTGATCTACGGACTCGACGCGCGCACCCAAGACGGCGCGCAGCTTCTTTGTCAGCATCAAGTCGCCCATCAAATACCCGGCCGCCACGTCCATCTGCGCGTCATAGGAATCCAACGTCACCGGCAGTTCCTGCAAAGTCCAATGGGCGAGAATATTCTCGGTTGAGAAGAGTACTTCGGCAGGCAGCGTGCGGTCTATGGGATCCGCCCCGATCGTGTCCGAAGACTGGAAGTAGAATTTGCGCGTTGGGAACTCACGATCGAGACTCCGCAACAAGCCACCGAACTTAATCTTGGACTGGTCGTCTTTCCCTTTTATCGGCATCGTCCAATTCACGGTGCCCTCAACGATGTCGTCGTTCATTTCGGCGAAACGGCGGAAGCCGCTCGAATTGGAGTTCAAGAAAGCATACCTACCCGTGCCGAAGTCAGCGAAATAGACATCGCGGCGGTCGGGCTGATTGTAGGTTCCGTGCGAGTAGCTAAGACCCCAATCCAGCTTGCCGTTCCGCAGCGCCGGGAACTGGTGCTCACCTTTCGGCTGCACTGTCATCAAGGATCGCTCTGTCCACGACAGGCGTGTGGCACGCACCTGCAAATTGCTTTCGAGTACCCCCGAGAACAACTTTACCTCGTCGTCACCGCTGCCGGTGTACATTGACTTCAAGCTGAACTTGTGCGAGGGAGACAGCTTGTAGTTCAGGTCAACGATGCCCCCGAGCGCGCCGCTGCGTGTAGATTTGTCAATGTGCACGCTATCCGTAACTTCAACGGTGCCGTTGTCGAGAAAATTGTAGATGAACTCCTGCTCGCTCCGATTTGAGTAGCTCAGCGATTGTGTCAACGTTGCAAGGTAGCCCAACGGACGGCCAAACAGCGGTGATTGATTGCCGAAGGCAATTGAACGCGAACCGTTCAGCGGCGCATTGGTTTGCCGGGGTTCCCAAGTGTTGGCAAACGAGGTTGCCAATGTTCTGCTGTTCGACCCCGCAGGCGGATTGGTCATCGCGTCCGGAAGGGCGCGCGTGCCGTCGTCCCAACCGAGCCAGTCTGTGCTCCCGCCCTTATATGTATTGAAACTCTTGAAACTCGTGAGGTCGTTGAATTCGATATTCTGACTTACGGAGAAGGTCAGTTTCTCCGGAAAGTCCTTCGTGGTCAACTGCACCGAACCACCGGCAAAATCACCGGGCTGATCCGGAGTGAATGTCTTTGAGACGACAATGTTGTTCAGGAGGTTGGCCGGAATGATGTCAAACGGCACGACGCGCTTCAACGGTTCCGGACTGGCGAGCGATGCGCCGTTCAGCCTTGTGTTGTTGTAGCGCTCACCCATGCCGCGCACATAGACGTACTTGTCGCCGACCACAGAGATTCCCGTGACCCGCTTCACCGCATCTGCGGCGTCTGAGTCCGGAGATTTCTTGATCTGCTCGGCGGAAATTCCGTTCGACACGGAAGAAGAACGACGTTGAATCTGCAGAATGGATGCTTCCGTGTTGTCAATTCTGCGCGCCTCGATGACCACTTCTTTCGTCTGAATCGCTTCGGTTGCCAGCTTGAGATTCAACGTGGCTACTTTGCCCGACAAGACCTCAACGCCCGTCACGGTCAGCTTTGAATAGCCGATGTAGTTCGCGAGTAGCGTGTAGCTCCCCGGAGCTACGTTGCGAATCGTGAAGTTGCCGTCCAAATCGGTGGCCGCACCTTGCGATGTGCCGTCGAGCATCACGGCGACGCCGAACATTGCCTCGCCGGTTTCAGCATCTACGACTATGCCCGTTATTGAGCCAGCCGGTGCTGCGGCGTCTTGCGCGAATGCCAACGCCTGCCACAATATACAAACTGCCATCCAAACTCCGAGCCTTACCATCCTGATCATCACGGACGAATTCATCGAGAAATTGCGCACGAAGTCTTCCTGGCTAATTGCGATTGAAATTGATGTACACGTCGCGGCCAGTCAGCACGTCGCCGCGGTTCAAGGTGACAATCTCGAAGTTGGCGCCACCCGCTACATCCCAGAAACCAAAACGGTCGCCGCTGTTAAGTTCGCCGTCGGCGTTATTGTCATTGAAGAGTCCGAACCGGGCAGTGACAGTTTCAGCTTCGGTCAACGAAAACGAGATCGAATAGCTGGCAGAGTCACCGGCGCTGGAAATTGGCGACCACTGCGGCGTGAGCAAACGCACCGGAGCGGGCAATCCGGTCGCCTGTGTGTCCATGAAGAACATCAGATTAGAGACCGTCAGGCCGGGGCGGACATAGGCGATACCTGAGATTGTGACCGTCTCATTTTCGGAACGGGGCAACTGCTGAATGTAGTTCGCCCAAGAAGTAGCTTCACCCGAAAGCTCTAATTCAGCGTAGTGATCCGCAACGACAGTATCGAGATCCAATTGCAGCGGGAAGTAGTAGCAAAGCCCAGCGTGACCGTTAGCATCTTCAGAGCCGTAAGCTCTGATGCGGGCATTCAAAACGGCGTCGGTGAGCGATTGTGCGGAGCCGTGCAGGGCGTCAAACTCAGAACCGGAAAATTCCGGGGACATTGCCAGCGCATTGGCATATTCGAGAATGTCCACCTGCACACGGTTGTGCAGATCGGTGCGAAGCAGATAGTCGCGCAGTGCGAGCAGACCGGGGGCGTGCGCCGCGCTGGCGTTCAGCCATTCATCTGAATAGGTCTGGAAGGCGGTCGAAACATTTTCAAGGGCCGCGGAATTCCACAACGTGGTATAGAAAACGGCCTCTGAGGTATCTTGGGCCAAACGCTCGGCGTCAATCATATAGGCGGCCAGTTCTTCGGGGGACAAATCGGGCTGCGCCTGTAAGTCCTGATACCATTCGGAGATAATTTTCTGATGCGGCTGCTCAATGTTGAGCGCGGACGTTAGAATCAGGTCTGCCGAGTTTCGCATCTCGTACACAGTTTCCAACGTGCCCATATTGCGCGCGTAGAGGGCAAGGATGTCGAACTTACCGCGCGGCAAGAGATGCGACACGCTTTCGATTTCGTCACGCAGGCGATCCACGGGCATGCCCAGCGGATTGCTGTAGTCACCCATCATGCCCTGCCAGCCGTGACCGTCACCGGCGAGACAGAGAACGTAGTGGTCGGCGTCCATTTGCGATAGCGAAGTCTCCAGAAATGTGGCCAGAGTGTGCGGATCGCCAGTGCTGACCGAACCCAAGTTGGCAATCACTTCGGAATTGAGCAGATGCTCGGGCTGATTCGGTCCGAACTTGACGTCATAAATCGCCACGTCATTGGCGTCCGGCGTCGCGAGGCAGGCTTGTGTACTGGTCAGCGGATTGCTGACTTCGAGTTCCATCACTCGAACGGTAGCCACGGCTCGCGAGTCCGACAGATCGGATTCGTCCAGGACATCGCCCTCGTAGTTGCCAGCCGCGTAGATCAAGACTCCCCAAGTCTGTGTATCCGCTGCGGATTGTGTTATGGTCCGGGTAGCGCGGTCTTCGGCGCAGCCGAAAACGATTGTGAGCGCCAGAAAAAGAACAGCCAGAGCCAATCGTGAGTGCATGGTAGGTAGAGTTGAGTTTTGTGGAGGTGCTGAGTCACCGCGTAAGTGACCCAATCTAATCACTGGCTGTTATGGGTGTATGAGTCGCGGGTTAGTTATTTATTAGCGTCTCGCTTAAACTATTGTGTTTTCAAGGGTGATAGAATTTGAGGAGACTAACAGTACCTCTCGCAGCCGGCCTCCGCAAACAACGAAACTGCTGGAAACGCAAGATGTTCTGGCTCAGAACCGACAACAAAAGGCCCCGCCAATTCGTTCTCGGCGGGGGCCTGTGTGCGTTTGCTGTGGTCTTGAGGGGTGATCGAAACGGCTACGGGTTCTTGTGCGAGGCAACAGGTACGTCCTTCAGAGCATCACGAATCGCTGCATCGAGTTCCAGTGTAACGATTGGTTTCGTGATAAACCTGCTGATGCCATAGGCCTGGCAGTTTTCCTCGGTGATGCGCTCACTGAAGCCGCTGATTACGATCACAGGTATATTGGGATTGAGTTGACGGGCCTGCTCGATTAATTTGGTGCCGGAGAGTTTCGGCATGTTCAAGTCGGTGATCAGCACATCGAACGACGACGTATCCGCGCGCAGTGCGTTGAGCGCTTCTACACTGTCGGTGAAAACGGAAACTTTGTAGCCGAGGCGCTCGAGAATTTTCTCCGCCATGGTCGCGATTTGGCGTTCATCGTCCACGACCATGATGCTCTCATTGCCACCTTGCACTGTCGAGTTTGTCGTGTCCCTACGCGGTTCGGTTTCCGCGATGCGCGGCAGATACACGTTAAACGTCGTGCCGACGCCCGGCTCACTATATACGGTCACATGACCTGAATGTTCGGCTGCATTCCCATGCACCAAAGCAAGGCCGAGCCCCGTGCCTTTTCCAACTTCTTTGGTGGTGAAAAACGGCTCAAATATCTTCTCTTGAAGCTCTTTGGTCATGCCGCAGCCAGTGTCACTTACCGTAAGGCGCAAGTACGGTCCGGGACGGAGCGCCGGCATACGCTGGGCCATCTCAACATCAACGTCGAACCGCGCTAATCCCAGCTCAAGTTCGCCGCCCTTCCCTTCCATGGCGTGATAGGCATTGGTGCAGAGATTCATAACGAGCTGGTGTATTTGCGTCGCATCGGCCAACGCAAGGCCGGAATTGCGATCCACGACTTCAATGATCTCAATGTCGGCCGGAAGCGTTGAATAGAGTAGTTTAGCAACCTCACGAACGATCAGGTGAATCTCGGTCGCCTCTTTTGTGCTTTCTGATTGACGGCTGAAGACGAGGATTTGCTTCACGAGATCGCGGGCGCGGAGCGCGGCTGTGATAATCTGATCAACACTTTCGCGGCGACTGACTTTGTCTTCCCAATCCGTTTTGGCCATTTCGGCAAAACCCAGAATCGGCGTCAGAATGTTGTTGAAGTCGTGGGCGATGCCGCCTGCAAGTGTTCCAATCGTCTCCATCTTCTGCGTGTGGCGCAGGTGATTTTCAAGCTTCTTTTGCTCGGTGATATCTTGGACCAGCGCTGTGGCGCCAATGTATTGACCCGCTGAAGAGAATTCCGGGCGGGCATGCACTACGATTAGCCGCGCGTTGCCGAGCGCGGTCGTGATCTCGAGATTATAGGTACCGATGCGCCCTTGCACCCGCTCGTGGGTCTGCTCTACAACTCTTGCTTGCTCATGAGGCGGCAGGAACTCCACCAAAGTGCGTCCAATAAGCTCGTTCGGTTCAAGTTCAAAGATGTGTGCCATTGCCGGATTGCAGTAGGTGAAGACTTCGTTGGCGTCAACTGACCCCAAACCCTCTTGCAGGTTACTTACGAGTTCGCGATACTGGCGTTCGTTCTCAGCAAGCACGCGCTCGGCGCGCTCGCGTTCGCGGATTTCACCACGAAGGGCGTCGTTGATTCGAGAGAGCTGTTCAGCCTGACTTCGTATTTCAGCAGTCTGACGGTTCACCTCATCCACGAGGTGCTGTTTGTAAAGGCGGTTTTCTTGTATTAGGCCGGCACGGTCCAGCGCGCGCAAGATGATCTGCTCCAGCGCTTCCATGTCTTCCACGGGCTTCAAGACATAGTCCCACGCACCGAGGCGAACCGCTTCAACGGCATCACCAATAACGCCAGTTCCCGAGACGATGATGATTGGAAGGTCAGGCAAATTCTCGGAGACATACTTCACAACTTCGAGACCATCCACTTCCGGCATGCGCAAGTCACAGAGCACAAGGTCGGGAGATTCCTCTTGAATGAGGCGGATTCCTTCCCGGCCATTTTCAGCTTCGAGGACGTCGAAACCGCTGTCTTCGAGGAAGGCCTTCAGGGAGCGTCGCACAGCGCGCTCATCGTCTATTGTGATGATCTTCTTTGCCGTAGTGTCCATGTCTATGATCTTTTGAGGTTCAACTTTTCGTGATGGCAAGGGCTGCACTATTCTCCGCTAAACGGGAGAGTGATGACGAATCTCGCGCCTTGGTTCGGCTCAGATTCGACTTCAATTGTGCCGTGATGATTATCCACGATGATGAAGTATGACACCGATAGACCCAACCCCGTGCCGGTTCCAACTTCCTTGGTGGTGAAGAACGGTTCAAAGATGCGTCTGCGAATCTCCGCCGACATGCCTGGGCCGTTGTCTTCGATCTCGATACGCGCTTGCTTTTTCGCTACTCGAGTTCTCAGAGTGATTTGCGGCTGGTCACCCGAATGTGAATCGGCCAGCGCATGGGCTGCATTCTTCAGGAGATTCAGAAATACCTGTTCAAGCTTGGTGGCGATGCAGGGCACCGGCGGCATGTTCGGTGCATAGTCGCGAACGATGCGGATGCCGCGAAAATCAAACTTCTTTTTCAGGTCATAGTCGTTTGCGGCAAGCTGAACGGCGGTGTCGAGAAGCGACTCGATATTGAAGCTTGAGCGGTCGGTCTCGGATTTTCGGCTGAAGTTCAACATGTTGCTGACAATGGCCGCGGCGCGCTTACCCGCTTCATCTATGTCTTGAAGGAAGTCATAGATGCCCCGCTCTTTCATGTACGTTGACAACTCTTCCAGACTGACATTGATACGCTGCGCGACTTCGACATTCTTGGGTATTGACTTGGACACGCGGCGCTTGATGTTCTGCGCGCTCTGAAGAATAATGCCGAGCGGGTTATTGATTTCGTGCGCCATTCCGGCGGCGAGACCACCGACTGACATCATCTTCTCAGTCTGTGTCATCAGCTCTTCCATGCGCGTGCGGTCGGTCACGTCGTCCACGCGGATCACAGCACCTTGAGAAGTATCCGTGATCAACGGGTAGATAACAATGTCGCGCACCCGGGATTCACCTTCGACTTCCGTGTGCACACGCTCACGTTTCTGCGCTTCGTTCGTGGCAATCGCCGCTTCGATCGCCCCGATAGAAGCTTCAAAGAATGGAAAGACGTCGCTTAGTTGACGAGCCAGCGCCTCGTCGCGGGAAACTCCCGTGACCCGCTCTGCCTGCGAGTTCCATTGCGTCACTCGGCCCGCGGTGTCCACGGCGATCAGCATGGACGGCATGGAGTCAATGACGTTTTGCAGGAACGTTCGCATGGCAGCGGTGGCGCGTTCAGCGCGTTGACGTTCCAAAAGCTCCAACTGAAGTTCTTTGGCGCGGTCACTCAACGCCGCTTGAGCGGACAACAGATCTGTATCGCGCTGCTGGATTTCGGCCAACATGTTGTTGAACGAATCAATCAAATAACCCACTTCATCGTTGCCAAGCTTTTCAGCGCGAAGCGAATAGTCCCGCTGTTCAGACACGCTGCGGGCGACCTTGGCCAGCGAAACGATGGGCTTCGAAATGACGGCCTGGTACTTCGATGCCAGGATGGCAGCGATGCCGAGCGCGATCAGCGACAACAGAGTTGCAATTAGGCCGTATTGCCGCTGGCGGGATGCGAGCTGGTTGAGATTCGTGCGAATCAGAATGTGACCGACGGCTTCGCCGTTCAATATCACCGTACGCGTGACCGTGAGGTATTTGTCCGCGAAGTAGTGACCGTCAGGCAGCAACGTGGGGACTCGGCCGCCCTGCTTCTTTTGATAGCTTGCGAAGATCCCGCCCTTAGCGTCCCACAGCGCAGCCTCTTCAATGTCCCGCTCGGCGTCGAGCGAGCTCAGAGTGCGAATCGCATCTTCAGAGTCCATGAACGAGAGCGATGCCACGCAGTTGTCACCGATCAGTTCCGCCAACGTGGTCATACGAATGACGAGCTGTTCTTTGGCGACACGGTTGTCATAGACCATGAACGCCACGTAGGTCAAGCTCACCGCGATCAGCGTCACGAATACGATTAGCATCGTAATCTTGCGTTTCAGCGACACGCTGGAGAACCACGCTTCGACCGACCATGTACGTTTGTGGGCGGAATAGGGCAACTTCATTTCTGCCCTCCTTCCAGCGCGCGTCCGAGTTTAAGCACGCGAGGATCGAGACGCAACGGCGACTTTTCTATGACCTCAAGATTTACACGGAAGCGAATCTTGTTTGCTTCGCTGAAAAAGCAGATCATTGCACCGTCACGGCAAGCATCCGGCGTGTCGCCGATTGTGAGAACGGCCCGGCCACTAAGCTGTTCAACGTAGCCCGGCAGATTTTTTTCTTCGGAGGCGCCTATGAACAGAATGTGGCACACGGGCAGATCGCCAAGTGTCTTGCCGCGGACAATGTGCATGCGCCGATCGCTGGCAATGGTCTTGGATTCCGCCGCATCAAGGTAGCCATTGAATGGATCCTCCCCGAGTACGCCGATCACAAGTGGCGCGGTGGCATCGAAATACGCGCTGTCCGGCCAAGTCGTAAAGTTTGCGAAATTGACGAGGAACGCCGCTTTGATCTGATACTCAGTCGGACCTTCCTCTGCACGGGTTGGCAATGCTGCGCCGAGAAACATCGTCAGCAGACATGCGAGGGCAAGTCTCATGAGATGAGACTTTCGTGAAGCTCGCATGTGATATTCCTCAGCCATTGAGATTGACCAGTTTTGCTGACGGCCTGCCCTTTGTTAGAAGTTCCAGCTTGAACCGATGATGACCGTGCGTTCTACCTGCGCGGGGAGCGACTGGTATGCAAGCGCGATGTCGTACTCCCGGTGATACTTGGCGAAGAGGTTTTGACCGACCAAGAAAACCTCGACGTTCGAAACCGGAGTGTAGCCCACTCTGACGTCCGCGGTGAAGTACTCGCCAATTGGCGAGTTTTCCAACTTGCTGACATAGCGTATGTCGCCGTCCAAGTCCAAATGGGTTGCGAGATCAAATGAGTTGCGAATGACGGCTTGGTGCTTGGGGTAAATCAACTCCGTTCCGATTGCTGTCTGGCTGTAAACACCCTTGGGCTCAATACGGAGGTTTGTGTACGAGCAAGAGAGTCGCCATGGCTTAGCGAGGTGAACTTCGGACGCCAATTCGCAGCCGTAGCTTTGATTTTGGCTGGCGTTGTTCAAGTATACAGGTAACAGCAAATATGGAATGGGTTCCGTCATCATCGGAACAGGATCACCGTAGCTGGCCGAACGGAAATCATCGTAGTCGTTGTAGAAAGCATCCACGCTTAAGCTCAATAGGTTCCCGCGCCGCATTCTCCAGCCTGCTTCGTAGGCGATGAGCTTCTCTGAGTCAAACTGCTCATTGCCAACTACGCTCGTCAGAATAGGCAGCGGCCCGGGGTTCAGCGGCGACATGGGCGGCAATGTAACCAGTCCAACATTGGCGGACCGTTCGCCACGCGATGGAGTGCGAACAGCTCGGGAGACCGATGCCCAGAACGTGTGACTGTTGACAGGTGACCAGACGGCACGCAAGTTGGGCTGAATTTCCCACTTCGTGTAGCTGTTGTGCTCGAACTTCGAACCGAAAATGAACCGCAGGCGTTCTGGGACTACGGACCATTCATCCTGGGCAAATGCGTTGAACAGCCGCAGCGTGAAACTCTCAGGATCGGTCAAGTCGGGCAACCTGTCCCAACTGTCGCGGTATCCTGCTCCCCAAATAACGGTGTTGCCGGCCAGAGGTTGAATGGTGTGTTTGAACTCTATGTCAAATGTCCGGCGCTTCTCCTTATAGAAGAGGGATTTGTCGTCCAGGACATCGAGATAGGATTGCACAGACCAATCTGAGGTTTCGCCGGCCTGATGCTTGAAGCGGGCAATCGTGTAGAAATTCCGCTGGTAGGCGTCTATCTTGGAATACTCGGAATAGGGAGGCACAAGCAGAGGTGTTTCAGCTTCGTGCTGGCTGCGGAGGTTGAGGTAATTGCCTTCCACTTGCAGCTCGTCGTTTTCGCTGTACATATGATCGACACGAAGCCCGAGACGGAGATCGTTCCAGTAGTCGTCGCGGTTGCTAAGGGTTGCCTCGCCAGCTTGTGTCCGCTCAAAGCCGCTGCCATAGGCGCGGTAATGCGTGCTCTCGCCCAACATGCCGCCCCAACGCGCCGTGCCCTGCACGCGCTCGTTGACGCCTGACGCTGCCTGCACATAGCCGCCCTGCGTCTGCAACGGATCCTTGGTGATAATATTGATAACGCCGTTCACTGCATTGGCGCCCCACATCGTCGCGCCGGGTCCCCGAATGACCTCAATACGCGCGATGTCTTCCAGGGGAATACTGAGCATGTCCCAGAAGACACCGGAGAAGGCTGGCGAATAGACGCTGCGACCGTCCACCATGACAAGGAGTTTGCTGGCAAACTGTCCGTTGAAGCCACGGGCAGACACGGCCCAATCGCTGAGGCCGATACGAGCGACTTGCAAACCGGGCACGAGCCGCAGAACTTCGGGAATACTGTTGAATCCAGAGCGCTTGATATCCTCGCCGGTCAGCACGTATGCGGCGGCAGCGGCTTCAGAGATTCGCTCGGGTCGCTTGGAGACGGACGTGATCTCGATATTCATCAGCTCTTCGAGCGACAGATTCGAGAGATCCAGCGACTCAACACGGGTGGTGTCGGAAGCGAATGATGATGCTTGAACCGAGAGGAATACGGAGAGGAAAAGCGCCGCAGGCAGGCCGCGGAAGCTGGCTCGGGCGATACCACGCGAAAGGCTGCTATTGCAGACGATTGCACGGACTTGAAATAGAGATTGAAGTTTCATGGTCTTACCATCTCACTTCGTTATGTGGAATATTACTTACTAATTGATTACTCAGCTCATCAATAGGCAAAGCATCCCTATTTGCGGCCTGTTTTTCCCACCTCCCCCTCAAAGATGAGCTGATACCCTTCGAAACGGCCAATTTTCCCGCGAAGATTGACACGACTACTCAAATCTCAAATCAGCGAACAAGAGCCGTGCCAATCGCCTCCAAGGACAACGCGATTCCCTTGTACCCAATGGTCAAGCTATGCAACTACGTCCTTTAGCAAAGCGTTGTGCACGACCTGCGCAAGCTCGCGAAACACGAGCGGCTTCATCAGGTAACCACTGAACCCGATCTCGCGATAATTGCGCGCCGTGACTGTTTCGCTAAAACCCGTCACAAGTACAACCGGAAGGTCCCTGCGTATCTTAAGAATTTCGCCCAAGAGATCCTGCCCGGTCATGTTTGGCATGGTTTGATCCGTCATGACGAGATCGTATTCATAGGCATGCTGGCGAATGTCATCGCACGCTTCAATACTGCTGGTGTGCGTAGTCACTGAATAGCCGAGACGGGACAACAGTTGCTTTGCTATGATCGTGTTGGGCAATTCATCGTCCACGAAGAGGATGCGGGCGGTTCCGGTCGGGATGTCCGCGGAAGATTCAGACCGGGCAGGTGCATTGGTTTGTACACATGGAAGGTAGATTTGGAAAGTCGTACCTTGTCCAGGTTCACTATAGACGCTGATGCCGCCACCATGCGCAGCCACGATGCCGTGAACGACGGACAGACCAAGACCCGTGCCTTCCCCGGCATTCTTGGTTGTGAAGAACGGCTCGAAGATTCGCTCTGTTGTGGCGCGATCCATACCGCATCCGGTATCGCTGACCGTCAAGCGAGCGTAATGCCCCTCGCTTAGATTCACATGCAAACATGAGAACTCCGAATCAACGTAGAACTGCGAGAGCTTGGCTTCTAGCACACCTCCGCCGCTTTTCATAGCGTGTCCCGCATTGGTACAGAGGTTCATCATGACCTGGTGAATCTGAGTCGGGTCACAGAGAATATCCCCGACCTGTTCATTGAGATCAGACTGAATCACAATCGTGGAAGGAAGCGACGAACGCATGAGTTTCAGAGCCTCCTTCACGATGAACTGAATCTTGACTGGCTTGCGCTCTTCTTCGCCCTGGCGGCTGAACGTGAGGATTTGCCTGACCAGGTCGCGGGCGCGCATGGCGGCCGAACTGATTTGGTCAATTCCTTCACGCGCCGGGTGCGCGTCGTCAAGGTAGTACCGGGCCATCTCGCTGTAGCCGAGAATGGGTGTCAGGATATTGTTAAAATCATGCGCGACGCCGCCTGCAAGAGTGCCGATGGTTTCAAGCTTCTGAGACCGGCGCAACTGTGATTCGAGCTTATCGCGTTCCTTTTCGGCGCGTTTGCGGTCAGAAATGTCACGGATGATCGCCAGTGAACCAATGATACGTCCTTCAGAATCGGGATATGGCCCGGCACTGATTTCAACCCAAAACACTTCGCCGTTCTTGCGCCGCAATTGTATTTCGTAAGTTTCAGAAATTCCACGAAGCCTGTCTTCAATCTTCGCGTCGAGCTTGTCTTTTGTATCGTCTGTTCCGATGATATAAGTCGGCTGACCGACCATCTCGTTGACATGATAGCCGCAAAGTTGCGCCAACTTGCTGTTAACGTAGGTCATCACATGCTTGTCATCGGTCAGAATGACACCCTCGGCGAGATGCTCGACGACTGTGCGGAACCGCGACTCTGACTCAATTAGCGCCCTGGAACGACGCTCGATTTCGTCTTCGAGATGAATTCTGTAGTCAATGCTCACCCTGCGGAGATTCGCCCGCTCTAATGCACGATTGATCGAGATTTCCAGCGCGCCCATATCCTGAATGGGTTTCAGCACGTAATCCCACGCGCCAAGACGGACAGCCTCGATCGCGTCACCCAAAACGCCAGTACCCGATACGATGATGATGGGAAGTTCTGGAAATTCAGTGGTGACTTCCGCGAGCACTTCCAATCCATCCATTTCCGGCATACGCAAATCGCTCAGGACCAAGTCGGGAGAACCGTGACGTATGCGGTCAAGTCCTTCCTTGCCGTTGGAGGCTTCAATGACTTCGTATCCACTATCCTCAAGATAGAAGCGGATCGAGCGGCGCACGGCCTGCTCGTCGTCAATGGTTAGTATGCGTGCCTTAGCCATAGTTGTTCGTCGTTTCGGTTGACGGGAGTTCCTAAGCTTGAGTTGCTTTGCTGTTTGCCGATTTTGCTTGATGTGGTTCGTGAATTAGCGGCAATTTTACGGTGAATTTTGTGCCTGAGCCGGGCGCAGAGTCAACGGTCATCACTCCACCGTGGTTTTCGTGGATAATGAAATAGGAGACGGACAGCCCGAGCCCCGTACCCATTCCGACTTCTTTCGTCGTAAAAAACGGTTCAAAGACGCGGCGGCGGATTTCATCCGGCATGCCCGGACCATTGTCAATGATCTCAATCGTTACATACTTCGTTTCTTCGTAAGCGCGGCAGATGATTTTTGGCGGACCGTTACTGCCGTGTTCGCTAATGGCTTGTGCGGCATTTTTCATCAAGTTCAGAATGACTTGCTCGATTTTTGATTCGATGCACGGCACAAGGGGCAGCGTTTCGCTGATGTCGAAATTCAAATCGATGTGCCGAAAATCGAACTTCTTTTTGAGGTCGTAGTCACTCGCTGCGAGATTGGCCGCGTTACGCAGCAGCTCAGGAATTGAGGTTGGAATTAGCCCTGAACTGGAGTGGCGACTGAAATTCAGCATGTTGGTGACGATGGTTGCTGCGCGTTTGCCAGCGGCCAGAATGTCGGTAATCAGCGCTGGGATTTCGCGCTTGTCAAAGTAGGTGCGAACACCGGCCACCGTGACACCGGCCTCTTTTGCCGCCTCGTCATTTCGTGCGAGCCCCGGTTCAATGCGCCGCTGAATTGTTTGAATGCTCTGGACGATGATGCCCAGCGGGTTGTTGATTTCATGCGCCATGCCCGCAGCCAGTCCACCGACCGACATCATTTTCTCGGTCTGCGCCATCAGTTCGAGCATGCGGACTTCTTCGGTAATATCATCGAGGCGGACGACTGCGCCGTCTTCTGAACTGTGCAACGAAAAGACGTTTACCTCAAAGTAGCGAATCTCGCCGGAAACTTCAGAAGTAACGCGCCCACTAACCGCAGCACCGCCTGAGTCAAAGGCGCGGGCGATCAGCTCGTGATTGTCGCGCAGCGCGGGGAACACCTCCCAGATACAGGCACCATTCATAGCCGACTCATCCAGCCCGGCATGTGCGGCTGCCTTCCGGTTCCACATCGCGATTTTTCCCTGGCGATCCACGGCAACGAGAGGAGACGGCATGGAGTCAATAACATCGCGGAGCAAGTCTCTTATGCGTAGGACTTCGGCTTCAACGCGGCGGCGCTCCAGCAATTCGTGGTTCAACTCTGCGGCTCGCGCCGACAGACTTGCATTGGCTTCTTCTATACTACCAAGCATGTTGTTAAACGTCCGGGCGAGCTTGCCGATTTCGTCGTGGATGGGCTCATTGACACGCTGCTGCAAGTCTCCATGGGCCACGGCATCGGAAACGCGGCCAAATTTCAAAAGACGATTGGTTACAAGACGGCCAACAACGAGGAGAAGCAGAATACCTGTCCCAAGAATCAGGAGACTGATTACGGCAATGGTTTGCTTGCTTTCGTACACCTCTTTATTGACTGAGTCGAGGTGAAACCTGACACTCACCTTTCCGATCGCCCGCTCATTTCGGACAATGCTGCCAGTTATCCGCATGAAATCGTGCGATACACTTATGCTGTCGTCGGCGACGTATATGTCATCGTCGTCGTCTTCCCATCCCTCTCTGAGTGCTTCGCCGACGAGCTTGCCCTTGAAATCATACACGTCTATATCTACAACATTTCCGTTCAGCATCGCCGTCTTGAGTACGTCCGCGACCGCCAGAGAATCCTCAAAGAAAATCGCGGGTGAAAGCGAGTAACAGACGGCCTCCGTCGCACCTTCGGCGCTGCGCTGCATGATGGCGATGGCCTGCGTGTGAAACCGGTAGGGCAAGTAGAGGAACAGGAAGATCGAAATTGACACGAACAGCAATCCAAAAACCCCCGCCAATTTGTAACGGAGGGAAGTGCCGCGCAAGAAGATCAGTTTTAGCATTCTGGCTCTACTCCGTCAGGTCTGCGAGGTTCAGGAGCTGAGAACTGAAGTCGGCGCCTTCGGCCTTGGCTGCCGCGAGATTGATTTTGAAGCGGGGGCGGCCCGCTTTGACCATCAAGCTTATTGATATGCCGTCGTTCACAAGACTGGGTTCGGTGGCCATCGTGAGTATCTGCCGGGCTCGCGAGAATTCGGTAATTGAGGCAACACTGATCGCGCGCACATTGGTCACAACAAGAATGTCAGCATGCGCGCCCAGCACCGCTTGCCGCCACCCCTCGTCTTCTAAGTCTATAGCCACCACCGTTATGGGGAGCGTGTTCACGCTTTGGATATCCGATGCCGACGCCGCGCCGCGAAACTCCTCCATTTCGGAGAGAGACGCTCTGAAGCGCCTCTGATAAAGGACGGCGATCACGACGTCTTCGCCGCAGCGGGTGCTCATCGCGCGATCAAACGAGAGCGCCTTGCAGAAGAACGTGTACTGGACATCCACGGGAGCGGCGAGTTCCTCTCCGTTTGCGGAGCAGCAAACCGCCAGCATTACGGCCAGCAGCGCTGAAGTAATTATCCTGGTTGTTCTCACCTTGAAACCTTAGAACGCATACTCAAGCCGAATGCTGAATGAGCGTTCTCGCTGCGGGATGGTCAGCAGGTCCTGAGCCGAGGTCGGCTGCAGGTGGTCCCAACTGCCCGGATGCTCGTAATGTGTATTCAGAACGTTTTTCACATAAAGGGTCGCTTGAAGGTGGCCGAGTTTTGGCAGAGTGCTGAGGGTCGTGTTGATCAAGGTCGTCTGCTGAGTCTTGGTGCGGTACAACGTGTACCTGCCGCTCTCCGATTGGAGTTCGATGGCTGCTCGAAGAGTGCTCAGAAGTGTCGAAGTAGCCCCCACGCGAAACAGATTACGAGGTGAATTTGATAGAATGTCGTCGCCGGGCTCTTCGAGCGCGACCTGATACGCCCAGTTGGCATAGCCGCCGATGCCTTGATCCGAACGGTAGTTTAGTTCTATCTCAGCGCCTTGTCCTTCGGCTTCGCCCGTATTTCGATAGACGGTTAGACCGTCCGATTCATCGAGCACGGTGTTTATGAGATCGCTTACAACATAGTCGTACACGGACACGGAGCTGTTAAGGTTCTCAATCAGGCGATATTCAGCGTTAAGTTCGAGGGTTCGAATTTTTTCGGGCTGCAAATCTGGGTTGGACTTTGACTGCTCTGGGTACCAGTAGTAAGCTTCCGTCATCGCTGGCGCTCTAAAAGCCTTGCCGTAGAGAAGCTTCAGAGAAGACTGTTGATTCGGCAGGAAGACGAAGGCCGCCCGTGGCACCAAAGCGCGCCAGCCAAGCGAGTACCAGGACTGTCTCAAACCCGCAGTGAGAATTACGTTCTCGTTCAGTTGATACTCGTTTTGCGCAAACAAAGAGAAGTCCGAATAGGGGTGTTTTTCGTCGCTGATCACTTCCTCCGACGTGCCAGACCAGTAGTCATTCGTGAAGTGATTGGCGAGTTCTGCGCCGAATATCACTTGTTCATAGGCCAAAGGACTCCAATCGCCGCGAAGCTCAACCCCCGCCCTTCGCTCATTTAGGTAGTCCGGGTTATCGGGTGATTCCGGTTCGTAGGGGTACAAACCGTCGTAATGAAAAGAGTTTAGATACGCCTTTGAGTACAGCAGAAAGCTGGAACTTAGGGGCGCTGAGTGCTCGATGAACATGCCTGCATACGTGTCTTCGGTCTTCGATCTTGAGTCGTTGAATGTCGTGTACCACGTGGCGGTCGGGACACCCTTCCACCGCGCCATGATGTAAGCATTAAAGGCAAGCTGTCCGTAATTCACTCCAAGAAACGCTCCTTGAGTACGCTCCCAGTCCAGGCGCTCGGCCACGCCGTTGTTTGTAACGGAATCGTCATACGCTTTCAAATACAAATCATCACCGCGCTGGTCGCTGGCCTGGGCCGAAAATGCAATACCGAGACCGTTCGATGTGGAAGTGCCGAGATTGACAAACGCGCCCACGCCGCCCGGCGAGGTCGCTGTAACACCCGCATGCGGGCCCGGAAAAAGCTGTGGGCGCTTTGTGACAACGTTGATAACGGCAAACATCGCGTTGGTGCCGTACACTGCTGAACCTGGACCACGGACGACCTCGATACGATCAACCAGTCCGAGGTCGAGGGCAAACAACCTGTTAATGGGGGGCTGACCTTGAGTCATTTCATTGAGAGCGTGACCGTTCAGCAAAAATAGAACCCGGTTATTGTAGTCACTTGGCCTTTGGTATCCACGGACTCCCAAGAAGCTGTAATTTCGATCGTCCGTCAGGTAGAACCCGCGTACGCTGTTCAAAGCGTCCTCCAACGTACGCCAGCCATACGCGCGAATGTCTTCAGCGGAGATTATTGTTACAGAGGCCGGCGCTTCCAGAGTTGTTTGTTCGTGCTTGGAAGCCGCCGTGATGGGGATGTTCATCAACGAATCCAGCGACATGGATTCGGTGTCGGCGGCGCGCAATGGGCCACCTGCCACAACGAAGCAGAGGCTGACAACGGCGATCGCTATTTTCGTTCGTAGGCCCATGTTTCCCGTTCTCTCCTCTTGGCGGGCTTTCCGCAAGTTATTTTGGCGTGTGATGACTATCACACTCACTGCTGCTTGCCTCAAGGCATTCTCCGTTGCCAGACTGTCGCGGGGCGATTGTCGGGCGCAGGACAGACGACTACACCGATGCAAAAGCGGTTCCAAGGGCATTGAATGCGCAGTCCGGAGTTGCACGCGCAGAAAGGTGCCGCAGAAGTCTCTATTAAATTATTGATTAATATATTTTTACAAATAATACTCCGGAGATACTCCAGAGGTGAAAACGGGCACTCCAGATCGGCTGCAAGCTCTTTTCTCCTACCCCTCAGACAATTTGGCCATGTTCTTGATGTACTTTGTCATATTTAGCTTCGGGATAACAGTCACTTGAACCTCTCGCGGGGAATCTGTTTATTAAGGGATGCAGGTAATAAGCGACAATAGATGACTTTCCATCGTATTCTCCTCGTCTTGCTCTACGCCGCCACGATTGCCGTGAGTGTCTATCTCTCGTGGGTTGGCTGGGAGTACTATGCGCTTGACCGCGTTGAGCGCCCACACCATGAGTTGCACGAAGATTGGAAGCCCGGCGGCTTCATCGGACACGGCGCGGGCATTATCGGCAGTGCGCTGATGATGATACTGCTGTTGTATTCCGTGCGCAAACGTTGGACACGACTGCACAAGTTCGGCAATATCCGACATTGGTTGAACTACCACATCTGGATGGGTATCACTGGGCCAATCCTGGTGATCTTTCACTCGACGTTCAAGTTCGGCGGGATTGTCGCAGTGTCCTTCTGGTCCATGATCGCAGTGGCGGCGAGCGGCATCCTGGGGCGCTATTTATACGTGCAGATTCCGCGCAGCATGTCGGGCGACGAACTGTCGGCGGCACAATTGCGGGAACTCGAAGACGGCTTGCAAGATCAGATCCGGCGCGAAGTCATGGGCAATGAGAAACTGTATGACGTCGTGTCGGAGTTCTTTCGACTCGAAGAGCAGGCGGCAGAACAAGCCGGCTTGTGGAGTTGGTTTACGCGCGATTTGACTGCGCCGTTGCGCTACCAAGTGTTGAAAGGGCGATTGCGGGCAATGGGCGTATCCGGGCACAATGTGCGGACGCTGATGAAACTTGCGCGCAAGCGGGCGAAGCTGGGCCGGAGAATCCAGTTCTTGAGTACCGCCCAGAAGCTGCTGCATCACTGGCATGTCTTTCACAAGCCATTCGCAATTATCATGATTATCATCATGATTGTTCATGTCGGCGTAGCGATAGCATTAGGCTATACCTGGATATTTTAGACTGTGAGCATTGAAACCCTCATCTATGTCGTGACGGGCGTGCTGGTGGTCGGGCTGCCGGTTCTATACGTATGGAATTCGCGGCGGAGCAGCGACCGGGCGGCGAACGTGTTGGCGAAGTCGTTAGAAGCGGGATTGGATCAGCCGGTATCTTTGCATCCGGTGATTGATCCGTATTCGTGTATTGGCTCGGGCTCGTGTACCAAAGCGTGTCCAGAAAAGGGCATCTTGCAGTTGATTGACGGCAAGGCGGCGCTCGTGAACCCGGCGCGTTGCATCGGGCACGGACAGTGTCAGGCGGCTTGTCCGGTGGATGCGATCACGCTGGTATTTGGAACCGAAAAGCGCGGCGTGGATATTCCTCACATCAAGGGGAATTTCGAGACCAATGTTCCGGGAGTGTTCATCGCGGGTGAGTTGGGCGGTATGGGCTTGATTCGTAATGCCGTGGAGCAAGGTAAACAGGCTGTAGAGTCTATCACCAAGCAGGTGGCGAACGATAAGGCTGGCGAGATGTATGACCTGCTTATCGTCGGTGCCGGACCGGCGGGAATTTCGGCCTCATTGCAAGCGAAGAAAGATGGCTTGAAATTCGTGACCGTGGATCAGGAAGACCTCGGTGGGACAATTTTCACCTATCCACGGCAGAAATTGGTGATGACGGAACCGATGGATTTGCCGCTGCACGGCAAGGTCAAGATTCGCGAGATTCAGAAAGAGCCGTTATTGGAGTTGTTTACGACCATTGTAGAGCGGAATGACCTTGATATTCGCAGTGGCGAAAAAGTCAACGCGATTGAGAAACTGGAGAAGCACTACAAAGTTACGACGACGCGTGGCGAGTACGAGGCCAGAAAGGTATTGTTGGCGATCGGCCGCCGCGGAACACCGCGCAAGATTGGTTGCCCGGGCGAGAAGTGCGAGAAGGTCGCCTACCGTTTGCTGGAGCCTGAGAAATACCATCATAAACAGATATTAGTGGTCGGTGGCGGCGATAGCGCGGTAGAAGCGTCAGTCGCATTAAGTGGGCAGCCGGGAAACAAAGTCTATCTCTCTTATCGCGGCGACAAGATTTTCCGTATCAAGGAAGGCAACCGCGAGCGATTGGAAAGAGCATCTGATGAGGGCAAAGTCATCATGTTGCTCAATTCCAATGTGACGGAGATTTTGCCGGACAAAGTGAAGCTTGACCAGTCGGGAACGGAAGTCACAATTCAGAACGACCAGGTATTCGTGCTGATCGGCGGCGAATTGCCAACGGAATTTTTGAAATCGGTGGGAATCATGTTTGAACGCAAGTTCGGGGAGGCTTAGTAGTGGCAGGATCCGCGCAAACGCCGGGGAATCGCAAAACGGCTCAGATTGTATTTCTAATCGCACTGCTGGCTGTTCCGGCGGTGCTATTGTGGATTAAGCTTGCGCCGCAGCCGACCGGCGAGCCGACATTCGAGACGATGCAGTCAGAATCTGAGACTGACGCTAAGTCTCCCCTTCAGACAATGGAAGAGATGTGGCAGCATCACCCTGGTCACGGGCCGATCGCGCTCGAATTAGCGAATCTCTATTTTCAAGATGGGCAGTATCCAAAAGCAATTGAGTTCTACAACATCTTCTTGAAAGACGACACCACAGCGACGGGCTGGCATGTTCGGTTGGACATAAGCCGCGCCTACGTGGCACTCTCGAAGACAGATAGCGCGTTGATGGAACTTAACATGATGCTTGAGCGCGATCCGACTCATCCGGGGGCGCTCTACAACATCGGCGCAATTCAGGCGAACTCGGGGAATTTCACCGCGGCGCGCGCGGCATGGGAACGGTTGATTCAGACGCATCCCGATGACACGCTGGCTGTTTTCGCAAAGAGTTCGTTGCCAAAGCTGTCTAAACCGGATGGGCACCCGTAATGCTTCGACACTATGTTTGGTTAGTTGTATTAATCTTGGCCGCACAGGCGTTCGCACAGTTGTCACCCGGCGATTTGTCGAAATACCACGCGAAGCTTGAAGGTCTGAACAATTGCACCCAATGTCACGAGCTGCGCAAAGATGTGAGCGACCAGTTATGCCTGTCTTGCCACAAGGCGATTGACCGCAGGATGCAGGCGGGAGAAGGCTATCACAGTTCGACGGAAGTAAAAGGCGTTCACTGCGCGAAGTGCCACTCGGAGCATGTGGGACGCGAGTTCGAGTTGGTGCATTGGAAAGGCGGCAAAGAGAAATACGACCACGCAAAGAGCGGCTGGGCGCTGACCGGTGCCCATGCAGCCAAGAAGTGCGCGGATTGCCATGCGAACTTGAACGCCTATGGAAAGATGGAAGAGCTGGCCACGCTTGATTCGACAACAAACTACGCCCGAACATTTCTTGGTCTGACTCGCGCCTGCAACTCGTGTCACGCCGACGAGCATGGTGAACAGATGGCGAATGATTGCGAATCTTGTCATAATACAGAAAAGTGGCGCCCAGCGCCAACATTCTCACACACGAAATCGGCGTTTCCGCTCACGGGAAAACACGCCAACGTCGAATGCGCGAAGTGCCACAAATCTGAACCGAATCCGCTGGCAACGAGCACGGCGCTGCTGATTGATAAAGAGCGCCCGACTGAAGTAACACGGTTCAAGCCTTTACAGTTTGCGAGTTGCAACGCCTGCCACAAAGACGTGCACGAAGGACGATTCGGCCCAAATTGCAGCGGGTGCCATACGACTGAGAATTTCGCCGTGGCGCAAATGGCCAAGGATTTCGATCACGGCAAGACGGCGTTTCCGCTCGCAGGCAAGCACGCGGCCGTGACCTGTGCGAAGTGCCATACGACAGGCAAAATGACGGATCCGGTGGCGCATGCGGCGTGCATGGATTGCCATCAGGACACGCACCGTGGGCAGTTCGCCGATCGAACTGGCGGCGCGGCATGCGAGAATTGTCACACCGTCGAAGGATTTCTGCCCGCGCGTTACACATTGGACGCGCATCAACAAAGCAAGTACCCGTTGACCGGAAGTCATTTGGCTGTGCCGTGCTTTGCCTGTCATGCGCAAGTGAAAGACAAGAGTGGGGCAACTTTTGCCAAGTTTGATTTCGAGGATCACCGCTGCAAGTCTTGTCATGCCGACGTGCACCGCGGCCAGCTCGACAAGTTCATCAATGAAAGCGGCTGCGAGTTCTGCCACAACACGGAGACGTGGCACAAGGTGACTTTCGATCACGCCAAGACGCGTTTCCCGCTCATCGGCAAACACGAATCGGCGGAATGCATGGGTTGTCATATCATCGAGAATCCGGGTACAGATCTCGAGTTAATCAGAATGTCGCCGCTCGCGCAGGATTGCCAGCTCTGCCACAAGGATCCGCATGTTGGACAATTTATCGCGGCGGGAGACTCGCTGACAACGTGCAAGAAATGCCACGTGCCAAACGGATGGAAGCAATTGGTGTTCGATCATAACCGCGACGCAAAGTGGGCGCTCGATGGCGCGCACGCTAATGTCGCTTGCAATTTGTGCCACCGGCAGGAGAACGGCCCGGATGGTGCAGCATTTGTTCGATACAGGCCTTTGAAATCGGCGTGCTCGGATTGCCACGCCGGAGATTCGCGGATGCAAAAATGAGTCACATTCATCCCCGCACTGCTTACATGATTTTTCTGCGGCGCGCGCTGACAGCACTTCTCACACTCTGTGCGTCAGCAGGACTGTTCGCGCAACAGTCACCGCACGGCACGATTACGATTGATTGCCAAGAGTGCCACACGACGAAGGGCTGGAAAGAACTGCGCGCGGTCAGCACATTCGACCACGACGCGAGGACGCCTTTCTCACTTGTGGGAAAACATGCGTCCGTGCGCTGCATCGAGTGCCACACGACTCTCGTGTTCGCCGACGCGGGTACACAGTGTTTGGATTGCCATACTGACGTGCACCGCGGTCAATTCACCAGCGATTGCGAACGCTGCCACAGCGCGCGCGATTGGGCTGACCGTTCGGCATTTGAAAAGATGCACGAAGCAACGCGCTTCCCGCTTGTCGGATTGCACCGTGATCTCGATTGCCAATCATGCCATGCGGACGGGCAATACGTGAACCTTCCTGTGACCTGCAGCGGCTGTCACATGGAACAGTATGCTGCGACGTCATTGCCGAGCCATCAGCAAGCAGGATTCTCGCTGGATTGCCAGCAATGTCATAGTGTTACCAAGGCCGCGTGGAAAGGAGCGGTGTTTGCGCATCCGCAGACTTTCCCTTTGACAGGCGGTCATGCGAACCACGATTGTCAGGCTTGCCATGCGAACGGCTATGAGCAGATATCCACCGAGTGCGTTTCCTGCCATCAAGCTGACTATGCTGCGACGCAGAATCCGCAGCATGAAGCTCCAGCGTTTCCGACCAGCTGTCAGGAGTGTCACACGACAACGGCGTGGGAGCCAGCGCAGTTTACGCGGCACAATGATACGGCGTTTCCGTTGACCGGTGCGCATGTGTCGGTGGATTGCGCGCGCTGTCATGTTGACGGGCAATACACTGGGACGACGACGGCGTGCGGCGAATGCCACCAAGAGGACTATGCGCAAGCAGACAATCCCGTCCATACTCCGGCCCTCTTCCCCACTACCTGCGAAGCGTGCCACACGACGGCGGCATGGAGCGGCGCGACGTTTGGATCACATGATCAAACAGCATTCCCGTTGACCGGTGCGCACGTGCAGGCGGCATGCCAAGCTTGTCACTCAGCCGGATACACCGGCACACCGACTGCCTGCTGGGCTTGCCATGAGGGAGACTACAACGGCACTACGGATCCGAATCATGTTCAAGAACAATATCCGCAAAGCTGCGAGGTGTGCCACACGACGGATCAATGGGACGGGGCGGTGTTCGATCACAACGCGACGCAATTCCCGCTCACGGGTGCGCATGTTCAGACGGATTGCCAGGCGTGTCACTCCGCAGGCTATGCGGGAACGCCTACAGATTGCTGGTCGTGCCATCAAGAGGACTACAACGGCACGACTGATCCGAATCACGCGACGGAACAGTATCCGCAGAACTGTACGGTTTGTCACTCGACCAACAACTGGACGGAATCAACATTTGATCATAGCGCGACGCAATTCCCACTGACCGGAGCGCACGTGCAGGCGAACTGTGTGGCATGTCACGCGAACGGATATTCGGGGACGCCGACAGATTGCTGGTCGTGCCATGAGGCGGATAATAACGGCGCCGAGAATCACTCAGCACAACAATATCCGCATGATTGCGCTTTGTGCCATAATACCTCGGATTGGGAAGACGCGGACTTCAACCACAACAATACGGGCTTCCCGTTGACAGGCGCGCATGTGCAAGTTAACTGTCAGGCGTGCCATACGAGCGGCTATGACGGCACGCCGACGGATTGCTGGTCATGCCACCAAAGCGACTACAACAATGCCGAAGATCACGTCGCGCAACAGTATCCACACGATTGCGCGTTGTGCCACAACACGTCGGATTGGGACGGCGCGAATTTCAACCACAACAACACGAATTTCCCGCTGACCGGGGCGCATGTTGAAGTGAATTGCCAGCAGTGCCATGCCAATGGTTATGAAGGCACGCCGACGGATTGCTGGTCTTGCCACCAAGAAGATTACAACGAAGCAGAAGACCACGTTCAGGAGAACTACCCGCACGACTGCACGCTTTGCCACAACACGAGCGATTGGGACGACGGCTTCAACCACAACAATACAAATTTCCCGCTGACAGGAACGCATATTGGGACAGATTGCGCGCTGTGCCATGTAGGCGGGCAATACGAGGGCACGCCGACGGCTTGCTTCGCTTGCCATGACGATGATTTCAACGGCGCGTCACCTGATCACAATACCGGATACCCGCAGGCGTGCGAAGAATGCCACACGACGACGAATTGGAACTCGAATTTCAACCACGATTCGCAGTATTTCCCAATTAACTCTGGTCGACACCGTAACGAGTGGAACTTGTGCGTGGATTGCCATCTCGGCGGAAATTTCGCGACATTCAGCTGTATAGATTGCCATGAGCACTCGAACCAGGGCGATGTTGATGACGAGCATGACGAGGTCGGAGGTTACACTTATACGCCGACATCGTGCTATGAATGCCATCCCGACGGCAACGAAGTCAGAGGACCGGGCGATACGCCAATAAGCAAGACGAAGAGAAAAGGCGGTGACAAGCGATGAGAACGGTCTTCGCAATTCTCGTGATTTTGGCGCTTGCGCTGGGAGCGTTCGCAGCGGAAGTGCGGACGATTGTGAAGCACGTTTCGGCGAGCACCGTATATCTCGATCAAGGCAAGAAAGCTGGCATTGCGGCTGGAGACACTGTAACGTTTATGCGCGGAGATTCCGTTCTGGCAATATTGGCAGTGACGTTTGTCGCGGATAAATCCGCGTCATGCGCACTTCCAGAGAGCGGACTAACGCTCAGCGCAGGCGATAGTGCGGTTGTAAATGCTACTGGAGTCTTGGTTGATAGCGCTTCGAAGAGCGAATACGCCACGGCAGACTCCGCGACCGCTTATCCCGAGGCCACTCCTGTTCGCAAGGAGCCGTCCGTGAAAGTGAACCGTCTGACTGGCAGTGTGGGGATGGAATATCTGGTTCAGGATGACCGCGAGGAGTTTGGATACGACTACACGCAGCCGTCACTGAATGTGCGCCTGCGGTTGTCAGAGATTCAGGAGAGCCATGTCAGCGCGTCACTGCGCATGCGGTTGCGCAAGACGATGCGTGACCGCGAGAGTTCGTCCGCGACCGAGTCGCAGACCAGCCACAGAATTTATGAAGCGGCACTGCGCTATGAAAACCCGGACAGGCCGTGGGAATTTGGCGTCGGGCGCATGACAGCACGTGAATTGCGTGGCATTGGTTTCATTGACGGCGGTTATGCGAAGTACAAGTTGAGTCCGCAGTTCTTCGCGGGCGCGTTTGCAGGGACGGAACCTGATCTTGAGAACACGGAGTTTCAAACAGACGTCACCAAGGGCGGGGTGTTTACGGCGTATGACCGCAAGGTCGGCCGCACGAAACGTTTGACGGCGACGTTGGGCCTAGCAGGAACTTATGAAAATGGACAGATTGACCGCGAGTTCATTTATCAGCAGGTAAACTACTTTTACGGATCGCGTTTCCGGGCCTATGAGAGTACGGAGATCAATGTCTATCGCGATTGGCTGAAGGATAAGCAGGACAAAAGCCTTGATTTGGCGAGTGTCCTATTGAATGCGCGGTATGCGTTCGTGGATGATGCGGCGCTTTCCATTGGCTACGACAACCGGAAGAGCTACTACACGTATGATTCGCGCTCAGTGCCTGACAGTTTGTTTGACGACGCGCTTCGTCAGGGTTGGCGCGGCAGCATTGACGCCAAGCTCACGCGCACCGTCGCCGCTGAGGTGGGTGCCGGGTTACGCACGACGGACGGAGACAGCAAGAACACGAAGACCGGCTGGGCGAGCGTGCGCGTGGCCGATATTCTGAAGAGTGGCGTTCGAGCGAATGCGCAAGTGCGAACCTATTCAGGCGAGTACAGTGACGGCGTGCAGCCGTCTTTGTCGCTGTCGCGGAGTATTGTGCGCGAAGTTGAAGCGACACTGCAATTCGGCGCCAATAGCTACACGCTGAATGCAACAAATGAGACGTTTGATCAATCGTGGGTACGTGCGGTGTTCGATGTATCGGTGGCGCGGCACATTTTCGGATCACTCGATCTTGAAGCGGCGCGCGGTTCGGGACGGAATGTGAATGTCGTAGCGTTAGGCGCGGGATACCGCTTCTAAGAAGAATCCTATATTACGAAAACAAAAGGCCCTCGGATTTTCCGAGGGCTTTTTTGTCTGTCGCGAGTCTTCCCTGTCCCGTGGGATCAGGGGCCAAAGCGATAACGCGTCACGGTGCGACGGCGTCTATATAGTACTCGTGTTGAATCACGGTCATTACGGTGTCTTGATAGAATAGTCCGGTTGTGGAATCTATCAGCGTGTATGGTGACGGCACGGGGTCAATTTCCATGCGCCATATCCGGTATAACGGTGGGCCAAGTAACACGCGATCCAGAGTATCCAGAGTAACGGCCTTCCAGCGCAACTCAGACCCCACCAGCGGAGCCCAGCGGATGGTCAGACTGTCCGGCCTCTGTGGCACACGGTCGCAAACGAGAAACACCGGAGGATTGAAGTCACCGGGGACAAAACTGCCATCAGGGTGCCGCATGCCGAAATCGCCGGTCATGGGCACATCGCCGCAGCCACGATAGGCCATCCTCAACTTGAACAACTCGCCCGGCCCCGCCCAAAAGCTCGTCCCGAAAACGGTTGCCCCGACTTCAAGTCTGAACGGCGCAGCGACTGTATGATCCTGATAACGAAAATCGAGTCCGGGCAAACCGGCAATCAAACTTCCGACGGTCGGTGCGCCAGCCAAGTCCACCTTGTTGGTGTCGTAATACATGTACACGGTGAAGCCGCGCATGGTATCCGTGGCCGTCACGTGCGCCGAGACTTCCACGGTGTCGCCGATGTTACCCATGGACGAATCGGGAAGGAAGTACATTTCAATTGCCGAGGCAGAATTGGCCAGCCCCAGCAGCCCGACGGCTATTACCCAACGCACGATGTTGCGCAAATGCAACCTCCTCCATATGCACAGCCCCCGCCGCCACGAATCGTGACGGCGGGGGACAGGCTGTTTAGCTAACGTGTCCGATTCGTAATTAACGAATCAGAACCATCTTCTTCAAGTCGTTGAAGCCGTTTACTGAAATCGAGTAAATATACAGACCCGATGTCAGGTTGGTTGCGTCGAACGTAACTTCATGTCTGCCAGCAGGCATGTCGGCGTTAATCGGCGTGGCAACCAGTTGTCCCAGAGTGTTGTACACAAGAACTGTGACACGGCCCGCCTCTTTGACGTCAAATCGGATATTTGTGGTCGGATTAAACGGATTCGGGTAGTTCTGGTAGAGAGCGTAGTTGTCCGGGATTGCGCTGCCGCTGGTCACGGAAATCACTTCGCCTTCGGTATCACGCACCTCGCCCGTGTTGTCCACCATGCGGACTTCGGAAAGGGCGATTTCGCACGGACGATCCATTTCGCGGGTCACGCGGAATGTCACCGTACCGAGGATGACGTTTTCATCGAGCGTGGAGATGCCGCCGCAAGCTGCCGCGACAAAGCCGACGCTTCCGGCTTCGTTGTTGACCAACGCACTCTTCGAGAACAGCGTGCCTTCGGTCAGCGCCTCGGTCACCACGGACGAACTCACGTATTCAAGGCGCGACTCGTCATAGCTCAGAATCGCTTCGACGGCCTTAACCACGCGGCCTTCATTACCGTTCAGCGCGAGCGTAACGGTGAATTCGGTGCCGACGTTGTAGGTTACATCTTCAGCTGTGGCCATCGTGACTTGCGGAGCCACGTCAAGCTGACCGAACGGCCGATATTGCGTTACATCCGGCTGAACGACGAACTCAGTCGGGTAGCCGATCGGCGAGACCATGCCGAAGTTGAAGCTGAAGGGTACGAGGTCGGAGAAGTTGATCGCACCTGAGCCTTCCGGATTCGGAATGCCCTTGCCGATATTGCCGTTTTCAACGACGACGGGGCCGATATTGCGATAGCCGCCTGTGTTGGTGAAGTAAACAGGTGACAAGAGGCCGAGGTCTTCTGTGTCAACATATCCGCGTGAGCCAGTCATGCCTGCGGCGTCAGCCGTGCTGAAGTCACCGAGCCAGTAGTTCGTCGAGCGATCCGCATTCGTCGTCATGACAACTGGTGCACCGACCGACCAGTTGCCGCCAGCATCTTTGACGAACGTGACATAACGATAGATGTCACGGAACGCAGGTGCGTTGCCGTTGCCTTCAACCCATCCGCCTTGTGCGTCAAGCCAGTAGGTGGCGCCGCCGTCCACGTGCGTCGTCAGAGCATCGCCGCGGTTATTCAAGCCGGCATACGAAGCGGACGTTACGGTTCCGGTCAAAGCGGTCTGCGTGGCAACCAACGTCCAACCCGACGGCGGCACTGCCGTCACGTCGTAGTTGACAAGGCTGTTCCACAGGTCGCCCGGATAGCCGGGGTACTGAGCCGACAGAGGGCTGCGGTAGATGCGCATTTCCTGTGCATCACCACTGGCCGTCCACTGCCACTTCAGCCACACGCCGAGGTGAGCCGGACGTGCGTCAAACACGGTCACGGCATTGCCCGGAGTCTGTGTGTCCACGCAGATTGTGAACGTCTGCGTGCCCGTCATGTTGCCCGCGCAATCCACGGCCTTGACATTGAAAATGAACGATGCGCCGTTGGCAGCGGCGATTCCGGCATCACCCAACATCCAATTCCACAGCGCCAGAGCTTCGGCGTCGTTGGTCGGATAGCCAGTCTGATTTAGCGCGACGGTGAAATCGGCCAGTGCGCCGTAGCTGACGATTAACGTGCCCGTTGCGGCCATGCACGCATTCGCGCCAAGCGACGACGTGATGTCAATGTAATTGTCGAGATACGCGCCGCCGTAGTTGACGGTCAGCGGATTGTTGTTGAAGCAGTAGTTGGCCGGAATACTTGTGGCCACGCTCAGCGACGGCGCCGAGTTGTCGCGGCCAACGTTGGCCAGCGCCACGGTCGTCGCCGTGTTGCATTCCGTATCGGTCAAGTGCAGCGTCAACGTGTTGCAGCCCTCAACGAGATAGCCGTAGAACATGGCCGCGTCACCCGCTGACGGCAGCGTCGCGTTGTACGGAGCCGTCTGATTTGCGCCAAACAGCGGGAATGAGCCGCCGCCCGGAGCAAACGTAATCCACGCGGAATCCAACGTCGAACCGGCGTCAGTCAGCGACACGCTGAACTGATTGACCAGTTGCGAGGCATCACCAAAGGCGCAGGTGGCCGCATTGGTGAAGGAGGATATCACCGGAATGGTGCAATCCACTTCGATATTGATGGAACCGAACACCAGTGCGTTGTAGTAGTCGTTGCCCAGCATGTCTGTCCAGAGCGTGCTGACGCCGTTGATCGGATACAAGCCGGTCGTGGCGCTTTGGTTCAGAATGGGGATACAGGCGATGTAAAGCGTCGGGTTGCCAACGCTATACGGAGATTCGAAGCCGATGTCCACTTGCACGAGACCACCACCGAGCGGGATCGCGTAGGCCTGGATGATATTCGGATCGGCATTCACCAGCGGCGTCACGATTGATCCCATCGGAGCGAGCAGCGCCGTGAAGCCAGCCGGGACTTGGAAGACCACGGACAGGTTGGGAATGCCGGGATTGTTGAGCGTCAGATAGAGCAACGTGGCATCACAGCCGGAGCCCGCACAACCGACGGAGGGATCTTCAAACGTGAAGCCGACGTCGTTGGCGCAGCCGCCCGGATTGGCGTTGTTGTCCAAGTTGACCGGAGTTGCGCCGGGAATCGTATAAGGATTCGACACAAAGTCCGAGTAGCAGTTGCTGTCCCAGTTGTGGCCGGAGGTGTTGTCAAACGTGTTCACGGTGTTCGTGAACGTGTTGTTCGTCACGTCGGCATCACTGATCGTGCCGCCTGCAACGGTAAGGTCCACACCGTAGTTCCAGTTTTCGACGTTGCTGTTAGTCAGCGAGAAATCGAGATCACCACTGGAAACATAGGCCTGGAATCCAAAACCTCCTGCGGAACCGTCACCGATGATTGAGGCGCCGTTGATGTTGAGGACTTCGTTGTCATCAAGTGCACGATCGCGTTCGCCTGCCATCGCTTCGTCGGCATATAGCTGCGGGACGTTACGCGGAGCACTCAAGGCCGCACTCGTATTGTAAGAAGTAATACCATACTTCTCGACCGTCGTCAATGCTGGATTTGCTGTAAACAATCCGCCGTTAACCGAGCCGCCTGCGTCAATAAAGTAGGAGCCAACCTGGCAATTCGTTGCGTCACTGTTCACAAAGTTGGTAATGCCGGCGTCATAAAGCAAGTTGCCGCAAGCAACATATGTTGGCCCTGTGTAGCAGATACCTGTAACAGAACTGTTCTGAATCGAACCACTTGCGCCGTACGCATACTGGAAGCCGTTCTGAGCAGTGATGCCCGTTGCGCCGTGGCCAACTACATTGACATTATCGCAGTTGACGACCGTTCCAACACCGGAGAAGTTGGTACCGTTCTTCATGAAGTCGGTGATGTTCACGTTCGTCAGGTTCACGGTGCGGCCCGTCGTGTTGTGGCCGACCCAGACGCCGACGCCGTGCTGATTGCCGTTGAACGGGGTCTCGCGAATTTCGGTGACATTGACATTCGTCATCGAGCCGCCGGAATTGCGGAAGGCAACACCGATCATACGGTAGTTCATGTTGCCATACCCGTCACCGTCAATCGTTAGATTGGAGAGGTTCGCGGTCGTGCAGCCTTCGAGCCACAGAATCGGGCGATTATGATAGGGCACCGTGCCGAACGTGTCGGGCATCGTGGCCGCAGTGGCCTTGATAAACGTGGTCGCCGCGCCCGCGCCGATGATATTCAGGTTGGCAAAGCCAGTGGCTTTGACTTGACCGACGTAGTTGCCAGCCGAAAGGTAGATCGTGCTGCCGGAGACGAGATTCACGGCTTCCTGCAGAATATTCACCGTGCCAGTAATGGCGCTGTTTGCGTTTGCGTGCAATTGCGAGAAGTTGCCCTGGAAACCAATGGTGCCGCGCCCGAAAGCCGTCTCGACGTTCGTGTCGGTGCCGGTTTCGAAGTAGGGCGAATAGTCAATGTCGGCCAATCCTGCGCCGCGAATGTTGATACCCGTACCCGGATCAACTGCCGCACCGCCGTAGGCAACCGGGATTTGCGCCACATATGCGGGCTCACCACCGGGTGTGAGGCTCGTGGTCGGATTGTTCGTGCCGTACCAGTTCACCGAGAAGTTCTTTACCCCACCGGTTAAACTGCGATTTTCGACATCGCCGTACCAGTTGTCAGAGATACTATTGTTGAAGAACTCGGTACCAGTCGCTGTTTCAGTGCCTGCGTTCAACCAAAGGACACCGATCGTCCAATTGTTCGTAATGTAGTTCTCTTCAACAAGATTGTTCAAGCACGCGTTCCGGAATATCATGCCGGTGCGGTTGAAATCAATCACGTTATTGAGAATCTGGTTGTCATTTGAATTGTTGATGTCAATTGCGGTGCGGTTGCCCGTGAACTTGTTGTTGCGAACAATTGCGCCGCCAGTTGTTTGCACGGACAAGCCCGCTGACTTCACGTTGGTTGCCCAGTCCGTGACGTTGTTGCCATCGCGGGTAATCGTGAAACCCTCGATGACTGCGCCGGGCGTGCTCATGCGCACTGTTGAGCCATTTGGCCCGGTCTTCAGGCCCTGAATGTAGGACATGTCAATGCCCGCGCCAGTGATGGTCACCAATTCATTGACGTTTACGTCTTCAGCAAACGTCCCTGCTGAGCAAATGATATCGTCGTTCGGAGCCGCTGCGTCAATGGCCGCCTGAATCAACATCGGCGGTGTGACGTAGAAGTAGTTGTTGACACGGTCAAAGGTCCAACCTGTCGTACCCATTCCAACTGCCGCGGCAACGCCTCCGGCTTGATTCGGATAGTACGCGGTTACCCAATAGACGGCGTTGCTGCTCGAAAGATACTGCAGCGATGTCGGGACCACGAGGTTGTTGATCGCCGGGCGGAAGCCGGGAGTGTTGTCGCGTTCAGTATAGATGGGAGTCGCTTCGCCGAAACTCAGCGTTCCCATGTACGTGATGTTGTTGGAGCCGGGTGCGAAATAGCCGCCGCCTGTGTAAACTGCGGAACCCGCCCACGCGTTGCCGGAGGTATTGAGACCATTAATCGTCACGTTGTCGCAGTCTGTTGTGGCAAGTCCCACGCCGAATATCGTGCCTGTGCACGTGATATTCTGGAGATCACCCGAGGCGACGCCGTTCAGCGTAATCGCAGTGCGCTGGCAGCTGAAGACCGTCACATTGTGAATTGCAATGTTCTGATTTTCGCCGGCGGACATGATACCAAAACCATTCGCTCCGGTCGGGCCGTCGAGCGAGAAGTCTTCAAGCGTGATATTGTAGTTACCGTCCGCGTGAATACCGACATAGGCAGAAGCGTTGGCGTCAATAATCGTCACGCCTTGGCCCGCGCCCTTCAGAGTCAGATTCTTGGTGATGACTGGAGCTTCAACGTATGTTCCTGCGCCGCAAAGCACTGTGTGGCCAGAAGACGCGCGGTCAATCTCACGCTGGATGCTGGCACCGATTTCCTTCACGTTGTTAAACGTGTAAGAGCCGGAGGTGTAGGTGTAACTGCCCTGTGATGTTGGAGGATTGGAACCGAAAATGACCTTCTTGTCAAAGGTATTTCCAGACCAATAGGTCGGCCAGTCGAAATCGTTGTAGTCAACAAAATCGCCGCGGTGACGGATGTATAAACCGTCCCCATTGCTGAAACTGTTGTTCATAATCACTGCAGCGCCTACGCTCTGCACGAACCATGGCACGCCAGTGTTCGATCCGTTGAAGCTGATCAGCGGCCAATTGTCGCCAACATAAGAGTTGTCAAACGTGTTATCGGTAATTTGCCGTCCACTGACCGGGCCGGAATAACCAGCACCACTGGCGAAGTCGATGCTATTTCCGTAGCGGAAGAAGCACTCGTCAATTGTGTAGGATTGAATCCATGAGATATCATTCATGGTATCAAAGCGCCAGTCGCCGAAATACAACGAGCCGCCCCCCACCCCTGCGCCGTCGGTCAACTGGCAGTCGCGGATCGTCAGGCCGTCGCCGATCACCTCAATCGTTTTGTTGGTTCCGGCCGCGTTCTGACCGAAGTTTAGACCTGTGATGGTTACATCGTCGGCTTCGATAAACGTACCGCTGTAGCCAAAGTTGTTTGTGGCATTGGTCAAGACCGTGAGTGCATTCACGTAATTCGTGATCAACACGTCGCTGGCATCATATGCCCGAATCGTGATGCCATCTTTGCTGTCAGCGATGAACAAGCCAAATTGGTATGGTCCGCTCACGCCCAGCACCATGCGCCCGGTCGCAGTTTCATTGTAACTGCCGTAGCGAACATTCACCACACCAAGCGACGCTGCCGCGTCGATACCGGCCTGAATCGTCTTGAAGGCGTTTGTGTTCCAAATCAATGCGGGGTTGAACAAGTCAACATCGCCCTGATTATTCCAACTGTCATCCACCCAGACGACCGCTTCGAGGTCCAGTGGATTTCCTTCATTGCGCGGAGCCACCCACGGGCCGTTTTGCCCGAAGAGCTGCGGCGGAATGATGTCCGTGCGGCCCGGCATGCGCGTTTCTTGAGGCGCTGCGGCACGCTTGACGGCCATCTTGACTGGAGCGCCACTCGGCGCTTCGCGTCTCACCAATTCTTCCGCCAAGGCAGCCGTCGTAAAGACCGCCATAAGCAGTGTCAAGGCGACAATAATTCTTGAATACTTCATCTTCTTCCCCTAACGGTTAGTTCGCAAACTTCCATTGCAGGTTATTTAAGGTTGGCACTTATTGGCTCGGACACGATATACTCCGGCGTTGACCGTCCCTGAGTCGCCGGGGTTGAACGTGAGGTAGATGTAATCATCGTAATAGAACGTGTCATTCGTGGAACCGACGGGATAGACGATACCCGTATTGTTCCACGTATCCTCGAACTCAATCAGGTAGCTTGGGTTCACCACCGGATCGCCGTCCACGTCAAAACGCACCGGATACCAGTACAGCCCAACGCTGTCATCGGCAAAAGGAATGATCACCAAAGAGTCCGGCGCCAGCGGAGCGTTGCCGTCAATCTGCACCGTCGTCGTGTCGCCAAGGATAATCATCGGTTCCGGCGCTTCGCCCGTACCGCTGAAGCCCTGACCATCGAGGAAGCCCACAAACGTCGTCTGATCCACGTTCAGATCCAGCGGCGCAAAGTGCAGCGTGGCGATGGTCGTCGAGCCGGTAAAATTGGGATGAAAAAAGGCGTCCAGCCAAATTGTGTCGCCATTGACGAGGTGCGGCATCACATGAAGGTTCAGGTGCGAACCGGCCGTCACGCTGTCCAAAATGTAGTTCGCGGAATCAAAGACGAAGCGCAAATCAAACACGCGAACATTCGTTCCTGTCAGGACGACATCGACATGATGACCATCGCAGGCGACAGCATTGACCGGGTTGGGAGCCAAATGCACGAACGCTGCGGTGTCATCGAGCGGGCGGTGCTGCGAAAACAATTGCGCACCCCCCAAGAACAAAACTGCGTACACCGCCAGCGGTGCACGCAGCAAATTGCACATATTTCTTCTAAGTGCGGGTTTTGCCCACATTCCTAAACTCCCCATGAACTGCACACATACTTTCAGCGCATCATCACACTGTGACAACGCTTTTACAGCACTAATGACCTATCTCAATATTATAACTAAATCTACCTATAGATTAACGATTTGTCAAGTTATCCATACTTTTTGCGCGGCATCGGTGGCTTACAATCCTTCGGTCGGTTATGCTCATATTCACAATTATTTGGAATGTGCAATGAGCAAGTTTCTTGTATATTCGCCATCAATCCGAGTCTTGGTCAGCAATACTTAAGCGCCTCTCAAGAATTCTCTTGCAGTTCAATACGGAAAAGGCCGCTTAACTTGTTCTGCGAATCTTGCTGATGTCAATGTTGAAACGCGCAATCTGTAATTGCAGCGCGCGCCGCGTAATGCCCAATTTTCGTGCAGCTTCAGACAGATTGCCCGCGCAACGCTTGAGCGCTTTGTGAAGCCAAATTCGGTGAAATTGGGCCGTGGCTTTCCGGTAGTCCAGCGAATACTCTTGCGCCGACAGACTCACCGAACGCTTTGATCTGGTTCTACGAACTTCGTTCACTGCAGCTCCTCCCACTCCTTATGTCCCTTTGGCGGCTCGGTGCCCAATCCTGCAATTCCCAGATACTGTTGTTCTCTATTCTTCTTGGGGCGACCTGGACGGCGCGGGGCAATTGCCGAATCCAGACAACTTCTTGTGAAGCGCCGGTCGCCACGGCAATTGATGCGGGCGCATTCAAGAATACCCATATTGCTCCAACGCCGAATCGTGGATTTGGACACGTTCAGGTAGTCGGCCGCTTGCTGGATGTCGAGTTCTTCTACTTTCGCGCCTGAAATAGACAGGCGGGACGAACGGCGCTTCGTCAAAGGATTTTCCCCATGTTTCAATAATCATCTGAAATTACATTCGCCGGAACAACTATGCAATAGCTTGCGTGTTTCTTTTTGATATTTGACGCCGCGATTGAACTTATTGAATTATTACAGCTTCACATTATGGAAAAAAAGTATGGATAAGTTAAGGCGCCATTGGCGAAGAGGCATGATTAATTCAAATTTGTGTTCTCACTTTCAGAAGGAATCGTAACAAGAGTTGGAAAGATTACTAAGCAGTGTGAAAAGTTTTTCGCACTTGTCACGCTCGTTTTGACGATCGTCTCGTTCAAATCTTGTCATTCGACCAAACGGCACTCGTGCTGAGTGTGAAAAGTTTTTCGCACTTTGTGCGCTTACACTTGTACCGCTTTCGTATTGCGCCTTGTCTGTCGAGAATAAAGCGCACCTACTTTCCGCGCTGCCACCTCTGCCCGCATGGTCGGCGTCGAGACTGGCCATCAGGAGTGCGCTGCGCTACAGGTATCACCTCTTGCCCACATTAAAACTCAGAATAACCAAATACTTATGAACTTGCAACCCTCGCAATATCTTGTTATCTTATAGGGTTGTCCGTGAAACTATTCGATTGTTAGTCCATTTGAGGTTCCTCCGCATGCTGACACCTTTCAAGAACGAACCCTTCACAAATTTTTCCGATCCCGCCAACAAAGCCGCATTTGAGCAGGCGCTCGCGCTTGTCGAAAGCAGATTTGGCGAGAAGATTCCGCTGATCGTTAATGGCGAGCGCATTTTTACCGACGATACCATCAAGTCCACAAACCCGGCCAAGCCTGATCAGGTGCTGGCTTACGTGTCCAAGGGCACCCAGGAATTGGCCCTGAAAGCAATAGATGGCGCGTGGAAGAACTTCCAATGGTGGAAAAATTACGATCCCGACGCGCGCGCGCGCATTCTGCTGCGGGCAGCCGCGATTCTGCGTCGGCGCAAGCACGAGTTCAGCGCCACGATGGTGCTGGAAATCGGCAAGAACTGGATGGAAGCGGACGGCGATACGGCCGAAGCGATTGACTTTCTCGAATTCTATGCGCGCGAGATGATGCGCCTAAACGAGCGTCAGCCGGTCACAGAGTTCCCCGGCGAAGAGAACAATCTCTACTACATTCCGTTGGGCGTTGGCGCGGTGATCCCGCCGTGGAATTTCCCCGGTGCGATTATGGCCGGTATGACGACAGCTTCCCTCGTCACAGGAAACACAGTTATTCTCAAACCTGCGTCTATTACTCCCGTGATCGCGTACCGCTTCATGGAGATTCTCGAAGAAGCGGGCCTGCCCGCGGGTATCGTGAATTATCTACCCGGCCCGGGCGGTGCGATTGGTGATACGATTGTGGATCACAAACTCACGCGCTTCATCGCCTTCACCGGTTCGATGGAAATCGGGCAACGCATCTTTGCGCGCGCTGCGGTCTGCCATCCGGGACAGCTTTGGCTCAAGCGCACAATTCTCGAAATGGGCGGCAAAGACGCAATCCTTGTGGATGATGATGCCGACATCGAATTTGCGGCCGAGCAGATCGTCACAGCGGCGTTCGGATTCCAAGGGCAAAAGTGCAGCGCCTGCTCGCGCTTGATTGCGCATGAGAAGGTGTACGACAAGCTGCTGGACTTGGTCGTTGCGCGCACAAAGCAAATCAAGTGCGGCCCGACGAAAGACCTTGCTAACTGGCACGGTCCGGTCAGCGAAGAGGGTGCCTACAAAAAGATTCTCGAGTACATCGAAATCGGCAAGAAGGAAGGCCGCCTTGTGGCCGGTGGCGGCACGGCGGGATCGCCGGGATGGTTCATTGAGCCGACGGTCATTGCTGACGTTGCGCCGACCGCGCGGATCATGCAGGAAGAGATTTTTGGACCCGTGCTGGCGGTGTGCAAGGTCAAATCGTTTGATGAAGGCCTTGAGGTCTTCAACAACACACAATTCGGGCTCACCGGCGGATACTTCGGCAAGCGCCGCGATCACATTGAAAAGGTGCGCGTGCATGCGCATTGCGGCAATCTCTATTTGAACCGCAAATGCACCGGCGCACTTGTGGGCGTGCAGCCTTTCGGTGGTTTTAATCAAAGCGGCACCGACAGCAAGGCCGGAGGACGCGACTATTTGCAGTTGTTCCTGCAAGGCAAGAGCGTGACGGAACGATACTGAGCGCTAACCGCAAATGTTTCTACATAGAAAGCGGGGCCCCGATTGGAGCCCCGCTTCTTTGTTCCGTAGCCTTCAGTTCAGTTTAATCACGTACTGGAGTCGTTTCCGTCGCCGCCGTCGGAATCAGACTACGATACGGCAAGGCCGCTTCGATATCCGCGATCCGTTGACCGACTAACGAAGTGGGTCCCGTCGGGCCGGATTCGCTCAGCACTAATCCATCAGAATCCACGGCGAGAATGACCAGTTGGAATCCGAATTGTGACTGATCCGGGGCAATTAGCAATTGCGTGTTGTCCAGACTTGATCCGCCATTCAGCCAACCCGTCGGATAAACGGCATTCAAATCGTAGGTGTACATGAGGTAATACGTGTCCACAGTCAACGGTTGGCCATAGATATCGGCTGTCACCGGAGCCCAGGTCAACTCGAAGCGGTACGGCACATCCGATACCCATTTGATCACCAACGAATCCGGGGAATCCGGAATGCGATTGCCGATCACGAGCGCATAGGGATTGCCGCTCAGGTCGCTGCGATCGTTCTTGAATACCACAAGGCCGTGATGTCCAGTTTCAGTCGGCAAGAACGAAAACGATTCATCGAGGCCGTCGCCGTTGACGTTCTGCAATTGCGTGTAGGTCGTGCGGCTGCCATACAACATCGAGGGATTGTAGATTGCCACACCGAGGTCGCCTGCGCCACGGTTGTCCAATAGAATCGGCGTCGCCACTCCGGCGGTCAGAACAGCATCAAACACGTTCACGATCTCGTTGTTCGGGAACGGGAACGGCCCGTAGAAGTGGTTCATCAGCAAGTCCTGAATGCGGTTCGATTGCGAGACGCGGTAGGTGCCTTGCGACGTATCACTTGGCCAGCCGTTGTTATTGTGAACGCCGACGTCAAACGTCTCGCTCGCATGCTGATTGCCGTTCTCGAGCACCCACTCTGTGTTTGCGCCGGCTGACCAGCTATTGACCAGGCGCGTGCCGAAGCCTGATGTTGACGACGTTGCAGGATCGTAGATATAGCAATTGTACACGTCGTTCACGTTATCGTTCGGCATCATACCTACGCCCGACCAGAAGCCGTTGCCAGTAAAGCGGAAACCATCCACATTGTAGTCGGGGAATATCACACTCGCGGAGTTGTCGCGGAAGTTCGGAGCAGGCGCGGAAGACAGCACCATCACATTGTTCGTCAAGACTTGCGGCGTCCAGACGAATTGTTCGTCGTGGCGGTTGTTGCTTTCATCCCATTCGGCGCCTTCGTTCAAATAGTCAATTTGATCGCCAATTTGATGACGGCCTCCGGTCACCGTGCCGATATTCTGATTCAGCCATTGCGTTGTCGTGCCGGGCGCATAGGGGCCACCCCAGCTTCCGGTTGCAAAGACAGCTGGCCCGTCTTTGAAGAACTGATCATTCAATCCCGTAACCGTGTTGCCGCAGCCCTGATTGATGTAGCCTGCATTGACATAGTTCGTGGCGATGTTGCCAGTAAGCGTTCCCGGCAGTAGCGCGGGCGTCGCACCGACAGATTGACGAATGACCAGTTCATGTGACCATCCGGCGTTGAGATTGGATGTTAGGTCAAATCCGGCCTTGCCGAGGTAGAGGTTGAAGCTTGCAGTCTGATCCCAATCAGCGTAGTTGTGTTTGTGCACAACGATCGCATGCCAGCCGGTCTCCACAGGAGTCCAACACGAGATCAGCTCGCTGCCGCCCGCGCCATTGGCGTTGGCCTGTACGTTATAATCTACGCGCGCGAAAGTAGTGTCATCCGGGCTAAAGACCGAAATAACCACATTGGCGTCTCCGCTGGTGACTTCGACTTCGATATTGTAGGGCACAAGTTCATTCACGTTGAACTCCCACACATCGAATAGTTCGGTGGACGTGAGCGAGTAGGCGCCATAGTTCGTGCGGCCGATACCCGGCGCGGCCAGAATGGTTGATGTTCCCGTTTCAACACGGTAGTCAGCCGTCTCGCCATCGAAGTTGACAACCGAGGAGCGAAGTTCAACGGCCTGTCCAATAGTATTGGCGTTGACCCCGACAAAATCCGAGAACGTAATATAGCCAGACTCGCGCTCGTAGGTGTCGAAACCGTTGGTTGAGGTCACGTCTTCGCTGTACACGCGCGCATCGTAGTCCGCCGTGGAGGTCTCGGCCATGACCATCATGATGTCCCACCAGCCGTCGTACTGGAACAGCGAGCCGTCGTAGCCGTCACAATTTTCGTTTGTGTAGCCTTCAGTCAATTGATCGGTGACGAACTTCGTCGGGGGCGCTGAGAGTGTCAAGATTCCGCCGTTACCCAGTTGACGGCCATTCCAAACATAATGACCGTACCAACTGTTGTCGTTCTCGTCCCACTCGCTCACTTCAAGAAGCGGGTCAGCTGTCAATCGCACGAAGTGGCGGCCACCGCGCGTGTCCACGGCGACGTTCGTGCCGTATGTGCGTTCGAGCGGAGACAAAGTGTCATCGCTCTCTTGCCAGCCGACAGACCAGACGTCGTCAATGTAGATCCGGTACTTGGCGGGAGTCGCCCAACCAAGCGGACGGTCATTTTCGATCGAAGCATTCCAATACGTGTTCGTCGGCGCGGGGCTTAGATTGGTGCTGAGTACGCATGCCGTACCCGTGGCATCATTCGTGGTGCGGGGCACCAACGGACTCGTCCATCCCGTGCGTTGGTCGGCGTTCATGTCGGGCGACAATATTCCAAACAAGTTCGGCATAACGCCGATATTGCCGGGCGTGACATTGCCGGGCGCCGTGCCGAAGTCGTTCAGGTAGGCGCTCATCAAGCTCGGAGACAGCGTCGTCCCGTAGTAGTAGGATTGCAGGTTGTGAATCACACCGGCGCAGCCCGCGACGGTCGGCGATGCGTTGGACGTGCCGCCGAAGGACTGTGTGTACCATTCATTTGCCGAAGTCGGTGTGAAACCCGGATCGCCGTCGTCCCCGTAGCCGAGCGTGAAGCTGCCGTCGCCCCAAGCATTCAGATCGCAGCGCTCACCCCAGTTTGTGAAGCACGACGCATCGTGGTCAGTAGTCGAGTTGACGGCCGAGATGTAGTTTGAACCTGTGCTCGTCGAGTTACGGAACGTCGTGCCAAACGTCGCGTGATCAAGGTTTACGCAACCGTTGCCGGCGGCCAAGAAGTAATGAATGCCGTCCGCGACACCTGCGTCCACCGACGCCTTCACTGCGGCGTCATACTCAATACATACCACACCGTTCTGACTGGGGTTGCACGGACAGCTCTGGCCCGGAGGCAGCGGGCTTGCGCCGTAACCCCAAGAAGAGTTGGTAACTTCGCCCGCGATCAATTGTCCGTTCGCGAGATCATAGATGTCCGCGACTGAACCGTAGCCGCTCGAGTTGCGCTGATAGAGGCGCATCTGCTCATCAGCCAAGAAGCCGAGGCAACCGACGCCGTTGGCATCGCAACCACCCAACACGCCAGTAACCGCCGTGCCGTGGTCGTTGTCAGAATCTGGTGTGCCCGTCGTTGCAACGACCGGATTGGCAATATCTTCGTGCGTGGTTTGCATACCGCGCTCGAATATTCCCGTCCAACGGTTCGAAGGGCCGTTCACCACATCGTCAATGTGATGCGCAAGCACCCAATCCAAGTCCACACCTAAAGGAGCCGGATCGTGGTACGTCTGCTCGGGACGGAAATTCGGCGTCGTGTTGCCGATGTCCTGACAGGTCATATCCACCGGAATCGGTTCATAGTAGGCCGTTTCCACTTCGGGGGCGCGCAGAATTTCAGCGATCAATTCGTGCGCGTCGAAGGAAGTTTCTGAGATCTCAAAACAATAGAAGCTGAAGAGGTCAACCAGTTCGCGGCCCGATTTCTTCTCGACACGGGCCAGGTTGGCCATGTACTCTTCTTCGCTCTTATTGAAGATGATGACGCGCGGTTTGATGCTGTTGTGGCGCGCGAGGAACTGCTTCGTAAAGCTGATATCGCGGCCCGTCAGTGAAACCAACTCGCCGTTGCGAATACGCACCGTGTCTTCATCGAAAAACTTTACCATCAAGCGATCGAGACGGCGCGCGTTAGGATCAACGCCATCTTTCCAAAGGAACTTTTCGAATACGATGCGCTTGGAAAAGTCGCGCTCAGACTGATCTATCTGGTACTCGGGATCGTCCACAAATACCGCTGGTTCGGCGTAGGCCAACGCAGCAAGAGCCAAGAGGCACAGAAAGAGGAGCTTCTTCATCGGGCCGCTCCTTTCAATTCCGCACCAGAAACCGGATCACGTTCCACCTGGACACGCTGCACCGGTTGACGGTTGGTCTGCGCCGCGATCGCGGCCTGCACCCGTTCAATGGCGGCTGTGTTGTTTTGTTCGGTGACATATCGCAAGGCGACTTGCAGACGCTCGGTGTGAAGCTGCTGCTTCAGTGCCATCATTTGCAATTCGAGCTGTTCCTGCTGATCCGGTGAGGCCAGGCCGACTTGTCCGGCCAATTCGTCAATCATCGCGCCAAAGCGTTCTTCCAATTCCTGAAAGACCGGTTCAAGACGAGTGACGGTTGCTTCATCGAGCACCTCCATCGGAATGGATTGCGAATCCTTTGCCGGCGGGAGAGTGTTCAGAATTTTCGCATCGTCCACGCGGTCGCCTTTAACGACTGGCTGCTGCGCGAACATTACCACAGGCAGTAGCAGTGCGGCAAACCATAGAGTACGTTTCATGGCTATTGGCCCTCCGTGGTTTGCGCGGCGCGATCCGTTGCTGCCGCGGGCGAACTTGTGAGCGCGGGAGTCTGCAATTGCGCGAGATTTGCTGCGGCGTGCGCGCGCAGCTCAAAGTTGCCTGTCACATCATAGTATTGCACCATGAGTTCCAGCAATTGAATTTCATACGAGCTTTGCAAGGCCGAATACTCGGTCTCAATCGCCGTTCGCTCCACTGACGCGGCAGCGGCGTATTGTGCATCGAGTTCGGCCAGTACCCGTTCGCGGTCGAGCAGCAGGGCGCGCATCTGCTGATCCAGCGCTTCGGCGGTTGGCGGTGTGGGCACCGCCTGCGGTTCGGCAGCGATTGCTGCGGCAGCGATGACCAAGGTCATCACAGCAAGTGTCATCCATTTCATGGTTAGCCTCCTCTTGGCTATGTCATCCATCGTTCCCATAGTGCACGGTAATGTGCAATTGAATATTAAAAATAGTAATAAACTGAACACCCTACAACATACTCACACGTTTATACATAAACTTTTACGCAGAGTAGGGACGGCTTAAGTCTATTAGATATAGCACCGTACCAGCTTCGTGGCTAAATATGCCCCTTTGCCTCTGGATTTGGAGCAAAGTGTCCGAGAAAAAACTGTGCGAACCCGCACCGTCCGCTGACAGCGAGAATTCGCACATTTTCATCTAAATCCGGGCCGAATATCGAGTCGGCGTGTGGGTTATATCAAATGCTAATGAATCGTGGCGTCCAAGTCAATAGTCACGCCAGTAAATCTCTAATCTGATATTCCGTGTTTTCCCAGCAATCACGCTGAATGCAGTGGCAAGCCAAAGGATAGCCATCGGGGAGCCCACCCAGTGCGAGGCACTGAAGATTATCTTGAAATAGATGGGGACAGAGAGTTCTATTTCAGGCACCTTCGCGGAGAGATTGGTGCTGCAACGCTCTTAGTTTCAACGGGGAGCCGCACGGCGGGGTTGCCCGTCGGTCAAAGATGACGGTTAAACGCAATGGTCATCGGCTGGCCCAGAAAGCGCTTGTAACTATAAATTTTACATAATCTTGACTTAGAAAGGGTCAATTCCGGAACTTCCCGGATTTCCTTTCACTTTCAACATGAAATTTGCTACATTATGTTGGTTCGGAATCTTTGTGACGGGTCAACAAATGTTGACCAAACGAAACGTATATGGTCTTCGCTGATTGAAGCGATTCAACGGAAAGGTTCGACTCATGCGTGTCAGGTATGGATTGGTACTATTGGGAGTATTGCTGTGGGCAGCGGCGGGTTATTCGCTGGACGTTTACCGGAGTCACTCGCTGATCCGGGTGCTGGGCGATTCCCCTGCCCATTTGAAGCAGCTTCATCGTATGAACGGTGAGGGCTTTGATATCGTAGAAGGCGAGACTCCGGACGAAGTGCGTATGGTCGCGCTGCCGGAACATCTGGCGCGTTTGACGGAACTCGGATACCGCTACGAGGTCATTTACATGGATCTCGAACGGTTCTATGCAGAACGGTTGAATGATACGCCGCTGGACTTGATGGGCGGGTATCATACGTTTGCCGAGATCGTCACCGAACTCGATAACATGCACACGAACTATCCGAACATCACGACCGCGAAGTACTCGATTGGTCAAACGGCCGAAGGGCGCGAGATGTGGGTTCTGAAGATTTCGGATAACCCGGGCGCGGATGAAGATGAACCGGAAGTATTCTACAACTCGCTGATCCACGCGCGCGAACCGGCGGCGATGGAAGCAGTTTTGTACTTTATGAACTATCTGCTGAGCAACTACGGCACCAACGCGGAAGTGACGGATATCGTCAATAACCGCGAATTGTATTTTCTGCCGTGCTTGAACCCGGACGGCTATGAATACAACCGCCAGACGAATCCGAACGGCGGCGGACAGTGGCGTAAAAACCGGCGCAACAACGGCGACGGCAGTTATGGTGTTGACCTGAACCGCAATTTCGACGCTGCGTGGGGGATTGATGACAATGGCTCGTCACCGTTTCCCTCTGACCTGACGTATCGCGGCACCGCGCCGTTTTCTGAGTTGGAGACGCAGCACATTCGCGACTTCGTCAACAGCAGACAAATTGTCACGCAAGAAGATTTTCACACGTACTCCAATTTGGTTCTGTATCCGTGGGGCACGAGCTACTATGATGGCGACGGCCTGTGCGCGGACAATGCCACGTTTCAGATGATGGCCGACTCGATGGCCTATTGGATTCATTCCGTAAATAGCGTGTGGTACACGACGGGCACCCCGTGGCAGACGCTGTATAATACCAACGGCGGATCGTTCGATTGGGAATACGGCGACTCACTGAATCACCACAAGATTTTTGCGTTCACGACGGAAGTCGGCGGCGCGACGGACGGATTTTGGCCGGCGCAATCGCGCATCTTGCCGTTGGCGCAAGAGAATCTGCCAGCGAATATGTTCCTGGCGCGCATTGCCGGAACGCTGGCGCCTGTGCCTTACAAGGTCGGATGGACGAGCGCGTGCTTGAGCGAAACGACGGGCGACAACGACGGGCAATTGGAACCGGGTGAAAACGGCGGGATGACCGTCGTGCTGCGCAATGCGGGAACACAGGCCCTTAACGGATTGAACGGCACGTTGTCCACGAGCGATCCGTATATCTCCGTGACGAACGCAAACGTGACATGGCCGACGTTGGCTGTATATGGCTCCGCGCCCGGCCTGACGAACTTTGGCTTAAGCGTTTCAGCAGCTTGTCCGGCTTTGCATACGGCTTCGTTCTCGCTGCACCTGAGCAACGCCAATCTTGATACGACGATTCTATTCAGCTCTACCATTGGTCTGTCATACTTGGACGACGCGGTCGAAGCGGGCACTGGCGGTTGGACGACAGGCGGGACCAATAACCAATGGCACATCACGACGCGCCGCTCGCAATCGCCGACACACTCATGGTTCGTCGGCACAGACGCCGGTAATTACGGTGATAATCTCAATTGCTACCTACTCAGCGACACGTTTTATCTTGCACCGGGCGCTGAGTTCAGCTTTGATGAGTGGTACTCGACTGAGACTGGCTGGGACTTCGGTTACGTTGAAGTGAACATAGGCGGCGTGTGGTCAGCGATGGGCGACTCCCGCGATGGAGCGTCCGGTGGGTGGCTACATCAAACGTATCCGCTCGCGATTACGTGCGCCGGTACACCCGTGCAGTTTAGGTTCCGCTTCACCTCAGATACGAACACGAACGCGGAAGGTTGGTACATTGACAACATCAGCACAGGCTGTCCCGTGCCTTCAGAGATTGACGTGACGCCAACGACGGTGAGCGCGTGGGCGCCGCTGGGCGGCACAGCCGGCGACACGCTGCACATTTGCAATGTGGGCGGCTGTGACATGCCGTGGAGTGTTTCGTTCACGCAGCTTTCGCCGCTGCGTGGTGAATTGCCGCAGATTTCTGCTGTAGCGAATGAAACGAATGTGGAAGCCGTTGAAATCAAAGGTGACGAAAGCCGTGATGGTCGCGGTGTCGAACAATTAGACAATGGCGGCGGCCCGGATGCATTCGGCTATGTGTGGAAAGATTCGAATGAACCGGACGGACCAACTTACAGTTGGATTGATATTGCATCGGTCGGAACACAACTGACGTACACGCTTGACGATCAAACGCTGCCGGTAACATTGCCGTGGACGTTTTTCTTCTATGGTGTGGGTTACACGACCATGAACGTGTGCGGTAACGGCAACGCGCATTTCGGTACGGCGAACAATACCTACTCGAACCGACCGTTGCCAACAAGCACGACACCGAACGCATTGTTAGCAGTTCTGTGGGATGATTTGAGTCCCCAGAATTCCGGCGCGGTCTATTACTACAACGACGTGGCCAATCAACGCTATATCGTCGAGTGGAGCAACGTGCCGCATTTCAACAATACAGGCTTCTACACGTTTGAACTGATTCTGTATCAGACGGGCCGGATTGTCTATCAGTATCAATCGGTGAGCGGCGTCGTGAACTCGCTCAGCATAGGCATTGAAGACGCCGCAGGGACAACCGGATTGCAGGCGACTTACAATGCGGCATACGTGACAAACAATCTGGCGATTGAGTTTGAAGTACCGCCGCCGCCGTGGTTGTCGTTCACGGGCGCGACTTCCGGAAGCATTGCAGCGGGCTCGTGCGTGAATGTGCCGCTCTCGTTTGCGGCGGGTTCTCTGAGTATGGGTGAATATCTCGCAGAGATTACGATCTTGAGCAACGACGCAAATGAATCGCCGTGGACAATTCCTGTGACCTTTGCAGTAGGAACTCTAACGACGCCGGACAGTTTGACGATTCATTTCTTGGAAGCGACAAACGAGTATTCGTTGCGGTGGACGGCGGCCAACGCGCCGTATTACCACGTGTATGCTGCGACTGATCCTGCCGGTCCGTTCAATTTGCCTGTCGGCACAACCACAACGACATCATTGATCATCGCGGCGCCGCCGGAAAATGCGAAGTACTTCGTCGTGGTCGGAAGCTTGAGCCCGACGCCGTAATGTAGGTTCGATTTCGTAGAATTCAAAAGGGCTTACCTGTGCGGGTAAGCCCTTTTCGTTCGCGGTCTCTTCATTTCGCTACGAGTCGCTGGAGAGTTCGAGGTTCAGCGCAGGTTCGGTGCGGCGGGCGTTTTCAAGCCAATCTACCCACGTCGTGACGCCTGTCCCGGTTTTCGCCGAAACCATCAGAATCGGGAGTTCTCCATTGACTTGCTCGATGTGATTGCGCAGCGTCATCATATTCACGTCAAGGTGCGGGAGTAGGTCTATCTTGCTGACCAGACAAAGCCTGCACTCGCGGAACATCAGCGGGTATTTCAGCGGTTTATCTTCACCTTCCGGCGTCGAGAGCACGACTACTTTCAGATGTTCGCCAAGATAGAACTCCGCCGGACAGACGAGATTGCCGATATTCTCGATGAACAAGAAATCGAGATCAGTTAGCGGCAGCATCTCGAGCGCGGATGCTACGAGATGCGAGCCAACATGACAATCACCGCCGAACGGGCTGGTGTTCGCTTGCACGACAGGAATAGCCAGCGGCATGAGCCGCTCGGAATCAATGGTTGAAGTGATGTCACCTTCAATCACGCCACACCGGAAACCGCGGCTTTTCAACTCCGTGATTGTCTTGATCAGAAGCGTGGTCTTGCCCGCACCGGGAGAACTCATCATGTTGACGGCATAGATTCCGTGCTCAGCAAAGCGTTCGTGGTTTCGGCGCGCGAGGGCATCGCTCTCTTCGAGTACGTTACGAACTATGGGAATTTTCATTGACAATAGATTCCTCAGTTAGTGTCATTTCGAGCAGCGTTATACCGCGGCCCGATTCGACAGTGAGTTCCGGCGAGGCGCACTGCGGGCAGATGAAGATAGGCTGATCCAACGTAGATACAGTACCGCATGACCGACAAGCGCAAATAACGTCTTCATGTTCGATTTCGAGGCGGGCACCCACGAAGCCTGCCTCATTTTTCTGTGCGTCAAACATGAACTGCAGCGCGTCCAGCGAGACGGCATCAAGTTTGCCAACGCGCACCAACAGCGAATCTACTTTGGAAGGCAGGCAGTTTACCGGCAATGCGGCTCGCGCGTGATTGAGAATACACTGTGCAAGATAGCCTTCGTGCATGGTGTCCTCAGCAAATGCGCGGCAGAAGTTCGCCCGTCGGACGAGAAAGCCGACGTGAAGCACCAGTAAGTGTTTCGATGGTGACTCCGGCCTTAGCGAGTGATGTTATGGTTCCGATGACTGCCGCGTTTGCACCGTGTTCTGTCGTGCGGAGTGTGGCAAGCACAGCATCCGCGCTACGCGAGGCGACTAAGAACATGATCTTGCCTTCATTGGCAAGGTGCAACGGATCGAAGCCAAGCAGCTCGCACAGCGCGTGCGTCGAGGGTGCGACGGGAAGCTGCTGCTCTTGAACAAGAACTGCGCAGTTCTTCGAGGTGGCGAATTCATCTAAACAGGCGGCAAGTCCGCCGCGAGTCGGGTCACGCATCCACTTGACATCACGATGTTGTCGCAGCACTGCGGACACCATCGCAGTGAGCGGCGCGCAGTCACTCTTGCCATCGTGTGAGTACTTCATATCCATACGTGAGCCGAGAATGGCGACCGCATGATCGCCGAGCGTGCCACTAATGATGACCGCGTCTCCTATCGCCACAGATTCGGAAGAGAGTCCGTGGTGAAACGGCGCAAGTCCGATGCCGGAAGTGTTGATGTACAAACCATCACAGCGGCCACGCGGCACGACTTTGGTGTCGCCCGTGACGATTTCAACTCCGGCGAGAGCGGCCGTGCGGGCGATGGAGTCAACAATCATTTCAAGGACTGCCATCTGCAACCCTTCTTCTATAATCATGCCGACTGAGAGCCAACGTGGTTCGGCACCCATCACGAGCAAATCGTTTACGGTCCCGCTAACTGCAAGCGTGCCGATGTCGCCGCCGGGAAAGTGCAATGGTTGGACAACGTATGAATCCGTTGTGAAAATGATTTCCCGCGCATGCGCGCCGAGAAGCGCGCCGTCCTGCAACTTGTGCAACTCAGTCGATCCATAGCGCGGCGCGAGGATTTTGTGAATCAAGTCGCGCATGGCAAGTCCACCCGCCCCGTGATCCAGTCTTATCGTATCGTCAGATGGCATCGGCGAGTTGGTAGTGATATACTGCGGCGCATGCACCTTCAGATGATACCATGCACGCGCCGATGGGAGACTCGGGTGTACACGACTTGCCGAAGAGACGGCACTCCGTTGGATGACATTCTCCGCGCAGAACAGCGCCGCACCGGCAGCCGGGATGCTCGCGAGTTGTGGCAGGCGCGTTGATTAGAGATGCTGCGTCCCACTCGGCAAACTCCGGTTTCAGGCGCAGTCCGGAAGCAGGCACTTCGCCAAGCCCGCGCCAAGTCATTGCGCAAGGCTCAAACATTTCGTTCATGATTTCTCGGGCGAGTGCGTTGCCATTATCGCGTACGGCGCGGCGATAGCTGTTGAGCACTTGTGGTCGGCCAGCGACTATCTGCGTGGTGACTGAATAGATACTCTGCAGCAGATCGAGCGGCTCGAATCCGGAAACGCAGCAGGCGATACCAAGATCACAGGCGATGAATTCGTATGGCGCGGTTCCTGTGATGGCCGTGACATGCCCTGGAAGAATCAGGCCATCCACACGAGTTTCAGGATTGGACAACAGCGTTGATAGCGCGCGCGGCATTGTTTTAATGGCGCTGAACAGCTTGAAGTTCATTAGCTTGTCCCGCACGGCATCGCGCGTTGCTGCAGCGATGGTGCAGGCAGATGTTTCAAAACCAATGCCGAGAAATACAATGATGCGATTGGAATGCGAGCGGGCCAACTCCACAGCATCTGCGGGTGAATAGACGACGCGCACGTCACAACCGTCGGCACCCGCATGATTCAATGACTTTTGCGTCCCCGGTACGCGCAGTAGATCGCCGAAAGTTGTAACAGTAACATTTGGCAGAGCTGCAATGGCGATGGCGTGATCAACGTAGGCGGTTGGCGTCACGCACACAGGGCAGCCGGGTCCAGAGACGAGGTCAATCGGTGCCGGGAGTAGCTGGCGTAAGCCATAGCGATAGATTGCAGCAGTGTGACCACCGCAGACTTCCATCAATCGAATTGCACGCGGCATGGGAAGGGTGCGAATCTGTGATGCGACGCTTAGGATGCGATCTCTGTCACGATAGGCCGCGAGTGCTTTCATTCCTTGAGCATCCCCAGGTCGGACAGGACAGCGAGGGAGTCCAAGGCCTCGTCTTCGTCAATGATCGTGAGCGCATATCCCGCATGAATCAGCACAAAGTCGCCAATTTGCGCATTTGGAACGAGTGTCAACATCACGTTCACACGCAGGCCTGCGTTTTCGGCTGTGCCTTGCGCGCCATCGCAGGAGATGAGCTTCATGGGAATGGCGAGACACATGTCAAGTCACCTGGTGAGCTGCGATGGCGATTTGACCGAGTGCGATTCCGCCATCATTGGCGGGAACTGCGCGGTGAGTGAATACGGTTAAGCCACGCTGAGTGAGCAACTCCGAAATCCGTTCGGACAGAAACTTGTTTTGAAAGCAGCCACCGCTTAGCGCGATGGTCGTGCAAGACATTGATTCGGCAGCGTGTGTGGCCATCGTGCTCCACGCCTGCGCCAACCCTTCGTGCGCACGGTGAGAAATTACTGCGGGCGTTACCCCCGCGTTAATGTCGTGCAACAACTGCTGAAAGAGCCCAGTTGGGTTCAGGTGCAAAGTATTGTCAGATTCTGAAACTGCGCACGTGTAGCCTTTCTCGGGAGCAGACGAGATGACACTTTCGAGCCACATCGCGGCTTGTCCTTCGTATTGCGTGCGCGCGCCGAAGCCTGTCAGTGCGGCTATCGCATCCAAGAGCCTGCCCATGCTGCTCGTCGTTGTGTATGCGCCGCTATCGCTTGCGTTCAGTAAGACTCCGATGCACTCCTCACCGAAGCGTGCACGAACTTCAACGTACAGCGAGCTTCGCAACTTATCGTCATTCATTCCGGATTGCTGCATCCACGCCAATGCCATGCGCCACGGATCGCGGGCCGCAAGATCATTGCCAAGAAGCGGCACCGGAGTGATATGTCCAAGTCTTTGGAATGATTGATAGCCGCCATACAGAAGCTCACCGCCCCAAATCGTGTTGTCGGTGCCGAGTCCTGTTCCGTCGAGGATGATGCCCAAAGCTGGTCTTGTGATTCCGTTTTCGGCAAGGCAGGACGCGAGATGTGCGTGATGATGCTGAGCCGAGAGCGTTCTTACTCCGAGATTGTGGCTCCACTCGAGGGCCAGTCGGGTCGAGCCGTAGTCGGGATGCAAGTCGTGAACGATGATCTCCGGCGTTGTGCCCGTCAACCGAAGCAGGTGGGAGAGCGCATGCTCAGCACTTTGGACAACCGCACTGTTGTCCATGTCGCCGATATGCTGCGACAGAATCACGTCATGCTTTCTTCCGATGCCCAGCGCATTCTTGATATCCGCGCCGAAAGCAATGACCGGAGAAGGTATCGCGAAAGAAACTTTGATGGGAACGGGAACGTAGCCGCGAGAGCGGCGCAGAAGCTGCGGCGCGTTTGCGATGACGCGCACGACGGAATCATCGCAAAACATGGCGATTTCGCGGTTATGCCAAAGCATCGCATCGGCAAGCATCGGAAGCTGTCGGTGCGCATCGTCCGTGCGGTGGATGATCGGTTCTCCAGTACAATTTGCGCTGGTCAATACGATCGGCTCACCGAAATCATTCAGTAGCAAGAGGTGCAGCGGCGCATACGGCAAAAAAGCACCGATGGTATTGGTCCCGGGAGATATCGACGATGCCGCAGAACAGTTTGGGTGACGGTCACATATGACAATCGGTGCGCGCGGTGATGCCAGTTCACGTCTGCCCACTTCATCAATCGCGCACCAGCTTTCGAGTGAACCGAGATTGGGAAACATCACCGCGAAAGGCCTCGCGTCGCGGCGCTTGCGCCGTCTCAATTCATTGACGGCGGACTCGCAGGCGGCATCGCAGGCAAGATGGAATCCACCAATGCCTTGAATCAACAATACGCCACCCTGCCGCAAGACTCCTACTGACTGAGAAATCGCATCCTGATCGTCTTTGTAAACAAGTTCCGGGCACCTTGCCAAGCTAAAGCGCAAGCGCGGACCGCACTCGGGACAGGCAACAGGCTGCGCATGAAATCGGCGGTCGAGCGGATCGGCATACTCTGCAACGCAGTGCGGACACAAGTCAAACCTAGACATGGTAGTCGAGGCGCGGTCGTAGGGCAAATCACGAATGATGGTGAAGCGCGGCCCACAGTTCGTACAGTTGATGAAGACGTGTCGGTGGCGTCTATCTGTTGCATCAAGCAGTTCGCTGCGGCAATCGGGGCACACTGCGATATCAGGTGAAATGCGTGTGCCAAGCGTACCGCCCGCGTCGCTGTCGGCAATGACAAAACTCGTGAAGCGCTCGCCGGCTCGTTCAATTGTCGTGATCTCTTCAATAACTGCCGCTGTGGGGCACTCCGCATGTAACGACTTGGCGAATGCCGCTAGCTGCGGCGGAGCACCTTGCGCGTGAATTACGACTCCCCGGCCATCATTCCATACTGCGCCCGTCAAGCCGAAGTTGCGCGCGAGCCGATAGACAAACGGCCGAAAGCCCACGCCCTGCACAATGCCAGTAACGCGCAACTCATGGTGCACATGATCGGATACATGTGATGGCGCCAACTTAGACATGAGTTTCGAAATCTGCATATTCCGCCGCACGATACCAATCGAGGACTTCTGCGGCATAGCGCGGCAGTTGAGCGGAGAGTTGCGGGCTAAGTTTGTCAGGGGTGTCGAAATCCGCTGCGCCTATCGAGAGCAGCGCGGCCGACGTTGTTGCATTAAAGAGTTCGCGCGCGAGAAACAGCAGTGCTGCAGGTTCCAAGTGATGTCCAAACGGTGAATCTGCCTCCACGTCGAACGGCAACGGGTTCAACTCCGAATCGCCGGGCGGCAGCAGTACCGACGCGTCGAGGAACAACACGTGCGATGCTTCGGCCACGACCGGTGCAAGTTCGATGGTGAGTTGCTGTACCACTATGACATCTGAGGCGGCAATTTCGTTTCCTACGGCGGCAACCACGCGCGCGGCGATGCCGTCATCGCCGCGCAACGTGTTGCCTATGGCTATCACGAGACGGTCACGCATCGTCGCGACTCAGCGTATCCACTGTCTCGTGCTGAGAAGAAACCAGGTCGATCTTGAGCGGCATCCGCCCTACAGCGTGCGTCGAGCAACTCAAGCAGGGATCGTAGGCACGAATCACAGCTTCCACGCGGTTGAGCATGCCTTCGTTCAGCTTTTTGCCGTCCACAAAACTGCGCGCCACTTGCAGGATGCTGCGGTTCATCGCCAGATTATTGTGGCCGGTGGCAATGATCATGTTGGCGGATTTCATCACACCTTGATCATCCACAAAGTAGTGATGGATAATCGTGCCACGCGGAGCCTCGGCCACGCCGACGCCTTCGAGGCTATTCGCGGCAGCGCCGGCACGCACATGTTTGTCGAGCACTTCATCTTCGGCGAGTTTGCGTTCCATACGCTCGAGACAGAAGATAATCTCGATCAAACGTGCCCAGTGATTGTGGTATGAACTGAGCGCGGGATTGCCGCAAACTGTGCGGAACTCATCGAGTTCGGCGTCGGCTAGCGGCGTTCCGCAACGCGTGACGACGTTTAGCCTCGCCGCTGGGCCTACCCGATACAAGCCGTTGGGATAGCCAAGCGGCTTGTAGTATGGGAACTTCATGAAGGTCCACGGCTCGACGGCTTCCGCGATCAGGTCCATGTATTTCGTGGATGGATAGCCGGGCGTGATCACGTTGCCGATGGAATCAACGACGCGAATCTTGCCGTCGTAGTGTTCAAGATTGCCATGGTCGTCCACCAAGCCCATGAACAGCGAGGGGAAGTTGCCGAACGTTTCGATTTCGGCTTGATAACTATTCAGAATCGGCTTGAACTTGGCGATGGCGCGTAAGGCAATTTCCTTGGCGGCGGGAATCTTGGCGCGAATTTCTTCACGGTGCGCCTGCGACAGCGGTTCGCTGACTCCGCCAGCAACGATCCATGCCGGGTGGATGCGCTTGCCGCCAAGCAATTCGATGATCTGCTGACCGAACTGTCGGAGTTTGATGCCGTCTTTGGCAAGTTCCGGATCGCGTGCGGCCATGCCTACAATATTGCGCGTCTTCGGATCGCCGTCAAAACCAAACACGAAATCAGGCGCGGCAAGGTAGAAGAATGCCAGAGCATGCGATTGAATGATCTGCGCGTAGTTCATCAGACGGCGCAGCACCATGGCCGTATAGGGAATCTTGACCGCAAGTATCTCGTCGCAGGCCTTGGCACCAGCGATCAGGTGTGCAACTGGGCATATACCGCATGAGCGCGCCATCAACGCGGGCATTTCGTAGTAAGGACGGCCTTCGCACATCTTTTCGAAACCGCGAAATTGCGTTGTGTGTAACAGCGCTTTTTCGACGGTGCCGTTATCATCGAGGTGCAGCGTAATGCGGGCATGCCCTTCGATACGGGTAATGGGATCTATTTTAATCGTTGTAGTCACAGCTTTCCTCTATCTGCCGAAGCGCGTTAGTTTCTTTACGTTGGGCCGCTTCTTCTGCACGAGTTCATAAAGCGCGTGAAAGATCGCGTCTGCGGGCGGCGGGCAGCCGGGAATATGCACATCTACATGCACGGCTTCATGCACCGGCAGTACTTTGGGCAGCAACACAGGCAATGTCTCACGCGGAACCTGCGGGTGAGTCTCGGCGAGATCCAGATAAGCCCGCTCCAGACACGGCTCCGGTCCGAACGGGTTGCGCATCGCCGGAACATTACCTGTCACAGCACAGTCTCCGAGCGCCACGAGTGTGCGCGTGTGCCGACGGACTTTGCGGAGTTTCTCTAAGTCTTCATCAGTGCTGACCGAACCTTCGATCAGCGTGATGTCAGCCATTGCGGGGAATTCTTTGACGTCCACCAGAGGAGAATAGACGATGTCCACATGTTCCAGCAAAGTGAGCAGACGCTCGTCGGTATCAAGCAGTGACATATGGCAGCCTGAGCAGCCGTCCAGCCAGACCGTGCAGAGTTTGAGCTTACTCATGGTGCGCCTCCCTCATCTTTGCAAGTTCGGCAATTAAATCGCGGCGCTTGAATTTTTCCGCGACGCTGCGGCGGCCTTTCTCTTTGATGGCTCCGGTCGGGCAGACTTGCACGCACTTGCTGCAACGGGTGCACGTCGGAGATTCGCCCCACGGTTGGTCGAGATCGCTGACGACGCGTGCTTGAATCCCGCGGCCCATGATGTCAAGCGTATGGGCACCTTCAATGTCGCCACATACGCGCACGCAGCGACTGCAAAGAATACAGCGGTTGTTGTCGGAAACAAATCGGTCGTGCGTGGCGTCCACATTAAATTTTGGATGCAGGTAAGGCAGGCGAACACGATCGAGACCGAGCGCTTCGGCGAGGCTCTGTAATTCACAGTAGCCATTGGCTACGCACACAGAACAGACGTGATTACGCTCGGTAAAGAGCAGTTCGAGTACCCAGACGCGGTATCTCTTGAGCTTCTCGCTGTTGGTTGTGACTTCCATGCCTTCTTGTACTTTGGTCATGCAGGCGGGAAGAAGGCGGCCAGAGCCCTTAACTTCAACAAGGCAAAGCCGGCACGCGCCATAGGGAACGAGTCCGTCGAGGAAGCAAAGCGTCGGAATGAAGATGTTGTTCTGACGCGCGACGTCAAGAATAGTCTCATCGCTGGACGCGCCGAACGGCTTACCATCTATGGAGAGAGTGATAATTTGTATGGTTTGCACGGTGGTCATGCCGTAACTCCTTCCGTGACAGGTTCAAGCTCGGGCTGCTCGCGTAGTTTAGCTTCGTATTCATGACGGAAGAAGCGCAATGTACTGAGCACCGGATTGGGCGCGGATTGGCCAAGGCCGCAGAGGCTCATAGCTTTCACAACGTCGCAGAGTTCTTCGAGACGCGCAAGGTCATGCTTGGTCGCCTCGCCGCGATGAATCTTGTCGAGCAGATAATGCATTTGTGTCGTCCCAACCCGACACGGCACGCACTTGCCGCACGATTCAGATACGGAGAATTCCATAAAGTAGCGTGCGATATCCACGATGCTGGCGCGGTCGTCAATCACGACCATACCACCCGAGCCCATGATGGAGCCGAGATCCGCGAGCGACTCGTAGTCCACCGGAGTATCGAGCATGTCCGCCGGGATGCAGCCGCCGGTGGGGCCGCCAGTTTGAACTGCTTTGAGGACGTGGCCTTCGTCTATGCCACCGCCGATGTCGTAGATAATCTCGCGTAGCGGGATACCCATCGGCACTTCGATCAGCCCGGTGTTTTTCACATTCCCGGCCAACGCGAAGACTTTTGTGCCTTTGCTTTGCGCGGTGCCAAGCGAGGAGAACCATGCTCCGCCATTGCGAATGATAGGCGGAATGTTTGCAAACGTCTCGACATTATTGATGAGTGTTGACTTGCCGAACAGACCTCGCTCGGCCGGATATGGTGGCCGGGGACGTGGCGTGCCGCGCTTGCCTTCTATCGAAGCAATCAGAGCAGTTTCTTCTCCACACACGTACGCTCCTGCGCCGAGACGCAGTTCAATGTGGAAGTTGAAGGTCGTGCCCATTATGTTCTGGCCGAGAAATGTCGTCTCTTCGGCCTGCTGAATTGCCTTGCGCAGACGCTCATAGGCCAGGGGATATTCAGCACGAATATATATGTAGCCCGCATTCGCGCCGACGGCGAAACCAGCGATGGCCATACCTTCAAGGACGCGGTGCGGATCGCTTTCGAGCACGCTGCGATCCATGAACGCACCCGGATCACCTTCGTCAGCGTTACAGACGACATATTTTTGCTGCTGACCGGTCTTGGCGACGGTGGTCCATTTCAATCCGGTCGGATAGCCTGCGCCACCCCGCCCGCGCAAACCGCTCTGAATCACTTCTCCAATTACTTCGGCGGGATTCATTGCAGCCAACACTTTGTAGAGCGCGTGGTATCCTTTGGCGGCGATGTAGTCGTCAATGTCCTCGGGGTCAATTTGACCGGAGTTTTCGAGCACAATCTTGCGCTGTCGTGTGAAAAACGGGTGATCGGTGCGCATGTGCAGCCGCGCAACGGGCTCTTTGCCCAACCGATCAAGAATCTCAGGAACATCGGCAACCTTTACAGGAGCATAGACGATTCCGTCGGGTTCGATGGCGACGACGGGACTTCCGGCACACGGCCCGAGGCAACCAACGCCTTTAACGATGCAATCAGCACTCAGCCCACGACGTTCAATTTCGGCGCGTAGCGCGGTGATCACGTCTTTGCTTCCCGCCGCCAGACAACCGGCGGCAACACACACGTGGAAACGGTGCTTCACAGCGATTTTGTTTTCAAGGACACGTGCGCGAATGTCGGCAAGGTCTTCAAGATTTCGCATGGAGCACCTCGTCAAGTCGCTGCAGCAGTTCTTCACGCGACAGATGGCCAAGGTCGGCGCCGTCCACGGCCGCGTAGGGAGCAAGACCGCAGGTGCCGACGCAGCAAGCCTGTGTCAACGTGAGTTCACCGTCGGGCGTCGTCTCATCAATGGTCACGCCGTAGCGCTCGCGCAAGGCAGCAAGCAACTCGGGCGCGCCCTTGATGTAACAAGCTGTACCCGTGCAGACGACGCAGGAATGCTTTCCCGGAGGTTTGAGAGTAAAGAATTGATAGAAGGTCGCGACGCCGTAGGCCTTGCTGAGGGGCACATTCAAAGAATGGGCGACATAGGCCAGCGACTCGCGGTCAAGGTAGCCGAAAGCGTGTTGCACGGCGTGCAGCGATTCGATCAGCGCGTGCTCGCTGCGCCCGTGCTTACGCATCACTTGTTGAACCGTTTGCCAGCGCTTATCACTGGAGGGCGGATCGGGGAATTTTGCCTGATTTTGCATGGATATTGTTGCTGACTTGTTTACGAATCGGCAACTGGTTATGGATAATCTGAGAGATCGCTTGCATAGGCCAGCAATCAAGGATTTCATAATTTTGTGAAAAATTTCACAAATTTCAAGACTCTCTGCCTCTTCCGTGACTTTCTCACCCCCGCGCTATTCTTTTGTAATCAATGTCTTATGGGCGCTCCGACTGCGCGGGAGGAGCGCAAGTCCTATTGGACGACACAACCAAAAGCGATATACATATCGAGAAAGTGCTCGCGCAATCATTGAAGTGGGCCCCACGGCAACTACGTCGCCGCGCTTTCTAAATGATTTTGCACTCTACGATTAATGATTGGCAGCGCAGCCTTTCCGATAGTCCGGGAGATTTAATGGAATATTAATTGTATAATTGGGACGATTACAATCTGTTCCCCCCAGCTCACCGCCCTACGCCCTATGCGCTTCGAATCCTCCCTTCTTGCCGCACTTTGCATAATTCTACTCACCATCGGTTGCAGTTCGGGCGGTGACAATGGCGGTCAACAACGAAAACCGCCACTCGCATTCCCAGTTGAGGTTGAGACCGTGGTATCCCGCGAATCAGATCTGGCGGTAAACGCCGTTGGATCTGTGGTCGCGTTTGAAATCATACCTGTTACCGCGCGAGTCTCAGGAATTGTGCAGTCAGTGCGATTCCGCGAAGGCGAAGTTGTGCGCGCTGGGGAACCACTTGTAGATATTGAACCGGATCGGTACGGGCTTGCGCTGCGATCGGCGGAGGCTGCTTATGAGAAAGCCAAAGCTACTCTAAGAGAAATTCAAGCGGGACTCACGAGACGGATTGATATTCAAGGCAACAACCCCGGCTTCGTCAGCTCTGAGGAAATGGAAAACTGGGAGGCACGTGCGCAGAGTGCGCGAGCCGATTCTGCGCAAGCCGCCGTCGCACTTGATGTGGCAAAATTGAATTTGCGGGATGCCCACGTGCCCGCGCCAGCGAACGGTACGATTCAATCCAGACTGGCGCGTACGGGACAATACCTGCAAATCGGCACAACAGTCGCAACGATGGTGCGGCGCGATCCGCTATTACTTAAGTTTTCTGTTCCAGTGCAAGAATCAAATGCAATCGCACGCGGGTTGGATGTCTATTTCACCGTCGGCGGCGCTGCCGACTCATTGCGCGCAAGGATCACGGCGGTTTCTGAATCCGCGGATCCGCAGACTCGGATGGTTGAAGTGACCGCTGAAGTCATCAGCGAGTCTGCCGCACGTTTGCAGCCGGGCATGTTCGCTGAAGTCTCTGTCTTGCTCGGCAAAGCAACGAACCTGCCCGTCATTCCGCAAATCAGCATTCGACCCAGCGAGCACGGCTTCCTCGGTTTCGTCGTGGAGGACTCTGTAGCACGGGAACGAGTCTTGGTGCTGGGACAACAGACACTCGACGGCATGGTCGAAGTTCGTGAAGGGATTCAAGCGGGAGAAATACTGGTCGTGCGCGGCGCAGAAGCGTTGAACGATGGTGCGCGCGTCAAAGTGGTCACCGGAATGACCGCTGCAGCGAAACTGGATAGCGGGAGTCCGGCCCGATGAATATTACTGAAGTCTGCGTCCGCAAGCCCGTCTTTGCATGGATGCTGATGGCCGGGACGGTGCTGTTCGGTCTCGTGGCGCTGTCGCGTATCGGCATAAGCCAGTTTCCGGACGTTGACTTTCCCACGATCACCATCAATGCGACATGGGAAGGCGCGGCGCCGGAGGTCATGGAGCATGACGTCGTCGAAATTCTTGAAGAGACTGTGGCCCAAGTGGAAGGCGTGAGGAGTGTAACATCGAGCGCACGGCAAGGGAGCGCCAGCGTTACGGTGGAGATGAACCTGTCGCGCGATGTGGACATGGCGCTGCAGGATGTCCAGACAAAAGTCGCACAGGCCGCGCGCCGGTTGCCTGTTGATCTCGATCCTCCAACGGCCAGCAAGTCGAACCCCGAGGATCAACCGATCATGTGGATCGGTTTGTCGGGGCCGTATCCGAAACAGGTTCTCTCAGACATCGCGCGCTATCAGATCCGCGACAAATTGCAAACGATTCCGGGCGTCGGCGAAATCAATCTGGGCGGTTGGCTCGATCGAAACATTCGAATATGGATTGATGCCGCCAAACTTGACGCCTATGGCTTAACCGTTTCCGATGTCGTGACGGCATTGCGCCGTGAACATGTCGAGCTTCCTGCCGGAAGGTTGGAAAACAGCGGGCGCGAAGTCAGTGTGCGCATTATGGGCGAAGCCATTGACCTCGCAAGTTTTCAGAAAATCCTCGTGCGGGACACGCCGAATGCCGAAGTGCACTTGAGCGATGTCGCCATTGTCGAAGACGGGTTTGAAGACGTGCGGCGAATTACCAGAGTTAACGGCAGTCCGGCGATGGGCATGGGAATTCGCAAACAGCGCGGCACGAACGCCGTGGAAGTCGCATCGGCGGTGAAAACGGAAATGGCAAACATCCGCAAATCACTGCCCGACGGAATGGAACTTGATGTCAATTTCGACTCCACGGTGTTTATTGAAGAGTCCGTGCATGAAATTGAGCTGGAACTCGTGCTTTCCATTTTGCTGACGGCCTTCGTCTGCTGGCTCTTCCTGGGATCGTTTTCAAATGCGATAAACGTGATCCTCGCGATTCCCATGTCGCTGCTCGGCACAGTGGCGGTGATCTACTTCCTTGGATTTACACTCAATACATTTACACTGCTGGGGTTGGCGCTCGCCGTCGGAATTGTCGTTGACGATGCGATTATGGTGCTTGAGAACATTGTGCGCCACGCGGAGATGGGCAAAGACAAAGTTACTGCAGCGCTTGAAGGAACGAAGGAGATTACCTTTCCTGCATTCGCTGCGACTTTGGCAGTCGTCGCGATTTTTGTGCCGGTCGTCTTCATGGGCGGCGTAATTGGAAAGTTCTTCTTGCAGTTCGGCGTGACACTTTGTGTGGCGATCTTGCTATCTTATGTGGAAGCTGTCACGCTTGCGCCGGCGCGGTGCGCGCAGATACTGGATATCTCAAGAGAAAATCGCAGCAGGCTTGGCGCGTGGGCTGACCGCGTGTTTGGCAGTTCGGAGCGCTTCTACGGACGTTGGCTGACCAAGGCGTTGAAGCGTCCTGGACTCGTCCTTTCTGGAGCGCTAACGATCTTTCTCGCATCCATGGTTGTAATGAAAATACTTCCGAGTGAATTTGTCCCTTCCCAAGATCAGAGCCGACTGCTGGTCCGGCTGCAAACTGCTGTCAGTTCCAGCATACCTGAAACGGACAATTTGTTCGCAAAAGTTGAAGCGAAGCTCAATGACTATCCTGAAGTGACGCGCTCGCTCGCACTGGTCGGCGGCTTCGGCAGCGGAGGCCAGAGCGGCGGCATACTGTTCGTGACACTCGCTCCGCCAAACCAGCGCTCGAAGACTCAGGCCGAGATGGCTGCGCAGCTTCGCAAGGACTTGAACGGGATTCCCGGCGTACGAGCGGTTGTGCAAGATTTGTCCCAGTCCGGCTTTACAGCACAACGCGGTTTTCCGGTTGAGTTTTCACTACTCGGTCCGGATTGGAAGAGACTTGAGGAGTTGAGCGGAGATGTCACCAAGAAGCTTAACGAAAGTGGGCTGGTTGTTGACGTGGACACGGATTACCGACTCGGCGTGCCGGAATTGCGTGTTGAGCCTGACCGCGCACGCTGTGCGGATCTGGGAATTTCCGTTGAAGACGTGGCAACGGCGATCAATACACTGGTCGGCGGAGAACGAGTCGGGAAATACAGCGCAGGCGGACGCCGTATTGACGTGCGCATGCGGCTCATGGCCGATCAACGGCGCACGTCGCAGGACATTTCACGATTGCGCGTGCGAGCCCGAAATGGCGAGATGGTGCCGCTTTCGTCCTTGACGAAGTTTGAAGAGCGCCCCGCGCTGCAGGCGATTACCCGCAAAGACCGTGAACGGGCCATTACAGTCTTCGCCAACGTGGCGCCCGGACATTCTCAACAAGAAGCCATTCAATTCGTGGAAAGTCTTTCGGATGAACTCCCGACAGGATACCGGACACACCTGGCGGGATCCAGCGTGGCGTTCAAAGAGTCCTTCTCGAGCCTGATGTTCGCGTTGCTTATGGGAATCATCGTAGCCTATATGGTGCTCGCTTCGCAGTTCAACTCCTTCTCGCATCCTCTAACTATTCTTTCGATATTACCGTTGTCCATCATCGGTGCCGCGGCTGCGTTGCTCATCGCCGGCAAGACGCTTAACATTTTCAGCATGATTGGACTGTTGCTGTTGATGGGGATTGTCAAAAAGAACTCGATTATTCTAGTGGACTATGCGAACAACCGGCGAGGTGCGGGGGTTACACCGACGCAAGCCATGTTGCAGGCGGGCCCGATTCGATTGCGACCCATTTTGATGACTTCCATTGCCACGATGATGGCAGCCGTTCCGCCCGCGCTGGGTCTGGGTGCGGGAACAGAAATTCGCACGCCGATGGCTATCGCCGTGATCGGCGGCGTCTTGGTTTCGACGGCGCTTAGCCTGTTTGTGGTTCCTTCCTTTTATGTCAAGCTTGAGGACGCTTTGGCAAGGCTTTGGCGCAAGAAATCACCGCAGGATCCGTTGCGCCACGAAACAACCGTGAACGTTGCCTGATTCTTGCCGCCGGTACCAAATCAAAAGCCCTTAGAATTGCACCTAAGGGCTTGTTTTTTAGCGGGGCCGACGGGACTCGAACCCGCGACCTCCGGCGTGACAGGCCTGAAATGTATGTGCTGTTAAATCATTGATTTAGCTCGTCTGTGGATTCAATTGACGCGAAGTGAGGACTGTTTGATCAGTACATTCGGTGCCAAGTTTTAGCAAGTGAATACCAAGGATAGGACCAAGGGGCTGAACCCCTAGACACAGCCCCCACGGCCCGTCAGCACCCGAACTGCCCAGCCCGAAAGGTGCAGTCCAGTCTCCAGTTCAAAACATTGACTATTTGATGGTTGCAGGCAGCAACCCTTGGCAGAGACTCTATTCCAGTTTGACGTTGGTTGAGGCACTCATCTGGCTTATTGTGCCGTTTGGATGCACAAGTCTTATGCCGTATGCATACTCACCAGCTACGCGCAACTGGTCCGTGAAGCTCGACTGATCAAGCACAGGGGAGATTTGTGTCAACTCCTTCGACCCTACCCCTCGGTAGACTATCGCTCCCCATTTCGGACCTGGTGGCCGCCAGCTAACTCGGATTTCCTTTCCGGCGGCATTCTCGATCTGTACCGCAGGAGCTGCGGGAATCGCTAAATTGTCAGCGCTTGTAACGCGCACAGGGAAAGGGCGTGATGAAGGTGACCGGTTTCCCGCATGGTCAATCGCAGTAAACAAGTAGTCGTACCATTCACCTGGTGCTAACGTTGAGTCAGCCCAAACATTGGTTGCAGTCTCGAACACCTTTTGTCCAACATCCTTGTCCCGATGCAAGACGCGTGTGACCTCATAAGCCCGCACATCTCGACTCGAAGAGACAACGTCAAAGGTGACACCGCGGTCGTCAACTGACATGTTTCGTAAGATCGGGACGCTTGGCGGTATATGGTCAGGTTGTGTTACTTGAACAGGCTCACTGAACTGACTTAGATTTCCTTGTGCGTCTTGAGCTCGCACGGAGTATCTGAACTCGTCACGGATCCCTTGTTTGAGCGAGTCGAACGTGAAAGTGTCAACAATCGCGCCGGCAAAGAGGAGAATCCACTCATTTTCCCATGCGTCACCTATGCTCTTGTATACCCGGTAACCTACCACGTCATGATCTTGCGGTCGGGACCATGTTAGCTTGACAGCACCTGAAGTATCCGCCAGAGCTCCAAGAGAAGACGGAGGTCGCGGTGCAATCGTGTCCAGGACAACAACCATGTGTTTTGCTGACATTGAACTCATGTTGCCAGACGTGTCTATTGCAACGACTGAGTAGAAATAGGTGCCTGATTGATGCAGGCTATCTTCAAACGCAGTGAGGTAGCGGGAAACTAATTCACGATTCACCGGAACGAATCCATCATCAGGGCTATTGCTACGCAGAATCCCGTAACCAGCTAGATCTGGCTCAGGATTCGGATTCTGCCATTCCAGCCGAGCTCCTCGGGAGGTCTGCTGACACGCCGTCAGGAGTGGCGGCAGAGGGGGCCTTTTGTCCGTAGCCATTGCACTAACATGCATAGCGTCAATAGACTGCCGACCGAATGCGTCCAGAGCTTTTACACGATAATAGTATGTCTTGAAATTCTCGACCGAATCCGAGTAGCTGATTATTGACTCGCTATCAAGCAAACTGACATAGGGTCTCGGTGTCCTTCGATTCCAGGAATTGCCATCTTCGCTGCGCTCTACATGATATCCCGAGTGTCCTTGCTGTAGCGGCCAACTCAGGTGGACAACTTCATCAAACCCCTCAGCCGTAAGACCAATGACTGGCGCCACAGGCTGCTGCGAGCTCGTTTCGACAAACGTCTCGCATTGAACAGTGTCTTCCACTGCCGAGAACGGAACTGCAATTGAATATCGGTAATTTGCATTCTTTGAAACTGTCGAATCTACAAAAGCGAGTCCGAGAGCACGCGCAATGCCAGGGTTGAATTCGGCGAGCAGCAGCAGCATTGTCATGCGGTTAACTTCAACATCTACGGCAGAGTACTCACTCTTCGCCAAGGCTTTGTGTCGGCTTTCCAGCAGGATCGCCCTTGCCTGTGCCAGCGATGAATCGTCCGCCGAAGCCGCGCTCCAGGTTGCGCTATCCCATGGCATCACTGGGTATCCACCGTTCAACGCAAGTCGGTTCTGTTGGCGAGCATCGTGCCTGTAAATGAGCACACCATGCTCCAACACGTTTCTCCAGCCAATCAACGAACTAGGTGCCCAGCGGAGATGAACCACGCTTCCATCAAACATTGAGGTAACGGCAAACGTTGAGTCGAATGAATCTTTGCTTGCTGCGTCACAAAAAGTTGCACAAAACAAAATGGCCATGACTGTGACTATTTTCATTCGTGCACCTCTAATGGCAAAGCGAAAACTCTAATCCCTATCGGTGATCCGCAGGTGAATTCACCAAAATCCGCGGTGTTCATTCCCGTGGCCGATACACGTTCGAGATTTCGTAATATAGCCGCCTGTCGCAAGTTGTTCCCCATTTGTCTCATCGCAATGTCCTGACACCGCCAGTTGACTGACTTCTGGACCAAAGCCGTAGAGTATATCCCTGCCGGAATTGGAGATACGGCACCACTAACGAACTCCTCGATCTTGGTGCGCGAGTTTGGTGAAAGTTGTGCGCCAACTGTCGAAAGTGCCTGCTGAAAACCCCAGCGCGTTTGGGAAAGATCGCTGACCGCGTTGAGATATGAAAGTGTCGCTGATTCGTTTCGCGGCGGCGCGGGCAGTACTCCATCATTACGCAAGCGAGGTTGCCCCCACGGAGGGGCGCCAACCGGCCTCCAGGGCGGCGTGGCAATCGCTTCAAACTGCAGCTCATGAGGCTGAAGGCGGCGTGGTGAATGGCCCGATCCTTCGAACTCAAATTGGGTGGTCATGTCGGCGTAAGTCATGTTTGGAAATGTGGCTAACGGATCGCGAACGGTTGTGACGAAAGGCCACACCCGCTCGGCGTCGTCGGGACCAAGCGCGGTCCGCAGTGCCTCTATTTGTCGTGGCCAGCGATATTGACGGTCAATTCCTGACAGCCAGTCTCTGCCTTGTGCAACGCTTGAGCCGGGCTGCCTTCGAAACACGAGTGATGTTATGTGGTCATCAATCGGTTCCGGCATGACTAGATCGCTCACTACGAAATCCCACACTCTGCGAGGATGGCGCAACGACCCCGATCTGGCCTTCTCTTCAAAGTCAACGAATTGCCCTGTACGGAAATACCAGTCGAAAACCACGGTATCCACCACTCCTCCATTGCGAACAACGCGTGACAAGGCATTGCCTTCTCGCCTCTGAAACACAGTTTCTCCGACTGTGCTAGTTACATTTCTGACCCCGCTTAGACGCGGCTGGACCCGAGGTTGTCCAAGCCTGCTACCGAGTTGTCCCGCCACGTCCTCTACTGGAATTCCGGTCAGGCCGCGTTCACGTAGATCCGTTCGTTTAATCATCCGCAAATGATAACGGCGATTTGGCGATAGCGAAATGTTGTTAACAAGAAGTTTCGAACCACAGACTCCTTGAAATTGCTCGTAATCCAAATCGTGTTCAGTTACTTGCCGGGTGTCGTCCACGTACTGCGCTACTAAGCTCTGCCCTGCCGACAAATCCCGGAGCATGTAGTCAAGATTCCAATGAGAAAACACATAGTGACGGCCTTCATGTCCTTCTGTGTAACTGTAGTATTGGCGGTCTTCAGGATAGCGTGCATAGACCAATTGTGGACTGTCAATATACCTCGGCCTTTCACCGGCCGTAAAGCTCCATGAGGTATCTTGCCGCCGAATCTCCCTCCACTCTCCATCTTCAAATTTCTCGCCAATCGCGACCGCGCGAACTGTGTAGCGCTCTTGCGACTCAAGCACCGTTCCGTCTGATTCCCATTCTGCACGATAGTCGCCGTCATAAAACCTGATTTGCCCTGGCACAGATGCACCGGTCGAGGCGCGAACATCAAGTGGTTCTTGCAGCCGGACGCGGGCAATTAGCGGATCTTCGCCCGTCTCTCGATCGATAGAAATTTCTTCACCCATTGGCACCGAAAAGCCTAATCCGATGGTTGTGAAGCATGAAATATCAGATGAGTTCGGCGTCGGCGAGACGCTTACTATCGGCGCTGGCATCAGAAAGGCATCCCGAAGTTCAGCAAGGCAGTGTTCTGGCAAGTCGTCGCCCAAATGGAAGTGATAGTGGAAAGACGTGCGAATCAGGCCGCCAAGTAGGCGCGCACGGCCGCGGCCATCACCATCAAGATACGTTGGATTGGGTCCGCCCATGCTAAGATCGAAAGCAAGGGCGGCATCTATCAGAGCGACCCTCCCGCTGTAGAACCATGTGTCAACATCGATTCCTAATTCTGCTTCAAGTGCTGCACGCAAATCTGCCATTGCATACCATCCATTGGCGCCACGAAGACAATCTCGAATTTCACCCGATGTCTTTATGATGGCAGCTTCCGCCTGGAATTCGCTGTGAATTGATCCGTAGATTATGAGGAAAGTCTGATCAAAATCCAATTCCGTACGTACACCTGCGGCAAATCCCCCGACACGAACAGGGATACCACCGACGACCATATCCATATGATTGCCTGCCATGACATAGGAGGACATGTTCAGATCAAGGATCCCCGGCAAAAAGGTAGCGGCTAGCGGACTCTCGAGTGGCACCCCGAATGGTCCTCGCCCGACATGAACGTGCCAGTTGCCAGGCTCAAAGAGAACGTCAACCGATCCGGGTGGAGCTTCGATTACAAGTAGCGGTTCAAGGTTAACATTACCTGCAATCATGCCGTGGAAGCGGTCCTCAAGAAAGTCCATGCGAAGCGATAGTGATACTTTACTGTCGTCGGGCCCGTTGCATTCATCTTCCAAGTCGCACATCATCCATCCCGTTCCGTCCAGTACGATTTCTCTCACGCCAGCGCCTTCAAATTCTGCGCGTAGTTGGGGCTTTGCATGAAACGACTCTGGATTGCCTAAAACACCGATATGAACACCAGCTGTTACGCCAAATACATTGTCTGGCGTCGGCGTAAATCGAATACCCGTGATTATTCCTTGGGAGTTCTGTTCAGCCGAGGCACTCATGTGCGAGTAGGCGCCGCCGATGAAGCCGTAAATGCCGAGGGGGCCGACCGGTATTGGTTCAGTTAGGTCTGCAGACGCAGCAACTCGCCAATAACGGAAACCGTCACGTTTCCCGAACTGTGCAGATGCTTCCCCGGTGAACATCTCGACGATATCTGCGTTGACCTGACCGGCGAACCCTGTTCCCAAGGCTGGATCATTTTCAACGAATCCAACGCTGCCTTGAACTGTAAAGGGGTCGCTTTCGTAGGCAATCCGAAGCGAATCAAGACTGAGCCTGTCCGCTTGCCATTGGGGAATGCCATCCCGGACAATCAAGTCACCTTCTAGTCCAATACCCAGTGTGCCGCCGAATTGTGGACCAGATTCGGTGCCTGTTAGGGCAACATCTACATCGGCACCTATCCATAAGCTTCGGCCGCCGTTGCGAAATTCAAAATCGATGTCGTCTAGACTGATCGGAAAACCACCTGCTTGCTGGTTGTCAACCGTGGATGAGGGTTCTGCCGACTCTTCTTCCGATTCTCCTCCGCCACCTTCTGATTCTCCACTATTGCCTCTGCCCACGTTCCGACCGAGATACGTAATTCGAGGTGCTTCGATACCACGCCCATCTGATGCGTAACGGAAGTGTTCAAACTCTATCCCAGCGAGTTTGAAGACGGGGTTATCATCAGAGCGTCTCACGAGTCCCAAGGTACCGCTTAGGTCGAATTGGACGGTAAATGGGCTCTGGCCGGCAGGCGGGTGCGCTACAGCCGTGATTGCAGCTGCGGATCCATCTGCCAATGTAAACTCGGCATAATCCGTCAATCCGAATCTGGTGCCTGGGCTGGCATGCAGGCGAGCACTAAATGCGGCCCCACCATCCCATGCCGAGTCGTCGGGCACTTGATGATAGGTCAGGTCAAGATGCGCCCGACCGGAGTTTGTACCGGGAAGAGACAGGCTTGTCATCACTCGCGCTCGTTCGAAGTTGCCGTGATCGATCTCGAAATCAATTGTATCCAATCGAACGTGCAACGTGTCAAAGAGTCTCGTTTCAAGGTGGGGCGCTGCGAATATGCTCATGCTGACTGGACTTCCCCAGTAGGCATTGGTTACACCGAACGCAATGTCCCCAAATCCGGGTATCATGACCGCACCCTGGCCCACGTGAAACCCGCGCCAATCGGGGTCGTATGCTGCAACGGGCCGAGGCTCGGACGGAATGACTACTCTTCCAACAAGATCAAATGTCAGATCGGATGTGCCCGTTGACGCAGGTGTCCAGTAATTGGACAAATCAAGTACAGCCCGTTCCGCCTGAAGTTTTGCGGACGTGTTTGCAATAATGCAGGGCGGAAGGTCGAAAGCGAGGTACATGCCGCCTGCTAGCGTTTGAGATGGGTCGCTTACATCCGCTCTGCCGCTGAGCATAACATCGTACATTCCGCGCACCGTAACCTGGCCTGAGGCCGCTGGTGCCCAGCTTTCCGCATTATTGCCATCAAGCGGGACAACCACGGAACGCGGCAGAGTCAGATCCCCTTCGATGTGGAACTGCTCAAACCCACGATGGCTTGCCAAGATTGCTGTTCCATCGCCCGGCTCAAGCACATAGTCGTTTGTTAGATTCTCTGGTGCGCTACCGCGAATCCTGAAAGTTGTGTTACCGGCCTCAGGCAGTGTTACCTGTATGTCTTCGTAGAGTCGATATGCTGCAAGCCATTCGGCGTCTTCCGTCTCGCACATTGGAATGCCTTGCGCATAGACGCCAAACCAATTAAAATCCGGGCCTTCAGCAGTTGTCATTGGTACGCGAACGGCAATAACCTCGTCATACCTGACAAGAGTTGGTTCAAAGACGAGTCGAACGGTTGTCGCTTTAAAGGCCCATCCACCTGGTTCACTATTGTCTGGATTGCCAAAGTCCAGATCTACACCAAATGGAACCCTAATGTTATCTGTGGCAGTTTCGTAGAGGTTTCCGCCTAACTGCCATATCTGTTTCACACGACGAATCTGCTCGGCGTTCAACTCTGCTTCTTGCCCGATTCCATCAACAAGCCCGGGTACGCTCTGTGACTGGACATTTGCTTGGCCACGTATCACCTCATTATCTGAATTAAGGACGAGGTTCTCGAATTCAACAACGTAGCCTTTGCCGCGATAGAATGCATGCCCGATGCCCGAGAGTTCATGGCGTTCATTAAAACGACACTCGCGCCTGTCCCAATGCAATCTCGCGCCGCCTATGCGTAACGTGTCGGCGACTGCATCGTGTCGAACAATCGCAACTTGATTCGCGGATGACGGGTTACACTCGACAACGATTGGTTGATCCTCCCGTTCGCCTGGCACGCCGTCATCTGTCCGCCGCTCGTCGCCCCCAACAAGGGAATCGTCAGATGCAACCCCCGGACGCTCCCCAACCGTGAAGTGGTAGTTGATACTCTTATAACCATCAAATTCACAGATGACACCATCCATGCGTGCGCGTTCGGGATCCACAACCAGCTCAACTTGCCATACGCACTCGTCACCCAATCGGAAGTCAATAGGTTGTCCATCGGTAGTTCTTGGAACAAAGTCCGCATACACTATCCCCGAAGAAGAGCGTTCGCGAACATTAAGCTCGTCAAAATAATAGGTGGCACTCGGCAGACCCGCGTATATCTCCGTCCAGTCTTCATCCTCCGGTTCCTTGTACCACAGCTTGAATTCGCCAGAAATCAACGATGATTCGTCGAAATTGGGAGATACTCGGATAGAGAATGACGGTTCTTCGGCGACGGCCAGACCAGGCACAGAAGCGTGATGTTCGGGGAATATGCCCTCAACCGTTAGGCATTCTTCCGCGCCGCCCGTGATGGTAAATTCACTCAAAGCAACGAGGGCTGGGTATGCCAACCACCGAGCTTCAATCTTGTAAACACCTGGTGAGAGGTTGGGAAATGCTTGGTCAATTAGAACTTGATTCACACCGGGCGGAAACTCCGCCACAACCGGCTGATCAAGGACTACGGTTGGCGATGGAGTATCTATCCGGATGATCCTAACCTGGCAATCCGCTGGATGTGTTGGAATTGATCCAGTAATGGATGTTGGTCGAGGTTCAATACGCAATGCGAATTCTGCACTACGAGTCTCGAAGCGATCAATTTCGGCGCTATTGGGCGGGTAAATGCACTCCAATTCGGGCAAGCAGACAACAGTTGCCTCTGCCTGCAAATCGCGCCGAGGCTCCTCTCCCTCGTCGCTAGGTTGCTCAAGCTCCACGCGCCACATATACCGGTGTCCCGGCTCGAACTCGTAATTGTCGCCCTCGCACAGCGCGCTTAACGCGTGGTCGGCAGGCGCATTGAGAAGTATCACTTCTTCAGACAAGGGGAGATCTACATCGAATGCGTAGTACGACTGACTGCCACGTGTTGGCGCACTTCCATCGACACGTCCCAGATCCTGAATCGTTAAAAGGATGTCACGAGGAGGACTATTCTGATCAACGCGAATCACAAAGGGCGGGACACGATCGGCGATGCACTGTTCGTCGTCGCTGGCGAAGAGGCAGTTTGGATAGACAAGGTCTACTCCTTCGTCATCCCGCCCAATCGTGTTCAATCTGAATTGGCAGACTTCGCTTCTCCCATCGTTTTCAAATGCGACTGTTTCGTCCGACGTATAGGCGCGTACTTGCCATACAAACCGATCTGACTCTGCCAAACGATATTCGAAGTAGGGAACTGACGCCCGGGGGGTCAAGATGCCAGCACGGTTAAAGTGCCAGCGATCCGGTGATTCCCGCAAAATCACTTCGGGATCTCGAGTGTCTCCATCAATAACATCTTCGATTGTCAATTCGTACAGAACATCCAAAGTGCCGTCAAAAACAGGAGCCCAACGAAACTCAATTTCATCCCCGTGATACACTACTACATCCCCTGAACTTCCACATGGCCAAACGAGTTGCGGGGGAGTAGAATAGCGTATTAGGATGTTTGCACAGCGCACACGATCTGCAGTCGAAATGGTGTCCCCAGTTACTGGATCTAGCGCATAGACGCATAGCCGATAGTCGCCTTCCGGTAGCCTGTCCCCCGTAATCAGGCTCTGATAGTCAATTCCCTCAGTGCTGATGTTGTTTGCGTCAATCATCTGACTGACGTCAGAAGTGCGCACTATGTAAGGTATCCCGCGGGGCAACTCAATCATTGGCAAGTTTGAACTCGTCCAAACCCGAATGTCGCCATCAAGCTGCTCTACCCGCGCCGCGAGCCTGACGGGTAGCATGTCTAAGGGGTTGTTCGGCGATGGTATCCAATTTAATGTAACGAGTATGATGTTTGCTTCCTGATAGTAACTGAAGCGGGAACTATAGGGAGGCACAACATCAACAGAGATGTCCACAATTTCCTGCGCATGCAGAACTGCGGCAGATTTAGATAGGAGCTGCAGCAGGAGAAATAGTACTACTACGGTTTGCCTTTTCATGCCCATTTCCGTTCGCTAGATCAACTGAAAACGACGGCTATAGTTTACTGACAGGCGCGAGTTTGTGGAGGTAATGGTATTCACGCTCTCTGTCTCTGTTCTGTGCCAAGCACCAGACAACTGAATTTGGTCTTCGCGAGTCGGCATTATTTGGAGCGACAGTTCCGCACCCTGATTCGCAGTTTGGATTGCGGTAGCTGCGATTTCAGATCGCGATATGCTTAGTGTGCCGATGACCCTGCCGGAAAGTATCGGCGACGAACAGGCCAATGACACAGTTGTGCTTGTCGGATCGGACTTGGCATCTTTAACTTGATCCCGCGTGTAGCTGCAGGAGATGCTCTGCCCTGTCCTTCGCCACCCTAATTGGTACGCTAAGCGGATTGCTTGCGTCGCGTAATCCAAATCTCGGTTTTCTTCGTTGCTGGCAGAGAATCTCCCGTAGTCAACACTTGGCGAGATAGTATGAGTGCGGATTGATTCCTGCAAGGTTATCCGCGGCGATACAGATCCGGTCACGTCCGCATAACCCTGTCTGATAGAATCGGTAATTTCTGGCCTGTTCGCCTCTTGCTCTTGACTGCTGTTGGACAGCGTTGCAAAGAATCCCAGCCACGGACATGGTGCCCAATCCGCTGTAGCCGATGCGACCTGTCGAATTGTCGTTAGGCGGCGTGCTTTGTCAATATTGTTTCGCTCAATTCCCAATGAACCGCTGATCCCGATGTTTCCGGCCCGAAGTCGCAGCCGCGGCGCGATGTGAACTTTCTCGATGTCGCCGCGCATATAACTCGCCGCGAGAGTGCCATACTCTGGATCAATTCGCAGGTAACCTAGTTTGAGGCCGAGTACTCTGTCATCGTACGAAATCCCGACGTCTGTGGCGGTCGAAAGGAATGTCGACTGGTTCAGTCCAAGCGCGTCTATAAGGCCAGATGGCAACTCCTCAACTGACCCGATTGGCAAAGCATTGAGGTTTGTCGTTTGAAGACTGACCGCATTTTCAGCGGATACTTTTACCCTCTTGAGGATCGGGACCTTAAATACAAGACTTGCGGCGGTACTTTTCTGTGGATGAGGTATGCTGCCTAATGAATCGATATTAGCGGGATCTTTGTCCCATGCAGATGCAGCAGTGATCTCGAGCTTGCTGTTTCCTGCTCGATAGCCGATTCCTGCGCCCCAACCCCAACGCTCAAGTGCCGCAACAACAGAAGGGTTCGTGCTGTCAGGTTTCACGGCACGTTGCAAGCGACCGTAGTACCCTGCCAACCAGAACCCTTTTGGATTTAACTCGAATCCGCCACCAAGCCATGTGCTGCTGCCAGTCGTGTACTTGGATAGACTGAGCGATCTCCAACCAACGAGCAACTTAATGCCCTTGCGCTGAGCCGTCATTCCATATCGGTTGAACGGCTGATGAAACGACTTTTCCCTATCAGAGTACGTGAATGAAACCGGAAACTCCCAATCGTACAAACGAAGCCGAAGGGATCCCGTAACGACATAGCTATTGGGATCGCTGCCACTCTCAGTGGTGGACGATCTGTTTGTGCTGCCATTTAGGTTCAGCTGCCCGTCCAACGAGAGCGGCGGGCGTGGCCCAGCAAAGGTGGCCAGTGACGTGAGAAGCACAAGCGCCGCGAGCAACAACGGATTACTCACAAGAGTCTTCCAGGCATTAAGGCCATGTTCCATGATACCCCCGGTTGTCGGGAGCGCAGTCTCGCTGCTCGATTTCAATAATCGAGCGCACCGTTGAATGCGGTTAAGATCGCGCCTCCCTCCGTAACGGCCCACAAGTACCATTTGCCATCACGGTATTGCCGCCAACCGGTTATGTCCATTACCCACGCGTCGCCAATCTCAGGATCTACAATTGAAGTGTACCAGCCTGATGAGTACGGCCCGCCGGTTCGCAGCACTGATCCGGGACCAGCCGCCCAGCAATAGTCAAATGGTTCGTTAGCGAACAGTTTGCCCCAATTGGCCGATTCGGAGGTCCCTTCGGCCAGAGGCTCCCAGACTCCACCATCACTGTAGTCGATGTAACGCTGAATGGCGCCCGACTGTGAAATCGCGTAAACGGCTGGCGCGACCAGTTGGCCAAAGAATCCTGGTTGCCAGTCTGCGGCAACATCCGTGATTGCCCCGAGGTCAGTTGTGTCGGTAGTTGCTGTTCCATCCTGCAGCTTCCAGATTACGCCGTCCTCCTGTCCTATCCATACCACCGTGCTGTCGCCGTGAACGCACAGCGCAGCAGCGCTCAGAGAGAGGATGCTGCCACTCCACGTCTCGCCTCCATCGTTGGTTCGCAATAGGACACCTCCTGCCCCAAGAACGCCGCCAACAACATAGCCTGTCAATCCATCATTGGCAAAATAGACCGAACGCAATGGAACAGTAACTCCTGAATTCTGTGGCTGCCAGTCGTAATGATTAGATGCGGCATGATAGACTGCTCCTCCTTGACCAACCACCCAAGCCTTGGTCTCGGAGACAGCATCTACTGCATACAGGTCGATGTCTGAGTCGATAACGACGGTAGTGTAACTGCCATATTCCTCCGACCAATGGACGATTGTACCGTCACCCCCGCATGCGAACAGGCCGCCAGTTCCACCGCCATCATCTACGTAATCGACACCATACAAAGCGTTTTCTTGCGAATATGTAACACTCCACGGATAAACGACGCTGAACTGTCCGCTTTCGTCATAAACCTCCGGCTGTTCCACGCTTTCTATTCTGATTCGACAACCGACGCAGACGCTATCTGGCGCAAAGTCTGGATAGGTGCCGTTGTTGGTTGCGCTTTCGGCAATCAGCTTCTCGAATCCGGAGCGTGTGTCGGTCAAACTGATTCTCACCGGCCCGGAAAATTCACGCCACTCCCACCGAAGGGTGTACGCACGTCCGAGGTCGAGAATCGCCCCGGATTCAGGGTATGTTACTTCAATTCGAGCTGCACCATTAGACTCATCGTTGTCGCTTTCGCTGGTACAGCCGACGAGAACTATCGAAACAATCAATGCAATCCACAGAAATGACCACTGCACGATTTGCCTCCGCTTTCTCAAATCAATTGGATTTCCCTGAATTTAACAATGTGGCGCTGGTATGTCAATACTTTTCATGGTTAGTCAAATATTTTGTATGATTCGCGAGCAGTGCAATTTGTGAGTCTTTTCGACCGAACAGAACTGGAGTCAGCAGTCAGGAACTTGGTCACTCGGCTTCTTTCACGCTCCGAAGCAAGGTAGTCAGTAAACACAGTATTGCTACAATTTAGGGCCTGACCGGATTAGATTTTTGTTCGCAAGCTGCATAAACTGCCACAATTAGTGCTTCGCCTCGGTTTTTGTGTATACACTGTTTTGATGACCCATCGCGGATGTTTAAAACTTGATTTTACATTATTTTAACACCCTTGAAGCATATCGAACCACAATACTTGAGCACATATGAGTTTGTTGACACGTCTGCTTATCAAAGGGTAAATTGTAGAATACCTTGTTGAATACTGAAATCACGGAGAATCCCGATGAAAACCGCACTTGCAGCCCTTTTGGCCGCGGCCCTGAACGCCTTTGCGATACCGCAACTTGTCAACTATCAGGGACAATTGACCTCGTTGGGCGGCGCACCGCTCGACACGACGGTGGCGATGACCTTTCGACTTTACGGTTCCGCAGGCGGCGGAACAGCGTTTTGGACAGAGTCGCATCCAGCCGTTTCGGTGACGGATGGGCTGTTCAACGTGTTGCTGGGTTCCGTCACCGTGCTGCCGGATTCGTTTGCGGTGAACCGCTGGCTGGGAGTGACGATTGGAGCAGA
>Ga0268298_10000092_pt1 | contig 106915 bp, 102 predicted proteins | sample WWTPWeurt_MetaG_FD_194462 | JGI IMG/M metagenome (GOLD analysis project Ga0268298, IMG submission 194462) | Activated sludge microbial communities from WWTP in Nijmegen, Gelderland, Netherland - WWTP Weurt | ecosystem: Engineered > WWTP > Aerobic digester > Activated sludge | place...
CGAGAAGGCGGCCCGCTGTGTCTAGGCTGCTCGATTCGTCGCTCAACGCCGTTCTCCTGGGGGTGGCGCTGACCGTCGTCCTGACCGCCCTCCTGCGCTACGTCCAGGGGGGATGATGGACGGTGCCCTCGTCGAACTCCTGGCCAGGGTGCTGCATTTCCTCGGCGCCCTGGTCTGGATTGGCCACAACTACGCCACTGCGGTGACCCGCTCCACCTACGTGCCCCTGACCCGGGACGACCTCGCCGATCCGGACAGCCCGCGGCAACAGGCGCTCCTGCAGCGGGAGCACTGCACCTTCCGCTACGCGTCCCTGGTCACCCTGGGCAGCGGGCTCGTCATCCTCGGGCAGCGCGGATGGCTGGAAGGGGCCATGACACTCTCCGGAGACCTTGCCCCCATCGGCCTGGGCATGTGGATCGGCGTCATCATGGTCCTCAACCTGTGGTTCGTTCTCTGGCCCAACCAGAAGCGGGTCCTGGGCTTCGTTCCCGCCCCCATCGACGTCCGGCTGCGCGCTTCGCGGCGGACTTTCCTGTCGGCCCGGGTGAATACCATGCTGTCGATTCCGCTGCTCTTCTTCATGGCGGCGGGGGCTCATGGCGCCTTCATCTTCCACTGACGGTCCGCAGGTGCCTCGCCACAGCTTTGCCGCGGCTGCCGGGCCCTTGCCCGACCCGGTGGCCCGCCAGGTTGCCGCAGCCTGCCGCGGTGGCGCGGAGGGGCCGTCCATCCTCGGGCTGTCCTTCGTTTCCGAGCGCTACAAGACGCTGCAGCGCGATACCGAGGCTGCATTGCGCCGGCTGCTCGGAATTCCGGAGGGTTTTCGCGTTCTCTTCCTGTCCGGAGGGGCCACCGCCCAGTTCGCCGCGGTGCCCCTCAATCTCCTGTCCGGCGGCCGGGCCGTCTATGTCGAGAGCGGACACTGGTCGCGCCGGGCGCGGGAAGAGGCCGGCCGCTACGGCGTGGCGATTGCCCTGGCCGCCGACGTCGTCGCCGAGTGGGCGGGTTGGCGGGCCGGCCCGCCGCCCGCCTACTGCCACCTGACCAGCAACGAGACCGCGGATGGCGTCCAGTTTTCCGACTACCCGGCGGTACCTGTGCCCCTGGCGGTGGACATGACCTCCGACTTCCTCACCCGGCGCATCGATTTCGACCGGGTGGCGCTGGCCTACGCCGGAACCCAGAAGTCCATCGGCGTCTCCGGGCTGACCTTGGTCATCGTGCGCGAAGACCTGCTCGGGCGTGCTCTCCCGGCCACCCCGCGGGTTCTCGATTACGCCCGCCAGGCGGAGTGCGACTCGCGGGTCAATACGCCGCCGGTATTTGCCGTCTTCGTCCTCAAGGCCATGCTCGACTGGATCGAGGCCCAGGGAGGGGTGAGCGCCATGGCCGACAATGCCCGGCGCCGGAGCGGGGCGGTCTACTGGGCGGTGGACGACAATCCGGCCCTCCGTGCCTTCGTTCCTCCGGAGCGAAGGTCGCGGATCAACCCCTGTTTCCACCTTGCCGATCCGGGTGACACTGCCCATTTCCTGGCGGCAGCCGCAGCGGCCGGTCTTGACGATCTCCAGGGCCACCCCGCCCTGGGGGGTATCCGGGCTAGCCTCTACAACGGACTCTCAGAGGCGGCGGTGACGGCCCTGGTGGGCTTTCTCGACGCCTACGCTCCGCGGGTCTCGGCGCGCGCCGCCTGATGGCGGGATCCAGGCTTTCTCGCCTCGCGCTGCGGACCCGGTGGCGGCTCCTCGATCTGCTCGCGGCCACGGAGGAAGTGGCTCCCGGTCCTCCCGTGCGCGCGCTGGGACTCACTTTCCCCGGGCCGGTAGGGCTGGCCGCGGGGTTCGACCGCTGCGGCCGCCTGTATGCCTCTGCCGCCTCCCTCGGCCTGGGTTCGGTCGAAGCGGGGACGGTCGTTGCGGGCGGTTCGCCTTGGGTTCGCCCCCTGCGGCATTCCGGCGCCGCCCTGCGCGGGGTGAGTTTGGGCAAAGGCCCGGCAGTCCCCTGGGCGAAGGCCGAGGAGGCATTTCTGTCGGCGTGGCGGAAGCACGGCGGGGGTGCGGACACCCTCTGTCTCAACCCGGGTCGTGACTGCCCTTCGCCCGAGCGCTTTGCGGCGGTGATCGCCGCCATCGCCGATGCCGAAACGGAGCGCCGGCCGCTGCTGGCCAAACTGGCCGCCGGCTGGCCCGATCCGTTGCAAGCCGCGGCAACCTGGGTGGCGGCGGGCGTCCGCGGGATACTGGTGTCTGCCGAGGGGAGTGGCGACCCGGAAGGCGTCTTGCGCGTCCTGCGTCGCGGACTCGGTTCCCAGGTCGCCCTGGTCAGCGTGGGGGGAATCCGCTCCGCCCGGGATGCTCTGGCCCGGCGGAACGCCGGGGCCGATCTCGTCCAGGTCCATCGTGGCCTGGTCCATCGCGGTCCGGCGCTGATTGCAGAAATCAATCGAGCCTGGCGAAAATAAACTGATATTCTCGCTCCCTTTCGCGAGGGACCCACAAACATGGAAACCGTCGTCAAGCTCTACAGTCGGAAGCCACGGCCGGTGATCGTGAACGGAGAAACCATCTCCGAGGAGGCTATTGCCGAGGCAACTGCGGATTTTGCCGATACGCCCAAACCGCGGGATGCCGCCGCCCGCGCCTTGGCGATCCAGGTGCTGTTGCGACAACGGGCGGTCATCGCCGGGATCGAGGCCCCCGATCCGGAGACGGCGGTCGAGCGTCTGCTGGTTGCGGAAATTCCCCGGGAAACCGTTTCCGACGAGGAAATTCGCCGCTATTACGAAGGCAATCCGGACCGCTTTTCCAGTGGCGATCTCTTTCAGGTCCGCCATATTCTCTTCGACACCCGGGCAGGAGACGACGCGGCCAAGGAGCGCGCGCGCCAGGCGGCCGAATTGTTGCTCAGGCTCAAGGAGCATCCCGACGAATTCGACGCCGCCGCCCGCCGGGCGTCCGTCTGCACCAGCGCCGAGGTGGGGGGCCAACTCGGCCAGCTTTCCGTCGGGTCGGTGGTGCCGGAATTCTGGTCGGCCCTGGTCGCCTTCGGGCGCGTCGGGCTGCTGCCCAATCCGGTGGAAAGCCGTTTCGGCCTTCATCTGGTCCTGATCGAGCACTGCATCCGCGGCCAGGTACTGCCCTTCGAGGTCGTTTCGGGCCGTATCCGCGAGCATCTGGCCGCACGGCGCGAGACCCTGGCCCAGCGCGAATACGTGGCGCGCCTCATCGAGTCGGCGGAAATCAGCGGGGTCGATTTCGGCGATCAGAGCGTCCAGCCGCCGGGTCCGGGACTGCCCAGCGAATGACCGCGGGGTCGCCTTTTCCGGTCAGGGAGCGGGATTGGTGTAGCGTAGGTGAAGGGCGTCGATTCGCGCCAGGAGTCCGGCGGTCAGGGGTTCGGCGGCCGCAGCGAGGTCTTCGGCGAGTTGGCCCAAGGACGAAGCTCCCAGGATGGTACTGCTGACAAAATTCCTCGAGCGGACGAATCCCAGGGCGAGACGGGTGGGGCTGATGCCGTGCTCTCTCGCCAGGGCGACATAGGCGGCGACGGCCGCGGCCACGTTGGGCTTGGTGTAGCGCTGGCCAAAATCCGGGAAGGCGTTGATGCGCCCCGGACCGCCCGGGTCGGCCAGATATTTGCCGGTCAGGTGGCCGAAGGCCAGGGGCGAATAGGCCAGCAGACCGACCTTTTCGCGGAGGCAGACTTCGGCGAGGCCGGTTTCGAAGGTCCGGTTGAGGAGATTGTAGGCATTCTGGGTCGAGGCGATGACCGGCAAGCCATACTCCCGGGCGATGCGCAGGAATTCCATGATGCCCCAGGGGTGCTCGTTCGAGACGCCGATGGCGCGCACCTTGCCCTCGCGGACAAGCTCGTCCAGGGCCTCCAGCTGTTCGCGGATCGGGGTGCACTCCCGCTCCCGCTCCGGCTCGAATTGCCACTGGCCGAACATGGGCTGGTTGCGAGCCGGCCAGTGCAACTGGTAAAGATCGACGTAGTCGGTTCCCAGGCGCTTCAGGGAGCCGGCCAGGGCTTCCCGCAGATTGCCGCGGTCGAGCCCACTGGGGCCGTTGCGGATCCAGTGCAGGTTGCGGCCGGGACCTGCGGCCTTGGTCGCGATGACGATGCGGTCGCGGGCTTGGCGGGCGAGCCAGGAGCCGATGATGGCTTCGCTGCGGCCGAAGGTTTCGGGTCGCGGCGGGACGGCGTACATCTCGGCCGTATCGATGAAATTCACGCCCAGCTCCAGGGCCAGATCAAGCTGGGCGTGGGCGTCGGCTTCCGAGGTCTGCTTGCCGAAGGTCATGGTTCCCAGGCAAAGGGGCGGGACGGTGAGCGGGCTGCTGCCCAGGGGGGATGGGGTCATGGGGCCTCCGATGGGGCGATGGGCGTGGGGCAAGGGTGGGGCGCTCACTTCTCGGTCAGGATGATGAGATCGTCGACAGCACCTTCGGCGAGCCGGCGATGATGCAGGATTGCGAGCGGATCTTCCGGATAGGCGGTTGCGAGAATCCTGAAGGCGGCCATGGCAGAACTCGTATCCGCGCCGGCGAGAAGCGCAAAGGCATCCCGATACTGCCGGCGCGGGACCCGCTGCGGCAACTCCCTCTCGGGGACGATTTCGAAGACCTTGATGGGTTGGGTCTTGCCCTTGAGTACCAGCCGTCCCACGGGAAGGGCATTGTCCGGGGCGCTCTCCCCGACGACGGCTTCCGACGCGCACAGGGTCGTACCCAGGTGCTTGTTGACGCTTTCCAGACGCGAAGCGGTGTTGATCGGATCGCCCAGCGCCCGGTAGTCGAAAATGGTCCGGCCGCCGACGTTTCCGACGAAGACTTCGCCAGCGTGTATCCCGATGCGCGTCTTGCCGAAGCGCACGCCGCGGGATGCCAGGCCCGTGGCGTACTCGTGGGCGAAGCGATCCATGGCTTGGGCACAGGCCAGGGCCCGCGCGCGGTGATCGGCCTGGGGGATCGGTGCGGAAAAGAGAATTACGACGGAATCGCCGACAATGCGATCCAGAGTCCCTTCGAAGCTGAAGGCAATGGCGATCAATTCGTCCAGATAGCCGTTGAGCATGTCGACGGCTTCCCGCGGATCGATGGTTTCCATGAGCGCCGTGAAGTCGGCCAGATCGGTGAATACAAAGCTGCATTCCTGCACTTTACCCCCCAGGGAGACGCTGCCGGGGTGGTCGACCAGGTAGTTCACGCGGTTGGGGGAGACGTAGCGGGAAAAGACGTCCCGTATCCAGCGCTGTTTTCGTTCGCTGGCGTAGTGGTGGTAGAGGCTGCCACAGGCGAAGGTCGCCGCCAGGATCAGGGACGGGGTCACCGTATCGACGAGCAAGGCGTGTTCGGCAAAGGCGATCCAGCCGGCTGCGAGGAGGATGGTCAAGGTCAACCCGGTGACGAGGGCCGCCCGAATCGCTCCCAATTGAATTGTGGCCAGGGCGACGATGCAACCCCCCAGGAGAATGGCGATGGCCTCCAGAGGGGTTGCCGCGCCCGGCCGGACCAGAAACTGTCCGGAGAGGATTTGCTGCAGGGCCTGGGCGTGGATTTCGACGCCGGGAATGATTTCTCCCTGGGGACTGAAACGGAGGTCCATCAGCCCTTGCGCGGAACTGCCCACGATGACGACATGGCCCTCCAGCAGACTCCGGTTGGCGCTCCCGTCGAGCACCTGCCAGGCCGGTAGCCGAAGTCCAGGGCTGTCGGCTGCATAGTGCATCCACATTTCCCCCGCCGGCGTCGTCGGAATGACCACGGAGCCAATACGGATCTCGGTCAGGCCCGTCGCCGGCCCCGAGGATTTGAGAAGATAGTTTCTTTGCCCTTGCGCCACGCGCAGGATCTCACCGACGAGTGCGGGCACGATCTGATCGCCCAGGCGCATCACCAGGGGCACCTTGCGGACGATGCCGTCGCGGTCGGCAATGAAGTTGAGCGATCCGTAGCCTTGGGCAACGGCTTCGAAGCGGGGAAGCGCCTTGATCGCCGAGTCGAAAACGGGGACGCGCAGGGCGGGATTCTCCCCGGAATTCACGAAGCGGAAGGGTACGGGGTCCAAGGGGTTCGCCGGCTTTGCGGAGCCTGCCTTCAGGGAATCGCTCTGCTGCAGGGCGAAGCCCAGGACCGAAGGACTTTTTTCCAGAGTCGCCGCCAGCAGATCGTCGTGGTCCGGCAGACGCATCAAGCCGCTGCGCAAGTCGTTCGAGAGCGGCCAGAGCTCCGCCATGGCCCGGGGGGAACTGCGATCGGATTCGGCCAGGAGGATGTCCAGCGCGATGGCAGCTGCATTCGCCTGATGCAATCGCTCGACCAGCTCGGCAAGTCGGTTCCGGGGCCAAGGCCACTGACCCAGGCGCGCCAGACTGGCCTCGTCGATGTCGATCACCCGAACCGGGACGTCCACCTGCTCGCGCGGGGACCAGCGCTGGTACTGATCGAAGACGGCATTGCGGAGCAGACGCACCGGGGCAGTATCGGCGACGACCAGGGCAAGACCGAGGAGAGGCACCGCCAAGGCAAGTGCCAGACCGATCCAGCGCGAGGGTTCGGCGGGTGAGTCTATGCGGGATTGAATCGGGGCCAAGGGGCGACTCTCAGGCGGGCGAAGGGGAGCGGGGGCGGGACCAGGTGCGATTGTAGGGAATTTGCCAGGCGCAATCCCATTGGGTTGCGTTTGCCTGTCCAGCGGCGGAAAATGGCTGCTCGTTGCGGAGGTATGGTGAAGGCATGTTGAAGCAGTTCCTGGTCGGTCTGGCTACCCTGACGGCGGCGGGCGCGCTCCTGGCGGATGCGCCGATCGGCTATGTGAAGACCGTTTCCGGTTCGGCGACGGTCACCACGGCGGACAAGGTGGTCAAAGCCGAGGTGGGGACTCCGGTCTTCCTCGGCAGTGTCCTGCAGACCGGCAAGAGCAGCAGTCTGGGCTTGACCCTGAAGGACGAGACCATCATGTCCTTTGGCTCGGATACGCAACTGACGGTGGATGAATACCTGTACGCGCCGGCCGAGGGCAAGCTGAAACTCAACAGCCGGCTGGCGCGGGGAAGCCTCAACTATGTCTCCGGGGTGATCGCCAAGTTGCAGCCCGACGCCGTGACCGTGAAAACCCCGAGCGGCGTGATCGGCGTGCGGGGAACCCAATTCCTGCTCAAGGTGGATCCGGAGTGAATCGTGCAGTTGGAGGGGCGACCTTCCGCCGGGGGTTGATGCGGGGAATGGGCGTCCTGGCGCTGGCGGTTTCCCTGTTCGGTTGCGCCGGATCGGGATCGTACGTCGTACTCGTTCCCAGTCCGGACGGTTCGGTGGGCAAGGTGATCGTCCGCGGGGACAAGGGCGAGCAGCTTCTCGATCGCTCGGGGCAGGCTGCCGATCTGGACGGTCGGACGGTTCGCGCCTCGGTTGACCCGCAGCGGCTCGACCGGGACTTTGGCGAAGCCATTGCCGCCAAGCCGCCTTTGCCGCTGCACCGCCTGCTTTATTTTTCCACCGGGACGACGCTCACTGCGGAATCGGAGACGCTTCTGCAGGCGATCGTGCAGGAAGTCAATCTGCGGCGCTCGGCGGAGGTCTCGATCATCGGGCACACGGACACCTTGTACACCACCGAGTACAACGAAAAACTCGCCCTCAAACGCGCGGCACGGGTGGCGGAGCTGCTCAAGGGCCTGGGTTTGCGGGCCAACTCCATCGAAGTCGATTCCCATGGCAAGCGCAATTTGTTGATCCAGACGCCCGACAACACCTACGAGCCCCGCAATCGGCGGGTGGAGGTGTCGATTCGCTGAACGCCTCCCGAAGCGCCGGTCCTTGCCGGCGCCAGGTTCAGGCGAGAGCGCCGATCCACTGGGTGGCGCGTCTAAGCTTGCTGGCGAGGTCTGCCGCAAGATTGTGGAGCAGGGTGACCTTGAGCTGGGGAAATTCTTCGCACAAGACGTTCAGGTCGGCGGCCTGCAGTATCCAGCAACAGACGTCGGTATCGGCATGCACGGTGGCGCTGCGCGCCGACTTTCCGAGCAGGAGCATTTCGCCGAAACTCATGCCGGGGCCGAGGGTGGAGACGCGCTGGTGGGCGCCATGGTCGAGCGGCACCAGGATGCTGACCTGGCCGCGTTGGAGAAGAAAGATCTCGCCATCGCCGGCTTGGCCGGCCGAGAGAATGCGCGATCCCGCCGGGAATTCCCGTTGGCCGGCAATGGCTGCCACGCGTTCCAGCAGGGACTTGTCGGCGCCCTGGAACAGCCGGCACTGGGCAAGCTCAGTGCAGTCTTCCGGCGCGCCGCTGCCCTGACCGGAAAAAAGTTGGTTTTCGCACCACTCGACGGCGAGATCGTTGTCCTCGAAACTCAGGAATCCTCTTTCATCGCTGCGCAGGGAGTGACTCAGCGGATCGATGATTCCGCGCCGGCCCTGGATGCGGGAGAACACCGTGTGGATTCCCTCGCGCTCGAAACGCAGCCGAGTTTCGGTGATGAGGCGGGCGGCACTGTCGCAGACCCCGTCCACCTGATGCATGTCGAGGATGAAGCACTGGGTGTCCTGGGCCATGGCCTGCATGCGGCGGATGATGTATTCGACCCCGTCGACGCCAAGGTAGCCGTGCAGGCAGAGATACTTGATCCGGTGCCCGAAGCGGCCGAGATAGTCTTTCATGGGCGGAAGCGGCTGCCGCCGGGAGGGGGCGTCCGCCCCGGTGTAGATTCGGCCCAATGCCGCCCGCGGGTCGCCCAGATGGGTGAAGACGTGGAGTTTCAGGTCGCTGGACAGGCTCTTGCACGCCTCGATTCCCCGCACGCTGTTCCCCTTTTCGTCGAGGAGCGGCGAGAAGACGCCGATGCCGAAGCGCCCCGGGAGTACCGCCATGATGCCGCCGCCCACGCCGCTCTTCGCGGGAATGCCGACCTCGTAGATCCAGCTGCCCGAATAGTCATACATGCCGCAGGAGGTCATGACGCTGAGAACCCGCTCCACATGCTCCGAAGAGAGCGCGCGCTGGCCGGATAGCGGATTGACTCCGCCATTGGCCAAGGTGGCGGCCATCATGGCCAGATCGTCGCAAGTGACCAGGAACGAACATTGGCGGAAGTAATTCTCGAGGGCGTCCATCGGTTCGCCTTTGATGATGCCGAAGTTCTTCAACATCCAGGCGATGGCGCGATTCCGGTGGCCGGTCGTGCTCTCGGAGCTATAGACGGCTTCGTCGATGTCCAGGTCGCGGCCGGCATAACGGCCCAGAGCCGCTCGAATATTGGCCCATTGTTCCGCTGCCGTCGTGCCGCCGACCAGGCTCGTCGCGGCAATTGCACCAGCATTGATCATCGGATTCTTGGGCGCACCGGTTTTGGGATCGAGACTGATCGAATTGAAGGCGTCTCCGCTCGGTTCCACGCCGATCTTGCTGCGGACGTAGGCGATGCCGCGATCCGTCAGCGCGGTGCCGTAGACGAAGGGCTTGGACGTGGATTGCAGCGTGAAGAGTTGCTGGGTGTCGCCGGCGGAGTAGCGGGTTCCATCGAGGGTCACGACGCTGATGCCGAACCAGGCGGGATTGGCCTTGGTCAGTTCGGGAATGTAGCTGGCGACGTCGCCCCGGGTGTCGGCCGCGAGACGTTTGTGTATCGACTCAAGATAAGTCTGGATCGGGGACTGCATGGGACGTCCTTTTTCTTGTCATTTCGCTGGCCAAAAGAAGCAACTGTCACGCCAGTCGCTTCGGGCCGCAGGTCGAAAGTCAGGTCCGGCGGTTTGCGGGGTGTTGATCGAGCGAGGGAAGGGAACCATAGGAAGTCGGGATTTTGGCATAGGGGCTTTGCAAGTGGCGAGCGTCGCTATGCTTGGGCGCCGGGCCGGGGCAGACCGATCAGGAGGGGATTTTCCGGCGCTCATCCTGCGCGCTCAGAAGGGCGGCGCGTCTTCGAAGGCCAAGGGGCGTGCCGAGAGCGGATGGGCGAATGCGATACGGCGGGCATGCAGGAGCAGTCGCTCGCCTGCTTTGCCGTAGAGCGGGTCGCCGATGATCGGATGCCCCAGCGCCAGGCAATGGACCCGCAACTGGTGGGAACGCCCGGTAATCGGTGTGAGCTCGAGGCGGGTCCTGCCCTGTGCGGGGTCGCGGTTGAGGACGCGAAACCGGGTCGTCGAGGGTCGGCCGCGGAGGAAATCGACTTGCTGACGGGGCCTGCGAGGCCAATCGCAGGACAGGGGCAGTTCGATTTCGCCCCAGTCGGCGGCGACCCGGCCTGCGACCATGGCCTCGTAGGTCTTGTCGATCCTGCGCTCGCGGAATTGCGCGGAAAGCCGGCTGTGCGCCTCGCGCGAACGCGCAAGAATGAGCAGGCCGGAAGTATCCATGTCGAGACGGTGCACCAGAAACAGCTCGCCGAAACGGTGTTGCCCGCGGGAAAGGAGACAATCCTCCTTGTCCGGCCCGCGGCCGGGGGCGGAAAGCAGGCCGGCAGGCTTCACCAGGACGACCAGGGCGGCGTCGATATAGCGCGGCGGGGCATGGTCTTCGGGTGGGGGGCTGTAGGGGCGAACCGGGTCCATGGACTTCGAAATCAGCGCACCAGCAGGCGCAGCAGGGCGTCGAAGGTCTTGCCATAGGGCGGTTTGAGCAGGCCCATTCCGTTGGTCCGGCTTTGGCGGAAGACGGACATTTCCTTGGCGAAGGTCAGGAAGCCCGCATGGCCATGGATCTGGCCCATGCCGCTGGCACCTACGCCACCGAACGGGAGGCTGTCCTGGGCGATGTGGAGCAGGGTGTCATTCACCGTGACGCCGCCGGCAACGGTGGCGTTCAGGATGCTTTCGGTGCGGGCGGGATTTTCGTCGAAAAGGTAGAAGGCCAGGGGGCGTTCCCGTCCCTGCACCCAGGCTAGGGCCTGGTCCACGTCCGCGTAGGGAACCAGGGGCAGCAGGGGTCCGAAGATTTCTTCGTGCATCACGCGGCAGCTCGCCGGAACGTCCAGGAGGGCGATGGGCGGGAAGCGGCGGGTTGCGGGATCGGGTCGGGCCTCGGGAAGCAGGGGTTCGATGCGGGCCCCCGCCGTCCGAGCGTCGTCGAGATACGCCAGCAAGCGTTGAAAATGGCGTTCGTTGGCGATCGCCGCGACATCGGGGCAGTGGGCGAAATCCGGCCAGGCGGCGATGGCCGTCCGGCGGGCGGCAGCCAGGAAGGACTCCTCGCTGCCGGAGGGAAGGAGGACGTAATCGGGGGCAATGCAGGTCTGCCCGGCGTTGAGCCCCTTGCCGAGGACGATACGCTCGGCCGCGCGGGTCAGAGGGTAGTCCGGCGCGACGAGGGCTGGTGATTTGCCGCCCAATTCCAGGGTGACCGGGGTGAGATTCGCTGCCGCGGCGGCCATCACCTGGCGCCCGACGCCGGTCGAGCCTGTGAACAAGAGGTGATCGAAGGGTAGGGCGGCGAAGGCCTTGGCCAGTTCTGCGTCGCCCCCCACGACGGCGAACTCGTCCGGGGCGAAATAGCGGGGCACCAGGGCAGCCAGGAGGTCGGCGGTCGCTGGGGTGTATTCGGAAAGCTTGACCAGGGCACGGTTGCCGGCGGCGAAGACCGAGGCCAGGGGCGCGGCGGCGAGGAAGAGGGGGTAGTTCCAGGGGGCGATGATGCCGACGCAGCCCAGCGGCTGGTAACGGATCTCGGCACGAGCGGGAAGGAACCAGGGCGAGACGCGGGTATGGCGCGGACGCATCCAGCCAGGCAGGTGGCGGCGGGCGTGGCGTAGGGCTTCCAGAGTGGGGAAGACCTCCAGGAGCAGGCTTTCCCGGGCGGGGCGGTGGCCAAAATCTTGAGCGATGGCGGCGGCGATATCGTCGCGCCGGTCATGGACCAGGGCCGCCAGGGCATCGAGTCGCCTGCGGCGGACGGCCAGCGAGGGGAACGGGTCGGCGCGGGAGGCCGCGCGCACGCACTCAAACGCTGCCGTCAGGCCGGTCAGCGTGGCGATGGGAGCGGGGGTGTCCATCGGGGATGGAAAGCGGACTTGCGACCCGTCGTGGAGCCTGGGTCGGATTCCCCGCGCTGGGGGAGGGCTGGCTTGCTCATCCCCCTGCCGCAAGCTCGCCGGATTCGGTTTTGAGCCACAGGCACTGGCCCTTGGTCTCCTTGTCGATGGCGGACAGGATGCGCCTATGTTCGCCGAGCTCGGCCTCGTCGGCCCGCCGGACCAGGAGGGGGGAGCGTGGACGGCGTTCTCCGGAAGCTCCCCCATGGGCGTCCTGGCGCGGATCGTCGAGGTCGGCGATCAGGCTGTCCTGACCCCGGGTCATGGCCAGGTAGACTTCGGCCAGGAGTTCCGTGTCGAGGAGCGCTCCGTGCAGGGTACGTCCCGAATTGTCGATGGCGTAGCGCTCGCAGAGGGCGTCGAGACTGTTGCGCTTGCCGGGGTGGAGTTCCCTGGCCATGCGCAGGGTGTCGCGGACTCCGGAGCACACGGTTTGCACGGGCACCCGCCCCAGGAGATCCAGTTCGGCATCGAGAAAGCCGATGTCGAAGGGAGCGTTGTGGATCACCAGTTCGGCACCGCTGACGAACTCGAGAAATTCGTCCGCGACGTCGGCGAAGCGCGGCTTGTCGGCGAGAAAATCCAGGGTGATGCCGTGGACTGCCGCGGCGCCTTCGTCGATTTCCCGATCGGGATTGAGGTACTTGTGGAGATGGCGGCCGGTGAGGCGGCGATTGACGAGCTCAAGGCAGGCGATTTCAATGATGCGGTGCCCCTGGCGGGGATCGAGTCCGGTAGTTTCGGTATCGAGGACGATCTGCCTCATGCTTGCCTCACGGGGGAGAGCTCGTCGATGCCTCGGTTGGCGAGGGCGTCGGCACGTTCGTTTTCAGGATGGCCGGCGTGGCCCTTCACCCAGACCCATTCCAGGCGATGACCCGCTGCCAGGGCATCGAGGGCCTGCCACAGATCGGCGTTCTTGACCGGCTTTTTGTCGGCCGTCTTCCAGCCGTTGCGCTTCCAGCCGACTATCCAGGTCTGGATGCCGTTGATCACATACTGGGAATCGGTGTGTACGCGGGCGTCGACCGGCCGCTTCAGCGCTTCCAGGGCGCGGATGACGGCAGTCAGCTCCATGCGGTTGTTGGTGGTCTGGGCCTCGCCGCCCCACAATTCCTTCTCGCGGCCGCCCAGGCGGAGGATGGCCCCCCAGCCCCCGGGGCCGGGGTTGCCGCGGCAGGCGCCATCGGTGAAGATTTCGACCACCTCAGTCAAGACGGATCTCGCGCTGGGCGACCGGACGCAAAGCCTTGCCGCGCACTGCCGTTTTCTTCCAGTTGGGCATGATGAGACGCAGGCCGTGGGTGCGCTTGACCGCGCGCAGGAGATAGACGCCGCCGCCGAAACCCCACCAGCGGTCTCCCGCCAGCTCCAGAAAGCGCCAGCGCCGCAGCCAGGCCTCCTGACGGAAGGGGGGCGCATAGCAGCCGAAGGCCCCGCGGTCGGTTTCGAACCCCAAGAGCTTGAGCCAGTCCCGTAGTCGCAGGGGAGAGAGATAGTGCCCGCTCCAGGGAAAGCGATCGCGGCCCGAACCGAAGCGGCGTCGCAATCCCCAGAGGGAAAGGGGATTGAAGGCCAGGATCACCACCTGGCCCTCCGGAATCAGGATGCGTTCGACTTCTCGCAGAACCTGATGGGGATCGGGGTGGAATTCGAGGACATGGGGCAGGATGACCAGGTCGGTGCTATGGGAGGCGAAGGGAAGAGCTTCCAGACTGCACAGGACATCGACTGCCCCAGCTTCCCCGGCCTTCTGCCGCATGGGGATGCGGTTGGCCCGGAGGAAGTCGCATTCCGGCATGCCCAGTTGCAGGGCGTTGAAGCCGAAGACGTCGGCGACGACGGCGTCGACGTGCGCGCTTTCCCAGGCTGCCACATAGCGGCCCTGGGGAGTTTCCAGCCATTCCGCTAGACCAGGAATTGACAGGCGGGGTGTCTCGGCCAATAGTTCAGACATGCTCGAAATATCGTTCATTCCCGCCTTCAAGGACAACTACATCTGGCTGCTGGTCCGTGGAAGGCATGCGGCGGTGGTCGATCCTGGGGACGCCGCCCCGGTCGACGCGGCCTTGACCGCCCGGGGGCTCGCCCTCGATGCCATTCTGGTGACCCATCACCATGGTGACCATCAGGGCGGGGTCGTCGCCCTCGCCGACCGCTGGCAATCCGCCGTCTTCGGACCTGCCAGCGAGTCTATCACAGGCTGCACCCAGCCGCTTTTGGGCGGCGAGCGCATCGTCGTCCTCGAGCAGGAATTCGAAGTTCTTGCGGTGCCCGGCCATACCCTCGGTCATCTCGCCTATCTCATGCCTGGGGCGGCGTTCGTCGGCGATACCTTGTTCGGTGCCGGCTGTGGCCGACTTTTTGAAGGCACTCCCGGTCAGATGGCGGCCTCACTCGCCCGGCTCGTGGCATTGCCGCCGGAGACGCGGGTCTATTGTGCCCACGAATACACGGCGGCCAATCTGGAATTCGCCCTTGCCGTGGAGCCGGAAAATCCTGCCATTGTGCGGCGGCGCGCCAGGGTGGCCGAGATGCGCCGCCGCGGAGAGGCGACGGTGCCCCTGGATCTTGCCGAAGAGTTGGCGACCAACCCTTTCTTGCGTTGCGACCACCCCGCCGTGAAACGGGCTGCCATCGCGAGAAACCCCGCTGCCGCCGACGGTGTGGGGGTGTTTGCCGCGATACGCGAGTGGAAGAACGTTTTCTGAGCCTCAGCCGGTCTTGGCCGTCTTCGCACTCAGCACCCGATCGAGGGTACTAAGGACCTTGGCAGCGTTGAAGGGCTTGACGATGAAGCCCGAAGCGCCGTTCTGGATGGCTTCCTGAACGTTTTCACTGCTGGCGTTGCCGGTGATCATGACCACCGCGATCTCCGGATTGGCGGACTTGATTTCCCGCAAGGCTTCCAGGCCGTCCATTTCGGGCATGACTACATCCATGCAGATGATGTCCGGATTGAGGAGCTGGGCCTGCTCGACGGCTGCTGCGCCGTGGCGGGCTTCGGCAACGACCTCGTAATTCTCGGCGCGCAAAATGCCGCGCAACAAGGTGCGCATCATGTCGTTGTCGTCGACGATCATGAGGGTGGCGCGCTTTCGGGACATGGGGACAAGTCTGGCCGGTTCAAGCCGGCTGGTCAAGGTCGGGATCGAATCGGCAGACGCGGTCGCGGCCGCCTTGCTTGGCGCGGTAGAGGGCACGGTCGGCTCGGTCGATGAGGGCGGCCGGAGTCAACCCCCGGGTCGGGACGGCACTGGCGATGCCCACGCTGATCGTGACGAAACCGCGTTCCGAAGCGGAGTGCGGGATGGCCAGGCAATGCACGCCATGGCGGAGTTTCTCGGCGACGAAGAGGATGCCGCCGACGCTGGTGTCGGGCAGGACGACGACAAATTCCTCGCCACCATAGCGGGCTACGATGTCCGATGTCCTGCCGACGGCGCTCGCCAGGGCGTCGGCCACTGCCTTGAGGCATTGGTCGCCCGTCTGATGGCCATAGGTGTCGTTGTAGCGCTTGAAGTAGTCCACATCGCAGAGGAGAAGGGCGATCTCGCTGCCGTTGCGCAGGGAACGGCCCCATTCGCGCGTCAGCAGGTCGTCGAAGAAGCGGCGATTGCCGATGCCGGTGAGGCCGTCCCGGGTCGACAGCCTTTGCAGCTCCCGGTTGGCGGTATCCAGTTGGCGCGTCGTTTCGACCAGTTGGTCGCGCATGCGGACCAGGCGCTGCATGGCGGCGATCTTCGCCGCGACGACGGCCTCGCTGATGGGCTTGAACAGATAGTCGTCGCCACCCGCCGCGATTCCCGCTTCCAGGTGGGCGTCGGAGGTCATGGCCGAGAGGAAGATGATCGGGGTCCAGCGGCGGTTTGTTTCCCGCTTGCGAACTTCCCGCGCGACGGTATAGCCGTCGGTGTCGGGTAGCATGACGTCGAGCAGGATCAGGTCTGGCGACTCTGCGTCGTAGGCGGCAAGCGCTTGGGCTCCGGTTTCCGCGACAAGCGCATCGTCACCGCGCCGCAGCAATATTTCGCGCAGGAGCGCAGCGTTCGTTCGGGTGTCCTCGACGACCAGGATCTTCATGGCTTATCGTCAGGCGCAATGCCTGACCAGGATGGCGAGCATGGTGGCGCCGATGGACAGGGCGAGCGCGATCCACCCTGCGCAGAGCCAAGCGGCACCGCGAGCCTGGCGCCAGGCCTGATGCCTGGAAAATTCGGCGTGCCGTGCCATCTCGCCAAAGGAAACCACGAGCGCAAGGCCAAAGAAGATCGAAGCGCAAAAGACGGTGAGCATGGTGGGATTGTCCATGTTTCCGCAGTTCGAATCCGTCAGACGGTGTACCCGCAGCAAGAAGTCCATGCGCAGGGCGTAACGGAACGTGAGATAGACGATTCCGGAAAAAACCGCCAAAACGGCAAGGAAGAACCAAGTTCCCCGTTGCTGCAGTGCACTTGCCAGTCGGCGGATTTCGTCCCCTATCCCTTGGAAGATGGCCATGGTCATTTCCTTTTTCCCCAACATCCTTACCTTACTTTATGCATAGATTAGCACGTTTCTCATGCCTCGAATTCGTTGAAAACAGCCGCTAAACGAAGGATTTTTCTAGTTTATGGGGTCTCCTAGTGTTTTTGGAAGATGGCTTGAGGATTTCCCCTATATTCTATCGTTTTGCTGCAGTGCAAAATGATAAGTGGAAATAGGTCGACGATGTCCATTGCCCGTGACTCCAGTCAGGCGAAAAGCCTGACACCCGCGCAACCCGCTCTGGGAGCGGTGTGGGAGGCGTTTTCGTTGCCATCGGGACAGATTCCCTCGTCCCGTCTCAGGCTATTGCCGGTGGCCGCGATTCTCGCGGCGGTAATCCTCCTCTTGGGTTTCCTCCTTGCCGAGGGCCATTCGGAGGCCTTGCGCAAGGCCGAAGTGCGAGCGGTGGGCGTGGCGGGTCTGGTCGAATCCCAGGTGAGCGGCGTCTTGCGACGGGCCGATGCCGAACTGTCCGACTTGGTCGCCCGGGTGCGGCCAAGCTATGTCGCAGGGGGCGAAGCCGATACCTGGGCCAAGCGCCTTGCGCCTCTGGTTCCGCAGGACCGCCAGTTTCCAGAAATCGAGGGCTATTACTTCGTCGATTCCGCCGGTGTCCTGGTCTATGCTTCGGACGCCGATTCGGGACTCATAGACGTTTCCGATCGGGATTACTTCCACCGGCTGCGTGACCATCCCGCGATGCAGCTGTTCGTGTCGCGGCTACTGCTCTCCCGGACGACGGGGCGTCCAACGGTCATGCTCGCGCGGCCGGTGGTGGGCGAAAAGGGTCGTTTCCTGGGCGTGGTGGGCCTGACCCTCAATCTGGGATTTGTCCGCGACGTTTTTGCCCGAGCCAGTCTGGGGGCCGAAGGCGCCATCGCGCTGCGGCAGGGGGACAGCGGCGCGGGGGTGGTGGAATATCCGGAACTCCCCCCTGGCGAGATCGATTGGCAGCGTTTTCAACTGCGCGACGGGGAGAATTCCCGCACTGCGACGGCTCGCGATCCCGACGGTGTCGAGCGAATGACCGTGGTACGCAGGGTTGCCGGTTCGCCTTGGGTGGCCACCGCAGCTGTTGCCCGGAACGAGGCACTGGCCGATTGGCATCTGCGCCTGGGCATCGTGGTGATGATTTTGCTGGCGGCCGTGGCCGCGAGCTCGATTCTCTTTCGGCGCCTGGCCGCGGCGGACCGGCTTGCGGCGGCTCGGGGACGGGAAGGCGCACAACTGGCCCGGGTGGTTGCGCAGAACCCGAATCCGGTCTTCATCACCGATCTCGACGGCAGATTTACCTATGTCAATCCGGCGTTTTCTAGGGTATTCGGCTACCCCGCGGCGCTGGCATTGGGTCAGAGATCCGCCCTGCTGCGTTCCGAGAAGACTCCGTCTTCGGTCTTTGAGGAAATCTGGGGATTCCTCAAGCGTGGCGAGTCCTGGAGCGGAAAATTGGTCAATCGTTGCCAGGATGGATCTCTGCGCACCTGCTTTGCGCATCTCTCTCCCCTCAGGCTCGCGGATGGCACGATCACCCATTACGTCGGGATCGAAGAGGATATCAGCGAGAAGGAGCGCATGGGTATGGAGCTGGAGAAGTACCGGAACCATCTCGAAGCGCTGGTGGAGGAAAGGACGCGCCAGTGGCAGGAAGCCAACCGGGCGATCGACGACTGCAATACCCAGATCGTCGATCTCTACCACAATGCTCCCTGCGGCTATCACTCGATCGATCCGCAGGGAGTCATCATTCGGATCAACGACACCGAACTCGCTTGGCTCGGATACCAGCGCGACGAAATCGAGGGCCGCATGGTCTTTGCCGAACTGGTGTGTCCGGCCCATAGGGAAGTCTTCCGGGCCAATTTCGCGCGTCTGCAGGACTGCGGCGAGGTGCAAGGCATCGAGTATGACCTGCTGCGTCGGGACGGCAGTCTGCTGCCGGTGATCCTCAATTCCCGGTCCGTCACGGATGCGAACGGGAAGTTCCTGCATACCCTGGCCACTGTGTTCGATAACAGCGAGAGCCGAGAACGGGAACGGCACATCATCGCTCTCAACGATGCCCTGGCTGTTCAGGCCGATCAGCTCATCGCCGCCCGGGACGCCGCCGAAGCCGCGAGCCGCGGCAAGAGTGCCTTCATCGCCAACATGAGCCACGAAATCCGGACGCCGATGAACGCCATCATCGGATTTACCCACCTCCTGCGTCGCGATTTGTCAGATCCGCGGGCCTTGGAGCAACTGTCCAAAATTCAGGGCGCAGCGAGCCATTTGCTGTCTATCATCAACGACATTCTCGATCTGTCGAAAATCGAAGCGGGCAAACTGGTCCTCGAAAAGACTGGATTCAGCGTCCCTGCGTTGATTGCCGGCATCTGTTCGATTGCGGGTCAGCGGGTCGAAGAAAAGGGCTTGGTATTCGAACGCACCGTCGATCCACGAATTCCGCCCGATCTGCTGGGCGACTCGCTGCGGCTCAGTCAGATTCTGACCAACTTCGTCAGCAATGCGATCAAATTCACCGAGGCCGGCTCGATCAGGCTCGACGCCGTCCTGGTCGAGGCCGACGGCAAGCGGGTGCGTCTGCGTTTTGAAGTTGCCGACACCGGAATCGGTATCGACCCGAAAGACAAGGCGAGGCTGTTCGAGGCCTTTGAACAAGCGGATGATTCGACCACCCGGAAATATGGCGGAACCGGCCTCGGACTTGCCATCTGTACGCGCCTGGTACGGCTGATGGAAGGGGAGATCGGCGTCGAGAGTACTCCAGGTAATGGCAGCGTATTCTGGTTTTCCGCTTGGTTCGAGCGGGGACGCGCCGTCCAGAAGCAACCCGCTCTCGAAGTCGTCGGCGATCGGGCCGGCGAGTCGGCCATGCGATTGTTGCGCCAGAATCACGCCGGTTCGCGGATTCTGCTGGCCGAGGACAATCTGATCAACCAGGAGATCATCGTCGATCTGCTGAGTGACCTGCACCTGAGCGTGGATGTCGCGGCCAACGGCAATGAAGCTGTTGCCCTCGCCGAGGCGTACGCCTACGACCTCGTCCTGATGGACATGTACATGCCCGAACTGGATGGCCTGGAGGCCACTCGAAGAATTCGCGCTTTACCCACGGGGGCGCGGACTCCCATCGTTGCCTTGACGGCCAATGCCTTCGAAGAAGATAGGGAACGCTGCCTGGCGGCGGGAATGAACGACTACCTGGCAAAGCCCGTAGAGCCCGACGATTTCTTCGCCATGCTCCTCAACTGGCTGGTCCGCTCGCGCGAGGAACAGGCATGACCCGGCCCCGCAAGCATGGCGATGAGTCAGAGTTGGGAAAGTCCCCGCCGGATGGCGTAGCGCACCAGGCCGGGAACGTCCCCTATTCCCAGGCGATTCATGATCTGGGCGCGATAGGTTTCTATGGTCTTGATGCTGACGCCCAGGCTGAAGGCGATTTCCTTGGTTCGCAAACCTTCGGCAATCATTTTTAGGACTTCGCGTTGCCGCGGGGTGAGACCGTCGCGCGTATCCGAAATCTGGACCCGTTCCAGGTAAGCTTCGACCACCGGCCGGGAAATCGCGGCCGGTAGCCAGGTTCCGCCGGCGATCACCGCACGGATGGCGAGCTCCATCTCCTGGGGGGCGGCATTTTTCAGGACGTAGCCGGCGGCCCCGAGGCGCATCGCAGAGATGACGTGCTCCTCGGTGTCGTACATGGTCAGGATCAGCACGCGGGTCGCCGGATGGGCGGCAAGGATTTGCTCCATGGCCTGCAGTCCCGTGGTTCCTGGCATGGCGATGTCGAGCAGGGCGACGTCGGGGGTCAGGCGGTCGGCAAGGGCCACCGCTTGCGCGCCGTCGGCCGTGTCCGCCACGACTTCGAAATCGCTGACCTCCGACAGCAGGCGCAGGATGCCCGCACGAATCAAGTTATGGTCGTCGGCGACCAGGATACGGATTGGTTTCATTGTAGGGTCGGTGGTCCGTAGAAAAGGGTGGAGACTTCGGTGCCGGCTCCGGGGCGTGATTCTATTCGCAATTGCCCGCCAAGATTGGCGGCGCGTTCCCGCATGCCGATCAAGCCGAGGGAATTGAGCCTTCGCGAGCGCTCCAGGGCCTCGGCAGCGGAAAAGCCGACGCCGTCGTCGCGCACGCTCACTCCGAGGCCGGCGTCAAGCATTTCCAGGCGCACGCGAATTTTTCGGGCCCCGGAATGGCGCAGGGCGTTGGTAAGCGCTTCCTGGGCAATGCGGAAGGCGGCCAGTTCAACGTCTGGACGGAATCGCGCATTGCCGATCCGGTCTTCGAACGTGATTCCCAGGACGTCGGCCCGGGGGAGTTTGTCGATGTGCCAGCGCACTGCGGCGGCCAGGCCGAGGTCGTCGAGGAGCGGGGGACGCAGTCGCCGCGAAATATCTCGGGTGGCTTCCAGGATGCCCTTGACGATCAGCCGTGCTTCCCACAGTGCGGATTGGGCCTTGGCAGCCCCGGCATGGCGGGTGCACTGGTCGAGGGCCAGTTCCAGGGCGCCAAGATCCTGGCCCACGTGATCGTGGAGTTCCCGCGATAAAGCGAGTCGTTCCTCTTCCTGAAAAACCAGCTGACGGGCCGCCAGCGTCTTCATCTGGACCAAGGCTTCGTGCTCCGAGTCCCGCGCCCGGTGGATGTCGCTGATATCGTGGTAAGCCACCGCCGCGCCGCCCACCGGGTAGGCCACCGGTGTGACCGTCATCGCGAACCACAGGGTTTCGCTCTCGGAGATGTCGCAACGGCACTCGCCCCGGAAGCGGTCGGTCCGGCCGAGGAGGACTTCCAGCACTCCGGTATAGGCCCAGTTGTCGTCTTCATCGCCCGACCGGCAGACATCGAGGAAATTGGTCCCGACTTCGGTTCCCGCGAGCTGCCGCGAGTTGGCGCAATGCCGATGGGCGAAGAGACGCCAGGATTCGTTGGTGGCGACGATGATGCCCTGATGGTCGATGACCGCGAGTTGTGCGGTGACCGAATCGAGCACCGCCTGATTGCGGGCATGGGCATCGCGCAGTTGCTCCTCGTAGCGCAAACGATCGCCGATGTCGCCGACGATGGCCAGGGTTCCTCCATCGACTTCGCGGAAAATCGACGCCTCCACGGTGATCGCAATGCCCCCCTTGCGGCGCATGCGCCAGCGGGATGCATTCCCCGCGGTGCCGGCCGGATCGGCGAGGTATTGCTGCAGCCGCTCCGATTCGATCGGGTCGATGAGCGCTTCGGCATGCATTTCCAGCAATTCTTCCCGTGCGTAACCGGTCAGGGAACAATAAGCCGGATTGGCGTCGCAGATTCGGCCAGTGCCGTCCAGATAGACTATGCCCGCGGGCGAGTGGTCGAAGAGGCGGCGATGCCGGGAGTTGGCGGCGTGAGTAGCGACCTGGAGTTTCTTCTGACCCAGACGATCGCCGGCGACGCTGAACAGAAGGCCACTGGAGGCAAAGACGATCATCGGCGGCCAGATGGTGGCGTCGAACGGCAACTGGGCAAGATAAGCGGGGATGTAGTAGGCCCACAGCAAGACTGCCGTGATGGCCGTGGCGCCGATACCGCCCCAGATGCCGCCGACCAGGGCAGCGACGAAGACTGCGGGAAAAAGCGGCAGCCAGACGTAAGGACGCAGGTGATCCCAGAACTGAAACTCGAGCACGAGCACGAGCACGGGAAGCGCAAGGGCGCTGACCAAGCGGGTAGGCGTCACAGTCTTGGTGTCTGCGGCGTTCATGGGAACAGCTTTCTGGAGCGGCGACGGGCTTGCTGCGGAACCTGCCGTATCCTCCAAGAGGCCGAGGACGTAACAACGCCCGGGTCGCATTGCGCGATACCCATGCTGTTAACTCCAGCCGTTGGCCCGAGGATTTCGGGTCTACGCTCAGCAGACATCTTGTCGTCGCATTGGTTCCGCGCGGGGTGGGCTGCCCCCTTGTCGTATCCGGTGCCGCCCATCTCCCTGGTCCGCGCGGTCAGCACCGTACTTTATTCGCCGGGGGAATTGTCCTCCCTTTGTCGGAAGTCCGACATCGGAGCAATCCTAGTGTGCAGGCTTCGATATTCCCGAATCCGGATCGGATTTCGGATCGCTCGCCTTCGTGTAAACCCTTCTCTTCTGGAGCATGGGGCGGAATTTCTGTCAGAATCCGCCGAAATCGGAGGACGGGCATGACTTTGGGGCTGGATATCGCAATCATCGCGGGTTTGGGTGCGGTGATCGTTTTACAGATACTGATTCTGCAGCGGGGTGCCGCAGCAGGTCGGGCGGGAGAGGCCGCGTTAGCAGAACTGGTCGATGCCCAGACGCGCGCTCTGGAGCGACTGGAACGCGAACTGCGCGAGGAACTTGCCCGGGGAAGGCGGGAAGAAGCCGAGACCGCATTTCGCGAGCGCGAGGAACAGGCGCGTTCCGCCAGCCTCCTCAGCCAGACGGTCACCACCCAACTCACCCAATTGGGGAGTCTGCAGGGGGAGCGTCTGGAGGGATTTGCCCGGGAGCTGAACCGCTTTTCCCTGGGGCTGGACGAACGCTTCGAGCGCCTCAAGGGGGCTGTGGAGGGGCGACTGGTCGCGCTCCAGGCCGAGAATTCCGCCAAGCTGGAAGCCATGCGCCAGACCGTGGACGAGAAACTCCACGCCACCCTGGAGCAGCGCCTCGGCGAATCGTTCAAGCAGGTCAGCGACCGGCTGGAGCAGGTCCATCGGGGTCTGGGCGAAATGCATAGCCTGGCTGCCGGCGTCGGCGACCTCAAGCGGGTCCTGACCAACGTCAAGACGCGCGGCACCTGGGGGGAAGTCCAGCTGGCCGCATTGCTCGAACAGCTTCTGACCGCCGACCAGTTTTCCGCCAACGTCGCGACGCGGCCCGGGAGCGGCGAGCGGGTGGATTTTGCCATCCGGCTCCCTGGGAAGGACGACGGCGCCTCGGTCTGGCTTCCCCTCGATGCCAAATTCCCCATCGAGGATTGGCAGCGCCTTCTGGACGCCCAGGAGCGGAGTGATCCGGCGGCCATGGACGAGGCGGCCAAAGCCATCGAGGGGCGCCTCAAGATCGAGGCACGCAGCATCCGGGAGAAGTATGTGTCGCCGCCCCATACGACGGATTTCGCCATTCTCTATCTGCCGGTGGAGGGGCTCTACGCCGAGGCCCTGCGCCGTCCCGGGCTGACCGAGATGCTGCAACGGGAATGGCGGATCAGCCTCGCCGGCCCCACAACCCTGGCCGCTCTGCTCAACAGTTTGCAGATGGGTTTCCGAACCCTGGCCATCGAGCAGCGTTCGGCGGAGGTCTGGAGCATCCTGGGGGCGGTGAAGACCGAGTTCGGAAAATTCGGCGAAGCGCTGTCCCATACCCGCAAGAAGCTGGAAGAGGCGAGCAGCAGTATCGGCAAGGCGGAAACGCGGACCCGCGTGCTGTCGAGGAAACTCAAGGACGTCGAGGCGCTGCCGGCGGCGGAAAGCGAACGTCTGATCGGCGAGGCGGATTTCGATGCCGACGCGGAGTGAGCTCGATGCTGCCTATCGGGCAACCACCTATCGCATCTTTCTCCCGGAAGGGGTGCGGGACTTGCGCATCGACATCGCTGACCGGGATTTGGCCGTGTGGGTCGCCGGCCAGGGGGAGGAATGTTGGGCCGTGGCCACGGCCTGGAATCCCGCGGCCTGCCGCTTGTCAGACGGAGAGAATCGCAGGCGTCAGGCGGCTCTGGAGATTGCTCTGCTCGAATTGGGTTACGAGCCCTATACCGGGGAGAATGTCGCCGATGCGGGCGACTGGCCGGTGGAAGAAAGCTGCTTCGTCGTGGGCATGGGCTCGGACGAGGCGAAAGAGCTTGCCCGAAAGTTCGGGCAGAATGCGGTTGTTTGCGGAGGCCAGGATGGTGCTCCGCGGCTGATCTGGGTCGATGAGGACCAACAAGAACCCTGAAGGGAAGGTCTGGGAGAACATGGCGAAGGTTGGGCGGTTTGAGTTGCGGCGGGAACTGGGGCGGGGTGCCCAGAGTGTCGTTCATCTGGGATTCGACCCGCAGTTGCAGCGGGAGGTAGCGATCAAGACTCTCCGGCTGTCGGGCGTCGCGCCGGGCCAGAGTGCGGCACTTCTCCAGGAGGCGCGAACGGTCAGCCGCCTGCGCCATCCGAATCTTGTGCCGATCTTCGAGGCCGGCGAGCAGGGGGGCGATCCCTACCTGGTCTTCGAGTACGTTCCGGGAACCACCCTGGCAGCCTTTCTCAGAACCAGCGGCGCGCTGCCTCCGGCACGGGCGGTGACCCTGCTGCGGGCAGTGCTCGACGCTCTCGAACACGCCCACGCCCAGGGCATTGTCCATCGCGACCTCAAGCCCTCCAATATCCTCCTGGACGAGGACGGCACACCCCGGGTCATGGATTTCGGGCTTGCCATCCGAATTGCCGCCGATACTGGCGCCGGCGACGACTATAGCGGTACGCCCGCCTACATGGCACCCGAGTACGTGGCCGAGCGCCTGGTGACGCCCCGATGCGACATTTTTGCCGCCGGCCTCATCCTCTACGAGTTGCTTACCGGCGAAAGGGCGGTTGTGGCGGGCGACAGTTTCGCCGCCATGCGTAAGATCGTCGATACCGATATCCGCTTGCCCGAGGGCGCCGTCGATTCTCGGCTCGCGGCCATCGTCCACAAGGCTCTCGCGCGGGATCCCGAATTGCGTTACCAGAGCGCCTCCCAATTTGCGGAGGCTTTGGACGGTTACCTGAATCCGGAAGGCGAAGGAGCGGCGAGGGGTGAAGGGCGCCAGGCGACGCTCGATTTCCTTCTGCGCCGTATGCGCCACAAGAGCGATTTTCCGGCGCTGTCGGAATCGGTGAGCGCCATCAACAAGATCGCCAACAGCGAGACGGAAAGCATCAACAAGCTCTCCAACTCCATCCTCAAGGATTTCGCCCTGACCAACAAGCTCTTGCGGCTGGTGAATTCCGCCTATTTCAGACCGGCCGGTGGCGGCAACATCAGCACCGTCTCGCGGGCCGTGATCGTCCTTGGTTTCGAGGCCGTGCGCAATATCGCGGTCACCGTACTGCTCTTCGAGCATCTCCAGAACAAGGGAAACGCGAACCAGTTGAAGGAAGAGTTTCTGCGCGCCAACCTTGCCGGAATTCTGGCGCGGGACATCGGCACCGCCGCTCAGATGAAGGACCTCGAACAAACCTTCATCTGCGCTTTGTTTCACAACCTGGGAAGACTCCTCAGCCAGTACTACTTCCCCGAGGAGAGCGACCAGATCCGGCTGCTGGTCGGTCAGGGTGAGGTGACCGAGGAGCAGGCGGCGCTCCGGGTGCTGGGGATAGGTTTCGAGGAATTGGGGGTGGCAATCGCGCGCCAGTGGGGGTTTCCAACCCTGATCGTCAATTCCATGCGCAAATTGCCCTCCGGACCGGTGAAGAAGCCCGTCAGCCAGGAGGATCGCCTCCAGGTGTTATCGGGCATGGCCAACGAACTGTGCGCGGTGATCGCCAACGCTACCCCGGAAGTGCGCGAGAAGGAGCTCAGGAAGGCGGTGGGCCGTTTCGGGAGTGCGATCGCGCTGGAGCAGAAGGCGGTGGAGGAATCGATGGGACGTGCCATCGAGCAGGTGGCGGACTTTGCCCGCATTGTGCACCTCAATGTGCAGCAGACCGTATTCGGCCGCCAGATGCGGCAGTTCGCCTCCCGCGGCGCGGCGGTCGGCGCGGCAGCGGATAACGATGGCGACGATACCGTGCTCGGCGAACACGGTCCCTTCAGCGCCGACACTGCCAATGGAGACGGGGACGGACCCTCCGGCGAGGATGCCCAGACCATCCTGACTGCCGGTATCCAGGACATCAGCAACACCTTGGTAGACGGCTTCAACCTCAACGACATTCTGCGCATCATTCTCGAAACCATGTACCGGGCCATGGGCTTCAAGCGGGTCGTGCTGTGCATCAAGGATGCCAAAGCCGGCGCGATGCAGGGCCGGTTCGGCTTCGGCCCAGACGCCAATGAAGTGGCGCGGGCCTTCCGCTTTCCCCTCTCCTTCACCCCGGACATTTTCCACGCAGCGACGTCGAAGGGCGTCGATATTCTGATCAGCGATATCGACGATCCCAAGATTTCTCCACGGATTCCCGCCTGGTACAGGAAGGCGGCTCCGGCCAAGAGCTTCGTTCTGTTTCCCCTCAACATCAAGGGCAATCCGGTGGCCTTGATCTACGCCGACAAGGACAGGGCGGGGGAGATCGCCATACCGGACAAGGAGCTCTCCCTCCTGCGCACGCTGCGCAATCAGGCGGTTCTTGCCATCAAGCAGGGGTCGTGAGCGCTATAATCCGGGCCTCGAAAAGGATTTTCCATGGCAAAGATCATTCGCGAAAAATACGAAGCTGGCATTCTCGTTTCCCGGGAAGTCGAGGATTCGGGTATCGACACCCTGGGGGTCGCCAAATTGTGCGTGCAACTGGTCATGGCCATCGGCATCGCCGTCATCGCAGCTTTGCATGTCCGCGACAGCCTGGTCTATTCGGGCTTGGCGGAACAGGCCGGAATGACCGACAGCGCCTGCACGGCGCCCAGGCTTTCATCCTGAACGGCGGCGCTTACCAGAGTTTGTACCAGGGCGTCTTGCGCTCCAGGCCTTCCTTGTAATATCGGCTGTCCGGGAAGTTCTTGCGCAGTACGCGGTCGGCATCGTCCCGCAGCTCGGTCATCCCCAGCTTGTCGTAGGATACGACCATGATGAACAGGGCTTCTTCGCCTGCCGGGGCGCCTGGGTAGGTCTTGATCGCCATCTGCGCTCGATTGGCGGCGGCGATGTAGGCGCTGCGCTTGAAGTAATAGCGGGCGACATGGACCTCCTGGGAGGCGAGGGCATTGACCAGGTAATTCATCCGCTGGATGGCATCGGGAGTGTATTTGCTGTCCGGGAAACGACTCACCAGTTCCTTCAGGGCATCGAAGGATTCCCGGGCGGATTTGGGGTCCCGTTCGCTGGGGTCTTGATTGCTCAAGTGACCGAGGAGTCCCTGATCCTCATTGAATCCGATGAGTCCCTTCAGGTAATAGACGTAATCGACCGCCGGATGATTCGGATGGAGTTTGATGAAGCGGTCGCAGGCGGCGATGGCGGAGGCAGGCTCTGAAGCCTTCCAATAGACGTAGCCGAGCTCGAGCTGAGCCTGCTGGGCGTAGCGGCCGTAGGGAAAGCGGGCTTCAAGCTTTTCCAGAAGTTTGGAGGCCTTGTCCCAGGCGCCGTCGGCCTGCGCATCTTTCGCTTCGGAATAGAGCTTAGATGCGGACCAGCCGGCGGTTTCGTCCTTGACCTCGGGCAATAGGCTGCAACCGGCGAGCAGACCGGCAAGGAGCAGGGCGGCGCAGCGACGGAGGAGAGGGGCGAATGCGGCTAAACTTCGCATCATGAACATTCCCGTTGAAAACCGCGGCGATTATAGCCCAAACGCCTCCCGGCACCTGACCGTACCCGAGTCCGGCGCCGGCCAGCGTCTCGACCAGATCCTTCCCGCTCTGCTGCCTGAGCATTCCCGCGGCCGCCTGCAATCCTGGATACGGGAGGGCCGGGTGACGGTGGACGGTCGCGTCGAGGCCGAGGGCAAGAGGCGATTGCGGGGAGGCGAGGCATTGCTTGTGATGCCGGCGCCTGACGAACGGGAGGCGGCGGGGGCAGCGGAGGACATTCCTCTGTCGGTGATATTCGAGGACGAGGTCCTTCTGGTCATCGACAAACCCGCTGGGCTGGTGGTGCACCCGGGCAGCGGGAACTGGAGCGGGACCCTCATGAACGCTCTCCTGCACCGGTGCCCGGAACTCGCCGAAGTCCCCCGGGCCGGCATCGTCCATCGGCTCGACAAGGAAACCAGCGGCCTGCTGGTCGTCGCCCGCAGCCTTGCGGCCCACACGGATCTCGTACGGCAGTTGCAGGCGCGCAGCGTCAAGCGGCACTACCTGGCCCTCGCGGCGGGGCGTATCGAAAGGGACGGGCGTGTCGAGGCGGCGATTGGCCGCCATCCCGTCCATCGCACCCGCATGGCGGTGGTGGCGGAGAACCGGGGCGGCAAGGCAGCGGCGACCCGATACCGGGTCCAGGAGCGCTTCGCCCAGTGCACCCTGGTCGAGTGCTCGCTGGAGACCGGGCGCACGCATCAGATTCGGGTTCATATGGCTTCCCTCGGTCATCCCCTGGTGGGGGATCCGGTATACGGTCGTGCCGACCCGCGTCTGCCCGTCTTTCACCGGCAGGCTCTCCATGCCGCCCGCCTGGGGCTCAAGCATCCGGTGTCCGGGGCCGCTCTCGAGTGGCAATCGCCTCTGCCGGGGGATTTCACCGACCTTCTGGAACTCCTGCGTGCACGCTGACTGGATCGTTCCGGACTGGCCGGCACCTCCTGCGGTGCGGGCCCTGCAGACGACCCGCCAGGGCGGTACCAGCAGCGGACCCTATCGTAGCCTCAACCTGGGGGACCATGTCGGGGACGATCCCGCGGCGGTCGCCGCGAACCGGGATCGGTTACGGATGGTCCTTCCGGCTACACCGATCTGGCTTCAGCAGGTCCACGGAATCGGCGTGGTCGACGCGGACTCTGCGGCGCCGGGGACAGTGGCGGACGCCTCCATTGCGCGGCGATCGGGTTCCGTCTGCGGGGTGATGACCGCCGACTGCCTGCCGATTCTCCTCTGCGATCGCGAGGGGACAGCGGTCGCTGCGATCCACGCAGGGTGGAGGGGATTGGCGGCAGGGGTGATCGAGGCTGCGGTGCGAGCAATGGGCAGGCCCGGAAGCGCATGCCTGGCCTGGCTTGGCCCGGCCATCGGGCCGGACCGCTTTGAAGTCGGCGCCGAGGTGCGGGAGGCCTTCACCGCGGCCGACCCTGCAGCCGAGGCCGCCTTCTCGCCTGGCGCTCCGGGCAAGTGGTTCGCCAATCTGGATCTCCTTGCCCGCCAACGCCTCGCGCGGGTGGGGATCGATGCGGTGTTCGGGGGCGGATTGTGTACCGCCTCCGATCCGGAGCGCTTCTTTTCCCATCGCCGCGACGGGGTTTGCGGCCGCCAGGCCAGCTTCGTGTGGCTTGTGCCGGCAAGCGTATAATCCGCGCCTTTCCTCATCAGACCCCTTCCGTGACTACTCTTGCCTGGATCATCGTCGCGACTTTCGCCGGTGGCGCCCTGAGCGTTTGTGCGGCGGCCGCCTTGACCTACGCGGCCGGAGGGGCGGGCGTTGCGGTCCTCATTTCCTATGCCATCGGTGCGCTCCTGGGAGCGGTCTTTCTCGAAATCCTGCCCCACGCAGTCGAGCATTCCACGAACATCCATGCCTTGGCGACGACCATACTCGTCGGGATATTGGCTTTCTTCGTCCTGGAAAAACTGGTGCTATGGCGTCACTGCCACCATGACCACTGCGAGGCCCATGATGCCCATCCACCGGCCCACGACCATGGCCGATCCGGGTTGCTCATCCTGGTGGGGGATACATTCCACAACTTTGTCGACGGCATTCTCATCGCCGCCGCCTTCCTGGAGAACACCCAGTTGGGGATCGTGACCGCGCTGGCCATCATCGCCCACGAAATACCGCAGGAGGTCGGGGACTATCTGATTCTGCTGCACTCCGGTTACAGCCGGCTGCGGGCGCTTCTTTTCAACCTGTTGTCCAGTCTTGCGACCCTGGTGGGCGCCTTGCTCGCCTACTTCGCCCTGTCTTCCCTGCGCGAGTGGATTCCTCATTTACTGGGGCTGGCGGCGGCCAGCATGCTCTATGTGGCGGTGGCCGACCTCATTCCGGGGCTGCATCGGCGTCCGGAACTCCGGGCGACCGTGCAGCAGGTCTCGCTGATCGCTCTAGGCGTCCTTTCCATCGCCGGAGTGCGTGCCCTGGTCGGCGAGTGAGCGGCGGCGACGGGCGGAGTATCCACCCAGCCAAAGGAGCAGCGCGACCGGCAGCAAGCCGTAGAAACAGAATCCGACGACTCCCGCGACGACGCTGGATTCGGTGGCGGCAACCAGGATCGTGACGTAGAGCCAGGCGATGGCGATAACGTACATGGGGTCGATTATCGTCCAAACGGCCAGCCGGCGATCGGTCCCGGTGAACAGGCTGCGGATATTGCTTAACTGAGGGCCATGGATTGACAGGGGTCCGGCGGGAATGGAGAATCGCCGGGCTAACCTCCCCCAATCGGCTTAAGCCTCAACGCGAGATTCCCCATGTCGCAGGGATCCCAGAAGAACGACGCATTTCTCAATGCAGCCATGCAATTCATGCAGGCGGGCCAGAATGCCACGCAACAATTCCTGAATTTCGTCGCCCAAGCGGGTGAGCCGGCTGGCAAGCCCGTGGCGCCAGCAGACCCCAAGGCGATGACCGACCTACAGAAGGCCTATATGGAACAGCATGGCCGTCTCTGGCAGGCGATACTCGCGCGCGGCCTGGCCCAGGCGGAAGAAGGGAACTTCAAGGTGGCTCCGGAACCGGGGGACCGTCGCTTCGCTGCTCCCGAGTGGCGGGACAGCCCGGTATTCGATTATCTGCACCAGGCCTATCTCCTCAACACCAAGTATCTGCGCGACCTGGTCGAAGTCTTGCCGGCGGAGAGCGACAAGTCCCGCGACAAGATGCGCTTCCTGGCTCGCCAGATTACCGATGCCCTGGCTCCGTCCAATTTTGCGGCCACCAATCCGGAATTCATCAAGCGCGCCCTCGACACCCAGGGAAAGAGCATTACCGACGGCATCAACAACCTGATCTCCGACCTGGAGAAGGGCCGCATTTCGATGACCGACGAATCGGTCTTCCAGGTGGGGGGCAACATCGCCAACAGCGCCGGGGCGGTAGTCTTCGAAAACGAGGTGATGCAGCTCATCCAGTACGCGCCCTTGACCGCCAAGGTGGGTGCGCGGCCTCTGGTGATCGTGCCGCCCTGTATCAACAAGTTCTATATCCTCGACCTGCAGCCGGATAATTCCTTTGTCCGCTACGCGGTGGAGCAGGGCCACACGGTGTTCCTGGTCTCCTGGCGCAATCCCACGGCCGAACAGGGCCACCTGACCTGGGACGACTACCTCGAACACGGTCCGATCGCCGCGCTTCACGTTGCGAAGGAAATCTGCCGCACTGCCCAGGTGAATGCCCTGGGGTTCTGCGTCGGCGGGACCATCCTGACTTCGGCCCTGGCCGTTCTGAGCTCCCGGGACGAGGACATTGTCGCCTCGCTCACGCTCTTGACCACGCTCCTGGATTTTTCCGATACCGGGGAAATCGGCCTGTTCATCGACGAGCAAGGACTTGCCGCCCGGGAAGCCACTATCGGCGCCGGCGGACTTCTGCCGGCTCGCGACTTGCAGAACACTTTCTCCTTCCTGCGGGCCAACGATCTGGTCTGGAACTACGTCACCCAGAACTACCTGAAGGGGCAGAAGCCCCAGGCCTTCGATCTGCTCTACTGGAACGCCGATTCCACCAATCTACCGGGGCCCTTCGCCTGCTGGTACATGCGCAACCTCTACCACGACAACGCCCTGCGGGTTCCTGGCCGATTGAGCATGTGCGGAACCCGAGTGGACCTGGGGCGGGTGGCCATGCCGGTCTATCTCCTGGCGACGCGGGAGGATCACATCGTTCCCTGGCACTCGGCCTACCAGAGCACTCGCCTCTTGGGCGGACCGACGCGCTTCGTCCTCGGCGCTTCCGGCCATATTGCCGGTGTGATCAATCCGGCGAGCAAGAACAAGCGTAGCTATTGGGTCAATCCTGACGTCAGGGGCGACGCCGAGTCCTGGCTGGCGGCGGCCGAGGAAAAGAAGGGCAGCTGGTGGTCGGATTGGACGGCCTGGCTCGCTCCCCACGCGGGAGACTCCCGCAGTGCCCGGACCAAGCTGGGCAACGCCCGCTACAAAGCGATCGAACCCGCCCCGGGGCGCTACGTTCGCGAACGGGCAGTCTGAGGACGATTCATGCCAAGAGTCGCGCTGGTTACCGGGGGAACTGGGGGCTTGGGCGAGGCCATCTGCCTCAAGCTCGCCGCCCTGGGCTACAAGGTCGTCGCCACCTACACCCAGGGCAATACCCGGGTGCATGACTGGCTGCAGACCATGAACAACATGGGCTACGGATTCAAGGCCTATCCCTGCGACGTGGCCGATTTCGACTCGTGCAAGCACTGTGTCGACGTGGTCGCCGCAGAAGTCGGACCAGTGGACGTCCTGGTCAACAATGCCGGCGTCACCCGGGATATGACCTTCAGGAAGATGACCAAGGCGGATTGGGATACGGTCATCCATACTAACCTGGACTCGGTCTTCAACATGACCAAACAAGTCCTGGATGGCATGGTCGATCGCCGATGGGGGCGGGTGGTCAATGTCTCGTCGGTCAACGCCCAGAAAGGGGCGTTCGGCCAAACCAACTACTCGGCGGCCAAGGCCGGCATGCACGGTTTCACCAAGGCACTGGCCCTGGAAGTGGCCAAGTCCGGAGTGACGGTCAACACCATTTCTCCGGGCTATATCGGCACCAATATGGTGACCGCCATTGCCCAGGACATCCTCGATTCCAAGATACTTCCCCAGATTCCGGTAGGTCGCCTGGGGAAGCCGGAAGAGATCGCCGGATTGGTCGCCTACCTGGCATCAGACGAAGCAGCCTTCGTCACCGGTGCTAACATTTCCATCAACGGCGGCCAGCACATGGTCTGACCGCCGTCTTTCTCAGCTGCAACAAATCAAACAGGAAGGAATCATTATGACGCAACGTGTTGCTCTCGTTACCGGTGCCATGGGGGGTATCGGAACCGCCATTTGCCAGGAACTCGCCAAGGCCGGTCACAAAATTGTTGCCGCCTACCACCCCCAGTTCGACAACAAGGACGAATGGCTGAAGGAACAGGAAGCTGCCGGCTTCACCGGGTTCGTCTGCGTCGCCGGTGACGTCTCCTCCCTGGAAGACTGCCAGCGCATGGTCGCCGAAGGCGAAGCCGCCGCCGGCCCCATCGACATCCTGATCAACAATGCCGGCATCACCCGTGACCGCATGTTCGCCAAGATGGAGCGGGACCAGTGGGATGCCGTCATCTCCACCAATCTCACCAGCCTGTTCAACATGACCAAGCAGGTTTCCGCCAAGATGGCCGAACGGGGCTGGGGCCGCATCGTCAATATCTCCTCCGTGAATGGCGTCAAGGGCCAAGCCGGTCAGACCAACTACTCTGCCGCCAAGGCGGGCGTGATCGGCTTCACCAAGGCTCTCGCCGCCGAACTGGCTGCCAAGGGCGTCACGGTCAATGCCATCACCCCGGGTTATATCGCGACCAAGATGGTCATGGCCATCAAGCCGGAAATCCTGCAGACCATCATCGACGGCGTTCCGATGAAGCGTCTGGGCAAGCCCGAAGAAATGGGCGCCGCCTGCGTTTACCTGGCATCCGACCTGGCGGGCTTCATGACAGGCGCCACCCTCAACATCAATGGCGGCCTGTACTACCAGTAAACGGCGTAATTTCTTGCGTTGCATCAAGAACAGGCGCCTCCGGGCGCCTGTTTTTTGGGCTACAATGCTGCACTGCACTAGCCTGGTGCGTTGCGCTCAACCCCAAGACCAGATTCCCGAGGATTCCCGGCATGTCCGAACCAGTACGGCTGATCAAGAAATATCCCAATCGTCGCCTCTACGACACCAAGGCCAGCGCCTACATCACGCTCGGCGACGTCAAGGATCTGGTCCTCAAGTACGAGGCGTTCAAGGTCGTGGATGCCAAGACCAACGACGACCTGACCCGCAGCATTCTGCTTCAGATCATCCTGGAGGAGGAAACCGGCGGGGTCCCGTTGTTCTCCTGCGAACTGCTCTCGGGATTCATCCGCTTCTACGGCAATGCCATGCAGGGGATGCTGGGCAAGTATCTGGAAAACAACATGAAGACCTTCGTCGAATTCCAGAAGAAGATGCAGGAGCAGGCGCGCCCCATCTACGGGGACAACACGCAGATGCAGGCGGACTTCTGGAACCAGTTCCTCAATTTCCAGCAGCCGGCCATGCAGACCATGATGACTGCGTACATGGACCAGTCGAACAAGATGTTCCAGCAGATGCAGGACCAGCTTCAGAGCCAGACCCGCAACATGTTCACCGGCTTCCCCTTCAAGAAGCCGGAGGACGGCGGCAAGTAAACCGGTGGCTGTCGCACCGCCCAAAGTCGGCTTCGTCTCCCTCGGTTGCCCCAAGGCTACCGTCGATTCCGAACATATCCTGACCAAGCTCAGGGCCGAGGGTTACGTCGTCACTCCGACCTATGACGATGCCGATCTGGTCGTCGTCAATACCTGCGGCTTCATCGATGCGGCGGTCGAGGAATCGCTCGACGCCATTGGCGAGGCCCTGACCGAGAACGGCCGGGTCATCGTGACCGGATGCCTGGGGGCCAAGGGGGACATCGTGCGCAAGACCCATCCGTCGGTCTTGGCGGTCACGGGTCCCCACGCCGCCGACGAGGTGATGGGGATCGTCCATGAGCATTTGCCCAAGCCCCACGACCCCTTTACCGACCTCGTCCCGGAGCAGGGGGTGCGGCTGACCCCCGATCACTTCGCCTACCTGAAGATTTCCGAGGGCTGCAACCACAGTTGCACCTTCTGCATCATCCCGTCTCTACGGGGCCCCCTCGTCTCGCGCCCCGTGGGCGACGTCCTTGCCGAGGCCGAAAGCCTGGCCCGGGCAGGGGTCAAGGAAATCCTGGTGATCTCCCAGGACACCAGCGCCTACGGCGTGGACCTCAAGTACCGGACCGGATTCTGGGGCGGTCGGCCGGTGAGGACGCGCCTCAAGGAGCTCTGTGAAGCGCTGGCCCAGTTCGGCATCTGGGTACGGCTGCATTACGTCTATCCCTATCCGTCGGTCGACGACGTCATCCCCCTGATGGCCGAAGGCAAGATATTGCCCTACCTGGACGTGCCCTTTCAGCACGCCAGTCCGACGATACTCAAGGCCATGAAACGGCCGGCATCGGCCGAGAACACTCTGGCGCGCATTGAAAAGTGGCGGGACATCTGTCCGGAGATCGTCATCCGCTCCACCTTCATCACCGGGTTTCCCGGTGAGACCGATGCCGATTTCGACCAATTGATCCAGTTTCTCGAGGACGCCCGCCTCGACCGGGTCGGGGCCTTCGCCTATTCGCCGGTCGAAGGGGCAAGGGCCAATGCCTTGGCGGGTCTCCCGCCCGACGACGTGCGGGAGGACCGTCGCCGTTGGCTGATGCAGGTGCAGGAGGATATCAGCGCTGACAAGCTGGCCGCCCGCATCGACAGCGAAATCGAGGTGCTCGTCGACGCGGTGGACGAGGAGGGGGTCATCGCCCGCTCCAGGGCCGATGCTCCGGAGATCGATGGCCTGGTCTATCTGGACGGATTCTTCGATGCCGAGCCGGGGGATTTCCTCAAGGTTCGGGTGGTCGATGCCGATACCCACGATCTCTACGCCGAGCCGGTGGATCGAGGGTAGCACGGGCGTGTCCACCCGATGTGACGGGCTCTGCAAGGCTGTGGCGGGGGGCAGGTGCCAAGTGACCGGTGCGCGGTGCGGCGCCCCGAAGGAACGAGCGCCAATGGTGCTCGACGCACCGGAGGGCCGTGCGCTGCCGGGTCTTGCGACGTTTGCGAGTGCGTCCTGATGGCTCGGCCGCGCATCGGCATTGCCTTGGGTTCGGGATCGGCCCGCGGCTGGGCCCATATCGGCGTCTTGCGCGCGCTCCAGGCGGCTGGACTCGAACCCGACATCGTCTGTGGCACTTCCATCGGTGCTTTCGTCGGCGCGGCCTACGCCTCAGGTGATCTGGACGGACTGGAATCCTGGGTGCGGGGACTGACCCGGCGAGAGGTTCTGGGCTATTTCGACGTCACCCTGGCCGGTGGCCTGATCAAGGGCGAAAAGCTGCTCGCCTATGCCGCGCAGTCCTTTCTCGACAACCGATTCGAACAGTTGTCGCGGCCCTTCGCCTGCGTCGCCACCGACCTCGCCAGCGGCCGGGAAGTGTGGCTCAAGGAGGGCGACGTCGCCGATGCAGTGCGGGCCTCCATCGCATTGCCAGGTCTCTTTGCGCCGCATCTTATCGGCGATCGGCATCTCGTCGATGGAGGGTTGGTCAACCCGGTGCCCGTCTCCCTGTGCCGGGCCATGGATGCCGACCTGGTCATTGCGGTCGATCTGGGGACCGACGTGGTGCTGCAGCGCTATCGCCAAGCCGAGGCCGGCGCGACCCGGGCGAACGGCTGGCGCCGCAAGGTCGGTCGCTGGTTGTCGGGAGCGAAGTCGGACCAGGCCGAGTCCAACGCCTTCAGGCCTTCCCTGGCCAACGTGTTGGCCAACAGCATCGCCATCATGCAGGGGCGCATCGCCCGCTCGCGACTGGCGGGCGAACCTGCGGACCTCCTCATCTCGCCCCGGCTAGGCCAGATGGGACTCCTCGATTATCACCGGGCGGAGGAGGCCATTGCCGTCGGTCGCCAGGCTACCGAGCACATGCTGCCGCTCTTGCGGGGGTTGCTCGATTGAGTGCCGACCTGATTGCAACGCTTGCGACTGCCGTCGGGCGCGATCACGTGATCACCGATCCCGTCGATCTGGCCCCCTTTTTGACCGACTGGCGGGGACGTTACCGGGGGACGGCCCGTTGCCTCGTTCGGCCTGGGTCGGCAGCCGAGGTAGCCGCGGTGGTCGGCGCCTGTTCCGCTGCCGGCGTACCGATGGTCCCCCAGGGAGGCAATACCGGGCTATGCGGCGGTGCGACTCCCGACGCGAGCGGAGAGGCGGTGATCATCGCCCTGGGTCGCCTGAACAAGGTGCGCGGCGCGGATCCCCTCAACCGGACCCTCACCGTCGAAGCCGGCTGTACTTTGGCCTCCGTCCAGGAAGCCGCCGCTGCGGCAGGCTGCCTGTTTCCGCTTTCCCTGGCCTCGGAGGGCAGTTGCCAGATCGGCGGCAACCTGGCCACCAATGCCGGCGGCGTCCATGTTCTGCGCTACGGGACCACCCGGGATCTGGTTCTCGGCCTCGAAGCGGTGCTTCCCGACGGCAGTCTCTGGAACGGCCTGCGCGCCCTGCGCAAGGACAACACCGGCTACGATCTGAAGCAGCTTTTCATCGGCTCGGAAGGAACGCTCGGCATCATCACCGCGGCTTCGCTCAAGCTTTTCCCTCTGCCGGTCGCCCAGGCCACCGCCTGGATCAACGTTGCCGACCCGGCCGCGGCGCTGGCCCTGCTCGCCAGCGCGCAGAGCGCCTTCGACGCCCGCCTGACCGCCTTCGAACTGGTTTCCGAGGGCGCCCTGGACCTGGCGCTGCGCCATATCCCCGGAACCCGCCGACCCACGGCGGTCTCCGCTTGGTATGTCCTGTGCGAGCTTGCGGCGGGCTGCGGTCAGGCGACTCTCGATTCCGACCTGGAATACTGGCTGGGCGACGCAATCGCCAAGGGTATCGCCGCCGATGCGGTCCTCGCCCAGTCATCCAGCCAGTCGCGCAGTCTTTGGCACCTGCGGGAGTCGCTTTCGGAGGCGCAGAAAATCGAGGGAATCAGCGTCAAGCATGACATTTCGGTCCCCGTCTCGGCGATTCCGGATTTCCTCGCCCGGGCGGATTCGGCCTTGGTCCAAGCCTTTCCCGGGGTGCGCATCATCGCTTTCGGCCATGTCGGCGACGGCAACCTCCACTACAACGTATCCCGCCCCGATCCCGCCCGCAATGCGGAGCTCATCGACCGTCAGGGCGAGGTCCACCGGCTGGTCCACGACATCGTACACGGGCTGGACGGCTCGATTTCCGCCGAGCACGGAATCGGGCAACTGAAGCGCGACGAAATCCGGCGCTACAAGAGCTCCATTGAGCTGGCCCTGATGCGGGCGGTCAAGGCCGCCCTCGATCCCCGCGGGGTGATGAATCCCGGCAAAGTCGTCTGATACGGGCTGAGCCGGCGGTCGCGCTTCGCCAGGCTGCCGCGAGGCCCTGGCGGTTCTTTTAGCCCCGGGCTGCGTGCTTGCGCAATCCTTCACAACGCATCGGGGAAGAGGAAAGGCAATTGCAGGCGCACCGTGGTTCCATGCCCGGAAGCGCTTTCCAAGCGGAGGGTTCCCCCCATCGCTTCGCAAAGCCGGTGGGCGATGGGCAGTCCAATGCCGGTACCGCCATGGCGATGGGTGCCCTCGCTGTTGCCGGGAGTGAAGATTTCGAACAAGTGGCCTTGCTCGGCCAAGGGAATACCGGGCCCGGAATCGCGAACCACGATCACCAGCGACGACGTCCTTCCCCCTTCCGTCTCGCGGTGGACGGTGACCTGCACCTCGCCCTGGGGTGTGAATTTCACTGCGTTATCGACCACATGCAGGAGAATCTTGCGCAGCTTGCCCAGATCGCCGACCACGATTTCGGGCAAATCCGGGGCGGCGTCCATGGAGAAGCGCAGTCCTTTGGCTATGGCCCTGCGTTCCAGGTCGCCGAGGATGGCAGGCAGTAGCTCGGCGAGGCTGAAAGCTGCCTCGTGGAGCTGAATCTGCCCCACCTCAAGCTCGGACAACTCGATCATGTTCTCGATCTTGCCCAACAATTCGTCGGCGGATTCCCGCAGGGGAAGAAGCAGCTCGCGCTGTTCCGGACTCAGGTTCTCGCCGGCGAGCAGATCGGCCATGCCCATGATGCCGTTCATGGGAGTGCGCAACTCATGGCTGATGCTGGCGAGAAAACGGGCCTTTGCGTGGGCCGACGCCTCGGCACGGACCTTGGCGGTGGTGAGATCGGTCAGGAGCCTATCCTTCTCCTGCTCCAGGCGCAGCGTTTCCTGGAAAGCATCGTGGAAGTGATCGGCACTCCGCGTCACGCCGAACAGAAAGGCTGCTGCCATGAGGGAGAAGGACAGGTGCAGCATGTCGGTTCCCAGGCCGCAGAAGAGTGTCGTCAGGATGATAGGCCAGGCGTAGACGCGGAAGGCGACCCGATGAGCGCCCAGGAAGGGTACCGCGCCGGCGGTCATGCCGGCCATCAGGAAGGCGGTAAAAAAGAGCCGCAAGTCGTCGTCGCCGGCCATGAACAGCCAACCGCCGAAGGCCCAAACCAGGCCGGAAGTCGCCGCACCCAGCAGGAGGGCTTTGAGCCAGGGGGTGGCGGACTGGCTCTCCGCCGCCTGATGGCGATAGCGACGGGCCAGAACGACCCGGGCACCCGCGACGGAGGCCATGATCAGCCACCAGGCCAGGGTGGTCGTGATGCCGACGCTCTCACGCCAGAGCAAGGCGAGCAGCGTGCCGTTGAAGAGGGAAATCGCTTGCCCTAGGGCGGTATTGCGGTAGAGCAGCTCGACCTGGCGGGAGAGGATGGCGTGGTCGAGGGTGGCCATGTCGGACTTAGTGGAGGGTCGGGGTTTCGCCCGGATCGAACAGAGCGGCGACTTCCTCGGGGCCGAAACGGTACTCCCGATTGCACAGATCGTCCCGCAGGACGATGGAGCCGCGCTCCCGCACCAGGGCTTCTGCCTCGTCGCGCCCCAGGCTGCGGATGACGCGGCGTACTTTCTCCCAGTCCTCCGGGCAGTGGTAGCTGACGGGGACGGGGTCGTAGAGCCGGAAGGAGTCACCCATGTCTTCGTGGAACAGGCGGTTCAAGAGTGTCTTTGCGTCGAGGGCGAGGAGTTCCAGGGGCTTCACCGTCGAGGCCAAGTGGCAGAGGCGCGTCCAGCCGTCGGGATCGCGGTGGTCGGCGTCCGGCAGCTTCTGGAGGAAAAGGCAGGCGGCCCCCTCCTCGGTGGCGGCGAGAAAGAGGCGTGACGGCTGTTGTTCGGACTGCTCCAGGAAGTGCTGGAAGATTTCGGCGATGGTCTGGCCCACGAGGGGGACGAAGCTCTGGTACGGTTGCTGCGCCGTCGGGAGGTCCAGGCTCATCATCAGTTGGCCGCCCTGTCCGGCCCCCAGGAGGAAGGGAGCGGAATCGGGCAGGACAACCTCCGGGCAATGGGCCATGCCGCGCAGTCGCAATTCGTCGTCGCAATCGACCACCAGTAGTCGGATCGGCCCTGCGCCCCGCAACTGAAGGGTGATCCGACCCGGCTGTTTCAGCTGGGCGGCGATCAGCGCGGTGACGGCGGCCAGTTCGCCCAGCAAGCCGCAGACCGGAGTCGGATAGTCCCGGCCGGCCTGCATCTGCCGCCAGCTCTGGTCCATTTGGACGAACGCGCCCCGGATGTCGAGGGATTCGAAGAGAAAGCGCCGGACGCTATCGGTCATTTGACCGTCTTGGCGTAGGTTTCCGGATCGAAGCCGACGAGAAGGATTTGTCCGGTATCGAGTACCGGGCGCTTGATCAGGGCAGGGTAGCGGGACATGAGGATCAGCGCCTTGGCTTCGTCCACATCGGCGCGCTCGCCGTCGGTGAGTTTCTTCCACATCAGCCCGCGGGTGTTGAGCAGGGTCTTCCACCCCACCCGCCGATTCCAGTCGGGCAGATGGCTCTCGGCGATCCCGGCTTTCTTGTAGTCGATGAATTCGTAAGCGAGTTGCTGCGTCTCCAGCCACGTGAAGGCCTTTTTCATGGTGTCGCAGTTCTTGATGCCGAAGACCTGGATCATGTCACTTTCTCAATTTTGCGAAGGCGGCTGCCATGGCACCGCTGGCGGGGGGAGGAGTGTTCTGGCGTGGGGCCGGTCGACCGGCCCCGTAGGCGCCCCGGACTCCGGAATCCGTCTCGGTGCGCCGGGCTTTTGAAGGTTCGTCTGACATGCGCATGGTCAGGGAAATCCGTTGGCGCGGCAAGTCCACTTCCAGGACCTTGACCTTGACCACCTGGCCCGCCTTGACCACCGTGTGGGGATCCTTGACGAATTTTTCGGAGAGGGCGGAGACATGGACCAGGCCATCCTGGTGTACGCCGATGTCCACGAAGGCGCCAAAGGCCGCGACGTTGGTCACCACCCCTTCCAGGATCATGCCCGGCTTGAGGTCCTTCATGGCCTCGATGCCGTCGGCGAAAGTGGCGGTCTTGAATTCGGGTCGCGGATCCCGGCCGGGCTTTTCCAGCTCGCGGATGATGTCCTGGACGGTGTAGATGCCGAAGCGCCCGTCGGCGTATTTCTGCGCGCTGAGACGCTGGGCCAACGGGTTGCCGATGATCTCCCCGATCGGCTTCTTGAGATCCACGACGATCCTTTCCACCAGGGGATAGGCTTCCGGGTGGACGGCAGAGGCATCGAGGGGGTTGTCGCCGTTGGGAATGCGCAGGAAACCGGCCGCCTGCTCAAAGGTCTTGTCGCCCAGGCGAGGCACCTTCCTCAATTCCTCCCGGGTTCTGAAGGCGCCATGGGCATCCCGATAGCCTACGATGTTGGCGGCCAGCCCGGCGTTGAGGCCCGAGATGCGGGTCAGCAGCGGAATTGAGGCCGTATTGACATCGACGCCGACGGCATTGACGCAATCCTCCACCACCGCATCGAGGCTGCGCGCCAGCTTGGTTTGCGAGACGTCGTGCTGGTACTGACCGACGCCGATGGATTTGGGCTCGATCTTGACCAGTTCGGCCAGGGGGTCCTGCAGGCGGCGGGCAATCGAGACGGCGCCGCGCAGCGAGACGTCCAGTTCGGGAAACTCCTTGGCGGCGAATTCGGACGCCGAATAGACCGAGGCGCCGGCCTCCGACACCACGATCTTGGTCAGGCGCGCCTCGGGATAGCGCTTCATCACCTCGGCGACCAGCTTGTCGGTCTCCCGGCTGGCGGTGCCGTTGCCGATGGCCACCAGACTGACCCCATGCTTGGCCGCCAGGCGGGCGATGGTGGCCAGGGAACCATCCCAGTCGCAGCGCGGTTCGTGGGGATAGATGGTGGCCGTGTCGAGGAGCTTGCCGGTGGCGTCAACGACCGCGATCTTGCAGCCGGTGCGGATACCCGGGTCGATGCCCATGGTGGCGTGCTGGCCGGCCGGGGCGGCGAGCAGGAGGTCCTTGAGATTGCGGGCAAAGACGCGGATGGCTTCTTCCTCCGCCCTTTCCCGCAGGGCGTTCATCAATTCGAGTTCCAGGTGGGTATAAACCTTGACCTTCCAGGTCCAGCGCACGGTATCGCCTAGCCATTTGTCGGCCGGGCGGCCCTGGTCGCGGATGCCGAAGCGGGCGGCGATGCGCTGCTCGCAGGGGTTCTGGGCGTTGCGCGGCATGTCTTCCTGGAGTTCGCAATCCAGCACCAGACTGATCGCCAGGAAGCCCTCGTTGCGCCCGCGCAGCAGGGCGAGCGCCCGGTGGGAGGGCATTGCGGCGATGGGTTCGGCGAAGTCGAACCAGTCGCGGAATTTGGCCCCCTCGGCTTCCTTGCCCTCTACGACCTTGGATTTCACGAATCCGTGGTCATTCAGGTATTCCCGCAGTTGGCCGAGGAGTTCGGCGTCTTCGGCGAATTTTTCCATCAGGATCTGCCGGGCGCCGTCGAGGACGGCCTTGGCGTCGGCGAAACCGGCATCGGCATTGAGGTATTTTTCAGCCTCGGCCTCCGGCTCGAGCGCGTGATTGTCCAGCAAGGCGAAGGCCAAGGGCTCGATGCCGGCTTCCCGGGCGATCTGTGCCTTGGTACGGCGCTTCTGCTTGTAGGGCAGATAGAGGTCTTCCAGGCGCTGCTTCGTTTCGGCGTCGTCGATCTCGGCCTTCAGTTCCGGCGTCAGCTTGCCTTGTTCGGCTATGCTGGCGACGATGGCAGCGCGGCGTTCCTCCAGCTCGCGGAGGTAGTGGAGGCGCTCTTCCAGATTGCGCAGCTGGGTATCGTCCAGTTCGCCGGTGGCTTCCTTGCGGTAACGGGCGATGAAGGGCACCGTGGCGCCCTCGTCGAGGAGGGCGATGGCGGCGACGACCTGGGTGGGGCGCACCCCGAGTTCGAGGGCGATGCGGTGTTCGATGGGGGGGAGCATGCGGGGGGCGGAGCGAAAAAAGGGCGAACTATGCGCAATCCGCAGCCAAATGACAAGGCGCTTCTATGGCCCGCTCAGAGGGGGATCAGGCGATCCCGGTAGCGACCGGCGTTGCCGACGTAGTGGGTCGCGGAAGCCCTCAGGCGCAAGACTTCTTCGTCGGTCAAGCTGCGGATGACCTTGCCCGGGGAGCCCACGATGAGCACCCGGTCGGGATAGGTCTTCCCTTCAGGAATCAGGGTATTGGCTCCGACGATGGAGCCCTGCCCGATGACCGCCCGATTGAGGACGATGGAGCCGATGCCGATCAGGCTGCCATCGCCCACGGTACACCCGTGGAGCATCACCAGATGACCGACGGTGACGTCGCGGCCCAGGTGGAGGGGTACGCCCTCGTCGGTGTGGAGGACCGAGCCGTCCTGGATGTTAGTGTTCTCGCCGATGGAAATGGGGTCGTTGTCCCCGCGCAGGACGGCGTTCCACCAGACCGAGGCCCCGGCGGCCAGGCGCACGTCGCCGATGATCGTGGCGTTGGGGGCGACCCAGGCGCTGGGGTCGATGCAGGGCGACTTCTCGTCGATGCGGAAAATGGGCATGATGCAGGCTCCTTGAGGTCCAGGCGGAGATTGTAATTGAGCGAACTCGATGCGCTGCAGCAGGCCCTGCTGGCCTTTCGCGACGAACGCGACTGGCGCCAGTTCCATACGCTGCGCAGTCTCATTGTCTCCCTCAATCTGGAGGCTGCCGAGCTGCTCGAACTGACCCAATGGAAGCTCGACCCCGAGATCGAGGCCTTGCCGGGCGACCCGGCGGGGGCCGAGGCCTTGCGCGACGAATGCGCCGACATCCTGCTCTATCTGCTGCTCATCGCCGATCTGGCCGGCATCGATCTGCTCGAGGCGGCCCGCCGGAAACTGGTCAAGAACGCAGAGAAATACCCGGTGGACAAGAGCCGCGGCCGCAGCGACAAATACGACCGCTTGGGTTAGTCGTCTGGATCGCGACGACGCGGACAGCACGCCGCCTCATCCCTTGCTTTGCTTGCGGGCGGACGGTCCGGGCGGAGATGATCCTTTCTCCCATTGCGGAGCCCGGCAGCCGGCGCAGTCCTCCGCCTCACTGCTCGGTCGCGCAGCGCGTACCGTCGGGCAATTGGCAGTATCCGCCATCAGGGAGGCGGGTGAGGAGGCGGTCCAGGAGCCGGGCCACACTGGCGGGACTGGTCCAGCCAGCGGATGGGATACCGACGAAGGGGCCGATGCCGGCAATCGCGTTCTGGACTGCCGTGGCACAGTAAAGGGGGGCCGCCCGGTCGGCTTCCGGCAGACGCGAAGCGAGGGCGGCGAGGGAATCCGGATCGAGCCGGAAACGGTAGATCCGGATGCGGGGTCCGTCGGTGGTCTGGTAGCGGACGTAGTCGGCGAGTCCTTGGACCCAGCCCGCAATCCGGCGGCGGGTCGCGGCGTAGCTGCCGGCCGGATCGCTGAGCCGTGGGCCGACGAAGATTCCGGCGTGGTTGCCGAAAGTGGCGTTGGCATTGATGACCACCGCGACCTCGTCGGCGGCGGGCTCTTGGACGTGGATCGCCGAGGCGGGGAGTTCGTCCGCCCTGCCGGGCGAGCTTTCGAACTGGGCCTCGACGGCGGCCGAGGCCATCAGACAGGTCGCCACGACGAGAGTCCGGGGGGCGGCGAAAGAATTGCCGCGGCGCGGCACCCTGCGCGAGGCGACTGGGCTGCCGGAGGAAGCTGCGGCAGGGCGAATCATGCCGTCTCGGCCTCCCAGCGCTCCAGATTGTAGCGCCCGGCGCCATCCTGACCGAGAACCGCGGCCAGGAGCGGCAGGCATTCGCGCAATTCGGCTTCCAGAGTCCAGGGCGGATTGATCACGAACACGCCGCTCCCCTGCATTCCCAGGCCATCCGAGCGGGGCGCCGCGACCGTCAGGCTGACGTCGAGCCAGCTGCGTAGCGGCAACTTGCGCAAGCGGCGCGGCAACTCCCGGGACTCGCTCCGGGCGAGGAGAGGGTACCAGAGGGCATAGGTGCCGGTGGCGAAGCGCTGCTGGCTGTCCCGCAAGGCTTTGACGACGGCGCCGTAATCTTCGCGGGTCTCGTAGGAGGGATCGATGAGGACCAGGCCCCGGCGCGGCGGGGGAGGGAGGAGCGCCTTCAAGCCGGCAATCCCGTCGCCCGCGGTGACGGTCACTTGGCGCCCTGCTTCCCGGAAGCAGTCCTGGAGAAGACGCGAGTCGCTGCTGTGGAGTTCGAAAAGGCGTAGCCGATCCTGGCTGCGCAGGGCTTTCCAGGCCAACCAGGGGGAACCTGGGTAGTGGGCTAGACGCCCGTCGGGGTTGAGGTCGCGGACCCGGGCCACGTACTCGGCCAGCGGGGCCGGGAGGTCCTCCCGCGTCCACAGGCGGCCGATACCCTCACGGAATTCGCCCAATTTTTGCGCTTGGGGACCGGTGAGATCGTAGCGGCCCGAGCCGGCATGGGTGTCGATAACCCAGTAGGCCCCGTCCTTGCGATTGAGGTGGGCGAGGAGGCGGAGGAGGACGAGATGCTTGAGGACGTCGGCGTGGTTGCCGGCGTGGAAACTGTGGCGATAGCTGAGCATGGGCCGGGATTTTACCCGGCCAGAGGCTCCAGGGCGTAAAGTTCGACCCGGGGATGACGCTCCAGGGATGCGCCGACGGTGTAGCGCAACTGACGCTCGGCGTCGCGGAAGCTGACTCTCTGGCCGCACTTGACGCTGCCGGGACGCGCGAGGATCCCTGTGGCGTTGGCGTGTCCTGGTAGCCGTGGTATGACGATCGCCTGTTCGACATAGTTGGCGACGGCCTGGGGGATGTCGATCACGACGCCGAAACCGGAGAGTTCCTGCAGCCCGAGTTCGAGGCGGTGGTGCTCGGTGCTGGTGATGCGGCGGACCATGCAGATGTGCAGCTTGCTGTTCTCCCGGGGTTGGAGCGCCACGACCTCGCCGGCCTCGATGCGCGATTTTTCGCCCTTCAGGTAGCGAATGCCGAAGCCTTCGGGACTTTCGTCCAGCAGCGACCATTCGCTCAGGGCGACGGGCCAGTGGCGCTCCTCGCGGCCAGGGTCGGTACTCCGGCGGGTGAGGGCGCGGCCGTTGAGAAAGTCGATCACGGCGTCTATCCCCGCCGCCAAATCGGCCCGCGGCTTGAAGCGGGTGCGGGAATAGCGGCGGGCGGCGTGGCTGCCGAGGGCGGTGCGCATGGCCTGCACGAAAGCGTCCGGAAGCTCGAGCGGGATGCAGGGCGCTTCGTCGGGCAGCTTGCGAAGATGGCGATCGAGCATGGCCAAGACCGGTCTGAAATCGACGATGAGACAGCCGCCGAGGGAGGTCGCGAGCTGGGTGCGCAGCAGGGGGTGGCCCGGAGTGCCGTCATCGCCCCGGATGACGAATTGGCCCGCGGCGGACTTGGGAATATGGAAATCGGCATCGGCTTCCGCAATGCTGCCCAGGGGAGCGAGCGCATCGACGGCTTTGTTCAGGGCATTCAAGGTACCGCGGGGAAATTTGGTGGGGTCGATGGCCGCCAGCAGCAGTGCGCCCGCATAGAGGTGGTCGATGGGGGCTTCGCCGCCGTTTCGGCTTGTGACACGACGATTGCGGGCCACACGGAAGAGCTTGTGCAACATCTGCCAGGACGATGCCGAAGGGACGGCGTAAGCCCGGTAGGCCAGGTTCTGGCGGCGACAGATGGTCTGGCAGGCGTGGCGCACGGCAGCGGCCTGCAGGCGCGCCAGGCCGGAATCGACCCGGCGTCGCTCGATGCCGAGCGCGATGCCGGAATAGGCGGCGGCCAGCGCCTTCAACACGTTGTCCGCCACCAGGGCGAGCGCGGTGGCCGCCGAGCCGAGGGGCAGGGGGGCGTTCTCGAGGCGGGCTTCGATCTCCGTCAGGGGACGTTCTGCGACTGTCCTGGCCTCTTCGAGGAGCTTGAGGCGCATGTGGAGATTGCCATGGCGAGCGATTCCCGGGATGATCTCGCCGGCCAGTGCCACTGCCGCGGGCTGGGGGTTCAGCGCGGAGAGGCCATCCATGGCGGCGCGCACTTCGGCGACGGCCTTGTCCTCGGAGACCGCTCTGCCAAATGGCAGAATGTCGCGCAAAAACTGCAAGCTTGTCTCCCTGGGGATGGTTGGGGTTTGGTTTGAGTTCATTATCGGTGAGGGCCGGCAGATGGAGTGTGGCGAATTTATCATCCGCGCCCGATTGGTAAGGCATGGATTTATCTGAATTATTTGCCCTGGTGCTGATCGCGGCCGGGGTCTGGTTATGGCTCGACAGTCTCAAGGCCCGCGAGGCGGCGGTGGCTTTTGCACGGCGGGCTTGTCATGCCGAGAACATGTTGCTGCTCGATGATACCGTAGCTATTCGCAGTCTGCGATGGGGGCGTGACGCCGAAGGGCGGCTCCAATTGCGACGCACCTACGGATTCGAGTACAGCGATACCGGCGACAACCGGCGCACTGGCTCGCTGACCCTGCTTGGCCACGAAGTCGAGATGCTTTACCTGCGGCCACGGATGGTGACGGAGGGTGTGCCTGAGAAAACGGTCGATCATGACGCGAATTGAGACGATGGAGTTCCACGGTCTGGAGGCGATTCGCCTCGCGGGACCTCGGGGCGCGAGTGCGGTGATCGCCCGCCACGGCGGTCAGGTGTTGTCCTGGATTACGGGGGATGGCCGCGAGCGCCTCTTCCTTTCTCCCAGAGCTGCCTTCGATGGCGATACTCCCATTCGCGGGGGGATTCCGGTCTGTTTTCCCCAGTTTGCGGGACGCGGTCCATTGCCCAAGCACGGTTTCGCGCGAACCCGCCGGTGGGATATCCTCGAGACCCGCCACGCCGACGATTTCGCGCTGGCGACCTTGGTGTGCTCGGATGACCCGGTGAGCCATGCCCTGTGGCCGCATGCCTTCCGGGTTGAACTCACGGTTCTCCTGGAAGCGGACCGCCTGGACGTCGAACTTGCAGTCCAGAATACCGGAGAGAGCACCTGGGCCTTTACCGCCGCCCTCCATTCCTATTTGCGGGTGGTCCAGGTCGAGGATGTGACCCTGGAAGGGCTGCGGGGGACAGAATACGCCGACTGTCTGACCAACGAAGTGCGGCGCGATACCGGGGTGGAGCTCAGTTTCGACCGGGAAATCGATCGTATTTACGAAGGTGTTTCCCGGCCGCTGCTCCTGCGGGCGGGGAACCTGAGCCTGGGCGTCCACGGCGAAGGTTTTCCGGATGTGGTGGTGTGGAATCCCTGGACGGAGAAATGCGCGGCCATGCCGGATATGACGGTGGATAGCTGGCGCCACATGCTTTGCGTCGAGGCCGCCGTTGCGGTTCGCCCGGTGGTCCTGGCTCCCGGAAAAACCTGGATTGGAAGGCAGACCTTGGTCGTCGTCTGACAGCGGAAGCCAAAATTTGATCCGGATTAGGGCGGTGATCGCCGGAACGTGATCGACTAGCAGGATTTTCCTGAGCAAGACGCCGATGACCATTATTCCTCTCTCCCGGGCCCGCCTGATCGGCGCCCTGGCTTCCGGATGGCAGGTTGCCAATGCCACCCGGGCGATCAGCATCGCCTATGCCGGCGTTTTCACCTTGATCGGGGTGGCGATACTCGGCAGCCTCCTTGGCCTGGGCCTCGCCCCTCTGGTGATCGCTGCGGCCGGAGCCTTCATGTTGGTGGGCCCTGCGGTGCTGGCCGGCTTTTTCGGTATTGCGGCAGCAAGGGAAGCAGGTGAGCGGCCCGGGCTGGGATCGGTTGTTGCCGGATTCCGGCGAGCGGATGCCGGCCTTTGGGTCGTGGCCCTGGTCTGCGCACTGCTGTTCATGATTTTTGTGACCGATGTGGCCACCCTTTACAGCTATATGGTCGGCGGGGTGCCTGTGTGGCTCACCGATCTGATTCCGACGGCGGCGAACGTGGCCGGCTTCCTGCAATGGGGAATCGTTTCGGGAGCGGTCTTTGCGCTCCTCCTCTACGCAGTGGCGGCCTTTTCCGTACCGCTACTTTGTGAACGGCGGGCAGGTCTGGTGGGGGCCGTGGCCACGAGCGTGCGGATCGTGCTCGGGAACTTCCCTGTCGCGATCCTTTGGGGAATCATGCTCGCCGCTCTGCTCATGGGCAGTATTCTGCTGCTTCCCCTCTTTCCGCTCACGCTTCCCTGGTTGGCCTACGCCAGCCGAGCCCTCTACCGGGAAACGCTTCCCGAGGCCTGATGGGCAGGGCGTAGTCCTATTCGATGGTCAGTCGGGAGAACCAGCGGGTTTCGGGAACGATATCGGTACGATCGCTCGGTCCGTACGGGGGGATCGACGGATCGGCGGGCGGTGCGCCGATGGCGTTGAGGTCAACGGATTGCGGGGTGCCGACGATCCCGCGGTCGGTGATCTGCATGCGGTAGTAGAGTCCGTTCCAGAGCTTGGCGCCGAACTCCTTGGGCGCCTTGAACAGAAAGAGCAGGGAATGCTCCAGCCAGCGCAGGTCGCTGGGGGTGATCGTGCCCGGATTCGGATAAGGATAGGGCACGTGACACTGGAGTTCGTTGGTGCCCTCCAGGCACTTGAATTCCTTCATCGACAGGAAATAATCCTTGAACCGGGCATGGTCCAGGTGCAGCTCGAAAGCCACCCGCCCTTGCGCGGGTTTGAAGCTGACCGTGCCCAGCGGAATTGCCTGACCCTCGCGGGTGTGCAGGGCAATCGTGCGGGTGCCGCTCAGCTCCCAGGCGGTGGCCGGGAGCGCCAGGAAAGAGGTGGCGGCGGCGAATATTGTCAGCGAGGCGATGGTTGGACGCATGGTTTTCTCCAGGAGGGCGTCGGACTATTTTAGCGTTTCATGAAACAGAGGGGCTTCCTGGAAAATGGTTCCCCCGATGGACCAGAGTTAAAATCGCTTTCTTCTCAACTTTTCCGCCAACCATGAGCCCCCCACTCTTCGTTGCCAGCAATGGTCAGCAAACCGGCCCATTCACCGCCGACCAGATACGGCAGATGCTGGCAGGCGGCAGCCTCAAGTCTTCGGACCTGGCCTGGCGGGAGGGTATGGCAGAGTGGCGGCCCTTAGCCGAAGTCTTGCCCTCCGCGGGGGCCGCGCTGACCGGAATGGCCGTGCCCCTGGCGGCGGCAGCCGCCGGAGGGAGCGCGGCCAAATGGGGCCTGGGCGCCGGGGCCGCCGTCCTGGTACTGGCGCTCGGCGGCGTGGGTGCGTGGCAGTACCAGGAACAGCAGCGCTTGGCCGCCGAGCAGCAGCAGATCGTTCTGGAACAGCGGCGGATTGCCGAGGAACAGGCACGGGAAAACGAAAGGCGCCTGCAGGAGGAGAAGCGGCGGGCGGAGGAAGAAGCCCAGCGCTTGGCGGCGGAAAAGGAACAGGCGGAAAACCGCGAGCGGGAGCTCCAGGCGCGGCTCGAAACGGAGCGCCGAGAATCCGAAGAGGAACGGCGCCAGGAACGGCAGCGCAGCCGCGAGCGGGAGCGGGAGCGCCAGCGCATGGCGGAGGCCGAGCAGCAGGCCAGGCAGTCTCCTCCCCCGGCCAATCCGGCCTATGGCTACGGGCAGCCCCAGCCCCTGCCGGGAACGCCGCCGTCCCTATGCCGCGAGTGCGGCGTCGTTCAGGCGGTGCGCCAGGTCAATCAGCAGGGGGAAGCTTCCGGGCTCGGCGCCGTGGCCGGTGGCGTCCTCGGCGGCGTGCTCGGCAATCAGGTGGGTAAGGGCGGCGGCCGCAAGGCTGCCACGGTGATCGGCGCCGTTGGCGGCGCAGTGGCCGGCCACCAGATCGAAAAGTCCCAGCGCAGCCATGTCATCTTTGAGACGACGGTCCGTTTCGAGGATGGCAGCGTCCGGGTCTTCAATCAGGAATCTCAGCCGTATTGGCGCCAGGGTGATCGGGTGCGCTATCTGAACGGTAGCCTCAACGCCTATTGAGGTGCGAGTCGGCCGGCGTAGACGAGGCTGGGTTACAACTGCCGAGTGACTGCCGCACCGCACCAGACAGGAACGGTCGCCAGGAATACGGCGTACGCGGCAGCAGGTCGAAGCGGCTCATCCACTTCGAGGAGTACGGCGCTCTTGGCATCAAGAAACTGCAGGGTGGTCCGCTCGATGTACGAGACCGTGGACGCATTGGTCGCCAGCGACTCCTTTCCCCGTCGCCAATAGGTCATCAGGCGGACCGCGCGAATCGCGGACCAGGACCAGGTGGTTTCCTGCCGGCCGCGACACAGCGTGACCCCGGCCGACGAGGCAATCAGCCGGGAGCGCCCGCCCAGCCAAGCATTGCGAGCGGCAATGGGGGCGGCCAGGGCAAGGCCCAACGCCGCTGGCCAGGAGATCCAGGCGGTGCCCAAAGCCTCAGGATCGGTGAGCAGCAGCCAGGATCCGAAGCCAAGACCGAGTGCCCAGGAGGAGGGCTTCCACCAGGCCAGATGTCCGAGGGATAGTTCCAGTCTCGCTTCGGGCTTTGGATCGGTCGCCGCACTCAGGGTTTCGAATTTCGGCCCGGGTGGGGAAAGCGGTATCGCAAGTCGCTCGTGGCGCCTCCGAAACAGCCGGATCCCGATGAACAGGCCCAGGCCGATGAAGGCCGCGGCGGCCGCCATAAGGACGAGGGCGGGGACGATTTCCAAGGCCGATTGCGTCAAGAATCGCGGCGGGGTCAGTCGCCTTCGCTGCGGGTGGCGATGGCGGAGACGCGGCCATCGACCAGGCTGAGTTGGCAGACAGCGGCATTGAACACCCAGCCGGGAAAGTAGAAATCGTGACCGGGGGGTTCACGGTGGGCGATGTGGCGAATTCCGGCTGCCTCGGCCCGAGCCAGTGCCGGAGTCGGATCGGCGCCGATGGCGACCTCGCCGCAAAAATTGGCGGCATCGTCGGCGGCTCTCTGGTTGGCGTGAATGCCATAGCCGACCAGTCCGGCAACGCCGAAAACCGCAATCGCCGCCAGCGTGCCGAGAAGCTTGAGGAGCGCTTTCATCGTCCCCGAGCAACTCAAGGCGTGCGTGGACGACGCGGCTTGAATCCCGCTCCCGCCTCGCCGGCAACCTTGCCCGGCTTGCCGACCGGACGGTTCCACCCGCCTTCGCGCCCGGTGTCGGGGCGAAGATTGATCGGAACGCCCTTGACCCGGGTCCGCTTGAGAAGATTGGCGACTTCCTTGGGCATGCCGGCGGGTAGCTCGACGGTGCTGCTCTCGTCGTAGAGGGCGATGCGGCCGATGAAGCGGCTTTCGATTCCGGCTTCGTTGGCGATGGCACCGACGATATCCTTGACCTGGGCGCCGTGGTCGCGGCCCACGTCAATGCGGTAGCGCACCATGTCGCCCTCGGTTTCCCGGCGCGGACGTTCCGGTCGCGACGGACGGTCTTCCCAATCGGTGCGATTCTCTCTGGGCGGGTGGCCTTCCTTGGGGGAACGCCCCTCACGGGGTTGCGCATCCCGTTCGGCGGGCGGGGCGAGGGGACGGTCCTGGCGTTGGGGGAACTCCCGGCTGCGGCGGGCCGTGCGGTCTTCGGCCCAGCGCTCGCCGGCAGGCTTCGCATCCGGAGCGGGACGGGGGGGCGGATCTTCGCCGGCGATGCGCAGCGGCCGCCCTTCCTGGGCCAGACGGGCGAGGGCGGCAGCGATTTCATGGGCGCTTACGTTCTGCTCTTCTTCGATCTGGGCGACGATATCGGCGAAAAACTCCAAATCCTCGGCGTTGAGGACTTCGGCGACCTTTTCCTTGAAGGTGGCCACTCGCCGGTTGGTGACATCCTGGCGGGAGGGCAGGGTCAGGGGCGTGATGGGCTGGCGGGTGGCCCGCTCGATGACGCGCAGCATGCGCATTTCCCGCGGCGCCACGAAGAGGATGGCATTGCCCGCCCGCCCGGCACGGCCCGTCCGGCCGATGCGATGGACATAGGCTTCGGTGTCGTAGGGGATGTCGTAGTTGATGACGTGGCTAATGCGGGGGACGTCGATTCCGCGCGCCGCGACGTCGGTGGCGATGACGATGTCCAGCCCGCCCGACTTGAGCTGGTCGATGACCCGTTCCCGCATCGCTTGATTGAGATCGCCGTTCAGGGCGGCGGCGGCATAGCCGCGGGCGGCCAGCTTGTCGGCAAGTTCGACGGTGGCGGTCTTGGTGCGCACGAAGATGAGGGCGGCGTCGAAATCCTCCTCGACTTCCAGTATGCGCGTCAGGGCATCGAGCTTGTGCAGGCCGCTCACCTGCCAGTAGCCCTGGCGGATGGCCGCCACGGTGGTGGTGGCCGACTTGATCTTGATTTCCCGCGGGTCGACCAGGTATTTCTGGGCGACCCGGCGGATCGGTTCCGGCATGGTGGCGGAGAAGAGGGCGGTCTGGTGCGTCTCGGGAGTGTGGTCGAGAATCCACTCCACATCGTCGATGAAGCCCATGCGCAACATTTCGTCGGCCTCGTCCAGGACCAAGGTCGTCAGGGCGTCGAGATTCAGGGTCTTGCGCTCGAGGTGATCCATGATGCGGCCGGGGGTGCCGACGATCACGTGGGCTCCGCGGGCCAGTTGCTTCAACTGGATGGTGTAGCTCTGACCGCCGTAGATGGGCAGGACGTGGAAACCCGGCAGCCCGTGGGCGTAACTCTGGAAGGCTTCGGCAACCTGGATGGCCAGTTCCCGGGTGGGACACAGGACCAGAGCCTGGGGCGCAGGGCGTTTGATGTCGATGCCTTCCAGGATCGGGAGGGCAAAGGCGGCGGTCTTGCCGGTTCCCGTCTGGGCCTGGCCCAGGAGGTCGCGACGGTCGAGCAGCACGGGAATGCACTGGGCCTGGATCGGCGAGGGAGTCTCGTAGCCGATGGCGGTCAGGGCTTCGAGAATCGGGGTGGAGAGGCCGAGATCGGCAAAGCTATCGGCGGAAGACATGAACGGTCCTTCAATGGGTCGCCGCTGGGGGGGCGGCTTGCTCCGCACGGGGCGGAAAGAGTGATTCCCGTGCGCTTGGAGCAATGCGCAGCGCTTCTTGGTAGGGCGCTGACGGGACAGCTGGAGGTGGCGCGAGCGGTAATCGGTTTGGGCGAATGCGCTCAAGGGGGTTGAGCGTTCGGGACAACCGGGAAAGGCCGTGTGCGCCGAGGTGCAGCATTCTACATGAAAATGGCCGATTCGTCCGGTGCCGGCGGCAGGCGCGAGTTCCCGCAGAGAGGCTAATCCGGGTTGCCCGGCGGGGTTTGTACCGGACAACATTGCTCCACGCGCGCGCGGATCAGCTCGGCAAGGCGGCGAACCCCCGGACCTGCAAACTCGGGATCGGCGAGTACCAGGTAAAGCTCGACAAAGCGCTCCTCAGAGCCCTGCAGGGGCAGGGGTAGCAGCTGGCCGGACATCAGGTGGGTCCTGATCGCCTCCTCCGGATACCAGGCAAATCCGTGTCCCCTGCAGGCCGCTTCGATCGACGAAGCCAACGCGCTGAAGGTCCAGCGCTGTTCGACTTCGATGCTGGCTGTGCGCTGGCGGACCGATCCGGTGTCGCGGACGGGAAGGTGTCGGTGGCGGTTCAGGTCGGCGAGGCCCAAGGGGCGGTTCAATCGGTGCAAGGGGTGATCGGGGCTGGCGACGGCGAGCATCCGCAGGCGCGTCAATGGCGTTCCGAGGAAGCCGGGCGGGATGCGGGGCGTGATCGCCAGATCCACCGTGCCCTTGGTCAGGGCTTCGGACGTACCGCTGATGACCGACTCGACAATCTCAACCCGGGTGTCGGGGCTCTCGGTGCCAAAAGCCGCCAGACAGTCTAGAAGGAGGCAAGTGGGAAACAGGATCTCCACCGCCAGGCCGATTTCCGGCTCCCATCCCGCGGAAAGCTTGCGCGCTGAACGCTCGAGTTCGGATGCTTCCCCGAGCAGCGCCACGGCACGTCGATAGAGCATTCTCCCGGTTTGCGTCAGGACAGCCCTGCGGCCCTGGATTTCAAAAGCCTTGACGCCCAGCAGCCCCTCGATTTTCTGCACCGCGTAGGTGACTGCCGATTGACTCTTGTTCAGGCGTTCTGCAGCCGCAGCGTAACTTCGGCCATCGACGACGGCGACTAGGGCGCGCCATTGCTCAAGGTCGATCCGCGGAGCATGGGTCTCCATATAAACATTAGAAAATTAGATTGGTAACAATCAAATTTTGTTCTTTTTAATTCACCGTGTAAATCGTTTAATGAGGCCGTACCCCACTACAGGAGATCAATCATGACCACGCTGCTTCAGATCAACGCCAGTCTGTTTGCCAATGAAGGCCAATCGAGCCAACTCGCCAATCGCTTCGTTGCCGCGTGGCAGAGCCGGAATCCGGAAGGGCAAGTCCTGGTGCGTGATCTGGCCGCCGATCCGGTACCCCATCTGGACGGCGAACGCTTTTCTGCCTTCCTGTCGAAGCCCGGCGAACGCTCCGTCGCACAGCAAGCGGTGGTCGATTATTCCGACGCTCTGATCGAGGAGCTGAAGGCGGCCGACGTCGTCGTGCTGGGATTGCCTCTCTACAATTTCGGCGTTCCGTCGACCCTGAAGGCCTACTTTGACCATATTGCCCGGGCAGGAGTCACCTTCCGCTATGCCGCCCAAGGTCCGGAAGGGTTGTTGCGCGGCAAGAAGGCCTACGTCATGGCGACTCGCGGCGGCCACTATGCCGGAACTCCCCTTGATACCCAGACGGCATTTATCCGCAACTTCCTGGCCTTCATCGGTATTGCCGACGTCGAATTCGTCTATGCCGAGGGCCTCGCCCTGGGCGATGAACCCCGGTCCACAGCTCTCGCAAAGGCTCGGGAACAAGTCGAACGCCTCGCTGCCTGAGGCTAAGGAGCTCATCATGTCAGTCCGTACCCTACTTCGTGTCATTCCTTCCCTTCCCGCCTCCGATGGGGCGGGCGTCCGGCTGCGCCGCAGTCTGGGGCAGACGCCCCATCATCGCGTCGATCCCTTCCTCATGCTCGACGAATTCGCGTCAGACAATCCGGACGACTACATTGCCGGGTTCCCGGCCCATCCCCACCGCGGTTTCGAGACGGTGACCTACATGCTCGAAGGCCATTTCCTGCATGAGGATCACCTGGGGAACAAAGGGAACCTGCGCGGCGGCGGCGCCCAGTGGATGACGGCCGGCCGTGGCATCATCCATTCGGAAATGCCGCAACAGGTGGCGGGTCGGGTCCATGGATTCCAGTTCTGGATCAATCTTCCCGCGAAGGAGAAGATGAAAGCCGCCGCCTATCGCGATGTCCAACCGGAAGAGATTCCCGTCGCCCAGCTCCCTGACGGGGAGGTCCGCGTCGTCGCCGGCAATTTCCGCGGCGCCGGGGCCGAGCGCCAGGGACCGGTTCGGGGGCTGACCACCGACCCCTGGTTCTTTGACGTTCGTCTCGAGGCCGGAGCTGTTTTCCGACAGGGGTTGCCGCGGGAGCACGCCGCTTTCATTTACCCCTATCGCGGCAGCTTGCAGATTGGCGAAGCGCGCGACGCCCGCCTGTTGCAGGCGCATCAAGCCGGAGTGCTTTCGCCGGGGGATGAACTCGTCGCAGCTGCCGGCGACGACGGGGCGGGCTTCCTTCTGCTGGCGGCAAAACCGCTTGGGGAGTCGGTCGTCCAGTACGGTCCCTTCGTGATGAATACCCGGGAGGAAATCGAGCAGGCGATTGCCGATTACCAGAACGGGACCCTCGTGGCCGCCTAACCCATGGACGCCGCCCAGATTGCCAATGCCTTGCAGGACAACGCACTCTGGGTGGTGTTCGTCAATGTCTTGCTCCAGCAGCTGGGATTGCCCATTCCGGCGGTGCCGACGCTCATGATCGCCGGCAGCCTCGCGGCGACGCCTGGCGCCGCTCCCGCACTCCTGAGCGTGGCGGTTGTCGCTTCGGTCATTGCCGACGTGGTGTGGTATGTCGTCGGGCGCCTCCTCGGTTATCGCGTCCTGGCGGGGCTCTGCCGCCTCAGCATCAATCCGGGATCCTGCGTCAGCCGCACCGAAGAGCGCTTTCTGCGCTGGGGAATCTGGTCTCTCGTCGTGGCCAAATTCGTTCCAGGGTTTTCGACGGTGGCGCCGCCTATCGCGGGAACCCTGCGCATGGGACTCTTGGGCTTCATCTCTGCGGCGGCCGCAGGGGCCGCGGCCTGGGCAGGCAGCGCCCTTCTGGCCGGCTGGTTGCTACGCGATCAGGTGCTGGGCGTCTTGGCTGTGCTCAGCGCCAACGGTCCTCTCGCTCTAGCCGTCGTGGCGGCAATGCTGGCGGGCTGGTTCGGCTGGAAATGGTGGCAGAAGAGCCGCTTCGAGCGCCTGGCGGCGATGCCGCACGCGACGCCCGACGAGTACCATGCGGCCGTGGCCGCGGGATTTCCCGTGCTGCTCCTCGACTTGCGGGGGGCGAGTATGGTGCTCGAAGAGGGAGCCATTCCCGGGGCGAGGGCTGCAAACCACGACAATCTGCCGGATGCAGTGGCGGATTGGCCGAAGACCGCGCCCATCATGACCCTCTGCGCTTGCCCGGAAGACGCCGGTGCGGTTCAGGCGGCGCGGGAACTGCAGAAACAAGGATACGTTTCGGTGCGGCCCATTCGCGGCGGTTGGGAAGCCTGGAAAGCCCATGGCTTCGCGCGGGATGCGGGGGCATTGGGCGCTGAAGATGTTCCGGTCGCCGGACAACCGGAATCGGGCTGATCAAGCCGATCTACTTCAACGCAGGAAGCGGATACTTGCGCGAGAAATAAGCGTAGGCGGCCCGTAGGGTTTCGGCCCGGGCGGGCAGAAAATCGTCCGCCACCGCGGCGATCTGGTCGCGATACATATGGTGCAGGATCAACAGGCCCTCTTCCGAGGCCAGAAACTGACGGGCCAGGGCTACGGACTCCTCGTCGGAAAGCCCTGTGGCACCGGCCACGATATTCACTGTTTCGCCATCAAGATCGATGAAATCCTTGATATCGGTTATCGAAAGCATGGGTAAGTCCGGATTGGGCCCGTCGTGAAAGGCACAGCGGGCAAGACAAGCCGGCATTTTACCAGACACGCCGCTCCCTGGTCGTCAGGTCGGCGGAGTCGGCGGGAAATTCGCAGGGCGGCTCTTCTGGCTGCCGAGGACCTCGGCTCAGGGCGCGAGATAGGTGACCCCGAAGCGCTTGAAGAGCGCCGCGACGGAGCCGTCGTTCTTCAATTCCGTCAGGGCGCCTTCGAGAGCCGCCGCCAAATCGGTCGCGTCAGCCTTGACCGCCAGCCCCAGAGGCCAGCGACGGATGGTCAGTTCGGTCATTTCCACCGTGTCCAGGACGAAACGCTTGTCTCCCGCCAGCGCGCCCTCGAGTTCGCCCCGGGTGGCCATGACTGCGGCGATCTTGTCTTCGCGCATGGCCTGGACGGCTTCCCCGACAGTACGAAAGTGGGCCACGTTGTCCCGCAATCTGCCCCGCAGGACACCCATCAGGAACGAATCCGGCATGCTTTCGCCCTCGACGCCTATCTTTTCGCGGGTAAAGACCTCCAGCGCAACCGCCGCGGAGCCGACCGGGGCAGGTGCACGGGAGGCAATGCGGGCCATGGCGATGGTTTCCACGTGATAAGGGCCGAAGATTTTCACCTTGTCGTTGGCTTCCGCCAGACGCGGGTCTACCGGGACGTGCATCATCACGTCGGCCGGATCTCCACGCAGATAGTGGCCTTTCCAAACCATGTTGCGGAGGTCGTCGCCCATGTCTTCGCCAGCCTTGAAGCCGATGATCGAAGGGGTGAGGCCGAGCTTCTGGGCGAGGGCTTTGCCCAGCTCGACGTCGAGTCCCTTTTCCGCGTCCGAGTAAGGAGCGAAATCGTTATAGACGGCGATGGAGAGCCTGCCGCGTTTGCGGATGGCATCGAACTGCTCGTCGGCGCGGGTCGGCAGGGCGACCGTCAGCGGCAGGGCAGCGAGAGAATGAAGGAAGTGGCGGCGGTGCATGGGCATGGGTTGTCTCCGTATTCTTGTCGGTTGAGGTGACCCCTGGAGAATCGTCGGATCCAGCGCATACGAGGCTTAGAGAGCGGCGCAACGGAGGGTGGCACGCGCGGCGGCGTTTCGGAAGCGTGTCGTACAGGTCTTACAGATTTTCCTCACGGTCAGCTACGATTGTAGGAGATTCCCCGGTGCAGGAAAAAGAGTTGAGGACGAGCGGGCCACGGGTCCGGCGGGAACAGCGTGGCGGACCGCTTGTCTCATGAGCAGTGCAGCGCCGTTTGCGCTGCGCCAATCCCATCATTCGCGAGGTCGGCCATGTCCGATGATCTTTGCCAACTTTCCTGTACTCCCTGCCGCGGAGGCATCCCCCCATTGACGCTCGACGAGGCAAAGGCTTATCTGGCCCAAACCCCTGGCTGGAATCTCCTAGAAGAGGGACGGCGACTCGAGCGCCAGTACCGGTTTCCCGATTTCAAAGCGGCGCTTGATTTCGTCAACCGCGTCGGTGCTCTCGCCGAGAGTCAGGGACATCACCCGGACCTGGGTCTGGGCTGGGGCTGGGTGACCGTTTCCTGGTGGACCCACAAGATCAATGGACTACACGCCAACGATTTCATCATGGCCGCCAAGACCGATGCTCTGCTTTAGTTCGGCGCGGGTATCGAGCCCCATGCGTCCTCGGGGTATCGGTTGGGCAGACGTTTCGAAAAGCCGGATCCGGCGCGACTCGCGTTCGGTAGGGCGGCGGGGTAGGCTAGGGGTCCCGCAGCAGCTTCGAGCGCTCATGGGATTTGGATGATGGTCGTTCCGGCGTTCATTCACGGTCATGCCGGTCACGCTGACTGGAGAGTGGCCCTGGCCGAATGTCGGCGGCAATTGATCGGCCGTGGCGCTGGAATTGGCTCGCCCTACACTCTGGGGTGGTGTTATTTCACCGACTACCATGCCGGCGCTGCCGAAGCGATTCTGCAGGAACTCCACGGCGTCTTTCCGGGCGTTCAGTGGGTAGGCACCGATGGCGTCGGCGTAGCCGCGAGCGGAATCGAGTACTTCGACGAGCCCGGAATCGTCCTCATGCTCGCAGCGCTGGCGCCAGAGACTTTTCGGCTCTTTTCCGGCCGGCGTCCGCTGGCAGGACAGGAATCCGGTTTTTCGGCCCACACGGCCCTCGTGCACAGTGATGGGACGACTCCAGGACTGCAGGACTTGATTCGCGAACTGAGTGCCAATACGGCGACCGGCTATCTGTTCGGCGGTCTTTCGTCGGCGCGGCGCAGTCCGGTGCATCTGGCCGAAGGCGTCTTCAGCGGTGGATTGTCGGGCGTCCTCTTCTCGGGCGAAGTGGGATTGATTTCGCGGGTGACGCAAGGTTGTCAGCCCATCGGTCCCGTCCGAAGGATTACATCAGCCCAGGACAACTATGTGCTCACGCTCGACGACCAGCCCGCGCTGGACTCCCTGCTTTCCGACTTGGACCTCGATCCGGATTTGGATGGAGACGAGCTGATCGAGTCCCTGGGGCCCGTCCTGGTCGGCCTTTCGATAGGGGCTGACGATACGCCGCACTGGCCTGGTCAATTCGGGAGCGATACCCAGGTTCGCCATCTCATCGGCGTCGATCCCCGACATCGCGTCCTTGCCGTTGCGGAACACATTGTTGATGGCACCCGCTTGGCCTTCTGCAGCCGCAATCCCGAGTCGGCCAGGGGAGACCTGGTGCGGATCGCCACGGAAATCCGCGACCAGTTGGAAAGCGGCGCGGGTACGGCCCTGGGGGCGCTTTACGTCAGTTGTTCGGGTCGGGGCGGCCCCCATTTCGGAGAGCGTCACGGCGAATTGCGTACCCTGCGGCAGGCGCTGGGGGAGGTGCCGCTGGTGGGATTCTTCGCCGGCGGTGAAATCGCTCGCGACCGGTTATATGGCTACACCGGCGTGCTGACGGTCTTTACCGGTGAGTCCACATGAGGCTTCTTGGCATCGCCGGTAATTTCTCGGGGCGGCCAGGCACTCAAGAGGCCAGCCAAGCGACGGTAGGGGTCTAGGCGCGTCAGCGTTGAGCGATGCCGGCCCAGCGGCACCCAACGTCTGCACAGCCGGAGTGCTTGGGCATAGCCGTCGTGGGTTTGAATCCCGCGCGGTCCTGGGGGGATCCCGAAGCGCATCCTGCCTTGCCCAGAGGAGATATCGCCATCGCTTGGCACTGGGGGTGAAGAGAGCTTCCGCGCAGGAAATCAGGGCATTGGAAGCGCAACTCTGAGCAGTCGTCGAAGCACCTTGCGCAATACACCGATTCCAGTATAGTTCATAATTCAATCCATAATTACAGGAGATTGATCATGAGCCAAAGAGTTGCCTATGTCACCGGCGGAATGGGTGGAATCGGGACTGCCATCTGCCAACAATTGGCGCGGGAAGGTTTTCGAGTCGTCGCCGGATGCGGTCCGAATTCGTCGCGCAAGAACCGCTGGCTGGCAGAACAGAAGGAACTCGGATTCGAATTCGTCGCGTCCGAGGGCAACGTTTCCGAATGGGAAAGTACCAAGGCCGCCTTCGACAAGGTCAAAGTGGAACTGGGGACGGTCAGCGTTCTGGTCAATAACGCCGGAATCACCAAGGACGGAGTTTTCAGAAAAATGTCGGTGGAGGATTGGATGGCGGTGATCGCCACCAATTTGAATTCCCTTTTCTTCGTCACCAAGCAGGTCGTCGACGGCATGCTCGACCAGGGTTGGGGCAGGATCGTCAATATATCGTCCATGAACGGGCAGCGCGGCCAGTTCGGCCAGACCAACTATTCGACCGCCAAGGCCGGCATGCATGGATTCACGATGTCCCTTGCCCAGGAGGTGGCTAGCAAGGGCGTCACCGTCAATACCGTCTCGCCGGGATATATCGGGACGGAGATGGTGCGTGCGATTCGCGAAGATGTGCTGGAAAAAATCGTCTCCACCATACCGGTCAAGCGTCTGGGAAAACCCGAGGAAATCGCGTCAATCGTCGGATGGCTCGCCACCGATGCGGCAGGCTTTACGACCGGTGCGAATTTCGCCTGCAATGGCGGCAACTACATGACCTGATAGCCACAGTCCCCAGAGTTGCCCCCGGGGCGCAGGAGCTGCGGGAATCACAGGCTTGCCCAGCGGGCGATCGTGGGGCCGAAGAAGGCTGTGAGCACCAGCGCTGCGGGAGCGATGACGATGAAGATCGCCACCAGCCGAGCAACGTAGGGATGGGCAAGGTTGGCTTCGATGAATCGGCGCGCTACGAGGAAACTCTTGATCCAGACCAGCGCGGCGACCAACACAGGTAGCCAGGACGCTCCGTGAAACCACTGCCCCAGACCCAGGCTGGCCAGGGTGAGGCCCACCAGGACGAGCCAAGTGACCAGGAGTTCGGAGTAGTGTTCCCGGGGGCCCATGGGGATCAATTGATCACGTAGAACAGCGGAAAAATCACCAGCCAGACGAGGTCTGTGGCGTGCCAGTAGCTTCCCAGGGCCTCCAGTCCGGCATGCTCTTCGGCGCTGTAGGCGCCCTTCGCGAGGCGGATCAGGACCCAGATCATGCCAAGGATTCCCCACGAGGCATGGACCAGATGGTTAAAGGTCAGGTAGTAGTAGACCGTGAAGAAAATTCCCGCGCCGCCGTCAATGCCGTGCGCGAGGTTCCAACTGAATTCGAGGGCCTTGGCGACGGGATAGCCGAGGGCGACGACGAGGGCAGTGCTCAGGGCCAGGACGGCCTGGCTTCTGCGTTGATTGCGCAGGGCGTTGACCGAGGCCGCGACCAGGAAGCTGCTGGTCACCATGATGAGGGTAATGACCGTTCCGGCGACGCGCGAGAGGCGCTCGGCCCCCTGCTGGAACGCTTCAGGGAAATGGGCGCGGGCGATGAAATAGATGGCGAACATGACCGTGAATTCGACGAATTCACAGGTAATCCCCGCCCAGATTCCCTTGTTGCCAGGAAATCCAGGCATGACGGGGAGGGGTGGGTTGTGGGCAGGCATGGCGACAAGGATTTTTGCCCCAGCATGCCGGGTACACCGTTTTGGCGCTTTGATCCAACTTCAGGAAAATCAATACCCTATAACCCACATGGTCATAAGTGTGTAATCTGTCACAGGCAGGATGCGAAACGCGTTTTATGCTTTCCTCAAACCTAGAAGGAGACGCCATGACGATCAGCGCTAACGTAATCCTGTTCAAAGACGAATTCGTTGCCGAACTCAACGACGGACGCCGCCTTGAGCAGTCCGAAATCAAGTCGGTTGCGCTCGCCCTCTACCGGGCGGGAGTCCGTGCCCATCGCGTCCATTTCGAATGGCGCAACGGCACCTGCATGATCACGGCGGGAAAGCAGGCTGCTCTGCGGGCCGAAATCAATCGCCTTGAGAGAGAACCCCGCGGCCTCTCGGTGGCCGCCTGAAGTTTGCCCGGCAGATCGCGGCCGGAGCACTGCTCTGCTCGCTCTCGTCGTTCAATCCATTGGCAGTTGCCGCGGACCCGTGTTCCGCGCTCCCGCGAAGCACGATCTCCGTCCAACTGATGGAGTCGGAGGTCGCGACGGACTACCGGCGAAGCTACGCGGCGCTGAAGGGCATGAGTCATCGCTATGCCGACCCCGGTCTGGCAGTCCTTGGATTGACCACCGGCTTGGCCCAGGCCCGCGCGAAGCTGGCGACCAGCATCCTGAAGGACCCGGCCGGACGATGGGAGTGCTCAAGCGTCCAGATTGCAGTGGCGTACGGATTTCAGCCGATCACGGTCTATGTCGGTCGCGAATTTCCCAAGGGAAGTTGTGGCTTCACGGCAATCCATGACCATGAGATGCGCCATGCAGACACGTATCGCCGCCACGCCCGCGACGTTCGTCCCCAGATCGAGGAGGTACTCCGCGGGCGCTTTGCCGACGCCGATCCCCTGCGCGGTCCGGTCGGAACGACCCTGCCGCGGCTGCAGCAGGAACTCGACGAACGCTGGCTGCCCTTCCTCAAACGCCAGCTGGAGAGTGTCGAAGCTTCGCAACGGGAAATCGACACCCGGGAGGAATACGATCGGGTGGCCGCCAGTTGCGGCGGGGAAATTGCACGCATTCTGGCAGCGACGCGACCTCGCGGGGGCAATTGAGGGTCCCCTGGCAGGGAAGCGCCGTTGAATCATTGCCGGAACCGGCGATCGGACCCCCTGCTTGGTTGGAGAATCCCTTGACTCCCGATGCCGATCTGGAAGCCCTGGCGGCCTGTTTCGTTCCCGGTCCTGCGGCAGTGCTCACCGGGGCGGGTCTCAGTACTGCCAGCGGGTTGGCTGCTTACCGCGACGAGAGCGGTGCGTGGCAGCATAGAAAGCCGATCCTGCAGAACGAATTTCTGACTGTCGAGGCGACCCGCAGGCGCTATTGGACGCGGAGCTATTTCGGCTGGCCGCGCATGGACGAGGCCCTGCCCAACGGGGGGCATCGGGCGCTTGCCACCCTGGAGGCAGCCGGTTGCATGAGCGGACTGGTGACGCAGAATGTCGACGGTCTGCACGGGAAGGCGGGGAGCCGCTGCGTTGTCGAGCTTCATGGTGCCGTCCGCGACGTGATTTGTCTCGCCTGCGCAGCCCGCTTTCCCCGCCACGAAGTGCAGGCATGGATCGAAGTCGCCAATCCGGACCTGCGGGAGCATGCTGCCGCCGCCTCTTCCGCGAGGCCAGACGGCGATGCGGCTATCGAGGACAGCCTGGGCGCCGATCTAGCCGTTCCGCCATGTCCGGACTGTGGCGGCATCCTCAAACCGGACGTAGTCTTTTTCGGCGACAGCGTTCCCCGGGAAAGGTCGCTCGCAGCCGCCACCGCCGTTGACACGGCCGCTTCGCTGATCGTGGTCGGCTCGTCGCTCATGGTGTACTCGGGCTATCGCCTCGTCGAGCGCGCCCAAGCCCAGGGCAAGCCGGTGATTGCGATCAATCGCGGCGCGACCCGGGCCGATCCGCTGCTGGCGCTCAAGATCAGTGGCGATTGCGTAGCGGCCCTCGAGGAACTCTGCGGCCTGCTAGGCTTCATGCCAATGGAGCGACAGCCTTGATCTGGGCCCACAGGCGCAACCCGGGTTCTACCGCCAGTTCCCGACGTGAACGTTCGGAGATGCGCGCGAGCAGGCGGGACTCGCCGACCTGCAACTGAACCAGCACGTGGCCCGGCTGGTGGGTAGGAGCGACGGCAGCGACGGTGGCGGGCAGCAGATTGGTGATGCTGGTCCCTAGGGGGCGTTCCAGGGCGAGACTCACATCCCGGGCGTAGATGCGGCAGCGCAGCCGGGATCCGGCGGCTTCGGGCCGTTGACCCACGAGCATCCAGCCGCCAGGGAACTCGAGACGGGAGAGATGATCCGGTTCATGGCTGGCGAGCACGGTATCGAGGACGACGCCGGCATTGTCGGAAAACGTCGCCGGCAGGTCGATCCGCGCCAGGGTTTCGCCCAGGGGGCCGCTGGCGGCGACCCGGCCGCCATCGAGGAGAACCAGGTGATCGGCGAGGCGCGCAACTTCCCCGGGAGCGTGGCTGACGTAAACGACCGGAATCGACAGTTCCGCGTGCAGTCGTTGCAGATAGGGCAGGATTTCCCGCTTGCGCTTGAGGTCCAGGGCGGCGAGGGGTTCGTCCATGAGCAGCAGACGGGGGGCGCTGAGGAGTGCCCGAGCGATCGCCACCCGCTGGCGCTCGCCCCCGGAAAGACCCGCCGGTCGCCGGTCGAGCAGGCCGGCGATACCCAGCAGATCCGCAACCGCGTCGGTCTTGAAGAGCCGGCTTGCGGCCGGGATGCGGCGCAGCCCGAATTCGACATTCGCCTTCACGGTTAGATGTTCGAACAGGCTCGCTTCCTGAAAGACGTAGCCCAGGGAACGGCGATGGGTAGGGACGAAGATGCCGCGGGCGTCGTCCTGCCAGATTTCGTCCCCGACCGCGATGTAGCCGCCGGCCGGATGCTCGAGGCCCGCCAGGGCTCTCAGAAACGTGGTTTTTCCGCAGCCCGAAGGGCCGAAGAGGGCACTGATGCCTTTTCCCGGCAATTCCAGATCCACGTCGAGGGCAAATCCTCCCCGATCAAGGCGAAAGCGGGCGCGAATGCCTGCGCTCAATTGCGCAGGCTCCGCTGGGGATTGAGGGTATAGAGCGCCAGCAGGACCAGGAAGCTGAAGACCACCATGCCTCCGGCAAGCCAGTGGGCATGGACGTATTCGAGGGCTTCGACGTGGTCGTAAATCTGGACCGAAACGACCCGCGTCTTCTCCGGAATATTGCCGCCTATCATCAGGACGACGCCGAATTCGCCGACCGTGTGGGCGAAACCCAAAATCGCGCCGGTGACGATCCCGGGCCGGGCAAGGGGGACGGCCACCGACCAGAAGCTGTCCCAGGGGCCGGCGCGCAGCGTTGCCGCCGCCTCCAGGGGGCGAGTTCCGATGGCCTCGAAAGCGTTCTGGACGGGCTGGACGACGAAGGGCAGCGAGTAGATCACCGATCCCACCACCAGACCTGCGAAGGTGAAGGGCAGGAGTCCCAATCCCAGCGATTCGGTGAGGGCGCCCACCGGTCCGTTGGGTCCCATGGCGACCAACAGATAGAAACCGAGGACCGTGGGGGGCAGAACCAGGGGCAGGGCGACCAAGGCTCCCACGGCGGCTTTGAGGGGCGAACGGGTGCGCGCCAGCCACCAGGCGATGGGAGTCCCCACGACCAGGAGCAGCACGGTCACCACCGCGGCGAGCTTGAGGGTCAACCAGATGGCCGCGAAATCGGGAGCCAGAGCACTGTCCATGGACGATTCGGGGTGGGGGAAACAGTGGGCAGTTTACACAGGGTGAGGAGACTCGGCACCCATGGCGATGAAAACGGAGGGCTGCGCCGCGAAAACGGGTGGCATCGCCGGCCCTGCGGCTCTGAAGAGACTCGCTGGCGGTGTAACATGCCGGACGTCTGCGGCGGGTTGAGTCCGCAGCAAATATCCCCTGGCCACATGGCGGTTTGCCCGCCGACTAGAGTCCATGAATGACCTAAGCCCTTCCCGGGAACGCCCTCATCATCCCTCGTTTTGGGAAGCCTTTGCCTACTGGCTCAAGCTCGGCTTCATCAGCTTCGGCGGCCCCGCCGGCCAGATTGCCGTCATGCATCAGGAACTGGTCGAGAAGCGGCGGTGGATTTCCGAACACCGTTTTCTGCATGCCCTCAATTACTGCATGCTCCTGCCGGGACCGGAGGCGCAGCAGCTTGCCATCTACATCGGTTGGCTGCTCCACCGCACTTGGGGGGGCGTCGTCGCGGGAAGCTTGTTCGTCCTCCCTTCCCTGCTCATTCTGGCGGCGCTTTCTTACGTCTACATGGCCTTTGGCGAAATCACGCCGGTCAAGGCCGTTTTCGACGGAATCAAGCCGGCGGTGGTCGCCATCGTCGTCTTTGCCGCCTGGCGCATCGGCTCCCGCGCTTTGAAGAACCGGGTGCTGTGGGCGCTGGCGGCCGCTTCCTTCCTGGCCATATTCGCCTTTGCGGTGCCCTTTCCGCTGATCGTGCTGGGCGCAGGGCTGCTTGGCTTCATCGGTGGGCAAGTTGCGCCGGCGCTCTTCCAGGTTGGGGCTGGTCACGGATCAGGGGGGAAAAGCTATGGTCCCGCGGTCATCGACGATGATACCCCGCCCATTCCCCACACCCGTTTCAGCGGCGTCCGCCTGGCCCTGCTGCTGATCGTGGCCCTGGGCTTGTGGGTGGGGGGCATGGCGCTCCTGGTCCAGCCGGTTCTACGGGACATGGGTGAATTTTTCACCCAGGCCGCGCTGCTCACCTTCGGCGGTGCCTATGCCGTGCTGCCCTACGTTTATCAGGGGGGAGTGGAACACTACGGATGGCTGACCGGCGCCCAGATGATTGATGGTCTCGCCCTGGGAGAAACCACTCCCGGGCCCTTGATCATGGTGGTGTCCTTCGTCGGTTTCGTCGGTGCGTGGAGCAAGCAGATCTTCGGCCCCGATGCCCTGCTGCTGGCCGGAATCGCAGGTGCTTCGGTGGCGACCTTCTTCACCTTCCTGCCCAGTTTCGTCTTCATTCTGGCCGGAGGGCCGCTGGTGGAGGCCACCCATGGCGACCTCAAATTCACCGCTCCGCTCACTGGAATCACCGCCGCCGTGGTGGGGGTGATTCTGAATCTGGCTCTGTTTTTCGGTTGGCACGTCATTTTCCCACGGGCAAGCGAGGCGGCGCCTTTTTCCGGCGGATTCGACGGATTTGCCGCCCTCGTCTCCCTCGTCGCCTTCGTCGCCCTGTGGAAGTTCAAGCAAGACATCATGAAGGTCATCGCGCTTTGCGCGCTTGCCGGCCTGATTCGGGTCGGACTGGCGTGAGGTAAGCGGATCGCCGCACGCCCCGGCGGGAATTCGCACTCCGGCTAGGTCAGCAAGCCGAACATTTCCTTCGCTGCCCCCAGCTTATCCCCCAAGCTTGGGCAATGCCGTACGTACACCAGCCGATTCTGCCCGGCCAGCCGGAAATTCCGGTTCTTCTGGATGAGGTTGACGATGGTGATGGGCTCGATGGGCGGATTGGGGCCGAATTGCACCACCAACTGGTCGGCGGTGGCATCCAGCTTGTGCACCCCCAGGGGGCGAGCCAACAGGCGCATGCGGTGGGTGGCGAGCAGGGATTGCCCCTGCGGTGGCAATTCGCCGAAGCGGTCGATCAGTTCCTCCTGCAGTCCGTCGATTTCTTCGGCGCTCTCGCAGTTGGCAAGGCGTTTGTAAAGGGTCAGGCGTTCGTGGACGTCGGGGCAGTAGGCATTGGGCAGGAGGGCGGGGACATGCAGATTGATTTCGGTGGCAATCCCCAGCGGCTGGGTCAAATCCGGCTCCTTGCCCTGTTTGAGGGCCGCCACTGCGCGGTTGAGCATGTCGGTGTAGAGGTTGAAGCCGACTTCCTGCATCTCGCCGGACTGGTTTTCCCCCAGTACCTCGCCGGCCCCGCGGATTTCCAGGTCGTGCATGGCGAGGAAGAAGCCGGAACCGAGTTCTTCCATCATCTGGATCGCCTCCAGCCGCTGGCGGGCCTGCTTGGTCATGGCCTTGGCGTCCTGCACCAGGAGGTAGGCGTAGGCCTGGTGGTGAGAGCGGCCGACGCGGCCGCGCAGCTGGTGGAGCTGGGCGAGGCCGAATTTCTCCGCGCGGTTGATGAGGATGGTGTTGGCGTGGGGATTGTCGATGCCGGTTTCAATGATGGTGGTGCACAGCAGCAGGTTGGCCCGCTGGCCGGTGAAATCGCGCATCACCCGCTCCAACTCCCGCTCGTTCATTTGGCCGTGGCCGATGACGATGCGCGCCTCGGGCACCAGTTTTTCCAGCTTGTCCCTCATGTTGTCGATCGTATCGACCTCGTTGTGCAGGAAATAGACTTGGCCGCCGCGCTTGAGCTCCCGCAGCACGGCTTCGCGGATGATGCCGTCGGAAAAATTGCTGACGAAGGTCTTGATGGCCAGCCGTTTCTGGGGTGCGGTGGCGATGACCGAGAAATCCCGCAGGCCCTCCATGCTCATGGCGAGCGTCCGCGGGATGGGGGTGGCCGTGAGGGTGAGGATATCCACCTCGGCGCGCAGGGACTTCAGCGCCTCTTTCTGGCGCACCCCGAAGCGGTGTTCCTCGTCGATGATGACCAGCCCTAGGCGGGCAAATTCCACGTCCTTGCCGATCAGTTTGTGGGTGCCGATGATGACGTCTATCTTGCCCTCGGCCAGCTCCTTCACGGCTTGGGCCGACTCCTTGGCGGTCTTGAAGCGCGAGAGTTCGGCGATCTTCACCGGCCAGTCGGCAAAGCGATCGGCGAAGGTCTGGTAGTGCTGCTCGCAGAGCAGCGTCGTCGGGCAGAGCACGGCGACTTGCTTGCCGCCGGCCACGGCGCAGAAGGCGGCACGGAGCGCCACCTCGGTCTTGCCGAAGCCGACGTCGCCGCAGACCAGGCGGTCCATGGGCTTGCCGGTGCGCATGTCGGCGATGACGGCGGCGATGGCCTGGGCTTGGTCGGCGGTTTCCTCGAAGCCGAAGCCGTCCGCGAAGGCCTCGTAATCGTGTTCCTTGAAGGCGAAGGCGTGGCCCTGGCGGGCGGCGCGGGCGGCATAGAGCGCCAGCAGCTCGGCGGCGGTGTCGCGGGCCTGCTCGGCGGCTTTCTTCTTGGCCTTTTCCCACTGCCCCGAGCCCAGGGTGTGGACCGGCGCCGCTTCCGGGTCGGCGCCGGAATAACGGGAAATCACATGCAACTGCGAGACAGGCACGAAGAGCTTGGCCTGGTTGGCGTAGTGGAGCTCGAGGAATTCGGTGGCTCCTTCCCCCAGGTCCAGGCTCACCAGGCCCTGGTAACGGCCGATGCCGTGGTTCTCATGCACCACCGGGTCGCCGACCTTGAGTTCGGTGAGATCTTTCAGCCAGTTGTCGAAACTGGCCTTTTTCTGGGCTTCCCGGCGGGTGCGCCGGGGGGCGCCGGCGAAAAGCTCGGTTTCGGTCACGAAAGCCAGGCCGGGCAGCGCGAAGCCGGCCTGTAGCGGCCCGACGGTGAGCGCCAGGGCTTGCATGCCGTCGAGGAATTCGGTCAGCGATGCGCAGGCCGCCGGGGCCACGCCATGCTCGGCCAGCATGGCCCCGAGGGTTTCCCGGCGCCCGGCGGTTTCGGCCAGCAGGAGCACGCGGCCGGAAAAGCCACCGGCGAAGGCTTTCAGCGCTGCCAGTGGGTCTTCCGCCCGGCGCTCGACTGCCACCTTGGGGATGGCCGTTGCTTCACCCGGCGCGCCGTCGCCGACATGCAGGCGGGGCAATGGCTTGGCCAGGGTGAAGAAGGCCTCGTCGCTCAGGAAGAGGTCGGTCGGCGGTAGCAGCGGCCGCGCCTTGTCCCCCTGCAGGAGATTGTAGCGGGATTGCGTATCGGCCCAGAAACCGGCGATGGCGCCGGCGGCGTCGCCATGGGTGACCAGCACGCTGCCGGCGGGCAGGTAGTCGAAAAGGGTGGCCGTTTCCTCGAAGAAGAGGGGCAGGTAATACTCGATGCCGGCGGAGGCGATGCCGCTGGAAACGTCCTTGTAGACGCCCGATTTGGCCGGATCACCCTCGAACACCTCGCGGAAGCGCTGGCGGAAGCCGGTGCGCGCCTTGTCGTCCATGGGGAATTCCCGGGCTGGCAGCAGGCAGATTTCCGGCACCGGGTAGAGGGTGCGCTGGGTATCGATGTCGAAGGTGCGGATGCTCTCGATCTCGTTGTCGAACAGATCCAGTCGGAAGGGCAGCGTCGACCCCATGGGGAAGAGGTCGATCAATCCGCCGCGGATGGAGTATTCCCCCGGCGACACCACCTGGGTGACGTGGGTGTAGCCGGCCAGGGTCACTTGGCCGCGGAAGGCCTCGGCGTCCAGCTTCTCGCCCCTCTTGAAGGCGAAGGTATAGGCGGCGAGGAAGGATGTCGGGGCGAGCCGCACCACCGCCGTCGTCGCCGGCACCAGCAGCACGTCGATGGCCCCGCCCAGGGTCGCCCACAGGGTGGCGAGGCGCTCCGAAACCAGGTCGTGGTGGGGCGAGAAATGGTCGTAGGGCAGGGTCTCCCAGTCCGGCAGGAGGCGTACCCGGAGATCGGGCGCGAACCAGGGGATTTCCTCTAGCAAGCGCTGGGCATCGCCGGCGCTGGCGGTGACGACCACCAGAGGCTGCCGGCCTGCCAGACGGGCCAGGGCCAGAGCATCGGCAGAACCGGGGAGGGCAGGTAGATCGAGCCGCTGGCCGGGTTTGGGGAGGGCTGAGAGGGAGGGAAGCAGGGGGGCGTGCGGCATGAGGCGGGGGATTATACCGCCGGGGCGAACAAGGCTTGACTATCGCTCTCGGGTCGAGTCGGTTGGATTCGCGCGGAGGGCATCCGCCCCGGAGCTGACCTTGAGCCGACTTCGCGAGCGACATTCCCGGCCAATCCGACGGATCGACATTCTGCCCCGGGAGAGAGACGAAGCGCAGGCGAGCCACCATTTTCGAGTTCAATCTGCCGAACGTCGGTTTCCTCTTCGGCGCATGCGAGTACACACCGGAGGCGTCCGGCTGACGGACTCAAGGCTCAAAGTAAGGCGAGCCGTGCGACCTGTACTTGGGAGCGCGCCGTCAACCGGGGGAGCCAACGGGTCGGTATCGACTCTCCAAAAAAGTATTGCTGGGTGTCCGTAGGCGGGTGGGTTAGATCGGCGTGGCCACGACGCGGTTGCGCCCCTGGTCTTTCGCGAGGTAGAGCGCCTTGTCAGCGCGTGCGAGGGCGACCGTTGAGTCGCCGTCTGACTGAGCTAGCTCGGTTATCCCGATGCTCATGGTCATCTGGATAAGCCGTCCCTCATAAGCCACCGGCGTCTCGGCCACTATCGTGCGCAGACGCTCGGCAAAGTGTGCTCCTTGGCTGACATCGGTGCTGACCAGGAGGATGGCGAATTCCTCGCCGCCGATGCGGCCTACGGTATCGATACGCCGCGCGTTGCTCCTCAGGATCGTGCCCAGTTGCATGAGGGCGGCGTCGCCCGCCGCGTGGCCGTGGGTGTCGTTGATATTCTTGAAGTGATCAATGTCAAGCATGAGAATCGTGGCGCGGGCTGATTCCAGGCGCTGGATGCGCACCAGTTCGTCCTCCATGCGGCGGATGAATTCGCGTCGGTTGGAGGTGCCGGTCAGACTGTCGATGGTAGCCAAGGCGCGCAATTCGGCAAGGGCGTATTCATGGGCATCGATGAGCGCGTTGGCGCTGCGGGAGAGTTGCCCGATTTCGTCGTCCTCGTGCTTGTCGGAGACCGCGACGCGAACGCCGCTGCCGGGCTCGATCTCGGCCAGGTGGGAGGCCAGTTCGACAATGGGGCGGATGATGACGCGCCGAGATACCCAGACGATCAGTACGGCTGCCAGGATGACCTGCAAGGTGATGGTGGCGAGCAGGATCTGGGTTGACGTCAGCGCTGCGGCCGTGACCTGCTCGGAATTCATGACCACGTCGATCTGGCCGATGGTGACGGTGGGATTGCTAGGCGCGTGCAAGGCGTAGCTGGTAAAGGCATTGGCGTCTGCGAACGTGGCGATCTGGCCGCCGCTGGCTACGAAACCCTGGTTCGACCGGATACGCACCGCGAGCAGCAGGGGATTGGCGAGGAGGCCATCGATCACTCCGTTGGCGATGATGGCATTTTCGGCAAACACAGCCACTTCGGCCTGAGTGCTGACGACGGAGATCAATTGTCTCTGCAGCGCGCGGCTTGCCTGCAACTGGTAGCGATAGGCGAAAGCCGCGGTCAACAGAACGGCGACAACCGCAAAGGCGGCAAGGCCGGCGCCGACGCGAAGGCCGAGCTTACGCTCGAGACTGCTGCGTCCGGGCAGTTTCATGGCGGGAATGCGTTCATTGGGTATCCCGCAATCGCAGCACGACACTCACGCTGTCGTCGGCTTCGGATGCATCGATGTAACCGATGGCCAGACGATTCGAGCGGATCGCGGCAAGCAGAAGCTTAGAATCGCCGAAGTTCGGCGGCGGTAGCACCTGGCCGCTGAATTGCAGCCGAGCCCAGTAGGCGTTGATCTGCTTGAGCGACATGCCGTTGAGCAGACGGAAAAAGCTCGCGCGCAAACTGCTGTCCTGACCGCGTTCGATGACCAAGATCGCCTCGCTGCCCGGCAGGCTGCGGGAACGGCCGAGGTAGAGATCGGAAACCTGGGATGGAGTCAGTTCACGCAAGGGACTGTCGCGATGGACGACGACGAATACGTCGGCCCGTGCGGGGTCGGACAAGGCCGCCCAGCAAGGGAAAAGAAGCAGGGCGAGCAGTAGGCGGAAGCGCTTCATCAGAACAGGAAGTCCAGCGTCAGGGTCAGCTGATTCATGCTGCTTCTGCGGGTCTCGAGGGCCGGATCCTTGAACACCAGGCCGTACCCGTGAGGATCGATGCGAGTGATGTCCCACTGCACTTTCAACGCTGCCCGTTCCTGGAAATCCCAGCGCGTTCCGAAAGACAAGGTTTTCTGATCCATGCGGGTGCTGTTGAGCACGGCGATCGCCGTCGCCTGGGTGGCGCTCTGGCCAATGACGCTCCAGTCGGCCTTGGCCGAGCGCAAGCCGTTACCAGGGCGGGTGGCGCTGACGGCCATGAATGGTGTCCAGTCGCCGGTGCGATAGCCGATGGCGACGTAGCCCATCGTGCCGTGGGGTACGACTTTGTGACTGCTCGTTGTCCTTGCCAATTCCCCCTGGATCAATAAATGACCATCGTCATAAACCGCGCCGAGTGTCACGTAGTTCATGTGGGCATTCTTGAAGGACAACTGACGGCGCAGGTCGGTCGCCTCGCTGCTGATGGCGGGCGCCAGCGAGGCCGTTGCCGTGGCGATGGTGTCGAGTCCCTGCTGCAAGGCGGCAAGCCCTCCGCCGCCCCCTGGTGCCACCTCGTTCCGGTTGGTGAAGCTTGAGTAGCCCAGTTTTGCCTCCCAGGGGCCGGTGCGACGGCTTACGGTCAGCGTCACGAGATCATCGGCCTTGACGTCGAGCTTGCTGTCGCCAATCGGTATCCCCAGTCCCGAGCGACCCGCCTGGGCTTTGAGGCGCCATTGCGCATCCCCTTGCGGGATAAGGTAGGCAATGTCCGCACCGTCCACCGAGAACAAGGGTATCCAGCCGTAATATTCGGTGAAGGGGCGCACCCAGGGGTATGCGTAGCCTACATTGCGGATGTCGGACATCAAAAAGGCGTCATAACCAACGCGGCCGACGCGGACATCGAGTTGGGGGGTCGGCTTGAAGCCTGCGTAGGCGAGCTCTATGGCATGGGTGGCATGGGTGGAAACCTGATCGCGGAACACGGCCTGGGCGACCAAATCGACGACCGGACTAACGCGATACTCCGCTTGTATGCCAAGGCGGCTATCCCGCTGCCAGGTGCCGCTGCCCATGTTTGAATCGGGGCGCTGGCTGACATCGCGGATCGCGACGATGTCGTTCCTGTTGTCCTGCACGTAACCCAGCGTGCCGTACCCGCTGAAGCGCAGGCCTCCGGTGGATTGCGCCTGGACAGTAGTTGCCGGCAGCACACCCAGAAGCGTGACCAGGGCAACAAAAAAGGCGCGGAGCACGGTGTCTTGCATGGGGATGGGAATTGGGGTGAAAACTCTCAGCGGAATGATAAGCCAGAGTGGGCGGGAGGCGCTTCGTCAGTATGATGGCAAGAAGGTAAGGGTGGTCATAGGGTTTACCCGCCGGGTGCGGGCATTCCTCAGCAGACGATTATGCGCATTTGGCAAGCAGCCGTCTGTCAGCGGATACTCTCCAGCAGTCGGCGGGGCTATCGGTCTCAGTGGCGCTGAAGTCATGGCATTCAGGCATAAGCCGTTGTTTCCATGGGAAAGCGGCGTCGATGCGCTGAGCAAGGTCCGGATTCAGCCGATGCGTGCTTTGACACACAGGACCACGGCCTTGAGAAACGCCGCAAGAAATGAGGAATCGCCATGAGCACACTCGAACGCGCCATTGAAATTGCAGCTCTCGCCCATGCCGGCCAGGTCGACAAGGCTGGCGAACCGTACATCCTTCACCCGCTTAGGGTCATGCTGCGTGTCTCCGGCACCCATGAGCGCATGGCTGCGGTCTTGCACGACGTCGTCGAGGATACTTCTGTCACACTGGAGCAGCTCTCCCGAGAAGGTTTCCCTACGGCAGTCCTGGTTGCCGTCGAGGCCCTCACCAAGACTTCGGGCGAATCCCGACTGCAGGCCGCCGCTCGGGCAGCAGCCAATCCCATTGCGCGGATCGTCAAACTGGCAGACAACGCAGAAAACATGGATATCAGCCGCATCCCGGAACCGGCCGAGAAAGACTTCGCTCGTCTCAAGGAGTACGAGCAGGTCCGTGCCCTGCTGCTGGCACAGGGCACAAGCTAGACTCTGGCTCGCCCAGGGGCATCCTGCGGCCGTCCAGCGTTATGGACCGGTTCGCTGTGCCGGGGAGTTCCTGGATGAAATGAATCGCGCTGGAGTTTGCCAGCCCATCGATCAGTCTCGACAGCGCTGCAAGATGCCCGTATCGTAAGACCTCTGGAGGCATATGCGATTCGGATCGAGATGTTCAGGCAAACGGATTTCTTGGCTCGGCGGACTGCTGCTGACCTGGAGCCTGTCCGTCCAGGGGGCGGCGCTACGGGTCTGTGCGTCCGACTGGCCGCCCTTCACGGTTCCCGGAGAGGCCGGCCAGCAGGTTTCCGGGATACTTGCAGAGCGGGTGACCAAGGCCTTTCGGAAGGCGGGTTACGATGCCGTAGTCCATGTGGTGGCCTGGGAACGCTGTCTCCGGGACCTGGCCGATGGATTCTACGCGGCGGCCTATCCAGCGGCTTACCGCAAGGAACGCGAGGCGTTTCTCGTTTATCCGGCGTCGCGGCTGGAGACTCTGGACTACGTGGCCGTTGTCCGGAAAGGCGCTGCGCCAGGTTGGCGTTCGGCTCAAGGCGTCGGCTCCTTGCCCCAGCCGGTCGGGGTTCCACGGGCTTGGGCTCTGGCCGAGGATATCGCCGAAGTTCCCGGACTGGTCCTTGACCAGAATTCAGAAACCATGGAGCAGAATCTGCGCAAACTGAAGGCGGGCCACCTGGGGACGGCGCTGGTGGAGGTGCGCACGGCGCAGGTGCTCTTGCCGCGCATTGACCCCCAAGGTCTGCTCGAGGTGCTGCCCGAACCTGCCTTGGTCGGGCGGGCCGCCTATCTGGTATTCAGCCGTCAGGCTTTGGGGACATCGGGCGCCCGGCAGATCGCAGAGAGAGCGGTGAAGGCCCTGGCGGGAGCGGGTGGGGGCGAGCGATGAAGGAGGGAAAGCTGCTTCGCCTGTGGCGGGAGAGCGTTCTTTTCCGCCTCGCAGTCCTGGCAGTGGGCTCGGTCTGGGTGGTCTTTACGCTTTACTCGACGCTGAATATCAAGATTCGCTATGACGAACGGGAAGCGGCGCTCAACGAATTGTCCGAGCGCCTCGTTATCCTGATGTCGGAATCCTTGGCAAGGCCGCTTTTCGATTTCAACACGGTGGCGGTGGCCAGTGCTGCCCGTGCGTTGGCCGGCCTGCCGGACGTGCTGGGCGTGCGCGTGCTCGATGCCGAGGGCGCCGTCGTCGCGCGTTTCGGCGATTTTGGCGTGGCCGAAGGCGCTTCCTTGGTGGCAAGCCGGATGATTGTCTATGCCGACGCGTATCGAACGGTTCCCGTAGGGCGGGTGGAAGTCACCGTCTCGAAGTCCCGTCTTGCCGGCGAATTCACCAAGCTTGTCCTTGAGGCCTTGCTGCTCAACGGCGTGCTTACCGGAGCCATGGTGGTTGGCCTCGCCATCGGGTTTCGGAACGCAGGTCGCCCTTTCAGCAGTACCCTCGCAGCCCTGGAAAAATTGGTCGCCAACGATCTCGACATCCAGGTGGAAGGCGTCGAGCGCGAGGACGAGCTGGGTTCTCTCGCGCGGGCCGTCCTGCATTTCCGGGACGTCCTGCGGGGGCTGCGCGAAGCCGAAGCATCCTCGCTCCATTTGATCGCCGAAATGAACGCCGTTCTGGCCAACGCTCTGGTGGGCATCGGGGTTACCCATGAAACGCTCCTGGTTTCGAGCAACCGAAGGCTTGAGGAGATTCTCGGCTATGCCCCCGGAGAACTCCCTGGTCGGCCGGTGGAGACCTTCTTCGCCGACGGGGATGAATTTCGCCGTGTCTGGGGAGAAGCCGCGGGAGCACTCCAGGGCGGCGGGAGCTTTTCCTGCGAGGCTCGCCTTCGGCGGCGCAGTGGCGAGATCTTTTGGGGTGCCCTGTCCGGGCGAGCCAACGATTCCGGCAGGCCGATGGCAGTAAGAACCTGGATCGTAGCGGATATCACCGAGCGGCGCCGGGCGGAGCAGGAATTGACCAGCTATAAGAATCGCCTGGAGGTTCTGGTTGCAGAACGAACCCGGGACCTGGAGAGCGCCCGCCTGGAAGCGGATGCGGCCAATTCCGCCAAGGGGCGCTTTCTGGCGACCATGAGCCACGAGATTCGTACGCCGATGAATGCCATCATCGGCATGTCTCAATTGGCCCTGAAGACCGATCTTCCCCCCAGGCAGGCGGACTATGTACGCAAGATTCGCGATTCGGCCCGGATTCTCCTGGGGCTGATCAACGATATCCTCGACTTCTCCAAGATCGAGGCGGGACGGTTGCAGCTTGAGGAGACGGCATTCAGCCTCGAACGAGTGATCGACCAGGTGGGCGTTTTCGCCCAATCCTTGGCGCTGGAGAAGGGACTCGACTACCGCGTCGAAGTCGATGGTGCGGCTCCCGGCTTCCTGGTGGGAGACGCGCTGAGGCTTACTCAGGTACTGACCAATCTGGTCGGCAATGCCATCAAATTCACGACCATGGGCCAGGTCGAGGTGGGTTGTCGATGCGATTATCGAGACGAGGCGAGCGCAGTCCTCGCCTTTTTCGTCCGGGATACCGGAATCGGGATTCGTGCCGAGCAGCAGGCGGAACTCTTTCAACCCTTCAAACAGGCGGATGCCGCCACCACTCGCAAGTACGGCGGAACCGGCCTCGGGCTGGCGATCTGCCGGCAACTCGTGAACCTGATGGGGGGTACGATACGCGTCGATAGCGTTCCGGGAGAGGGAAGCATCTTCCAGTTCAGCGTTCGCTTTCGTCTGGCGGAGGGCGAGTCGCGAACCTTGGTCGAGCGGGATGCCGAGGCCCGGATCGGCGACGAATCGCTTCCGCCCACCGTGGTTTCGGGCTTCAGCGTCCTGCTTGCCGAGGATAACCGGTTCAACCAGCAGATTGCGCTCGAAATTCTGGGCGACGCCGGCGTAGTTGCCGAAGTGGCCGAGAATGGGCGCGAGGTTCTCGAACGGCTGGCGGTCAAGCCCTTCGACCTGGTGTTGATGGACGTCATGATGCCGGAGATGGATGGCCTCGAAGCCACACGGAGAATCCGGTCGAACGTGCTTTGGCGCTCTCTGCCGGTCATCGCCTTGACAGCCAATGCCAGTCGGGACGATAGACAGCTTTGTCTTGATGCCGGGATGGACGATGTCGTGACCAAACCCTTTGAGCCCGGCGACCTTTTCCGCATTCTGCGCCAGTATGGGCGCATTGCGGAACCCGCTCCAGACAAAGCGCATTTGGAAGCGGATCAAGCGCTGGGGGAGCGAAGGGATTTTCCCGGCATCGATTTTCCGGCGCTGCTGTCCCGTATGCAGGGCAAGGAACCGGTGGTGTTGCGCTTGCTCAAGCTCTTCCGCAATCAGGCGGCCGACGCCGCAGGCCGCATTTCGGCTACCCTGGCCGCGGGCGAGCGGGAAGCGGCCATCCGCCTTGCCCATACGCTTAAAGGCAGCGCCGCCAACGTTTCAGCCACAGACCTCTACCAGTTGGCAGGCGAAGTGGAAAGGCAAATCAAGGCCGGAGATCAGCCCGATTTCAGTGCCTTGACGGCCGAAGTCAACCGAGTCCTTGCCGGACTGGCCGCGCTTGACTGAAGCAAGCCGTCCAGACGTTGGATGCCTTCCGTTGCGCCAATTCGAGTAGGCCGACGCTCAAGCGACCAAATAGGGCGCAAACCAGTCCATGGCCATTGCAGCAGGGATGCCGCCCGACGGAACCCTGCGCAGTTCCCATGGGCCTGCCAGATGGGTGGCGGCGCGGCGAAAAGAGGACGCGGACACTTCGTCCTCGATATCGGCCAGCATCAGCACGGGCGAAGAAAGCACCTCGAGGTACTGCAGTCCGGCGCCATCGATCAGTCCGCCATGGCAAGCCAGGCAGCGTATCTGGCGGTCCCGGCGAGCGGCGACTCGGACGGCGGCAGGAGTGACGGCGGCTTCGGCAAAAATGGCGAGGGGCAGTTCGGCCGTATCCGGGTCTGTGGCGACGAGTTCGAGCACCTGAAGAAGCCGGTCCGCCAGCAGCGGAACGTTGTGGGCATTGTCGGCAAATGCAATTTCCTGGCCCGTCAGGAGATGGAGTACGAGGCAGGCATATTGGCGGGCGTGCGCCGCCGCGATGGTATTGGCGTGGGAGGACGCATGCAGCGATGCGGCGAGCACCAGTCCCCGCGGGCTGGTGGGAGCTTCCAGCAGGCCGGCGAGGCGGCCGTGGCCGGTGGGAAAGGAAATATCCCGTTTCACGACGCGATTTGAATCGGGATCCGCCGGGGGCCGAAAGCGCGTCGGCCCTCTCCGGCACTTCGATCGAAGCGGCCGGGGACACGGTGACCGCATTCGGGACAGAGGCCGTCGGGTCCCAGACGGTTTTCCAGGATGGCGTACCAATCACGGACGACCAGGGGAGTGCCGCAACCCGGGCAGTGGGTAGTTCCGCCGTCGGCATCGTGGACGTTGCCGGTATAGACGAAATGAAGCCCACGGTCGCGGGCGATGCGCCGGGCGCGGCTGAGGGATTGCGGTGGAGTGGGGGGCGTATCCGGCATCTTCCAGTCGGGGTGAAAGGCGGTGAAATGGACGGGAACGTCCGGGCCGAGTTCGCGGAAAATCCAGTCGGCCAGAGACGAGATTTCTTCGTCGGAATCGTTTTGACCCGGGATCAAGAGGGTGGTGATCTCCAGCCAGCAGTCCGTTTCATGGCGGATATAGACGAGGGTCTCGAGGACGGGTGCCAAGTGCGCGCTGCAAAGCTTCTTGTAGAAACCCTCGGTGAAAGCCTTGAGGTCTACGTTGGTTGCATCCATGGCGGCAAAGAACTCGCGGCGCGGGTTCGCGTAGATGTACCCGGCAGTGACGGCGACGTTGAGTACGCCGACCGCACGGCAGGCGGCGGCGACGTCGAGGGCGTACTCGGCAAAGATCACCGGATCGTTGTAGGTGTATGCCACCGATACTGCCCCGTGGCGCCGCGCTGCCGAAGCGATCGCTTCCGGTGTGGCGGAATCCATCAGTCTATCCATGTCGCGGGACTTGGAGATGTCCCAGTTCTGGCAGAAGCGGCAGGCCAGATTGCAGCCGGCGGTACCGAAGGAGAGGATCGCCGAACCGGGATGAAAATGATTCAGAGGCTTCTTCTCGACGGGGTCGAGACAGAATCCGGATGACCGTCCCCAGGTGGTGAGGATCATCCTGCCACCCTCCATCCGGCGCACGAAGCATGCCCCGCGCTGGCCTTCGTGGAGTTGGCAGTCCCGGGGGCAGAGGTCGCACTGGATGCGCTCGCCGTCGAGGGCGTGCCACCAGCGGCCCGGATGGGCACTTTCGGCGATCGTCATCCTTCGGCTTCCTTCCATTTATCGACGGTGTAGCGCTCGACGACGACGTCAGGCCCCCAGTAGGCGGCAGGCAATCCGGCCTTTTGGCGAAGTCGTGCGAGAAACTCCGTCGGTTGGGGCAACTGCTCCCAGACCTGGGGCAGAAAAGTTGCCCGGCGGTGGCCGGCGGTGAAGATCAACCCGTCGATGCCGGGCTGCAGGGAGGCAATGAGCTCCTTTTCATTCGCGACGTCTACGCGTTGGGGGGAAGAGAGCAGGGAGACTTCAACCCGGATCTTCGGCCAATCCTGCAGGGTCAGCGCCGGGAAACGAGGATCGCGGAAAGCAGCGGCCCGCGCATTTTCCCGCACATCGTCGGCGAGGGGACGGTGGGCTTCCAGGCTCCCTATGCAGCCGCGCAATTCGCCTTGCCGGGTGAGGGTGACAAAGGTGGCGCCTGGCTCGCGCAAGATCGGCGATTCGGCCACTGCAGAAACGGGCAGGCCCAGGGTCGCTTCGATGGCTCCCCTGGCCAGAGCCAGGAGGGAGGAGCCCAGGTCAGTCATGCATGGATTCCTCGTCTGGCAGAAAGGCGAAGGCCGCGTAGCCGACCACCCGGCTGCGATCACCGGCGGTATCGCCGGAATTGCAGCGCTGCACGAGGCTGGGCCGCAGGCCGTGGCGCCTGGCGGCGATCAGCAATCCGTTGATCGGGTAGGCACCACAGGCTTCCTGGGTGTCGATATCCGGCGAAAGTTCAAGGATGCGGCCGCAGGTCGTCGAGTCGATCGCTTCCGCCTCGCGATAGGAGAGGTAGTGGGAAAGATCGGAGCTGACGACGACCAGCGTCTCTGTGCCGCCCCATAGCCGGTCGAGTACCTGGGCCACGGCGGCCGGCGAACAATGGCCGACGGCGAAGGGAACCAGCCGAAAATCGGCGAGGGCCGTCTGCAGGAAAGGCAACTGGACCTCCAGCGAATGCTCGGGGGCGTGGGCAGCGTCGCTCACCACGACCTGGGGCAGATCGGTGAGCGCTGCCAAGGCATCCCGATCGATCGGCACAGCCCCCAGGGGTGTCGAGAAATACGCTGCTGCGGGAACCGCCAGACCGCGCACCGCGACCCGATGGGCGGGGCCCAGAAGGATTACTCGGCGCACCAAGGAGCGGATCGGCCGCAGGAGGCGGTACGCTGCGGCGGCGGTGCCCCCGGAATAGACGTAGCCGGCGTGAGGAACGATCAAGGCTTTGGGGGCCGGAGCTTCCGGAATGGCTCCGGCAAGGAGGCGGCAAACCCCATCGGCCAGGGACTGCGCATCGCCGGGATAGAACGCGCCGGCGACGGCGGGCGGGCGGATCGCGGCAGATACCATAGAATCTCCCCGGGGGCGTGAAAGCGACTGGATAGGCCACGAATTCCCGGAATTTTGCGGCCTCTCCCTTTAAAATTACGCCATGGCCCGTCATTTCGCAATCGTCCCCGCCGCCGGCAGCGGTTCCCGTTTCGGCGCCCCAACGCCCAAGCAATACTTGCCCCTCCTCGGTCTTCCGCTCATCCACCACACCCTGGCGGCACTCTGCGCTTGCCCGGCGATCGAGCGGGTCTGGGTGGTTTTGGCACCGGACGACGAAATCTGGGGCCACCGCGACTGGTCTGACCTCGGTCCCAAGCTGGAGACCTTGCGCTGTGGCGGTGTAAGCCGGGCCGAGAGTGTCGCCAACGGACTGCGGGCGGCAGCATTCGCGGCGGCATCGGACGACTGGATCCTGGTGCATGACGCTGCACGCCCTTGCTTGACCCCCGCCCTCGTCGAAGAATTGGTCGAGCAATTGGCCGACGATCCGGTGGGCGGTTTGCTGGCTGTTCCAGTCGCCGATACTCTGAAGCGGGCTGACGCCGAGGGGCGGGCGGCGGCCACCGAACCCCGGGATGGCCTTTGGCAGGCACAAACGCCACAGATGTTCCGTTTTGGGCTGTTGAAGCAGGCCTTGGCCGCCTCTGGTGAAGTGACCGACGAGGCTGGGGCGATCGAGGCACTAGGACATCGGCCCAAGCTGGTTCGCGGAGAAGGCAGCAATCTCAAAGTCACTTACCCGGCGGATCTCGCCATCGCCGAGGGTATCTTGCGGGGAAGGCGATGAAAATCAGAATCGGGCAGGGTTACGACGTCCATCGTCTGGCGGAGGGTCGCAAGCTGATCCTCGGCGGGGTCGAAATTCCCCACGGCAAGGGACTGCTGGGCCATTCCGATGCGGACGCCCTTTTGCATGCCCTGACCGATGCGCTGCTGGGGGCCGCCGGGTTGGGCGACATCGGCCGCCACTTCCCGGACACCGACCCGCGCTTCGCCGGGGTGGACAGTCGGGAATTGCTGCGTGAAGCGGTGCGGCGGGTTCGGGCGTCCGGCTGGCAGCCCGTCAATGCAGACGCCACCGTCATCGCCCAGGCGCCCAAACTGGCGGCCTACGTCCCGGCCATGGTCGCCACGATCGCGGCGGACCTGGGGCTAACGCCCGAGGCGGTCAATGTGAAAGCCAAGACCAACGAAACCCTCGGCTACTTGGGCCGCGGCGAAGCCATCGAGGCCCAGGCCGTCGTGCTGGTGGAGCATGCCGGGTGATGGCATGCCTCCTAAGTCGGTACCGGAGGCCGGCCAGCGCCTGTTTTTTGCATTGTGGCCCGACGCCTCCGTCGTCTACGCCCTGGGCGAAGCGGTGTCCCGGGTCCAGGGGGGGCGCGTCAGCCGTCCGGAAACCCTCCATCTGACCCTCGCCTTTCTCGGCGAGGTGGACGGTGACCGACTCGCGGAGCTTGACCGGATTGCCGGAGCGGCGGATAGCAAGGGTTTTACTTGGACCGTCGCTCACCTCGGCTACTGGCGGCACAATCGCATCCTGTGGGCGGGAGGAGCAGCGCCTCCCGCGCTCCTGGAACTGGTCGATCATTTGCGCAAAGGACTGGCCGCCGCCGGTTTCTCGCTCTCCGACGCCGGCCGCCGTTTTGTACCTCACGTCACCTTGGCGCGCAGGACGCCGGAGCCGCCCGCCAAGCTTCCGGAGATGGTGCCCATCCGTTGGGACTGTCGGGAATTCGTATTGGTCCGTTCGAAGTTGTCGTCCCGCGGAGCGGGTTACGAAATCATTGGCCGCTGGCCTCTGCCAAATCCAGGCTGATTCGGGCCAGCAGTCCGCCGCCTTCGCGGGGAAGCAGCTCAAGACTGCCGCCGTGCAGCCGTACCGTGCGCTCCACGATGGCGAGTCCGAGCCCGGTGCCGGTGGCATTGCTGCGGGCGCTATCGCGGCGTGCGAAGGGGCGTTTGAGCCCCTCCGCCTCGTCCGGTGGGATGCCTTCGCCCCGGTCGGCGACCTCGACGACCAATCGCCTGCCTTCCCGGCGGGCATAGACGTCCACCGGCGCAGCTCCGTACTTGTATGCATTGTCGATGAGGTTGGTCACGGCCCGGCTCAGTGCCCGTGGCCGGCCGACGCAGGGAGGCAGATTCTCGATCTTGCCACCCAGTTCCCGGCCTAGCGCCCGCTGCCTGCCGATCACGTCCGCCAAGAGGGCATCCAGATGCAAGGGAATCGGAACCTCGCCGCCATCGCCGCGGGCATAGTCCATGAACTGGGCGATGACGGCCTCCATCTGGTCGATGTCGGCGGAAACGGCATCTCTTGCCGTCTCCGAGGCGATGCTCAATTCGGCTTCCAGGCGCAGGCGGGTGAGCGGGGTGCGCAGATCGTGGGAGATTCCGGCGAGGACCTCGGCCCGGTCACGGTCGTGGCGGGCCAGGTCGGCAGCCATGCGATTGAAGGCTGCGGCGAGATGGCGCAACTCGTCGGCTCCGCTTTCCGGGAGGACCTCCGGAGTCAGGCCGCGCCCCACGGCGGAAGCTGCTGTTCCAAGCGCCTTCAACGGTTTGGTGATGCGGGAGGCCATGTACCAGGCAACCCCCAGCGCCAGTGCCAGGGCGACCAGTCCCCAGGCCAGCCAGTGCCAGCCGAAGGTCCGGAGTGCCCGCTCTTGGGGAAGGATGAGCCAGTACTCGTCTTCGTCCTCGTCTTCCAGCCGGAAACTGACCCAGAAACCCGGTACTTCGTTGACTGCCAGGGATAGCCGGGTGTGGCTGCCCAGCAAGGCTTCGATGCGTTCCCTGACCAAGGCGATGAAGCGGTCATTGGGGAGCGGCTCCAGTTGGTCACCCGGTTCGGCGGGCAGCAGGCGAATTCCCTCTCGGGTCATCAGTTCGACGAAGAGGTCCGGGCGCCGCTCGGGAGCAGACGCGAGCAGGGCAGCCCGGATCAGGTTGACGGTGCTCGAGGCGAGTTGTGCGGTCTCCCTTGCCCTGGGTTCGGCTTCGGCCCGTTCGAAGAGTACGAGCCACGATGCCGTGGTCAGTAGGACGAGGGCGGCGATCAGAAAGAACGTGCGCGCGAGCAGCGATCCGGGAAGCTTCATCGCGCGGGGGCGGGGACTTCAGTCCCTGTGTTTGCCATCCGGGACGAAGACGTAACCGAATCCCCAGACGGTTTGAATGTAACGGGGCTGGGCAGGATCGAGTTCGACCAGCTTGCGCAGGCGGGAAATCTGGACGTCGATGGCCCGATCGAAGGGGCCTTGTTCGCGCCCCCGGGCCAGGGTCATCAACTTATCCCGCGAGAGAGGCTCCCGGGGATGCTGGAGGAGCACCTTAAGGACGGCAAATTCGCCGGTGGTCAGCGCGAGGGTCTCTTCGCCACGCTTCAGGGTACGGGCGGCCATATCCACTTCCACCTGACCGAAAGCGATGGTTTCTGCCTCGACCTCTGGCGCTCCGGGCGGTGTACTGCCCTGCCGGCGGAGGACGGCGTGGATACGCGCCAACAGTTCTCGAGGATTGAACGGCTTAGGCAGGTAATCGTCGGCGCCCATCTCCAGACCCACGATGCGGTCGATGTCCTCGCCCTTGGCGGTCAGCATGACGATGGGAGTCCCGTCGCCGGTGCCCCGAAGCCGGCGGCAGATGGTCAAGCCGTCTTCGCCGGGGAGCATGAGGTCGAGGACGATCAAATCGAAGTGTTCCCGCGTGCGGGCGCGGTCCATCTGAGGCGCGTCCGCGACAGCCCGTACTTCGAATCCTTGTTCGCCGAGATAGCGGGAGAGCAGATCCCGCAGGCGGATGTCGTCATCGACGACGAGAATGCGATATTGGCGTTCGGTCATGGCAACTAGAATAATGGCGGCGACGGAAAGAACGACTGGGAGACTGCCAGTCAATGGTAACAAGCTTTTCGCCAGCCCGGTCCCTGCAACAGGTCGTTACACTTCGCGTCCTGCTTTCGGACATAGTGCGGGGCGCGGTGGGAGACAATGCGCCTGAGGCCGGAGGAATTGGCCAAGGAGTCGAGAATGATCGGAAAAGCGAAGCGAGCGAAATGGATGCTGGTCGCGCTAATGGCTGCCGGAGCCGTAGGCGCGCGCGCAGACATTCCCGACGATACCCGCGCGGTGCAACTCAATGTACTCATCCAGGAACTGCGAGAGCGGCCAAGTCGTTTGCTACCGAGGGAGCTTATCGAGTTGGCCCGGCTGCCGCGGGAGCAGCGTGAGCAGATGCGTGAGCAGATGCGCGAGGAATGGCGACGGAACCCACCGGAAAATATCGAATCCGCCCGCCAGCCTCGCCCGGCGACCCCCATCTCCCAGGAAGAGCGGTATCGTTTGCGGGAGGAAATGAGGGATCAGCGCGGGCGCGGAAGGCGTGGCGGCTGGTACTGATCGTCGGCTGATGGGAGGGCCTCGGGGCGGGGTAGGACAGCGGGATTGCTCTGGTCGAGACCTTGTGGCACCGTAGCAGTTCGCCAATTCCTCGGGGGATAAGATGTTCAGACTACGCTTCCTGGCGGCCGCCGCGGCCGCGATCGCGCTTGCCGTTCCCGCAGCTTCGGCAGATACCCTGCAGCGGATCAAGGCCCGCAAATCTATTTCCATGGGCTATCGCGAGGCGTCGGTCCCCTTTTCCTACGTGGGAGAGGGCGGGCAACCGATAGGCTACTCCGTCGAGCTGTGCACCAAGGTGGCGCGGGCGATCCAGGACCGCCTGAAGCTAGCTAAGCTGGAGATCAAATGGGTACGCGTGGAGCCGGGAACCCGGGTCAAGCTGCTCAAGAAAGGCGTCATCGATCTGGAGTGCGGATCGACGACGGCGACTCTGAGCCGCCGCAAGGAGGTCGATTTCAGTTTGCTGACTTTTGCCGACGGGGGTAGCTATATCGCGGGCAAGGCGTCTGGGATTGCTTCGCTGGCGGACCTTAAGGGGCGCCGTACCGGGGTTGCCGCAGAGACGACTACCCAGCGTACGCTCAAATCGGCGATGGAAAGAGGTCTATTTGCCACCGAACTTGTCCTGGTCAAGGATCACGCCGACGGTCTGAAGCTGCTGAACGAGGGCAAGATTGATGCCTACGCTTCCGATCGTGGGCTCTTGGCGGGACTGGTGCTTGCGGCCGGCAAGCAGGATTCCTGGCAAGTGGGGAGCGAGATGTTCTCATACGAGCCCTATGCGCTGATGATGCGGCGCGACGATCCCGATTTCCGCCTGGCGGTCGATACCGAGCTGGCTCGCATCTATCGTACCGGTGAATTGTTCGAGATTTACGATCGCTGGTTCGGGGCGATTTCGAAACCCGGGCCGCTCCTCGATTCCCTCGTTTTCCTCCTCGGATTGCCCGAATAGGGTGCTGGAGGGGCGTCCGGTACAATGGCGGCCGATGAAACTATTGGCCCTGGAAACTTCGACCGAGATGGGTTCGTGCGCACTTTGGCTCGACGGTCGCGTCTTGGTGCGAAATTGCCCAAGCGGCCGGCCGCATAGCGAAACCCTCCTGCCCTTGGTGCAGGAACTGCTGCAAGAGGCAGGCGCTGTGCTGCCCGATCTCGATGCCATTGCCTTTGGCAGTGGCCCCGGTGCGTTCACGGGTCTGCGGGTCGCCTGCGGTGCCGCTCAGGGTCTTGCCGTGGGCGCTGGAGTTCCCTTGGTGGCTGTGGGCAGCCTCGATGCCCTCGCTTGGCGGGCTGGGGGAGACGCAGTGCTGGCCCTCGTCGATGCGCGCATGGAGGAAGTGTATTGGGGAGCCTTCCGGCGGATAGGAGGCGACGTTGAGTTGGTGGACGCGCTGGGGGTGGCATCTCCGGATGTCCTGGACCTTCCGGAAGGCTTTTGGCAGGCAGCAGGCAATGCCCTCATCGCCTATCCTGGGCTGGCTGGCCGTGCATCTGCTGCCGGCTACGCGCTTGATGCCAACCTCTTTCCGGATGCCGAGGCCGTGGCCGCTTTGGCTGTGCAGCGATTCCCTCGCCAAGGCGGAATTGATCCGGCTGAAGCGGCACCCCGCTACGTGAGGAACAAGGTGGCGCGAACGGTGGCCGAGCGGTTGGCTGCCGGGGGCCGGGCTTGACGGCCGCGGCTCAATGGCATCAGCGGCTGGAATTGGAGCCGGCTTCGGAAGCGCAATTGGATGCGGTGACTGCTCTGGAGGCGGGTTTGCAGGCTTTTCCATGGTCGAAGGGGCATTTTGCTGATTCCATCGCTGCCGGTCATAGCGTCTGGGTCGCACTCCTGGGTGGCGTCGTGGTCGGCTTCTCGGTGGTCATGAGCGTGATCGACGAAGCGCATCTTCTCAACCTGGGCGTAGGACGTTCCCAGCAGGGGCACGGCGTCGGGGCCAGGCTGTTGCAGACGGCTATGGATAATGCCCGTCTCGTGGGTGCGCGGCGCTTTCTTCTGGAGGTCAGGGCCTCGAATGAACGAGCCATGAAGCTTTACAAGGATTTCGGCTTTTCCCGTATCGGCCTTCGTCGGGGGTACTACCCCGCGCTGGCCGGCAGAGAAGATGCCATCGTAATGGCAAGGGATCTATGATGCCGAACCGGGATTCGCTCCTTGCCGAGATGGGAATCACCCCACGCTGGCGACTGCGGAACGAGGAGCCGGTTGGGGAGCTTTCCCAGGGCGATGCCGTGGCGACGCCCTCGCCGGTCGAGAGTTCGCCCGATCTGGGAACGCAATGGCTTGTTCTCGCCAAGCAGGTTGCCGATTGCCGGGCTTGTGTCCTGTGCAAGCAGAGAACTCAGGCAGTTCTCGGGGTTGGGGACCGGAATCCGGATTGGCTTTTCGTGGGCGAGGGGCCCGGGGCCGAAGAAGATGTCAAGGGCGAGCCCTTCGTCGGGCAAGCAGGAAAGCTGCTCGACGCCATGCTGGCTGCCATTGAGCTCAGGCGGGGAGAGAAAGTCTATATCGCCAATGCGGTGAAGTGCCGCCCCCCGGGAAACCGTACGCCGGGTTCCGATGAGCTGGCCGCCTGCCACCCGTTCCTGGAGAAGCAGATCGAGTTGCTGCGCCCCCGCATCATCGTCGTCCTTGGCCGACCGGCCGCCGCGACCGTGCTAGGGGGAGATCGGGCCATTTCGGCACTGCGCGGCCATCGCCATGAGTACCGGGGAATCCCCGTCGTGGTGACTTACCATCCGGCCTATCTGCTGCGCAATCTTCCGGACAAGGCCAAGGCCTGGGAGGACTTGCTCTTTGCTCGGCGCATCCTGGCGGAGGAACCCGGGCGGGAGCGGCAGATTCCCTGAGGGTCTCTTGCGCCTTGAAGCCAGCGAGCTTTCTGGGCGGTCAGTGCCCCGAGTCGTCGAGATGGGCTACGTCGTCATAGCGACGCTGATTGGCCTCGTGGAGCCGCTTGACCAGGAACATCATTCCGGAAACGAAGAGGCCAAAAAGGGTGATGACTGCGTAGATCGACAGGTCCGCCTTGATCATGGCGTAGTAGAGCCCGGTCATCGCGAGAATCGAGAGGTTCTCGTTGAAATTCTGGACTGCGATCGAATGGCCGGCTCCCATCAGAATGTGCCCGCGGTGCTGCAGGAGTGCATTCATTGGCACCACGAAGAACCCGGACAGACCGCCGACGAGGATGAGCAGGGGGACCGCCAGTTCCAGGTCGCGAACGAAATTCATCACCAGGACGATCAATCCCATGGCGATGCCGAGCGGGATCACCTTGACCGAGCGTCGCAGGGTGATGAAGCGGGCCGCGAGTGCCGCGCCGACGGCGACTCCCACCGCGACGACTCCCTGCAGCATGGAGGACTTGGAGAGGTCCAGCCCCAAGGCAGCCTCCGCCCACTTGATGACGATGAACTGGAGGGTGGCGCCCGCACCCCAGAAGAGCGTAGTCACTGCGAGGGAAACCTGACCCAACTTATCTCGCCAGAGGAGTACCAAGCAGTGATTGAATTCATGGATCAGGTACCAGGGATTGTGCTTCAGGGGCTTGTGATCGACGGAGGTTTCCGGGACGTAAAGATTGAAAATGGCGGCGAGGACATAGAGGCCTCCGACCACGGTGATGGCCATTTCTCCTGCGGTGGTGATGCCGGTGTCGATGACCGGAAAGTCAAAGGCCAGGAGGGTCGTGGCGATGTCGGGTCTGATCAGGGTCCCGCCGAATACCACCCCGAGAATGATTGCGCTGACCGTGAGCCCTTCGATCCACCCGTTGGCGACGACCAATAGGCGCGGCGGAAGGTACTCGGTCAGAATTCCGTACTTGGCCGGAGAGTAGGCTGCCGCCCCCAGGCCCACGACGGCATAGGCGATCAGAGGATGAACGGCAAAGAACATCATGCCGCACCCGACGATCTTGATCGTGTTGCTGATGAACATCACGCGCCACTTTGGCATCGAATCGGCAAAGGCTCCAACGAATGCCGCGAGGACAACGTAGGAAACTGTGAAGAAAGTCTTGAGCAGGGGTTCGTATTCGGCCGGGGCTTGCATGTCCCGCAAGGCCGCAATGGCGGCAATAAGCAGGGCATTGTCGGCCAACGCGGAAAAGAACTGCGCGGCCATGATGATGTAGAAACCGAACGGCACAGACTGGTCTCGGGTCTCGTTGAAGGCGTCGGTTATAACACGGAATCAGCCAATTCGCCCCTGGCCGCAAGCGTCTAGAGCGCTAGGCAGTTCGAGGCAAATCAGGAATCCCGCTGCCTGAGTCGCTGTTCGTATAGGTACAAGTCGCGAACCTCCTGGAGGGCCGCCTGGAAATCGTAACCGGCAATCCGCCTTTCGAGGGCGTCGCCATTGTTTCCCAAAGTGCGACGCAGGATGGCGGCGTTGTCGCGGAAGATTTCCCCGGCCCGGATATCGTCCTGGGCGAGGAGCGGTTCCAGGGCTCCGAGAATCGCGCGGGTGGCCTCCCAGTCGGGAACTACTTCCGGCTCTGGGGTCCGAGTCAAGGCAAGGGAGATGGCGGTGATGAGGCGGCTCAGCTCAGTTCCCAGCGCAATGCGCGCGGCTTCCACCTGATTTCCGCCAGCCCCCTGGGCAATCAAATTCTCCAATTGAGTCGCGAGTTCGGCCAGGCGCGGCGCGCCGAGCGCCCCCGCGGCACCTTTCAGGGAATGGGCATGGCGTCGGGCGTCGGTCAAATTGCCATCGATCAGCATTTGGCGGATCGTTTCGGCATCGCTGCTGTGCTCGGTGGTGAACATTTCCGCAACCCGCAGGTAGGTCCGGACCTTGCCGCGCAAACGGCGAACGCCGACGTCGGCGCCCAGACCCGGGATGGCCTGGAGTCGGTTGAGCAGCCTCGAGGCATCAGGTTCGGAGGCAGGGGGAACCTGGCTTTGCGCCTCTGCACCGCCTATTTCGACGGGGATCCAGCGGGCGAGGGTGGCGTAGAGAACCGAAGGTTCCACGGGTTTGGGAATGTGGTCATCCATGCCCGCCGCGATGCACTCCTGCCGGTCTACGTCGAAGGCATTGGCGGTGAGCGCGAGGATGGGGACTTTGGCGTAACCCGGCAGGCTGCGGAGCGCTCGGGTGGCTTCGAGGCCATCCAAACGAGGCATTTGCACGTCCATCAGGACTAGGAGGTATTGCTTGTTTCCCGCCATGGCGACCGCTTCCTCGCCGTTTTCGGCAAGATCGGTCGGAAAACCCAGGCCTGTGAGAAGCTCGAACATCACCTCGCGGCTTACCGGAGTATCCTCCGCGAGAAGGATGGGAATGTTGCCCGCTTGCTTGGCGAGATGCCGCTCGATGCGCTCGGTCTCTTCGGGAAGCGCCGGCGGCATGAAGGGGACCCGCTGAGTCCCGACGGGGAATGGCGCCTCGAACCAGAAGATGCTGCCAGTCTGGGGGGCGCTTTCGCATCCCACCCTGCCACCCATGATCTGCGCCAGCAGGCGGCAGATGGCAAGTCCCAGCCCGGTTCCCCCGTAACGGCGCGTGGTGGACGTGTCGCCCTGTTCGAATTCGTTGAACAGGCGTGCGCGCGCCTCGGGTTGTATGCCGATTCCGGTATCCTGGACCTCAAGGCGGAGGAGGCTCGTGCCAGGAGCGACTTCTGAGGCGCGCGCGCGCAAGGTGATCGAACCGCGGTCGGTGAACTTGATCGCATTTGCCGCGTAGTTGATGAGGATCTGGCTCAGGCGAGTCGGATCGCCGCGCAAAGCTATCCTCGCCGACTCGGAGATGTCCTTCCGGAGCTCCAGACCCTTTTGGGCGCACCGCTCGGCGAGCATCGACGTCACATGATCGAACAAGCTTTCGACCGTGAAGTCGCCGATCTCCAGCTCGACCTTGCCGGCCTCGATCTTGGACATGTCTAGGACATCGTTGATGATCGAGAGAAGATGCTGGGCTGAATCTCCGATCTTGCGCAGTTGGTCGACCTGCTTGGAATTTTCGGTCTGGCGTAAGAGCAGATGGGTCAGCCCGATAATGGCGTTCATCGGAGTCCGGATTTCGTGGCTCATGTTGGCCAGAAACGCCGACTTTGCCCGACTCGCGGCTTCCGCGGCATCGCTGGTGCGCGCCAGGGCGATTTCAGCCCTTCGGCGCATGACGATGCGCCAAAGATCGTTGGCAATTGTCGCCAACTCCTGGGCATCGACGGGGGAATAAGCCTTTTCCCTGCCTGCCATGCCGAAAACGGCTCGCACGGCATCCGATTCGACCACGGGGGCGACCACCAGAAAACGAGGGCTGTCGGCAAGGACGCACTCGGAGATGGCGGCGGCGTCCAACTCGTTGACCAGTGCGGATCGGGATTGCCGGCAATGACGGGCGAGATCCTGCAGTGCGCGGCAATGGGGACAACTTTTCCAGTCGGCGCAATGGAAGCGATTTTCTCGATCAAAGCCGTCGATGGCGATGATTTCGCCCTGGTCGTCGTAGGCGATCAGCCAGGCGAGGTTGCTGTCCAGGAGTCGGGCTGCTTCGGAAAGACAGAGGCCGATCAAGGCCGGCTCGTCGAGACCTTCGGCTTGGCGCGAGATGGCATAGAGCGCCTGATGGCGCCGGTCGCTGGCCTGGAGTCGGCGATTGGCCTCCTCCAGTTCGGCGGTCCGCTTGAGGACCAGTTCTTCCAGGTGCTGACGATGCTGGCTCAGTTCGAGGTTGGTCTTCTGGCTTTCGGTGATGTCGATGCAATGACCGATATAGCCCTGATACTCGCCGTTCCGACCATAGCGGGGACGCCCTTCGTCCCGAACCCAGCGGTACTGGCCGTCCTGGCGCAGGAGGCGATAGACCATGCCGAAGTTCTCGCGCCGCTTGATGGCACCAAGGTAGGCTTCTGCCGTGGAATCCAGGTCGTCTGGATGAACGCCAGCCAGCCACCCGGCGCGAACCTCGTCTTCCAGGGAGCGTCCTCGAAATTCCAGCCAGGGGCGGTTGAAATAATTGCAATTGCCCTCGGTATCCGAAGTCCGGATCAGTGCTGAACCCGAATCGGCAAGCATCTGGTATTGAAATTGGATTTCCTCCAGGGGAGAAAGGTCCACGTCGATGAAATAGACTTCAGGCCGGCCACTGGCCCCCACCTGGATAACCGGGCTGGAGAAGACGGTGACGGGCGTACCGTCCTGGCAAATCAAACGCCCTTCGCCGGCAACCATGGGATTCCCCCCGGTGACCCATTGTTGAAAAGCCGAAGCAAGGGCTTCACGCTCATCCGGCGGCAGGAGGCAATCCTCAAGCTTGCGACCCAGGGCCGCTTCTGGCGAAAAACCGTAGAGACGTTCACTGGCCCGATTCCAGAGGACGATCCTGCCGTCGGCGTCGTAGCCGCGAACCGCGATCCCTTCGATTCCCTCAAAGAGCGAGCGGAAACGCTGTTCGCTGATTCTGAGGGCTGCTTCGGCCTGACGCCGGTCAGTCACGTCGGTCCAGATCGCCGACAAAAAAGTCTGGCCACCCACCCCAACGGTACGATAGCTCGCCCGCATGTGGCGAATCGAGCCGTCCCAGTGCACATGGTCGGCTTCGATATCCACGCCTCCGGCAGCGAGGAATTCCCCGACACGACTCCGTACCTCTTCCTGGGAAACATTCGCGAATACGTTCCAGAGGTGCAGCCGGGAGAATTCCTCGCGGCTGTAACCGAGGCCGCGGCAGGCGGCATCGTTGAACTCGACGAATCCCAGGGTCGTCGTTTCGATCAGCACGATGGCGTCGCGGGCTTGGCTGACGATGGCGCGGAAGAGCTGTTCTTTCGCAACCAGCGCAGCTTCGGCTTGCTTGCGTTCGGTAATGTCGGCAAGGGTACCCGCGGTGCGGGCCAGGCGGCCGTCGGCGTCCCGGGCAGCTACACGAGCGCGGTAGCGAATCCAGAAGTACTCGCCGTCGCTCCGACGCAATCGGCATTCGGCGTCGAAAATTCTATCCTCCCGGTAGCAACGGCGCGCCGATGCGAGAAAGGTCTCGCGGTCGGCGGGGTGAATCAGGGCATGGAGATCCCGGGCCGAATTCGGAAGTTTCCCTGTTTCGGTATGGAGCAGGCTGGCCATGGTCGGGCTCCAGGTAAAGCGATCCGGCGCGAAATCGTACTCCCAGACCGCAATGCCGGTGTTCTCCAGCACCAGCGCCAGCCGGTCCTCGAAATCGTGCTGGGCCGCTTCGAGGACATCGTGCTGCTCCCAAGCTTCTTCGATGATCTCCATGCCCAGGCGCTCGAGGAGCCGGTGCTGGCTGACCATTCCGACAACCTTGCCGCGGGTATCGACCACCGCCATGTGCCTCAATTTGCGGGCATCCATGGTTTCCAGGGCGTGGATCACCGTCGCCTCGTGGGCGACGGAGTGGACCGGCGAACTCATGACCGTGGCTAGCACTTCCCGGTCGAGGTCGAGATCGGAGGCCAGCAGCTTGGGCATGTCGCGCTCGGTCAAAATCCCCGCCGGACGGCCGTCATCGATCACCAGAACGTAGTCCCACTGCTCGACGAGCATGCGTGCCAGACCTTCGGCAATGGGATCTTGCGGCCTCAGTGTCGGAATGTTGCGGTCAATGTGGGCACTCAAGTCGGCGCTGTGGCGGAAGACTTCGTGGCCGAGGTGCGAGCGGAAATCCGTCTCCGTCGCAATCCCGACGGTTTCGCCCTTGAGATCCGTGGCGACCAGATGGCGGACCTGGTGCTTGCGCATCAACTCGTAGGCCGATCTGAAATCGAGACCAGCGGCGACTGCGACGACGGGGGTACTCATCACCGTCCCGACTGCCGAGTCCTTTTCGGCGTGGCTGGCCAGGAGGCGCACCAGATCCCGTTCGGTCAGGATACCCACAGGGCGTCGATTGCGTTGGATTACCAGGCTGGAAATGCGTGCCTGGCTCATGGCCAGAGCGGCGTCGCGCAAGCTGCAGTCCTCCCCGACGCCGATGGCGCCCGGGGTCATGATGTCAGCGAGGGTCAGATCAGCCAGGTGCCGGACCGTCATCCTGGTAGCGCTCCGCGATTCCGCAGAATTGGTCGAACGCGTTGCCGAAGGCGGTCACGATTGCCGGGTCGAAGTGACTTCCGCTACCGCGGACGATAATGCTTCTCGCCTCGTCGAAGGACATTGGGGGTTTGTACACCCGGCGGCTGATCAGGGCATCGAAAACGTCGGCCAGGGCCATGAGCCTTGCCGACAACGGAATTCCGTCGCCCCTGAGTCCTACGGGGTAGCCGCTGCCATCCCACTTTTCGTGGTGGAAGTGCGCGATTTCCTTGGCCACGGCGAGGAATTCCACCGGTTCGTCAGCATCCCGCTCGGCCTGGGCGATGGCTTCCGATCCCAGGGCTGCATGGGTCTTCATGATTTCCCATTCGTCCGAAGTCAGCTTGCCCGGTTTGAGGAGTATGTGGTCGGGTATGCCCACCTTGCCGATATCGTGGAGCGGCGCGGAGCGTGCCAGGGTGGCGATCGCCCTGTCGCTGAGGGCTTCGGTATGGTGGCCGCCGGCACGTAGGTTGATCGCCAGGGTGCGGACGTATTCCTGGGTTCGCCTCAGGTGGTTGCCCGTTTCCGGATCCCGGGTTTCGGCCAGTCGGGCCAAGGCGTGGATGCTCACCTCCTGGATGAGTTGGTTTTCGCTCATCCGGCGGCTGACTTCGGCTTCGAGGTAACTGTTTTGATCGCGCAGCAAATCGCGCGCCTGCTTCAATTCCAGCTGGGTACGGACTCGGGCGAGGACAATCGCCGGCCGCAGGGGTTTGGTGATGTAATCGACCGCGCCGCAGTCCAGTCCGCGCTCCTCAGCCTCGGTGCTGTCCATGGCGGTGACGAAGACCACCGGGATTTCCCGCGTGCGGGGATCGTTGCGCAGGCGGGCCATCACCTCGTACCCGTCCATCTCCGGCATCATCACGTCGAGGAGAATGAGGTCGGGGGCAGGGTCGGCAGCCGCAATCTGAAGGGCTCGCCGGCCCGAATTTGCAGCCCGGACGCGATAGTTGGGCTGGAGCAATTCCCCCAGCACCGTCAGGTTCTCCGGCGTGTCGTCAACGATCAGGATGGTGGCCTGGCGCGAATCCATGGTGCGTCCTTGCAGGCGGGAGCCGGTTACTGTTGGGCTCCATTATCGCGCCGCGCTGTGACAATTGTCATCCGGAGAGCACCGCAGCGCGAAGATTTACGCCCTTTGGCCTCGGGTCGCCGTCAATGAGGAACGTGTTTCGCCCTACCTGTGGTCGGCAAGGCTTGGAAGGCGGCCGCCGCGGCACTATCCTGAACGGGGTCCCCAGCAGGAAATCACCATGTCTCCAATCAACAAGTCATGGGCTACTCGTGCTGCAATTGCGGGGGTGTGCCGAGCTGACGAGTCTGAAGTGGTCGCCGGTCTGGCAACCGAATTGCAGCGGCGGCCCTATGAACGTGCTGCCGTCGCCCGCTCGGCGAGCGACCTGGTCTTGGCGGTCCGCAAAGAGCGCCGCGGAAGTGCCGGTCTGGACAGCTTGATGCAGGAATTTGCGCTCACCAGCCAGGAAGGCGTGGCGTTGCTCTGTCTTGCCGAGGCACTGTTGCGCATCCCCGATGCCGGCACGACGGACCGGCTGATCCGCGACAAACTGGCTCGGGGAGATTGGCAGGCTCACTTGGGCCACAGCCCTTCACTCTTCGTCAATGCCGCTGCCTGGGGATTGATGGTGACGGGACGATTGGCTTCCACCGTCAGCGCCAGCAAGCTAGGAAACGCCCTGTCCCGCGCGTTGGTCAAGGGAGGCGAGCCCTTGGTGCGACGCATGCTCGCCTTCGGCGTCGAATTGCTTGGGGAGCGCTTCGTGATGGGCGAGGACATCGACGCGGCGCTCGCCCGCAGCCGCGAGAGCTCCCGGCATGGCTACGTTCATTCGTTCGATATGCTGGGCGAGGCTGCCCTGACGTCGGCGGATGCCAGGCGCTACTTCGAGGCTTACGCCGCCGCCATCGATGCAGTCGGACAGGCGGCCGGCGGTGTCGGCGTCCATGCCGGCCCTGGCGTTTCGGTCAAGCTTTCGGCTCTCCATCCTCGCTACTGCCGCTCTCAACGTGATCGGGTGCTCGACGAATTGCTTTCGAGTCTGGCCGAACTTGCGCGGCGGGCTCGGCACTGCTCCATCGGGCTTTCGATCGACGCCGAGGAGTCGGATCGTTTGGAACTTTCCCTCGATCTCCTGGAAGCGCTTCTGGAGCTTCCCGAACTCGCGGACTGGGCGGGACTGGGATTTGTCGTTCAGGCCTACCAGAAGCGCGCGCCGCAGGTGGTGGATCATCTGGTCGCTCTGGCCCGCGGGAGCGGGCGTCGGCTCATGGTGCGGCTGGTCAAGGGCGCATACTGGGATGGGGAAATCAAGCGTGCCCAGGTGGAAGGCGTTTCCGACTACCCGGTCTTCACGCGCAAGGTGCATACGGATTTGTCGTATCTGGTCTGCGCCGCGCGCGTGTTGGAATGCGCCGATGCCGTTTATCCACAATTCGCGACCCACAATGCCCATACCGTGGCGGCAGTTGCCGCGCTGGCCAGGGATCGCGGGGTGCTCGACTACGAATTCCAGTGTCTACACGGTATGGGGGAGGCGCTTTACGACCAGGTCTCAGCTCTGTCGTCCCTGCGGCACCGTGTCCGGATCTACGCTCCGGTCGGGAGCCACCGCACGCTGCTGCCCTACCTGGTGCGGCGATTGTTGGAGAACGGCGCCAACACCTCCTTCGTCCATCGCTTGGTGGACGACGGCGTGGCGCTTGATGATCTGATCGCCGATCCTCTCGAACGCATTGCCACCACCGCGGGCAAACCCCATCCTCAAGTTCCCCTGCCAGCGGCTTTGTTCGGCGTCGAGCGGGTCAATTCCCGAGGCGAGGATCTGGCCGACGAGGCGACCCTGGATCGCCTTGCCGGATACTTGGCCGCTGCGCGAGGTCATGGTTGGTCCTGTCGCCCCCGGATTGCCGAATCCAGTGTGGACGAAGGAGCCCGTCGACCAATGTTCAACCCGGCCAACGCCAAGGAGCGGATTGGCGAAGTCGTCGAAGGCGATGGCCGCCTGGTGGCGCTGGCCGTGGCTCGGGCGCGAGAGTTTGCGCCGCTCTGGGCCGCCGAATCGCCGCACCGGCGGGCGCGGCTGTTGGAGGCGGCGGCAATGGCAATCGAGGCGGATCAAGAGGTACTGTTCGCCCTGTTGGTGCGGGAAGCGGGTAAGACTTGGGGCAATGCCCTGGGCGAGATTCGGGAGGCGGTCGATTTCCTCCGCTATTACGCGGCGCGCCTTAGGAGTCTGGAGCCTGAGGTGAGCCGGAGGCCGGCAGCGCCAGTGGCCTGCATCAGCCCCTGGAATTTTCCCTTGGCTATTTTCATCGGGCAGATTGCGGCCGCTCTGGCAGCCGGTTATCCGGTGATTGCCAAGCCGGCGGAACAGACCCCCCTCATTGCCGACCGAGCGGTGGACCTCCTCCTCAGGGCCGGGATTCCGGCTGCGGCTTTGCAGTTGATTCCTGGGGATGGTGCCATCGGGCGAATGCTGGTGGAGGATCCGGGTATCGGGGGTGTGCTCTTTACCGGTTCATCGGCGGTCGCACGGGAAATCGACGGGTGTTTGGCGGGGCGAACGGGCCCCGCGGAAGGGCCGTTCCTGGTCGCTGAGACCGGTGGTGTCAATGCACTTGTCGTCGATTCCTCTTCCTTGCCGGAACAAGTGGTCCGAGATGTCCTCGCAGCGGGATTCGACTCGGCCGGCCAGCGCTGCTCGGCATTGCGCCTGCTGTGCCTCCAGGAAGAGATCGCCGAGACAACAGTAGAACTGTTGCAGGCGGCCATGGCCGAGTTGCGCGTGGGCGACCCGGCGGACTTTGCTACGGACCTGGGGCCGCTGATCGATGCCCAGGCGCGCGACGCGGTCGAAAAGCACCTGGAGGCGATGGCCAGGGCGGGCCATGGGATCTTTCGGTCGCCGAAGTCGGCGCCGTCCGCTGGTCTGATGTGTGCTCCGGCGCTCGTCGAGATCGAGCGGATCGAGGATATCCCGGGGGAAATCTTCGGTCCCGTGGTCCATGTCCTTCGTTTTCCCGCGGACCACATGGGAGAACTCGCCGAGCGCATCAATGGCATGGGATACGGCCTCACCTTCGGCATTCACAGTCGCATTGACGAGACTGTCGTTGCGTTGGCTGGGACGGTCCGGGCCGGCAATATCTACGTGAACCGCAATCAGATCGGAGCCGTGGTCGGGGTCCAGCCCTTCGGGGGCGAGGGGCTCTCGGGAACGGGCCCCAAAGCGGGCGGGCCGATTACCCTGCCTTCCCTGATGGGAATTGCCATGCCCGACTGGGAAGCCTTGGGATTCGCGCGTACCGCACCCGATCAGAAACATCCTGAAATCGAATCCCTGGCCCGCTGGGCGCTGGGTCATGGCCTGACGGAATTCGCCCAGTGCTGCCGCCGCCTTGCAGAGGCGAGCCCGCGGGGTTGGGAAATACGCCTTCCGGGCCCGACCGGGGAGGCCAACAACCTGCGCTGGGCACCGCGGGGAACGATCCTCTGTACGGGCCGGAGCCGGGATAGCCAGTTGGTGCAGATTGCGGTTTGTCTCGCGAGCGGGAATCGATTTCGCGCGCCGCCGGAGTTTCAGCTACCCGCCGATTTGCCTGCCGAGGTTCTCGACCACGCTGATGCTGAATCCGCCGAGCCGATTGCTGGAATCCTCGTGGATTCGTCGGACTACGGGGCCTGGCGTCGGCGGGCGGCGGTCTGGCAGGGGCCGCGTATACCGGTAGTCGTGGCTGAAGCGGCAAGCGAGCCGATCGCTCTGTACAGATTGATGTGCGAACGGGTATTGACGGTCAATACGGCAGCGGTGGGCGGAAACGCCGATCTGATGGGCCTGGCGGAGTAAGACACCAGCCCGGCCGGGGTTGCCGTTCCAGGCACCGCGGATGTCGACTAGCGGAAACCGAGGCGTCCCAGGAGGACAGCAGCCACTGCTGCGGCTTGTTGTGGCCAGTAGCGGGCGGGGCGGGATTCGACCTGGCGAAAGAAGGTATAGCCGGCAGCGATGCTGGTAAGCCAGGCCGCAATCAGCGTGAATGCCGCTTGGGAAGCACTGCCGTCGCCATAGCGCTCGAACAGGGCATTGACCAGAAGATAGACGGGAAAGTGGATCAGAAAGATCGAAAAAGAAATACGACCCAGGAATTCAACCGGGCGAAACTCGGGCCAGTGGTGGAAGAGACCGACCCGACGGACGATTCCCAAGGTGAGAGCCACGCCTAGCGCGACTGCGATCCGCAGGCGGAAGTCTACGACGAGCGCAAAGACGCCGACCGCCCAAAGAGCGCCCAGCCAGCTCGTCGACCGGTCGCGGTCGGAGGCCCACAGCGCGGCGGCTCCCAAGGCATAGGAGCCGAAGAAATAAATGCCCCAATCGTCCCAGGTCGAGTCCCGATTGAAATAGAACAAGGATGCCGCTGCCAGCGTGGCCACGAGGAACGGCGCGGCATTGACCCGCTTGCCGCCCAGTCTGCCGCCCAACCAGATGAGAAGTGTGAAGAGGGCGAACAGCTGGAAATCGATGGCCACGTACCAGACACCGGCGGATAGGGCCGAGGTTCCCGCGATTCCGTGAGCCAAAGCGATATGGACCAGGTATTGGCGGAGGGTGGCGGGATCGGGAATGGCCTCGTCGTCCATCCAGGCGCGGGCGATGGTTGAACAGAGGATGGCCAGGGCGAGCGCCGCTGCGAAGGGTGGAACGAGTCTCAGATAGCGCTTCAGGATGATCCGGTGGGGTTCTTTGAAGGCTGCGCGACCGCGGGGAGCGAGGCTGCGGGCGGCAAGAAAGCCTGCGACCACGAGGAAGACCTGGACTGCGATGCGGCCGTAATCGTAAAGCCAGCCTTGGAGCGTCGGGGCGAGATCTTCGAAGGCCAGCGAGAGGGGGCCGTAAGCCGCAAAATGATGCAGGACGATGACCTGGGAGGCCAGGGCCTTGAGAGCGTCGATCAGGGGAAGGCGGTTTGCGGTGGCGCTCATCGGGGAAAGGGTCGTAGTCGAGTCGTCTCTGACCTTCGTTCAGGCCTGTAAGCGGGGGGTCTTGTGATTTGAGATCAGCTGCAACAGTGGCGCAAACACCTTGGGAGTACCGGCAACGATATTGCCGGTGCGAAGGTATTCCGGATCACCGTTGAGATCGCTCACAAGTCCGCCGGCCTCGGCGATTACCAAGGCGCCCGCGGCCATGTCCCAGGGCGAAAGCCCGAATTCCCAGAATCCATCGTAGCGGCCGCAGGCGACATAGCAGAGATCGAGAGAGGCGGCCCCCGGTCGCCTCAGCCCGGCGGTTTTCTGGGTAAGCTCCTTGAAGATCGCCAAATAGGTCTCGACGTTGTCAAACATGCGATAGGGAAACCCGGTGCCGATGAGCGCCTCCTGAAGCTTGGTCCGTTTCGAGACCCGAATGCGCCGATCGTTCAGGAAGGCACCCGCGCCTTTGCTGGCGGTAAACAGCTCATTGCGATTCGGATCGAAGACCACCGCGTGCTCGACCGTACCGGCTCTCGCCAACGCAATCGACACCGCATACTGGGGTAGCCCATGGATGAAATTGGTGGTGCCGTCGAGGGGGTCGATGATCCACTGGAACTCGGCATCCTTGGCGCCCTTGCCGGCGATGGTGCCGGACTCCTCTGCTAGAATCCCGTATCCGGGATAAGCTTCCCGGAGTACTTCTACGATGGCCGCTTCGGCGGCCCGGTCTACCTCGGTGACAAAGTCGTTGGGCTGCTTTGTCGCAACCTTCAGGAGATCGAGATCGTTGGAGGCACGATTGATGAGCTGGCCGGCGCGGCGCGCCGCCTTGACGGCGATGTTGAGGGCGGGATGCATATTGGCAAAGAACTGGCGACCGCGCCGCAGCAACTATCCGCTTGAGCCGATGCCGTATTGTTTTAACCCGCTAATTGTACTATGAAAGCAGACGATCTGCTGGCCCGAATCGTGGTTGTACTCTGCCGTCCCAGCCATCCGGGCAATATCGGCGCGGCAGCTCGAGCGATGAAGACCATGGGACTCTCCCGCTTGCGGCTGGTCGCGCCACGGACGTTTCCGCATCCTGAAGCGGATGCCCGCGCAGCGGGCGCGGTGGATATCCTCAGTCAAGCGTCGGTCTGTTCCAGTCTCCCTGAGGCGCTGGCGGGTACCCTGAAGGCTGTGGCGCTTACCGCCCGCGGACGGGATCTCGGGCCGACGCCTCTAGGTGTGCGGCCAGCTGTGGCGGGGCTCATGGCAGCGGCCGCTGAAGGAGAAGTTGCGCTGGTTTTCGGCAATGAAACCAATGGGCTCACGAACGATGAACTGCTTTGTTGCCAGGTGGCGGTGACCATTCCCGCTGATCCAGCGTTTTCTTCCCTCAATCTGGGGGCGGCGGTCCAAGTCATGGCTTACGAATTGCGCATGGCCGCCTGGGAAGGACGTCCGCCGGAAGCGCTGGGGGCGACGCCGTCGGTCTCCGCTCCGGCGACCCTTGAGGAGGTCGAAGGTTTCTACAGCCATCTGGAAGCCGTGATGACAGCGAGCGGATTCTACAACCCCGCCCAACCCGGGCGCTTGCTGCCTAAACTGAGACGGCTCTTCGGCCGTGCGGCGCTGGAACGAGACGAAATCAACATCCTCCGCGGCATCCTGGCGGCAACCCAGCAAAAGACTGGGCACGGGCGTTGATCGAGCCCGGCAGGGCGCCGAGCTTCAGTTCTCAACCAGTCAGTGCTGCTCGCATGGCCTCGGTCTCGGAATCGATGGATGCCAGGAGCGAAGCGAATGTGCGACGGATGACCCCGGGTTCCCCTGCGTCAGGGTCTACATCCTGGAATAGCCATTCGAAGTGCGCTCCCGCCAGGATATTGGCCACATAGACTACGTCGGTCAGAGATCGGACCGTGGAGAGCGCCGGCCGCGGCTGGTCGTGATCTATCGTTGCTGCGACGATCTCTTCGGGCAATCCCAGGGCGTTGAGCAAGCTGACCCCGATCCCCTCATGCCACTGGACGATCAGGTATTTGACCGTTTCCGGCCGCGCCCGCAATTCGGCATACTGGGCCGCCCGGTAAAGCATGTAGAAGGCTCCGAGGTCATGGACCAATCCCGCCAACAATGCCTCGTCCGGATTGAGCCGGGTGTGCGATTTGGCCAGGAGGCGCGCGGCGACGGCCGTTTTCAGCGTATGGTCCCAGAGTTGGCGAGTCAAATCTGAGAACGGGGCCATTTCCTTGGACCGCAACATCTGACCCATGGCGATGGCCAGGGCAGTGGTGCGCACCGTTTCCAAGCCCAGGCGCTGGATTGCCGAACCGAGATCGCGTACCGCCGCCGAGCTCCCGCCGTAGAGTGCGGAATTGGCCAGCTTCATCAGCTTCGCCGCAATCAGCGGTTCCAGCGAAATCGCCGCGACGATCCTGGCTAGAGGTTGGTCCGTATCCTGCAGCGCCTTGCGTAGGCGCAAGGCGGCGTCGAAGTAAGTGGGAAACACAATTTCGCCCGCCAACTCCTTGGCGATGTCTTCCAGCATCTGGAAGCGCTGGGCGTTGAGGGCGTCACCGACCTTGTCGTCATCGGCGGACGGAGTGGACATGGCTTTTCCTGTGTGGGACTGGGTGGAGGCGCCTCCGCGCCAAGGACGGATTCTGATCCATCCAGACCGGGCTGTCACCCGCAGCCCGGGCTCCCTGGATCTCAAGGATGAGGCGAGCGGCTCGCCGGGAAATAACTGACAAATTCAGTCGAGTATTCTACAATTTTTCCTCGTTATCAGAAGGGAGATCGTGGGGTCATGTTCCTGGGTTCATTGCGCGAAGATATCCGCTCGGTTTTCGACCGCGACCCCGCAGCGCGCTCGTTTTGGGAAGTGCTGACCTGTTACCCGGGCATCCATGCCCTGATCTTTCACCGCATGGCGCATGGGCTCTGGCGGCGGCGCTTGCGTTGGTTGGCACGCTTTGTCGCCCATTTTTCCAGGTTCTTCACGGGAATCGAAATTCATCCGGGGGCGACCATAGGTCGGCGATTCTTCATCGATCACGGCATGGGCGTGGTGATCGGCGAGACGGCATCCATTGGAGACGACGTCACCCTCTACCATGGCGTGACTCTGGGCGGGACGTCCTGGAACAAGGGCCGGCGGCACCCGACGTTGGAAAACGGGGTCGTGGTCGGAGCAGGGGCTAAGGTGCTGGGGCCGATCGTCGTGGGGGCTGGAGCGAAAGTCGGCTCCAACGCGGTCGTGACCAAGGATGTGCCGGCGGGAGCGACGGCGGTGGGGAATCCGGCGCGGCTGGTAGATCACTCGGAGGTGGCCCAGCAAAGGGCCGCCCAAGCGGAGAAGATGGGATTCTCCGCATACGCCGTCGGCCGCGATCAAGACGACCCGCTGGCACAAGCCATCCATGGGCTCTTGGATCATGCTGCTGAGACTGATCGTCGCCTCGAGATGCTGCTCAAGGAGCTGGAAGCGGCGGGAGTGAAATGCGACGAGCAAGTCCAGGCGGCAGATCGCTTCGATCCAAAATACCTGAGTAAAATTGTTGACTAATAGGGCCGCCCACCGCTATTGTTGACAACGTTAGTAGGTTATTTCCTGGAGAATACTGATGCGACTGACCACCAAAGGGCGTTTTGCCGTTACGGCCATGATGGACCTCGCCCTGCGCGGCGAGGAAGGTCCCGTGGCGCTGGCGGGCGTCAGTGAGCGTCAGCGAATTTCCCTGTCCTACCTCGAGCAGTTGTTCGGCAAGCTTAGGCGGCATCGCCTCGTCGAAAGCGTGCGCGGACCGGGAGGAGGCTACTGCATCGCACGACCGCTGACCGAGGTCTCGGTGGCCGATATCATTCGCGCGGTGGATGAGCCCCTTGACGCGACCCAGTGCGGTGGCCGCGAGAATTGTCAGGATGAGCACCGCTGCATGACCCATGAACTTTGGGCGACGCTGAATGCGAAGATGTATGACTACCTGGCTTCGGTCTCCCTCGCGGATCTGGTCAAGCGCCAGAAGGACAAGGCGCAGGTTGGGGAGCACGCAATCCTTTCCGATCAGCGTGGCGAGGGCACGACTTCCCGGGGACGCGGTCCCAGGGAAAGAGTATCGGTTATTGCTTGAGCGCCATGTTTCGTCCCATTTATCTCGACCATAACGCCACCACTCCGGTCGATCCGGCGGTCTTGGAGGCGATGCTTCCCTGGTTGGGCGAGCGATGGGGCAATCCGTCAAGCCGCCACGAGTACGGGCGGGAAGCACGGCGCGCCGTGGACGATGCCCGTCAGCGGGTGGCGGTGGCAGTGGGCGCCCATCCCACGGAAATCGTCTTTACCAGTGGTGGGAGCGAAGCGAACAATCTCTTCCTGAAGGGTGCCGCAGCGTCCCGCCGGCCTG
>Ga0268298_10000093_pt1 | contig 106908 bp, 118 predicted proteins | sample WWTPWeurt_MetaG_FD_194462 | JGI IMG/M metagenome (GOLD analysis project Ga0268298, IMG submission 194462) | Activated sludge microbial communities from WWTP in Nijmegen, Gelderland, Netherland - WWTP Weurt | ecosystem: Engineered > WWTP > Aerobic digester > Activated sludge | place...
GCAGCCGAAGAGCAGCTCGCCGTCCTCGCGGTAGCGCAGCGCCCCGCTCTGGCCGGCGCGCGGCAGTGCGCTGCTGCGCCAGGCCTCGCACACGGTATGGCCGGCGCCCAGCACCGGCAGATCGACCTGGGCGCAGGGCAGCGCGCAGCCCTCGCCCAGGGCTTCGCCGTAGCACAGCAGCCCGAGCGTGTGCGCCGGCAGCGCCGTGCCGGCGTCGGCAAGCAGTTCGAAGGCCAGTTCCGGCAACTCGCGGTTCATGGCGCCGCGCCTGCCCCGGCATCATCGACGCGGATATTGTTGCGGCGCGCGCGCCAGGCGCCGATCGTGCGCCGCAGGTTGGCGGCCGAAAACACGTAGTACAGCGTGCGGAAGGCGTACAGCGCCGGCTTGTAGGGCGTGTCGCGGAAGATGTCGCCGGCCAGGATCGACAGCAGCGCCTCTTTCATGCGCAGCGTGTTGCGCGGGTTCATGAACAGATGCCGCATCGTCGGATTGGTGACGCGGAAGATGAACCACGAGAACTCCTTCGGGCCGTGGCGCATCGCGCGGTCGAAGGCCGCCAGCGCCTGCGGCGCCCGTGCCGGCTCGCGCAGGCAGGCGTCCACGGTGTCGGCGCCGGTGAATGCGCTTTGCATCGCCAGCATCACGCCCGAGGAGAACACCGGATCGATGAAGGCATAGGCATCGCCCAGCAGCAGGTAGTCCGGGCCGTGCGTGTGCGCATTGACGTACGAATAGTTGCCGGTGGCCTCCACCTCGCTGGCGATGCTCGCGCCCGCCAGCCGCGCGATGAGCTTCGGGCACTGCGCGATGGTGTCGAGGAAGTACTCGCGCAGCGGCTTGTCGCGCCGCTTCATGTAGTAGGGCCAGGTCACCGCGCCGATGCTGGTCAGGCCGTCCGACAGCGGAATGAACCAGAACCAGCCGTGGTCGAACCAGAAAATCGAGATGTTGCCTTCGTCCCGGCCGTCGTGCCGCGTCGCGCCGGCGAAGTGCGCATACATCGCGCTGCTGTTGTGCCTGGGGTGGCGCTGCTTGGTCTTGAAGCGGTTGGCGAGGAAAGTGTCGCGGCCCGAGGCGTCGACCAGGAAGCGGCAGCGCCAGGTGTGCACGGTGCCGTCGTCATGTTCGGCGCGTACCGTGGCGCCCTGCCCGCCGGGCGCGAAATCGACCTCGCGCACGCGTGCGCCCTCGATCGCCTGCGCGCCGTTGCGCGCGGCGTTGCGGAACAGGATCTCGTCGAATTGCGAGCGGCGCACCTGGTAGGCGTAGGGCATGCTCTTGTCCCACGCGTCGGCGAAATGGAAGGTGCTGGTGTGGTCGTGCCAGGGCGAGACGAACTCGGCGCCCCACTTCATCATGCCGATCTGCTTAACCTCGTCGGCCACGCCCAGCGTCTCGAGCAGCGGCAGGTTGGCCGGCAGCAGCGATTCGCCGATGTGGAAACGCGGGTGGTGCGACTTCTCCAGCAGCACCACCTTCCAGCCGCGCCGCGCCAGCAGCGTCGCCGCCGTCGAGCCGGCCGGCCCGCCGCCGATGACGAGAATGTCGCAGTCGGTCGCCGTCGACGTGTCGGTCAGTTCGGCCTCCTGCCCGGCTGTTTGCATCGCGCACCTGTTCCGTGATTGTTGCCTGAGCGCCGATTCTAACCGCTCGCCGCATCCGGCAAACCGCCCCGCCGCGATGCCGTGCGGATTCAGGGGCTGCCGGCGCCGTCCTTGCCGCCGGGGGCGCGGCGCGGCGCCTCGCACTGCGTCGGGTCGGCGAGGAACAGCCAGCCGGCTGCCAGCACCGCGGGAATCGCCGCGAACCATGCCGAATCGCCGCTCAGCAGCCAGCCGGCCGCGCCGATCGCCAAGCCGAGCGCGATGCAGGCCAACAGCCAGCCGAGGCGCGCGCGCAGCCTCATGCGCGCCAACGGCCGCATCTCACAGCCATCGGCGCACCGTGGCCATGTAGTGCGCGAATTGCGGCCCGAACCGGGCGAGCAGCAGGCGCTCCTCCGGTGCGATCTGGAAGCGGTTCAGGTATGCGACGAACAAGGGCAGCAGCAAAGGCGCCGCCGCATTCGCCAGCCACAGCGCCCAGCCCGCGAGCAGCACCAGCATGCCGAGATACATCGGATTGCGCGAGACGCGGTAGATGCCGCCCGACACCAGCATCGCGGTCGCGTCGGGCGTCAGCGGATTCACCGTGGTGCCATGGCGGCGGAAGGTCGCGACGCCGGCCGTCGCGATGCCGATGCCGGCGCCCGCAAGCACGACGGCACCCGCGAGGCGGCCGGGCAGCGCGAAGTCGAGCGACGGCAGCAGTCGCGCGCAGCCGAACATCGCCGCGGCGCACAGCGCGACCAGGAGCAGCGGCGGAATGCGCAGTTCGAGTGTCCTGTCGCCCGCGATCATGCGCGATTCCCGCGGTCGGCGGCGTCCGTCACGCCCCGCCGCCAGGCAAGTGCCGACGTCTCCACAGCCGAGAGAAACCACAGGAACGGCAGCGCGACCAGCGCAATGACCTCGTTGCCGAACATGTCACCCGGATGGCGCGGCCACGTCGAGTCCATCACCGCCCGGACGGTCGCCGCGAACATCACCGCGATCGGCAGCGCGGAAAGTATCGGATGTCGCAACATGGCGTCTCCAGCGCGCTCAAGTGGCCGCTTTGACGTTCCGGCGCGGCACGGCGGGTTTGCGGCGTTTCAGATTTTCCTCGACGCGATGCCGCACGATGCGCGCAATGAGATCGAGCGGCAGCGGCGCATCGAGCGGCAGTTGCACGGTGCCCTTCGAGGTGCGATAGCCCTGCAGCTCGGCCGCGAACGCGGCGATGCCCGACGCGCCCGGATACAGCCCGACGTGGTTGGCGAAGGCCGCGAAGTGGACCAGGTTGCCGTGCAGGTGGAAGGTCGGGATGCCGTAGCTGATCTTCTCGCTGGCGCCGGGCGCGGCAGCCGCGATCGTTGCGCGGATCTGCTGCAGCATCGGCTGCACTGCCGGCGCGCAGCCGGCGATGTAGTCGTCGATGCTCGCGGGGATGGCGCGCGCGGTCATGCCGCACCCGCCATCCTGGGGCTGCAAGGCGGGAATACGCCCGCCCCATGCCCTGCGGGGCGCATGGATGAGCGCTCTGCGGCATGGCAGGCCGGTATGGCGCATGGATGCTTGGCCCTGGGCCGGGCATGCCCAAAAAGCCCGCTCCGCCTGCCCTGCGGGCCGGGTCGAAAAAGCACAACGCGAATGCGCATGGGTCTGGCCTTACGCCGGCACGTCGCCTTCGACCAGCCGCGCGAGCAGCGCCAGCGATTCCTGCCAGCCGAGGTAGCACATCTCGGCCGGGATCGCCGCGGGGATGCCCTCCTGCACGATGCCGACGTCGGTGCCGCAACTCACCGGCCGCAGCGTCACGGTGGTCTGCATCTCGCCCGGCAGGTTCGGATCGTCGAAGCTTGCGCTGTAGCGGATGCGTTCGCCCGGCACGAGTTCGCGGTACTCGCCGCCGAACGAATGGCTGTGGCCGCTGGCGAAGTGCGTGAAGGACATCGCGTAGCGTCCGCCCACCTGCGCATCCATGCGCTGCACGCTGCAGGTATAGCCGTAGGGCGGCAGCCATTTGGCCATCGCCGCGGGGGTGAGGAAGGCGCGATACACGCGCTCGGGCGGGCATCGCAGCACGCGATGCAGGGTGACGGTGTTCGTGCTCATCCCGGTTTCTCCTTTGGGTGGGTATCGTTCTTCACGTCTTGTTTGCGATGCGTTCGCGCAGGTGTTCCTCCTGCTCGCGCAGTTCCGGCGTGAGTGCCTCGCCGAAATCCTCGGCATCGAAGATCTGCCGGATCTCGATCTCCGATTCGCCCGGCATCGGGTTCGGGCAGCGCTTCACCCAGGCTATCGCCTCCTGCAGCGAAGTGCATTGCCAGATCCAGTAACCGGCGACCAGTTCCTTCGTTTCGGCGAACGGCCCGTCGATCACCAGGCGCTGCGTGCCCGAAAAGCGCACCCGCGCGCCCTTCGCACTCGGATGCAGGCCCTCGCCCGCCTGCATGATGCCGGCGTTCACCAGTTCCTCGTTGTAGCGGCCCATCTCGGCCAGCAACTGCTCGTCCGGCATCACGCCCGCCTCGCTCTCGCGGCTTGCCTTGACGATCACCATGAAGCGCATGTCGGTCTCCTTCGGTCGGCGGGTCGGAATCGTCGCATTGCCTGCCAGGGACGCAGCCGCATCGGCGATGCCGACAGGCGCGCCGGCCTGCGCGCGAAACAAATGCGTCCGCCGACAGGCTGCCGCGGACGCGGGCCGGCGGCTATGCGCCCGCTTCGCCGCCCGCTTCGCCGCCCGCTTCGCCGCCCGCTTCGCCGCCCGCTTCGCCGCCCCCCTCGCCGCCCCCCTCGCCGCCCCCCTCGCCGCCCGTGCGCAGCTCGGCCGCGAGTCGATCCAGGTTCTGCTCGTTCGCCGGCTCGACGATACGGCGCACGCTCGCCGCCACCGCGGGGTCTTCGAACGCCTGCTCCCACGACAGATGCGTTCCGCTGCCCGCCGGCGTCAAGGCGATGGTCAGCACGAAACGCGGCGGCGAGATATGGTCGATGCGCACCCGCGCGCCGGGCACGATGTCGGCGAACGCGGATTCGTTCCGATACCGCTTACCGTCCGGCCCGACCATGGTGAACTGCCAGCGCCCGCCCGGCGCGAACTCGAACACGTCGAACTCGTTGGTGAAGCCGTCCGGCCCCCACCAGCGTGCCAGGCGCTGCGGGTCGCGGATGGCGTCGAACACGGCCGTTACCGTGGCAGAGAGAACGCGCGATGTGCGAAAGACGGACACGATGGCTCCTGGAGTGGCGATATTCCGACGCGCGCCAGCGGCGGCCGGCACCGCGCATTGCGCAGCTTCCAGCATAGCGGCGGCGGTCGACAATTCCAGCCCGCCTGTACGGGAAGCGGCGGTGGCGCCGTGGCCTCTTGTCATGATGCGTGACGGCGCGCACCTCAGTCGTCGGTGATCAGGGCGAGCTGCGCCGTTGTCGCGGCGATCGGCACCGCCACGCGCGCCCTGACGAACGCCAGCAGGCTGGCGCTGCGCCGGAACGACGTGAGCGGCAGGCTGATCACCTGGCGCGGGCCCGCCACCAGCGCAAGCTCGACGTTCGACTTGTAGGTGTTCAGGTCCGCGCGGCGGATCTGCGCCCAGGTGAACACCCGCCAGCCGCGCCACGTGAACACGCGAAACGACGAATCGAGGAAGCGGAAGCGATATGCACCGAAGACCATGTAGAGCAGGATGAAGTAGCCGCCCGCGAGGTACAGGGCCAGCAGCAGCGCCTGCTGGGCCAATGCCAGCAACGCGTCGGAACCGCTCATGCCCAGATCCCGGAACACCATGACGGTGACAAACCCGAACCCGCAGACATAGCCGAGCGAAAAGAGGAGAAGACCGGCCCGTGCGCCTTGCGGGCCGAAATCGTGTGAAGTGGGCTGCGTCATGGATGGCGCGCCAGGTCGAATGGTCAGTTCCAGCGCGGCTGGGTGACCAGCAGCAAGAGCAGGAACACCCCGCCCACCAGCGCGGGCAGTGCGGAGACGGACAGCGCGGCAATCGCCGGGCCGAACCGCCCGCGCGCGCGCAGGCTGCGGCCAGCCCACAGGCTGAGTCCCGCGCCTGCGAGCAGCGCGACCCACAGCACGATGTTGAACGACGCTACCGAGCCGTCGCCGACCCCGACGACGAAGAACACGATCGCGACCGCATTCGTGACAACGGAACCCGCAAGGCTGCCGGCATACAGCACACGCTGCGCCCGCGACGCGCCGGCTGCCCGCGCCCGGCTTCCCGGCCAGCCGAGCGCAGCGTCGAGCGCGGGTTCGATGTCGCGCACGGGCATGCTGCGACCATCGAGCGTTGCGACCTTGGCATCGCAATCCACGGCCACCGTCAACTCGGGCGGTTGGTGCGATCCGGGGTACTTGCGCAACTTGAGCACGACCACCGCGGGCGATTCCCAGGCGGCGTCCACCAGCGACCAATGCACGTCACGCAGGCTCATGACGGTGGTGCCCGTCTGATCCTCGATGTGCGGCGTGTCGATCCAGATCGACATGCGAACATCCCAGGATTGCGTGACCACCGCGTAACGGCCGTCCGGCGAGGGATGGCGTGCGCCGAAATCCGGGCTGGCGGCGGCGGGCGATTCGGCGCTCACGGCTTCAGCAGCACGAACGCCAGGGCGGCGACCAATGCGGCGGCAATGCAGGCGCCTGCGACCGTCACGCGCAGCAGGCGCACGCGGTTCAGTTCGGCGCGCTGCACCAGTTGCGCATTCTGCTCGGCCAGCGCCTTGATCAGCTCGGTCGACGCTTCCATCTGTTCCTGCAGGGCGCCGACGGACAGTTCGAGATCGCGCACTCTGGATTGCAGCAGCGCCACGTCCGACAGCGGCGCGCCATCGGCCGGCCGGGGCGCGTCATCGGCGGCAGCTTGCGGCTTGCGCAGCCGGGACCACAGCTTCGCTGCGCCGTCGGCAACCTTGGGCGCGTTCTCGATGACCTGACCCCAGGGGATGTTGGAAAGTACCGTGAGCAAGGTTCCGGTCGACATGGGCAACTCCGGCGGCGATGGCGCGACTGCGGCGGCAAATGCCTATCGTATCCCGTATCCCGTATTCCCGGCCGGGCAGGGCGCCGCGCATCTTCGCGACCGCGCATCCGGGCTAGACGCCCGCCGGGAGTTTCGAACGCATCGCCTTCCGGCGGTCGATCCGGCGCCCGTCGACGATGAACGTGCCGTCCCCCACCGCGTGCAGCGTGCGGGTCTCCTTGCGGGTCGCGTCCACCCAGGCGGCAACGCCTTCCAGCACCACGATGTCGTGCTTCTTCACGATGTCGACCACCCGGCATTCGATGTTCGCCACGCATTCCGCAATCAGGGGCGCGCGCACCCGCTTCGCCTTCGCCGGCGTCAGGCCGAAGCGCGCGAATTTGTCCGTGTCCGCGCCGGAACACGTGCCCACGCCCACTACCGGGTCGATCAGGTCCACCGTCGGGATCGCGATCACGCATTCCTTCGTTCGTCGAAGCGCGGCATAGGAATGGTTCCACGGCCCGGTGGTGATGGCGAACCGCGGCGTGAAATCCACCACCATGGTCCACGAAATCGTCATCACGTTGTCCTTGCCGCCGTCGTGCGTCGTGACGAGGACCACCGGTCCCGGTTCCAGCAGCGTGAACGCCTTGCCGATCTGCAGCGATTTCATCATCGTCGTGTCCGATCCGGTGTGTGTGATTCGCGGTGCTGCGGCCTGCGGGTGCGGGCGCAACGCGCAATCCCGTCAATCGCCGAATGCCGCCCCCGGGGCCGCCATCGCCGGAAGGCGTTGCGCATGGTTTCCCGGGTTTTACCGTACATCGGCCGGTCATGGCGGGCCGCACCCGCGCGCAACCATGCCGACAGCCCTTCCGGCAGCTTCACGCCTGCCGCTTGTAGCGATTGGCACGGCGTGCGCAGATTCCACGTCGGCACGGGCCACCAAGAGTCCGACCCGGACGCCGGATGGTCGGCTGAATGCGTTTGGCAATCGCCAGACCGATCGATCGCAACTCCTGCCTCTCGAGGGAGCTCAGGTACGAAAGGGTTGGGCGTCACCGCCATTGACACCCGCGCTCAATTAGAAGCGGCCTGTCGACGACTTTTCCGACGGCCTCCGCTTCCGCAGTTCCACCACGCGACAGCACGGGCAGCTTGAGCCTTGGGTCCAGGCGCAGGTTGTAACGGGAACCGGGAATCAGCGTGACTTGCATGACGAAGCAGTCGATGTATTGGGGCACGAACGGAAAGCCGTACGGGAGTTCGCTCAGCCAGAGTATGTGCGTACCGGCCGGGAGGGAGTAGGCAAGAGGCCGCAAGTGGTTCGATACCTGGACGCTCGGTAGAAGCGCGCCATCCACGGCGCGCAGTAGAACCGGCTCGGCAGGATCGATGCGTAGCGTTGACGCGTTCGAGGTGTCGTCAGGTTGCGCACCGCTGACTTGCACCGGGGGCGGCGAAAGTGCGGCACACCCTCCAGGAACGAGTGTGAGCCAGGCCGCAAAGACCCGACAGGTGGAGCTTGAATACCTGCTGAACCGCGCACGCAACTCGTGAGGCCTGTCGTTTAGGCTGAGCGGACCCGCCGGCGTGGCGCTGCGCTCGGGCAAAGCGTCAGGCCGCACTCTTGTGGAGCCAAACGGCCACGGCAATGGCACCAAGCCCGACCTGCAGCCACCACGTGCCCTTGACCACTGTGCCAAGCCCTGCAATCGAAGCGGCCTTGCTCCTGGCAAGCAGGCCAAGTACGAAAACGACGAAAAAGGAGATGGCCCAGGCGAACCAGGCAACGCCAATGCCCATGCAGCCGAAGCCCTCGCACCGCAGGCGGAGGATGCCAACCGCTGCCGCAACGAGGGCCGCAACTGCACCGACGTAGATGACCCCGAGCGCCTTCTTCATGCCGGCCGCTGGCCCTTCCGTGTCGACGCTCTGACGGTGGACATGGAATGAATGCGCTTCGCCGCTGTCGGGTGACAGCGGACGTCAACCTTGGTGTGCCCGAACTTTGCCATGCCGGTGGAGGTCCCGCTCCAGCGAAGGGTTAGGCATCACCTCTCGCGCCAGGGCGACCCGAGTACGTTGCGAATGTGCCCATAGACCACCTGAACTGCGGATACCTCACCGCTCCAGGAGTGGAAGTTCGACTTCATCCGCTCGACGTTCTGGAAGCTGGTGTGCCAGGGCGAAGACATCTCGACAATGATTGAACTTGGCGCGTCAGCGAACTGATCGGCGGTGATGTCAACAAAAAGGCCGTCCCGCTCAAGCCATGCGTGCGATGACCAGTCCTCCTTCAGCTTGCTCCCTCGATCGCCGCACACGTACTCGAAACCACGAATGTCGCAGTCTTCTTCAAGGTATGTTCCGAGCACGAGAGCCGTATCGCCGCAGGCGCCTCGTGGAAAGGACTTGAACGTAAAGGGCAATCGATCCCTTGGAATCATCTCTATCGCGCTCCTCACCGCTTGCGCAATCTCGCGAATCATCGCAGGTGTCATGTGATGCCTAACGAATGAAAGGGACTTCCCCGTCCCGAGGTTGCGGCGGAAGCCGCGGTCGGCAACGCGTGCCATGATGGCGTTTCCACACCTCATCAGAACCACGAAAGGGGAAGTCCATGCGCATCGTAACGGTAGGGATCGATCTCGCCAAGAACGTGTTTGCCGTGCACGGCGTCGATGATAATGGCAAGCCGGTACTGGTAAGCCGAGGATGGCGCGCGCCGATCTGGTGGCGCTGATCATCCAGTTGCCGCCGTGCCTGATCGGCATGGAAGCCTGCTCCGGTGCGCACCACTGGGCGCGGCAGTTCCGCCAGCACGGCCACACCGTCAAACTCATCGCCCCCAAGTTCGTCACGCCCTACCGCATGAGCGGCAAACGCGGCAAGAACGACGCGGCCGATGCCGCCACGCCCCGATGCGTGCAGCGGGCGCGTGTACAATTCGCGCATGATCGCTTCCGCCCCGGCCACCCCGCCTGCCTCCGCGCCCGTCGCGGAACGCGACATCGCCCGCCTCGGCCAGGTGTTCACGCCGCCCGAGATCGTCGAGGCGATGCTGGGCCTGCGCCGCCGCTTCGGGCGCACGCTCGATCCGGCCGCGGGCGACGGGGCATTCTCCTCGCGCATTCCGGATTGCACGGCGATCGAACTCGATGCGCATTTCGCGCCGCCGGGCGCGCGGGTGCAGGATTTCTTCGCCTACCCGGCCGAAGAAAAGTTCGACACCATCATCGGCAACCCGCCCTACGTGCGCTACCAGTACATCCGCAATGCCACGCGCGCGCTGTTCGCGCCGGGGCGGCTGGACGGGCGCGCCAACCTGTACCTGTTCTTCATCGACAAGTGCCTCGACCACCTTGCGCCGGGCGGCGAGCTGATCTTCATCACGCCGCGGGATTTCCTCAAGGCCACGTCGAGCGCGCCGCTCAACGAGCGCCTGTATCGCGAGGGCACGATCACCGATTTCGTCGAGCTGGGCGACGCGCGGGTGTTCGACGGCGCGCTGCCCAACTGCGCCATCTGGCGCTTCGAGAAGGGCAACCACAGCCACCGCACGCTGGACGGCCGGCGCATGGTGCTCTCGGGCGGGCAGCTCGCGTTCTCGCGCGGCATCTACAGCGTGCCGCTGGCCGAGGTATTCGCCGTGAAGGTGGGCGCCGTCTCGGGCGCCGACGACATCTACACCCACGACGAACTCGGCAACATCGATTTCGTCTGCTCGACCACCGCGCGCACCGGGCAGACCCGCCGCATGATCTTCAACGAGGCGCTGGACTACCTCCAACCGTTCAAGCCGCGCCTGATCGCGCGCCGCGTGCGCCGCTTCGACGAGTCCAACTGGTGGCAGTGGGGCCGCCAGCACCATGTGAGCGAGCGCCCGCGCGTGTACGTGAACAACCGCACGCGCAACGCGCGGCCGTTCTTCCTGCATCCCTCGATCCACTATGACGGATCGATCCTCGCGCTGTTCCCGCACCAGCCCCATGCCGATCTCGCCGCGCTGTGCGCGCTGCTGAATGCGGTCGACTGGCACGAGCTGGGTTTCGTCTGCGACGGCCGCTTCCTGTTCGCGCAGCGCAGCCTGGAGCAGGCGATGCTGCCGGAGGATTTCGCGCCTTGGGCGGTGAGCCAGGGCGGGCTGCGCAGCGTCTAGCCGGCGCGTTCAGCCCGCCGGCTGCGCCTGCAAGGTGAATTCGAAGATCGACCCGACGCCGGGCGTGGAGCGCGCACGCACTTCACCGCCATGCCGGTGCACGATGCGTTGCACGATCGACAGCCCGATGCCGGTGCCGGGGAACTCGCGTTCGGTGTGCATGCGGCGGAACGGCTGGAACAGCGCCTGGGCGTGCGCCATGTCGAAGCCGGCGCCGTTGTCGGCCACGCGATACCAGGTGCGCCCGCTCTCGACGAAGCTGTCCACGCCCACCGCCGGCGCGCCGCTGCGGCCGGTGTACTTCCATGCGTTGCCGAGCAGGTTCTGCCACACCTGCTGCACCAGCGCCGCATCGCCCTGCGCCGCAGGCAGCGCGGCCAGCGTGAAGGCGACGCGCCGTACCGGGTCCGAAGCGACCAGCTCCCAGCTTTCCCTTGCGGCGGCCTGCATGTCGATGCGTTCGCGTCGCAACTCGGCCTGCTCGGTCTGCGACAGGCGCGCCAGGCCGCCGATCAGCGCATCCATGCGGATGGCCGCGCGGTCGATGCGCTCGACGTTGGCGAGCGCGCTGTCGAGCGCGCCGCGCGCGATGTCGTCGCGCAGGAATTCCGTGACGCCGCGGATGGTGCGCACCGGCGCCTTGAGGTCGTGCGCCACGGCGTCGGTATAGCGGGCGGTCTCGCGCCGGGCGGCTTCCGCGCCCTGTTGCGCGTGCGCCAGTGCCCGCGCCTGCTCGCGCGTCTGCAGCAGCAGCGTTTCGTACCCCTTGCGAAATGCCGCCTGCGCCTGTGTCTGTGCGCTGACGTCGCGCACGATGACGAACACGCAGCGGCGCGCTTCCAGTTCGAACGGATCGCATTGCACCACGCAGTCGCGCAGGGCGCCATCGCTGCGCCGCAGCCGTATCGGCGCCGCTTCGAGCCGGCCGGCTTCGCGCATCAGCTCGCGCAACGTTGCCAGCGTGTCCGGCGAATCGATCGCCGACAGGGTGGCGATGGTCTGTCCGGCGATGCGCTCGGGCGGCTGGCCGAGCAGCGAGCCGAGCGCCGGATTGCCCTCGACGATCAGACCGCTGTCGGCCTCGATGATGGCCATGCCGTCCGGGTGCATGCGGAAGCTCTGCTCGAAGCGCTGCTCGGCGACGTGCAGGGCGCGTTCGGCTTCCTCGCGTTTGGTACGTTCGGCACGCATTGCGGCGGTGCGCGCGCGCAGCCGCCGCCCCAGGCGGACGAGTTGCACCAGCGCCAGCAGCGCCAGCGCGCTGCCGGCGACCCACTGCAGCACGATGCGGCCTTCGAGCCGCGCCTGCTCGCGTTCGGCGCGGTGGCTGCTGAGCCACTTGACGCGCAGCGCTTCGAGCCGGCCGCTGCTTTCCAGTTCCTCGAGCGCGCGGGTCAGGCGTCCGGCAAGTGCGTCGTTGCCCGGTGCAATGGCGAAGGCGTAGTCCTGCAGGCGGACGTTGAAATTCGCGGCGGCGACGCCGGCGAGCGTGCCGCCTTCGACGAGCGGGTCGCCATAGGCGCGCAGCATCAGCGCAAGGTCGGCACCGCCGTCGCGCACCGATTCCAGCGCGGCGCGCGGCGTGGCGTGCGGCATGAAGCGGAAGCGCCCGGCGCCGAAGAAATCCGACACCGTCTCGCGCATCGGTTCGAAGTCGACGTAGGCGATGCGCCGCTGCTCCAGCTCCTGCAGCGATTCGGGCGCGCGTTCGCCATGACGGTGGTAGATGGCGAGCGCGGGCGTGGCGTGGTGCGGCAGGAAATGCGCCCACTCGCCGCGGCCGCGCGTGCGTGACATGGCAATCAGGTCGAGACCGCCGTCGCGGAACGTGTTTTCGATGGCCGGCCAGTCGTCGAGCCGGATCTCGATCTGCAGGCCGGCGTTGCGCGCCAGTTCGCGCAGCAGTTCGACCTGGAAGCCCTGTGGCTGACCCTTGGCGTCGAGAAACTCGAACGGCGCGAAGGCGCGGTCGCCGCCATAGCGGATCGCGACGGCCGGCTCGTCTGCCCGCGCCGGCGTTCCGGCGAAAAGCAAGGCCAGCCAGGCGAGGCAAAGGAGGCACGGCAACCGGTGCAGCGTGGCGCGGCGGCGCGCTGGTAAAGGTGTGGCGGCCGTCGTGCGGGCGCCCTGTTGTTCTTGCGGCACGGAAGCGTCGAAAGGCTGAATTTCCGCCAAATCTACATGGGATGGCGCGAAAAGCAAGCCGCGGGCGGCATGGCTGGAAGGCAGGCGGGACGGGCATTTCGAGGCATGCCGCGCCAGAACGACCGTTGCATGCGATTTTCCCGCCGGGCAGGGCGGAAAGCGCCTGTCCATGCGCCTTCCAGCGCTATTCGACGGGGCGTTCGTGCCATCCCGCGTGCCGGTGCTGCCCGGCGGAAGGGGTTGCCGGGCGATCCGGCCAGTCGATCTGCATGACATGCCGGGTTGCCCCTTCAGGACCGTCGCTCCGCGGCCGATACAATCGGGTACGCGAACCATGCCCGGCGCCGCCGGCCGTTCATCGGGCCTCATCCACGATTCATGTCCACCCTCGAGCTGATCCTCGGCAACGAACCGCGCCAGCGCATGCGCTTGAAGCGCAGCCTGATGGCGGCGGGCGTCTATGGGCTGAGCCTGCTCGCGCAGTGGCGCATGGTGATGCTCGGCCAAGCCGACGCGGCCGCGGCCGGCTGGCTGGCGTTGCTGGTGGCGGTGGTGGTCGGCGCGTTCTACGTCGCGCTGCGCAGTGGCATCGCAATCGGCTTGCGCGATCCGGCGCTGACGATGCCGCAGATCCTGTTCGCGATCCTCGCCCTGGCGCTGGCTTACCTGATCAATCCGCCGGTGCGCGGCATGCTGCTGATGGTGGTGGCGCTGGTGCTGATGTTCGGCGCCTTCACGCTGTCGCCCAGGCATTGCCGCAATCTGGGCTGGATGGCGGTGGCGGTGTTCGGTTTCACCATGGCGCTCGGCGTGCGGCTCGATCCGCAACGCTTCCCGCTGCAGATCGAGGCAATGCACTTTGCATTTGCGGCGATGGTGCTGCCGACGCTCTCGGTCCTTGCCGGGCAGTTGAGCCAGCTGCGGCTGGACCAGCAGTGCCAGAAGCGCGAGCTGCGCGACGCGCTCTCGCGCCTGAAGGAGATCGCCAGCCACGACGACCTGACCGGCTTGCCCAACCGCCGCCACATGCAGGAGTGGATGCCTTATGAACTGTCGCGCGGCGATCGAACCGGCAAGCCGTTGTGCGTGGCGATGCTCGACCTGGACCATTTCAAGCGCATCAACGACACGCACGGCCATGCGGCCGGCGACGAGGTGCTCAGAATCTTTGCCCGCCAGGCATCGATCATGTTGCGCGGCGCCGACGTGCTGGCGCGCTGGGGCGGGGAAGAGTTCCTGCTGGTGATGCCGGAAACCTCGCTCGCCGAGGCGCGCATTGCACTGGAGCGTCTGGCGCGCCACCTCGCCGAGCCGGCGAGCTGGGGCGCTTGTGCGAACCATGCGGTGAGCTTTTCTGCCGGCCTGGTGCAACGCGAACCCGCGCAACCGCTTGACATGCTGGTGCAGCGCGCCGATGCCGCGCTCTACGAGGCGAAGCGCCGCGGCCGCGACCGCGTGGTGGTTGCCTGAATTTCGCGGCGGGGAATTCGCGGCGGCGTTTCAGCCGCTCCGCGTTTCAGCCGCCGAGCGCGCGGTCGAGGACGGGCAGGAACTCGCCGGCGTTCTGGAAGCCGACCACGCGCAGGCCGTCGATCTCGCGCCCGGACTTGTCGAAGAACACGATGCCGGGGGGACCGAACAGATTGAATTTCGCCAGCAGCGCCTTGTCATGGTCGCTGTTGGCGGTGACGTCGGCCTGCAGCAGCAGCATGTTGCGCAGCCGCGACTTTACCTGCGCCTCGTTGAAGGTGAAGCGCTCCATTTCCTTGCAGCTCACGCACCAGTCGGCATAGAAATCGAGCATCACCGGCTGCTTCGCTGATGCGATGCGCTGCTCCAGTTCCGCCACCGTGGCGACACGCTCGAAGCGCACGTGATCCGCCGCCGGCGCCGCCGCGCTGCGCAGGACGGCAAGCGGCTGCAGCGGATCGCGGCTGCCGGCCAGCGCGCCGACCAGCAGCGCGGCGCCGGTGAGCAGCGACACCACGCCGACGCCCTTCCAGAAGCGCTGCCAGCCGTGCGCGTGCGCCGGCAGCGGGTCGAGGGCGTGCAGGTACATCGCCGAGAAGATCAGCAGCGCGGCCCAGGCGAGCATCGAGGCGACCGGCGGCACCACCGGCGAGACGATCCAGATCGCCATGCCGAGCATCAGCACGCCGAAGAATTTCTTCACCGACTCCATCCACGCGCCGCTCTTCGGCAGCACGTGGTGCGCCGACAGCGCGAACACCATCAGCGGCGCGCCGGTGCCGACCCCCATTGCGAACAGCGCAAGGCCGCCGAGTCGCGCATCGCCGGTCTGCGCAATGTAGAGCAGCGCACCGGCCAGCGGGGCGGCCACGCAGGGGCCGACGATCAATGCCGAAAGCATGCCCATGGTGGCAACGCCGAGCAACGAGCCGCCCTGCTGGTGGCTCGACACATCGGACAGCCGGCTTTGCAGCGCACTCGGCAACTGCAGCTCGTAGAACCCGAACATCGACAGCGACAGCACCACGAACAGCGCGCCGAAGGCGCCGAGCACCCAGGCGTTCTGCAGCGCGGCGGACAGCATGGTGCCCGACATGCCGGCGGCGACGCCGGCCGCCGCATAGGCGAAGGCCATCGCCAGCACATACACGCTGCACAGCACTGCGGCGCGCGCACGGCTGATCGCCTGTCCGCGACCGAGCACGATCGACGAAACGATCGGGATCATCGGGAAGGTGCAGGGTGTGAAGGCCAGCAGCACGCCGAAGCCGAAGAAGGCGCCGATGATGGCGAGCCAGCTTCCGGTCTTGAGCAGCCTGGCGATGCGGCCGCTTTCGTCGAAGCTGCGGCCATCGGCTGCGGAGGCCTCCGCCCGCGATGATGCCCCGGCTGCGCTTTGGCCGGCCGCCGCGATCTGCGGCAGCGCCGAGCCGCTGCCCCCGCCCGAGCCGAGGGCGACCTCCGCCGCCTGCGTCTGCGGCGGAAAGCAGATGCCGATGTCGGCGCAGCCCTGGGAGGTGACATTGAGTTTGAGGGATTTCACGCCTTCGGCCGCATCGACCGGCAGGCGCGCCACGACGCCGTCGTAATACACCTCGACGTTGCCGAAGGTTTCGTCCTTCTTCATTTTGCCGGTCGGCAGCGCCGGGGCGCCCAGCGCAGCGTCGCCGGTCTCGAAGCGGAGGCGCTCGCGGTACAGGTAGTAGCCGGGTTCGATATCGAAGCGCACCTCGACCGTCCTGCCGTCCGGCGAGGCGGTGGTAAAGCGGAAGGCCTTCTCGGGCGGCAGGACCTCCTGCGCGGCGATTGCGAGGACGGGCAGCAGGGCGAGCAGCAGAAAGACGAATCGACGCATCAGCATGACAGTTTGGTGTCGTGCGCGCATTCGGCGCCGACCCAGTCGAGATAGGCGGGCAGGCCCGCGGACAGCGGCAGCGCGATGATCTCCGGCACCTCGTAGGGGTGCCGGGCGCGGATCGCCGCTTCGAGTTCAGTGTACCGCGCCCGGGTCGTCTTGATCAGACAAGGTACTTCGTCGGCGTGCTCGACTGCGCCCTGCCAGCGATAGACCGAGCGGCACGGTGCCAGGATATTCACACAGGCGGCCAGCCCCTTGCCGACGATATCGGCGGCGAGCGCCTCCGCTGCCGCGCGGTCGGGCAGGTTGGAGACCACCAGCAGGATTTCTTCGGCACAGGTCATCGCGGTTTGGAGCGGGTCGACGGCATGAAGTTTCACTTGATCATGCGCTTGCGGCACAACGCCAGGGCGACATGGTAGCCGACCAGCGCCACGCCCAGCAGCACGCCACAGTGCAGGACGACATGTTCCGGCGTGCGGCCGAGCAGCAGCGGCCGCACCAATTCCACCGCATGGTTGAGCGGCAGCACGGTGGCGACCGCCTGCACAGCTGCGGGCAACTGCTCGACCGGGAAGAATACGCCCGATAGCAGCATCATCGGGGTGATGAACAGGGTGAAGTAGTACATGAAGAAATCGTAGGACGGCGCCAGTGCGGTGACGCACAGCCCGAGCGCGGCAAAGGCCAGTCCGATGAGGAAGATGATCGGCAGCACCCACAGCGCGGTCCACGCGTTCGACAGGCCGAACAGCCAGATCACCAGCAGGATCGCGCTGCCCGACAGCACGCTCTTCGACGCCGCCCAGACCAGTTCGGCCAGCACGATGTCGTCGAGCGACATCGGCGCGTTGAGGATGGCCTCCCAGGTGCGCTGCGTGGACAGGCGCGAGAAGGCCGAGTAGAGCGCCTCGAAGGTGGCGCTGTTCATCGTCGATTGGCAGACGATGCCGGTGGCGAGGAAGGTGATGTAGGGTACGCCATTCACCTCCTTGACCAGCACGCCGATGCCGAAGCCGAGGCCGACCACGTAGAGCAGCGGATCGGCGAGGTTGCCGAGCAGCGAGGGAATCGCCAGCTTGCGCCAGACGAGGAAATTGCGCCGCCAGATTGCGAGGAAGCGCAGCGAGAACTCGGGCAGGCGCCAGGGGCTGGGGTTCATATTGTCGGGAATTCTCAGTCGCGCAGCTCGCGGCCGGTCAACTTGAGGAACACGTCTTCCAGGTTCGCCGGCCGGTGCAGGTAGCGCAGGTTGGCACGTCCCTGCAGCGACGCGAGCAGCTCTCGCGGATCATCGGCATAGCAGAAAGCGGTTTCGCCGCTGAGTTCGTGGCGCTGCGCGCTGCGCGCGCCTTCCGCCTCGAGCCAGGCCTTGACGTCGTCGCCATAGACCTCGACGACTTGCGGCTCGATGTTGGCTTCGATCACTTCGCGGGGCGAGCCCCGGGCGACGATGCGTCCGCCGTCCATGATCGCCAGCCGGTTTGCGAGGCGCTCGGCTTCGTCCATGAAATGGGTGGTGAGCAGCACGGTCTTGCCCAGCGCGACGAGCTGCTTGAGGCGGTCCCAGATCAGGTGGCGCGCCTGCGGGTCGAGCCCGGTGGTGGGTTCGTCCAGTATCAGCAGTTCCGGGTCATTCACCAGCGCGCGTGCGAGCGCCAGGCGGCGCTTCATGCCGCCGGAGAGCGCGGAGATGCGCTCGCCGGCCCGACCGGAGAGGCCGGCGAATTCGAGCAGCGACGGGATGCGCGCGCGCACGGTGTCGGCCGTCATGCCGAAGTAGCGGCCGAAGACCAGCAGGTTCTCGGTGACCGTGAAATCCGGGTCGAGGTTATCACTCTGCGGGACCACGCCGACGCGGCTGCGCGCCTCGCGAGCGTGGGCAGGCACCGGCAGGCCGCACAGGCGGATCTCGCCGGCATCCGGATTCGACAGGCCGAGCAGCAGCTTGAGCGTGGTGGTCTTCCCGGCGCCATTCGGGCCGAGCAGCGCGAAGCATTCGCCGCGCGCGAGCGAGAATGCGGTGCCGTCGACTGCCGCGATGCCGTTGAACGACTTGCGCAGCCCGCGCACGTCGACCAGCGGCGGGGCGCCTGTCAGTGGCGCCATGCGCGAACGATGATGTCGCGGATCAGGTTGAGCCGGCCGTGGAAGAAGTGGTCGGCGTCGGGCACCACGATGATCGGCAGGTGCTGCGGCCGCGCCCAGTCGAGCACGTTGGCGAGCGGCACGGTTTCGTCATGCTCGCCATGGATGACGATGGTATCGGCCGGCACGCCCGGCGTGTCGTAGCGGCGCATGCCGGTCACGGTGCCGGCGGCGGTGCCGACCATCACCATGCGCTGCGGCGGACTGCCGGCAGCCTCAAGCCGTTGTGCGAGCCGCGCCTGGACGTTGGAACCGAAGGAAAAGCCGGCCAGCACGACAGGCAGCCTGCCCCAGCGCCCGCGCGCGTAATCCAGCACCGCGTGCATGTCGTCGGTCTCGCCCTCGCCTTCGTCGTGCTCGCCTTCGGTGAGGCCGACACCGCGGAAGTTGGGCCGCAGCGCGACGTAATGCAGGTCGCGGAAGGTGCGTGCCAGCGTGTGCACGATCTTGTTGTCCAGCGTGCCGCCGAACAGCGGGTGGGGGTGGCCGATCAGCGCGATGCCGCGCACTTCGGCCGGCATGTCAATCGCCACCTCGATTGCGCCGGCCGGGCCGGGGATCGTGATGCGCTCGGCAGGCGGGCGCGTCATATGCGCAGACGCTCCACGACGCGGCCGTGCATCAGGTGTTCGTCGACGATCTCGTCGATGTCGGACTTGTCAACGTAGGTGTACCAGACGCCTTCGGGATAGACGACCAGCACCGGCCCGTTGTCGCAGCGGTCGAGGCAGCCGGCGGAATTGATCCGCACTTTGCCCTCGCCGTTGAGCTTGAGTGCCTTGACGCGATCCTTGGCGTAGCCGCGGATGTCGGTCGCGCCATGGTTGTTGCAGCAGGTTTCGCCCGCTTCGCGCTGATTGCAGCAGAAGAAGACGTGATACTTGAAATGGCTCATGCGGGGATTCCGGTTGGCACGGACAGCAGTCCGTGGAAGCCGGGATTATATTCCCGGCTCCGGGGGCGGCCAGCCGGTCGCGCCCCCGTGTTCAAACGCTTACAGCCCGGCGTCGGCGCGCAGCGCGGATGCCTTGTCGGTATTCTCCCAGGTGAATTCCGGTTCGTCGCGGCCGAAGTGGCCGTAGGCGGCGGTCTTGGAGTAGATCGGTCGCAGCAGGTCGAGCGTCTGGATGATGCCCTTGGGACGCAGGTCGAAATGGCGGCCGATCAGCTCCACGATCTTCTCGTCGCTGACTTTGCCGGTGCCAAAGGTATTGACCATCAGCGACACCGGCTTGGCGACGCCGATCGCGTAGGCCACCTGCACCTCGCAGCGGTCGGCCAGTCCGGCGGCGACGATGTTCTTGGCCACGTAGCGGCCGGCGTAGGCAGCCGAGCGGTCGACCTTTGACGGATCCTTGCCCGAGAACGCGCCGCCGCCGTGGTGGGCCGCGCCGCCGTAGCTGTCGACGATGATCTTGCGCCCGGTCAGGCCGCAGTCGCCGTGCGGTCCTCCGACGACGAAGCGGCCGGTCGGGTTGATCAGGTAGCGCGTCTCGGCGGTGACCATGTCCTTCGGCAGCACCGGCTTGATGATTTCCTCGATCACGCCTTCGGTCACCTGCGCGTGCGAAACATCCGGCCCGTGCTGCGTAGAGACGACCACGGTGTCGATCGACACCGGCTTGCCGTCCACATACTTGACCGTGAGCTGGCTCTTGGCATCGGGGCGCAGCCAGGGCAGGCGCCCGTCGCGGCGCACTTCGGCCTGGCGCTGCATGATGCGGTGCGCGTAATAGATCGGGAACGGCATCAGCGTCGGCGTCTCGCGGCAGGCGTAGCCGAACATCAGGCCCTGGTCGCCTGCGCCCTGGTCGAGATCGAGGCCCTTGCCTTCGTCGACGCCCTGGGCGATGTCCGGCGACTGGCGGTTGATCGCCGTCAGCACGGCGCACGACTTGTAGTCGAAGCCGATGTCGGAATGGTCGTAGCCGATGCGGCGAACCGTGTCGCGCGCGATCTCCATGTAGTTGATGTGCGCGGTGGTCGTGATTTCGCCCGAGATCACGACCAGCCCGGTCGATACCAGCGTTTCGCAGGCGACACGGCCCTTCGGATCCTGCGCCAGGATCGCGTCGAGAACGGCGTCGGAAATCTGGTCGGCAACCTTGTCGGGGTGGCCTTCCGAGACGGATTCGGAAGAAAAGAGGTATTCAGCCATGGCTCTGCTCCTGGATATTCCCAAAATGACCGGCGTGACCGGCTCCGGGAACTGAAGCAGGCGACGCTTTAGCAGTATTTGTGGTGCTGCCTGACCGCCCTGCAAGTTGTCCTGATTAACTCGGCGGTTGCGCCGCAGTATAAACTCCGGGCCCGGCAGGGTCAAAAACACATTTTTCACACTTTTCGCGACGAAGCGGCACCTTGGCAGGCTTTTTCTTCCCGATCGTCTATCGCATGCTCGGCTGGTTGCCGTTGCGCGTGCTGCACGCTCTGGGCGCGTTCGGCGGACTGATGCTGTACCGGAGGTCGGTCAAGTACCGGCGCCACATGCAGCGCAATCTCGGTCTTGCCTATCCCGATGGCGTGCCCGTCGGGCTGGAGGCCGAGGCTGCCAAAAGCGCGGGCCGCATGATGTTCGAGATCCCCTTCCTCTGGCAGCGGCCGCTGCCGCGGGTGCTCGAAACCATCCGCGAGGTCGTCGGCTGGGAACAGCTAGAGGCAACCTGGGCGAACGGAAACGGGGTGTTGATCATCACGCCCCACCTCGGCTGCTGGGAAGCCGTGCCGCTGTACTTCGGCACGCGGGCGCCGATGACCTTCATGTTCCGGCCGCCGCGCCAGCCGTGGCTGCACGAGATTGTCGAGCAGGGACGGATACGGCCGAATCTGTCTCCCGTGCCGGCCGACACCAGCGGCGTGCGCCTGCTGATGCGGGCGTTGAAGCGCGGCGAGACAGTCGGCATCCTGCCTGATCAGGTGCCCGGCGGCGGGCAGGGCACCTGGTCGCCGTTCTTCGGCCGCCCTGCTTATACGATGACGCTTGCCGCACGACTGTCGGAAATGAAAGGGGTGACGCCGTTCGTTGCCTATGGAGAGCGTCTGCCGCGCGGCCGCGGCTACCGCCTCCATTTCGTCGCGCCCGCGGTGCCGCTGGACGGCGACTTGCAGCAACGCGTGGATGCAATCAATGCATCGATCGAACAGGTGATCCGGCAGCATCCCGAGCAGTATCTCTGGGGCTACAAGCGCTACCGCGTGCCGGACGGCGTGGAGCGGCCTTCGCAGCAGGCAGCCGGTGCGGGGGGCGCACAGTCGTGATGCATCTCGCGGCCGGCCTGCTATGGCTGATCCACTTCCTGCCGCTGCCGGTCATCGCGGCGATCGGGCGCGGGCTGGGCAATCTGCTGTGGCTGTTCGCGCGCGAGCGGCGCAACGTCGTGCGCACCAACCTGCGCCTGTGCTTTCCCGACATGCCGGAGGCAGAGCGAGAAGCGCTAGGGCGCGAGCACGTTCGTCTGGTGACGCGCAGCTACGTCGAACGCTGCCTCGCCTGGTGGTCGAGCGAAGCGCGCATCCGTCGCCTGGTACGCATAGAAGGCCTGGAAAATTTCAAGGTACTCGCCGCGCAGCGCGCGACCATCCTGCTGGTGCCGCACTTCGTCGGCCTCGACATGTGCGCGACACGCCTGGCCCTCGAGATCAATGCGGTCAGCATCTACGCCAACCAGAAGCGCAATCCGCTGCTGAGCCGCCTGCTGCTGCGCGGGCGCAGCCGTTTCGGCGACCAGCTGCTGCTGTCGCGCCAAGAGGGCGTGCGCAGCACGGTCAAGGCGATGCGCGACGGGCGGCCCTTCTACTACCTGCCGGACCTGGACTATGGCCGGCGCGATGCGATCTTCGTGCCTTTCTTCGGCGTGCCCGCGGCGACGATCACCGGGCTGCCACGACTGGCCCAGCTCGGCCGGGCGGCGGTCGTGCCCTGCGTCGCGTGCATGCTGCCGGGCGGCGCCGGCTACGTTCTGAAGCTGGGCGATCCCTGGGACGATTTCCCGTCGAATGACGTCGAAGCCGACACCCGACGCATGAACGAGGCGATCGAACAGGCCGTTCGGCAGATGCCGGCGCAGTATTACTGGGTGCACAAGCGCTTCAAGACACGCCCGCACGGCGAAGCGAAATTTTACTGAGCGAAGCGTGCAGATTGCCTTGTGACGGACCCACGCACCGGATTTAATCGCGACTCCATGCCAATTCATCCGCAACATACCGTCCTGGTCGTCGATGACGACGAAATGTGGCGCATGCTGGCGCGCGTCGCGCTCGAGCGCGCCGGCTTTCGCTGCATCGAGTGCCACAATGTGCGCCATGCCCTGGAAGCGCTGACCCACGATAAGGTGTTCTGTGTCGTGACCGATTTGCGCATGCCCGATCTCGACGGGCTGGATCTGTGCCGCATCGTGCGTGCCGACCCGAGGCTGGCCGATGTGCCCATCATCGTGATGACCAGCAGCACCGACGAAGCCGAACACCGCAAGGCGGTCGAGGCTGGCGCCAATACCACCCTGCGCAAGGATGTCGAGTTCAAGCAGGTGGTGTCTGCGGTGCGTTTCGCGCGCCAGCCCTGAAATCACGGCCGCGCGCCCCGGAGCGGCGGCGCCGGTGACGTACAATGCCGCCCCATGCCTGCAGAATTCCGCAACCCCGATCCGGATTCCATTCGCGACCTGCTGCGCAAGGTGCGCACGATCGCGGTGGTCGGCCTGTCCCCCAACCCGCGTCGCCCGAGCCACGGCGTGGCCCGGGCCCTCAAGCAGTTCGGCTATCGCGTGATCCCGGTGCGGCCGGCGGTGGACGAAGTGCTGGGCGAGAAAGCCTATCCGACGCTCGGCGCCGTACCCGAGCCCTATGACCTGGTCGACGTGTTCCGCAATCCGGAGCATGTCGCCGAAGTGGTCGACGAGTGCATCGCGCTTGGCGTCAAGGCGATCTGGCTGCAGGATGGCGTGATCGACGAGGCCGCAGCGCGGCGCGCGGCCGATGCCGGCATCACGGTCGTGATGGATCGCTGCATCTATCGCGACTACATCGCTTTCTGCGACCAGACATGAAACTTCGCTTCACCAAGATGCATGGCTTGGGCAACGACTTCGTCGTGCTGGATGCCATCGGCCAGCAGATCGAACTGACGCCCGGCCAGGCGCGTTTCATCGGCGATCGGCATTTCGGCATCGGCTGCGACCAGATCCTGGTCGTCGAGCGTCCCGCGCAGGCTGGCGTCGATTTCCGCTACCGCATCTACAATGCCGACGGCGGTGAGGTGGAGCAGTGCGGCAACGGCGCGCGCTGCTTCGTGCGCTTCGTCCATGACAAGGGCCTGACCGCGAAGCGCGAGATCCGCGTCGAGACGCGCTCGGGCATCATCGCGCCGCGCCTCGAGGGCGACGGCGAGGTGACGGTGGACATGGGTGTGCCCGAATTCTGCCCGGCGAACGTGCCGTTCGATTCCGACAGCGAAGCCGTGGTGCAGCCGCTCGAGGTCGGCGGCCGCACGATCGCGATCACCGCCGTGTCGATGGGCAATCCGCATGCGGTGCAGGTGGTTGCCGACGTCGACGCGGCACCCGTGCACGTCGAAGGCCCGATGATCGAATCGCACGCGCGCTTTCCGAAACGAGTCAATGCAGGTTACCTGCAGGTGGTCGATGCGCATCGGATACGTTTGCGCGTCTATGAACGCGGTGCCGGCGAAACCCTTGCCTGCGGCACCGGCGCCTGTGCCGCGGTCGTCGCTGGAATTCGCCGCAACCTGATCGAATCGCCGGTGCGCGTCGAAACGCGCGGTGGCGAGCTGACGATTGCCTGGGAAGGCGTCGGAAAGCCGGTCCTGATGACCGGACCGGCCGTTACGGTTTTCGAGGGCGAGATTGACCTGCCCGACACTGAATGAAGGAAAGACGATGATCCAGCCCGACGACGTCGCGCGTTACCTGCAGGACAACCCGAAGTTCTTCGAGGACTACGCCGAGCTGCTTGCCCACCTGTACATACCCCACCCGCACGGCGGTCGCACCATTTCGATCACCGAACGCCAGATCCTGACCTTGCGCGAGAAATGCCGCGCACTCGAAGGCAAGCTGGGCGAGCTGATCCATTTCGGCGAGGACAATGACGCCATCAGCGCCAAGGTGCACCGGCTGTCGGTGGCGCTGCTGGCGGCGCATGATTTCGAGCAGACCGCGCAGGCGCTCGATTTCCACTTGCGCGAGGATTTCGCCGTGCCGCACGTGGCGGTGCGCCTGTGGGGCGTGCCGGCGCAGGACCGCATCGAATTCCGCGAAGTCAGCGAGCAGACGCGCATCTCCGCAGCCGGGCTGGCCTACCCGTTCTGCGGTCCGGCCGGCAGCCACGAGTCGGTCCAGTGGTTCGGCGACGACGCGCCGCACGTGCGATCCCTCGCCATCGTGGCGCTGCGCCGCGAGGCAGAAACCATCGGCATGCTGGCCCTGGGCAGCGAAGATCCCGAGCGCTTCTACCCGGACATGGGCACCATTTATCTGGTGCGCATCGGCGAGCTGGCTGCGGCGGCCTTCGTGCGCACGCTCGGCTGACTGCCTAGGCCGCGTGCCGATGGTGCGCGGCGCTGATTTTCCATTCCATCCGGTCCGCATGGCGAAACTGATACTGCATCCCGGCAAGGAGCGCTCCGTGATGCGCCGCCACCCCTGGCTGTTCGAAGGGGCGGTTGCAAAGCTCGACGGCCGCGCGCGGTCGGGGGACACGGTCGAGGTGCTGGCGCACGATGGCCGTTCGCTGGCGCGGGCCGCATGGTCGCCGAAATCGCAGATCCGGGCGCGTGTCTGGTCGTTCGACGCGACCGAGACCATCGATGATGCCTTCTTCAAACGCCGCGTGGCCGCTTGCGTGGCGCGCCGGACGGCCTTGCCTGAGCTGTCCGGCCAGGCAGGGTTGCGGCTGATCCACGGCGAGTCGGACGGCCTGCCCGGCGTCATCGCCGACCGCTACGGCGATACCGTGGTGTTAGCGCTCACCAGCGCCGGTGCGGAGAAATGGCGGAGTGCGGTCGTCGCAGCCCTGGTCAAGGCGACGGGTTGCGCCCGCGTTTATGAACGGTCCGATTCCGATGTGCGCGGTCTCGAAGGCCTGGCGCCGGCCACCGGCGTGCTGCACGGCCCGGCACTCGACGGCGCATTGGTGTTCGAGGAATACGGCCTTAGGCTGGAAGTCGACGTCGAAGCCGGCCACAAGACCGGCTTCTACCTCGACCAGCGCGAGAACCGCCGCCTGTGCGGCGAGCTGGCCGGCGGGCGCTCGGTGCTCAACTGCTTTTGCTACACCGGCGGCTTTTCGCTGCAGGCATTGGCCGGTGGTGCGTCCGACGTGCTGTCGATCGACTCGTCCGGCCCGGCCATCGCCGGGGCACAGCGCAATCTCGCACTCAACACGCGGCTCGATGCCAAACGGGCCGACTGGCTCGAGGCGGACGTGTTCTCGGCGCTGCGCGAACTGCGCGCAGCCGGGCGGCGCTTCGACCTGATCGTGCTCGATCCGCCCAAGTTCGCCCCCTCGGCGGCGCATGCCGACCGCGCCGCGCGCGCCTACAAGGACATCAACCTGCTCGGCTTCCGCCTGCTCAACCCGGGCGGGCTGCTCATGACCTATTCCTGCTCCGGCGGCGTGGGCCTGGAACTGTTCCAGAAGATCGTGGCGGGTGCGGCTTCCGATGCCGGGGCCGATGCGCGCATACTGAAGCGCCTTTCGGCAAGCGCCGACCATCCGGTCGGTCTGGCCTTTCCGGAGGGCGAGTACCTGAAGGGGCTGCTCTGCCAACTGGCATGAGCATTTCATTTGCGCAACCCTGTTGCATGGCGGGGCCGCTGGTGTTCTAATCCGCGCCTCATGGCTACCGGTCGCCGCCCGGCCGGGGATTGAAGCTCTAGCATCAAGGAATCGAACGATGGCGAAAACCAAGGGTCCGCTCACCGAAGCGGAACTGCTCAAGATGCCCGAGAAGGATTACATGAACGCAGCCCAGCTCGCGTTCTTCAAGGCGCGTCTCGAGGCGATGCGCGACGAAATCCTTGAAAAGGCGGCCGAAACCGTCGAACACATGCGCGAGATCGAAGCCGTGGCCGATCCGGCAGACCGGGCGACGGTCGAGGAGGAACACACCCTCGAGCTGCGCACCCGCGACCGCGAGCGCAAGCTGCTGCGCAAGATCGAGGAAGCCATCGCTCGCATCGACGACGCCAGCTACGGCTGGTGCGCCGAAACCGGCGAGCCGATCGGCGTACCGCGCCTGCTGGCCCGCCCGACCGCGACGCTGTCGATCGAGGCGCAGGAGCGCCGCGAGCGCCTGCAGAAGCAATACGGCGACGGCTGAAAGCCCGCTGCCCGCAAAGCCGCACGGCACGGGCGTCTCCAGACATGCCGGCCCGGAAGCGCCTATCCATGCGCCTTCCGGGCCGGTTGCATTTTCAGGGCGCGTTTTTACGCCCTGACCGACCATGACCGTTCCGCTGACCGTCCTCACCGGTTTTCTCGGCGCCGGCAAGACCACGCTGCTCAACCACCTCGTGCGCCAGCCGCAGCTGGCCGGCTGCGCCGTGCTGATCAACGAATTCGGCGATGTCGGCGTCGACCACCATCTGGTCGAGAAACTCGACGACAACGTGGTGCTGATGGAATCGGGCTGCCTGTGCTGCACCGTGCGCGGCGACCTCACGCGCAGCCTGCGCGAGCTGTTCATGCGTGCCATGCGGCGCGAGATTCCGCCGGTCTCGAGAGTGATCGTGGAAACCACCGGCCTGGCCGATCCGGCGCCGGTGATCTACACGCTGATCCACGATTTCTTCGTCGCCGAGCGCTACCGGCTCGACGGCATCGTCACCGCAGTCGACGTGACGCACGCCGAGGGGACGCTCTCGCGCCAGTTCGAGGCGATCAAGCAGGTGGCCATGGCCGACCGCCTTCTGCTGACCAAGTGCGATCTCGCCGCCGACGACCAGATCGAACGCTGCGAGCGCCGGCTGGCGCGGCTCAACCCCGGCGCGCCGCGCGTGCGCGTGGCGGGGGGGGCGGTCGACCCCGCGGCGGTGCTCGACTGCGGGCTGTACAACCCGGCCGCCAAAACGGCCGATGTCGCGCGCTGGCTCGCCTTCGAGGCCAACGTGGCGGCCGAAAACCACGGCGGCCATGTCCACGACCCGAACCGCCACGGCGATGTCGAGAGCTTCGCGCTGCGCTTCGACCGACCGGTGGCCTGGGGCGATTTCAGCACCGCACTCGACATGCTGCAGACCACCGCCGGCGACCGGCTGCTGCGCGTCAAGGGCATCGTGAATGTCGCCGGCGAAGCGGCACCGCGCGTGATCCAGTGCGTGCACCACGAGCGCTACCCGGATGCCGCCCTGCCCGCCTGGCCGGACGCCGACCGCTCGACGCGCCTGGTGTTCATCGTGCGCGGTCTGCCGCGCAGCCTGCTCGAGCACGCCTTCGCCAGCTTCTGCGGGCTGCGTGAAACCGGCACGTCCGGTGCCGTTTGATCGCCGGCTGGCGGATGGCGACGGCTTGTCGTTAGAATTCCGCCTTGTTTCCGTTTCGCCCCGAGGCTGATCCACCGATGCGCTTTCGCTCCGACATGGCTTGGCGCTGGCTTTCCGGCTGCCTGATCGCCGCGCTGCTGTTCGCGCAGCACGGTGCGCTCGGCCACGCCTTGGCGCACTTCGACGCGGAACGCAGTGTCGCCGCCGCCGCGCAGGCGGAAGGTGGCAGCGCAGCGCATGAACTCGCCTGCGCCAAGTGCCTCGCCTACGCCGTGCTCGACCACGCCGCGGCGGTCACCCACGCCGCGCCGGTCGCCGCCGGTAGCCGCGCCGCGCCGATGCCCGGCGAGCCGGTCGCAAGCCTTTCCTGCACTGTTCCCGCCGCCTGTTCGCGCGATCCACCCGTCGCGTTCTCCTGATCCGTCGCAGCTTGCCAGCGACCCGCCGCGCATCGCGCCGCGGGTGCCGGCGCCATTCGGTCCACCGAATCCGGAGAACACAATGCATTTCCGTACACGCATTGCAGAGAGCGTGGCCCTGGCCCTCTCCTGCGCAGTCGCGCCGCTGGCCCATGGTCAGGGCACGCCCCAGAATCCGCAGCAACTCGACGCGGTCGTGGTGACCGCCAACCCGCTCGGCTCAGACTTGTTCGACATGGTTCCGCCAGTGTCGGTGCTGAGCGGCCGCGAGCTTGACCTGCGCCGCGGCGCGACGCTCGGCGAAACGCTCGATGGCGTGCCCGGCGTCACCACCAGCTACTTCGGCCCCAACGTCGGCCGGCCGATCATCCGCGGCCTCGACGCCGACCGCGTGCGCATCATGAGCGGCGGACTCGGTGTGCTCGATGCGTCGGGCCTGTCGCAGGATCACGGCGTGCCGGTCGACCCGCTGGTGGTCGAACGGCTCGAAGTCGTGCGCGGTGCCGCGGCACTTCTCTACGGCGGCAACGCGGTCGGCGGCGTCGTCAATGCCATTGACAACCGCATTCCGGTCGATCCCGTCACGGGCGTCGGGGGGCGCGCCGAAGCGCGCGCCGCTAGCGGCGACCAGGCGCGCAGCGCCGCCGGCATGCTGGAAGCCGGCAACGGCTTGCTCGCGATGCATGCCGATCTCTATTCGCGCGGATCGCGCGACCTGAAGATCCCGGGCTACGCCAGATCGGCACGCCTGCGCGCGCTCGACCCGCAGCAGGACGAGCCGCGCGGCCGTCTGCCCAACAGCTCGAACCACGGCGACGGCGGCGCACTCGGCGCCTCGCTGACATTGGGCGAGCGCGGTTATTTGGGCATGTCCTACGCGGGATACAACCAGGATTACGGCACGGTGGCCGAGTCCGACGTGCGCATCGAGATGGAAAACGCGCGCTGGGATCTCGCCGGCGAGGCGCGCAATCTCGACGGCTTCATCACCAGCGTGCGCTTCAAGGCAGGCTACAGCAAATACGAGCATGTGGAACTTGCCGGCGGGCAGCCGGCGACGCGGTTCATCAACACGGGGCGCGAGGCGCGGATCGAAGCGACCCACGGCAGGATCGGTGCCCTCACAGGGGCGTTCGGCGTGCAGATTGCGGACTTCGATTTCTCCGCCCTGGGCGACGAAGCCTTCGTGCCGAAGACGGACAACCGCTCCACGGCGCTGTTCCTGTTCGAGGAACTGCCGCTCGGTGCGCTCAAGCTGAGCTTCGGCGGGCGCATCGAGCGTGCGCGCGTCGAGTCCGGCGGCGGCCCGGCCGATCCGGCGGGCGGACTGCCGCGCTTCGGCGTCGCCGAAACGCGCCGCTTCACGCCGAAGAGCCTTGCGCTCGGCGGCCAGTACGCCCTGGCGCCAGGCCTTGCGCTGTCGGCCAATCTTTCGCATACCGAACGCGCGCCCAGCCATTACGAGCTGTATGCCAACGGCGCGCATGCGGCGACAGGCCTGTACGAAGTGGGTGACCGGAACCTCGCGCCCGAAAAGGCGAACGGGATCGACCTGCAGCTGACAATGCGTTCGGCGGGTGCATCGGGCAGCGTCGGTGCGTTCTACAACCGGTTTCGCAACTACGTCGCGCTGTTCGACAGCGGCAATAGGCGCAGCGCAGGTGGCGACCTCAACCCGGTGGAAGATCCGGCCAACGCCGGGCTGACGGTCGACGGCCAGGAAATCCTGCCCGAGGCGGTGGTGCGGCAGGTTTCGGCCGTGTTCTACGGCCTCGAGGCGGAGGGTCGGCTGCCGTTGCTGCAAGCTGCAGGCGGGCGGCTGGAAGGCACCCTGCGCGGCGACTACCTCCGTGCCAGGGACCGCGACACCGGCCGCCCGCTGCCACGCATCACGCCGCTGCGACTGGGCGCCGGGCTGGTCTGGACGGCCGGTCTGCTCGACGCCCGACTCGATGTGACGCATGTCTTACGCCAGAAGCGCGTTGCCGAGAACGAGCTGCCCACAGACGGCCATACCCTCGTCGGACTGGCCTTGAGCTACCGCGTGCGGGCCGGCGCAGCGAACCTCGATACGTTCGTGAAGGTCACCAACCTGTTCGATCAGGATGCCAGGCTGCACACTTCATTCCTCAAGGATATTGCGCCCCTGGGTGGTCGTGCAGTTGTGGCCGGGGTGAGGGCGAGCTTCTGACGGGACTGTTCTGGCGCCGCTTGCTCGAGGCGCGCCGCGCCGGCATCGCGCAATGCAAAAGCGCCGCAAATCCCCCGGCCACGCCTAAAGCCCGGCCCGGAATCGTCGCTATACTGACCTGTGCGAAACCTCACGGCGCCGGCAATGCCCGGAAGGGCTGTGCAGTCCGCCACAGTCCGACCCGCGGGGTACGGTGGTATGCTTTGCTTCCCGATGCAAGCCCGACGGCATCGGCATGAAGTGCCGATAGCCCTTGCGGCGGGATGTTGCGGAGTCTTCGGTCAGACACTCAGGAATCAATCAGTGGCATTTCCGTTTTTTGGCAAGAAAGAGGTCAGGGTCGCCGCAAAGCCTCTCGTGCGCCCGAAGCCCGCCCAGCCGGCGAACGCGGCGCAGGATTCCGCTGCCGCCGAGCAGGCGCCGGCGCTGTCCGAACTGCCGGACGACTACGATCTCGAATCGCTCGATTTCACGACCAGCGACGATGGTGCGCTGGTGGTCAAGAACGCACATCTCCAGATTACCGAAACCAGCCAGGCGCTCGAAGCATCGGCCGAGCAGGCCGCCATGAGCTTTGCCAACGGCCAGGATGCGGAGGCGTTGAAGGCCCTCCAGGCCGCGGTGCGTGCGGACCCGAAATCCTCCGAACTGGTCTGGCGCATGCTGTTCGACGTCTGCCAGTTTCTCAACCAGCGCGACGTGTTCGAGGCACACGGTGTCGATTACGCGGTCGCGTTCGAGAAATCGCCGCCGTCGTGGAACATGGCCGACGGCGTGATCGGCGCGCAGACCAATGCGCCACTGATTTCCCTGACTGGTGTGCTGAGCCAGGCAAGCGCGCCTTCGGTCGAGCAGTTGCGCCGGCTCTCAGAACGCGCCAAGGAAATGCGCATCGACGTCAATCGCCTGAAGGACGTGGATGCCGCGGGCGGCATGCTGCTCAACGATGCCATCGCCGATTTCAAGCGCCGCAAGCTGCCCTTCTACCTCGTCAATGCGCCCGTGCTGGCTGCGCTGCTCGAGAAGAAGATCCAGCCTGGCCAAGCGGTCAACGAGTCGCTGTGGCTGCTGCTGCTCGAAACCTACCAGCAGCTCGGCCGCCACGATCCGTTCGAGGATCTGGCGCTGAATTACGCCGTCACGTTCGAGAAATCCCCGCCGCAGTGGGAGCAGAAGGCCGTCGTGACGCGCGAAGTCGCGCCGCCCGCCTCGACGCGCCCGCCGGCCAACGTGTTGTGCGGCGATGTGCTTGGCGCAAGTTCCGACGCCTTCGCCGCCATTGCTGCCATGGCGGAAGACAGCGACACCATCGAGATCCAGTGCGCCGATCTGCGGCGGATGGATTTCGTCAGCGCGGGTGCGTTGCTCAACCTGATTGCGAAGCTGCAACTGGCGGGCAAGGTGGTGCGCCTGTTCGACGTCAATGCCCTGGTCGAAGGGCTGTTCATCATTCTCGGCATCGACCGGCTCGCCCGGATCGAGCGGTCGAAGAAGGTCTGAGTTTTCTCGCGCCCGTCCGATGCCGGCTGGCGACTTGAAATCGCCGTCGCCTGCCCCAAGCTGGGGCTGACGTCTTTCCGCGGAGCCCCCATGGAGCAGTATCACGGTACCACCATTCTTTCGGTACGCCGCGGCACATCGGTCGCCCTTGGCGGCGACGGTCAGGTCACGCTCGGCAACATCGTCGTCAAGGCCAGCGCGCGCAAGGTGCGGCGCCTTTATCAGGACAAGATCCTCGCCGGCTTCGCCGGCGGCACGGCGGATGCCTTCACGCTGTTCGAGCGCTTCGAATCCAAGCTGGAAAAACACCAGGGCAACCTGCTGCGCAGCGCGGTCGAGCTTGCCAAGGACTGGCGCACCGACCGCATGTTGCGCCGGCTCGAAGCCATGCTGGCAGTAGCCGACCGCACCAGCTCGCTGATCATCACCGGTAACGGCGATGTGCTGGAGCCCGAGCAGGGCATCGTCGCCATCGGCAGCGGTGGCGCGTATGCGCAGTCCGCGGCGCGTGCGCTGCTGGAAAACACCGAGCTGACGCCGGCCGAGATCGTGAAGAAGTCGCTCGGCATCGCCGGTGACCTGTGCATCTATACCAACCAGTCGCACGTCATCGAAACCCTCGATTGACCCGCGAAGGTCGCAGGCGTGCGGCGCCGGCAGGTGGCGTCGCACGCTGTCGCGCGACATCCGTTACGGAAACTCCGCCATGACCCAGATGACCCCGCAGGAAATCGTCTCCGAACTCGACAAGCACATCGTCGGGCAGGCGCGCGCCAAGCGCGCCGTGGCAATCGCGCTGCGCAACCGCTGGCGCCGCGCGCAGGTGGCCGAACCGCTGCGCACCGAGATCACGCCCAAGAACATCCTGATGATCGGGCCGACCGGCGTCGGCAAGACCGAGATCGCGCGCCGCCTCGCACGGCTTGCCAACGCACCCTTCGTCAAGGTCGAGGCGACCAAGTTCACCGAGGTCGGCTACGTCGGTCGTGATGTCGACACCATCATTCGCGATCTCGTCGAGACGGCGATCAAGGACGGACGCGAGGCGGCGATGCGCAGCGTGAACAGCCGCGCCATGGATGCCGCCGAGGACCGCGTGCTCGATGCGCTGCTGCCGCCGGCGCGCGCGGTCGGCTTCAGCGACGCGCCCGCCACGGAGGATAACGCCACTCGCCAGAAATTCCGCAAGAAGCTGCGCGAGGGCGAACTCGACGACAAGGAAATCGAGATCGAGGTGGCGCAGTCCGCGCCGCACGTCGAGATGTTCGCGCCGCCCGGCATGGAGGAGCTGACCTCGCAGATCCAGGGCATGTTCCAGAACCTCGGCGGCGGCCGCAAGAAGCTCCGCAAGCTGGCGATCAAGGACGCGCTGCGCCTGCTGGCCGAGGAAGAAGCCGCGCGCCTGATCAACGACGAGGAGGTGAAGAGCGACGCGGTGAAGAACGTCGAGCAGAACGGCATCGTGTTTCTCGACGAGATCGACAAGATCGCGACGCGTTCCGATACGCACGGTGCCGACGTCTCGCGCCAGGGCGTGCAGCGCGACCTGCTGCCGCTGGTCGAGGGCACCACGGTGTCCACCAAGTACGGCATGATCAAGACCGACCACATCCTGTTCATCGCCAGCGGGGCGTTTCACCTCTCGAAGCCGTCGGACCTGATCCCCGAACTGCAGGGCCGCTTCCCGATCCGCGTCGAGCTCGATTCGCTGTCGGTAGACGATTTCGAACGCATCCTCACCAGCACCGACGCCTGCCTGACGGTGCAGTACCAGGCGCTGCTCGGCACCGACGAGGTGAGGCTCGACTTCCGCGCCGACGGCATCCGCCGCATGGCCGAAATCGCGTTCGCGGTGAACGAAAAAACCGAGAACATCGGCGCGCGCCGCCTCTATACGGTGATCGAAAAGCTGCTCGAGGACGTGTCCTTCGAGGCCGGCAACGGCGCCGCCAGGCAGGTGGAGGTCGATGCGGCCTACGTCGACATGCGTCTCGGCGAGCTGGCGCAGAGCGAGGATCTCGCGCGCTACGTGCTGTAGCCGATGGCCGGACGGGCGCATGGGCTGGTCGTTTACGGCCTGCATCCCTTGCGTGCGGCACCCGGATTGGGCTGCAGGCCATGCCGGCTGGAAATCAAGCATCCATGAGCCTCTCAGGCCGGTGCCTGGAGGAATTCCAGGCCATGCCGCCGCGACGGCGGCGGCGGTGCGCTATGCTGCGCGCTGCCCCGTACGCCGCCTTGCCATGACCCTGCGCATTCTTTCCATCGTCTTTCCGGTGTTCGCCATCGCGGCCATCGGCTATCTCTACGGCCGGCACAAGCAGCCCGAGCTCACGGTGGCAAACCAGATGAACATGGACGTGTTCATCCCCGCTCTGGTGTTTGGCGCATTGGCGAGCAAATCGTTCCACCCCGAACAGTACGAGCTGCTGGCGGTGGCCGGTGTCATCACCGTGATCGGTTCCGGGCTGCTCGGCTGGGGGGCGGCCCGCCTGATCGGCGTGGCGCCCAAGACTTTCGCCCCGCCGATCATGTTCAACAACTGCGGCAACCTCGGCCTGCCGCTCGCGGTGCTCGCGTTCGGCGATGCGGCGCTGGCGCCGGCGGTGGTGCTGTTCGTCATCTCGAACACGCTGCACTTCTCGGTCGGCAGCTATGTGCTCGACCATCATGCGAAGCTCTCCACGCTGTGGCGCATGCCGGTCATGCTCGCCACCATCGGCGGTCTTGCGGTGAGCCTTTCCGGCTTCGAGATCTGGCCGCCGCTGATGGTCGGCATCCGCATGCTCGGCGACGTCTCGGTGCCGCTGCTGCTGTTCGCGCTCGGCGTGCGCCTTTCGGATTCGTCGCTCCACGCATGGCGCATCGGCGTGCTGGGTGCGATCGCACGGCCGCTGATCGGTTTCCCGCTGACGCTGGCGCTGGCCTGGGCGCTCGGCCTCGAGGGGCAGCAACGCGCCCTGCTGCTGGTGTTCGGCGCGCTGCCGCCGGCGGTGCTGAACTATGTGTTCGCCGAGCGCTACCGCTGCGAACCGGACAAGGTGGCCTCGATCGTGATGATCGGCAATCTCTTTTCGCTGCTGTTCATTCCGCTCGCGCTCGGTTACGTGCTCGACTGACGCGCGTGCCCCGCACGCCTATACTGCAGCGAGCGTCAGGCTCCCGGGCCGCGCGCGACAACAGGGCACGTTGCAACGCGGAGGACTGTCGATGCGTCAATTCATGCGCCATCCGGCCGACATCCCGATCGAGGTCGGCGCCGGCGACGACGCGTTGCACGGCGCACATCACACCAGCAACCTCGGTGTCGGCGGCTTGGCGTTTCATTGCGAACGCGAGATCGATCCGGGCCGTGTGATCTCGGTGCGCATTCCGCTGGTGCGGCCGGTGTTTTCGACCCATGCGCGCGTGGTCTGGTGCCGCTCGAGCGCCGAGGGGTTCGACCTCGGCGTCGAGTTCCTCGATCCGGACGACGCATTCCGTGCGCGCATGGTCGAGCAGGTGTGCCACATCGAGGAATATCGGCTTGCCGTGCAGCGCGAGGCGGGGCGCACGATCAGTGCCGAGCAGGCGGCAGCGGAATGGATTGCCAAGCACGCTGCGCAGTTTCCGTCTGCCGGACCGGATGGGTTTCACTGAGCTTCTCGGTCGGACGACGAATCGCTGCTGGCCGTCCCCGACCGCTGACGCGAAAAGGTTACAGCTTTTCGAGCTGTTCGCGCAGACGCTCAGGTTCGTCGAAGCGCAGGGCGCGCGCAACCTTGGCGGACAGTTCGGCCGCGTCGGCGCGCAACACTTCCTGCTTCACTTCGAGAATCTGTGCCGGGTGCATCGAGAACTGGCGCAGCCCCATGCCGATCAGCAGCCGCGTCAGATCCGGGTTGCCGGCCATTTCGCCGCACACCGCGACCGACAGGCCGGCGCGGGTGCCCGTCTGGATCGTCTGTTGGATCAGCCGCAGCACGGCCGGATGCGTCGGGTCGTAGAGATGCGCGACCGCTTCGTCGGTGCGGTCGATCGCCAGCGTGTACTGGATCAGGTCGTTGGTGCCGATCGACAGGAAGTCGAGCCGCTTGACGAACACGCCGAGCGAGAGCGCCGCTGCGGGAATCTCGATCATGCCGCCGATCTCGATGGCATTGTCGTAACGATGGCGCGAATCCCGCAACTGGCCCTTGGCCATCTCGATCATCGCCAGCGTCTGTTCGATTTCATGCGCGTGGGCCAGCATCGGTATCAGCAGCCTCACGTCGCCATAGTGCGAGGCGCGCAGGATGGCGCGCAACTGGGTGAGGAACAGCTTCGGTTCGGACAGGCAGTAGCGGATCGCGCGCAGGCCCAGCGCCGGGTTGGCCTCGATGCGCTCGACGCCGCGCAGCGCCTTGTCTGCGCCGACGTCGAGCGTGCGGATGGTGACCGGACGGCCGCGCATCGACTGCACCACACTGCGGTAGGCTTCGAACTGCTCGTCTTCGTCCGGCAGCTCGTCGCGGCCGAGGAACAGGAATTCGGTGCGATACAGGCCGACGCCCGCGGCGTCGACATCGCGCGCCTGCGCGACGTCGCCCGGCTGCTCGATGTTTGCCTGCAGCGATATGGTTTCGCCGTCCAGCGTTTCGGAGCGGGCGGTCTTGAGGCGCTTGAGCTTGCTGCGCTCGAGTTCCAGCTCGGTCTTGCGCAGCCGGTATTCGGCGAGCACCTCCTTGTCCGGGTCGACGATCACCACGCCGCGCGTGCCGTCGATGATCACCAGGTCGTCGTCCTGCACCAGCTGGCGCACATGGTGCATGCCGACCACAGCCGGTATCGACATGCCGCGCGCCACGATCGCGGTGTGCGAGGTGGCGCCACCCAGGTCGGTGGCAAAGCCGGCAATCTGCAATTGCTTGAAGTCGATCGTGTCGGCCGGCGACAGGTCGTGCGCCACGACGATCGCTGCCTCGTCGCCGCTGCGCCGCGCCGCGAGCCGGCCCGGTTTGCCGAGCAGTGCCTTCACCACGCGTTCGACCACTTGCACGATGTCGTGCTTGCGCTCGCGCAGGTAGGCATCTTCGATCATGTCGAACTGCGCGACCAGTTCGTCCATCTCCTGCACCAGCGCCCATTCGGCATTGCAGCGCCGCTCGGCGATGATCTTACGCGGCACGTCGCACAGCATCGGGTCGGACAGGATCATCATGTGCAGGTCGACGAAGGCGCCCACCTCGGAAGGTGCGCCGACCTGCGTGCCCGCCTTGAGGTCCGCCAGTTCGCGGCGCACGGTGGCGATGGCGTCGTCGAAGCGCGCGACTTCGGCTTCGACCTGCTTGGCCGGCACCGTGTAGTGCGAGACCTCGAGCGTGGCGTGCGAGACGAGCTGCACCCGCCCGATCGCGATGCCGGGCGAGACGGCCAGTCCGAACAGGGCGAAGCTCACCGGCCTACTCGCCTTCGCCGAACTTGTCGGCAATCAGGGCAGCGATGGCATCCAGTGCCGCCTGCTCGTCCGGGCCATCGGTCTCGATCGTGATGGTGGCGCCCCGGGCCGCCGCCAGCATCATCACACCCATGATGCTTTTGGCATTGATGCGACGGCCGCTGCGCTCCAGCCATACCTCGCAGGCATGGCTCGATGCGATCTGTGTCAGTTTGGCCGATGCACGCGCGTGCAGGCCCAGCTTATTGACGATTTCGACGTCGCGTTTCAGCACGGTCAGATCGGCTCCATGTGGATCACACCGTCGCGTCCGCCGCTGACGGCCTTGGTGACCAGGGTTTCCATGTCCTTGTTGCGATAGGTCAGCGCGCGCAGCAGCATCGGCAGGCTGACGCCCGCGACGCCCTCGACGCGGCCCGGCAGCAGCAGCTTGACCGCCACGTTCGATGGCGTGGCGCCCCAGACGTCGGTGAGCACGAGCACGCCGTCGCCGGAGTCCACCTGCCTGAGGATATTTTGCGCCATCGGCAGCAGGTCGAGCGGGTCTTCCTGGGAAGCCACGCCGAGCTGGGCGAGTTGCGGCGGCCGCTTGTTGAGCACGTGCACCACGTCGTGGACCAGCGCTTCGCCCAGCGTGCCGTGCGCAATGATGAGAATGCCGATCATGGCCCAACCCTCCCTCGCTGGCGCCACGCCGTGATGACCCTGTCGCGATCGTCATCGGCGGTGCTGCCATCCGAAGCGGCGATTGTACCGTAGCGACCCGACATGCCGTCTGGCAGCAGCAGTCCCATCGGCTATTCGAGCAGGTGGTCGATGCGCACACCCGGCGCAAGCTCGAGGCGCTCGACGAGGCCGCGTGTCGCAGTGATGCCGCCCTCGCCATCGACGCGCAGCACATGCTGGATGCCGAGGCGCGCAGCGAGCCGCTGCCATTCGCCGTCTGCCGCAAGGAACAGCGGCTTGCTTGCCGCATCCGACAGCGCGCCGGCATGTTCGCGCGGCGGTACCAGCACGGTGACCGCCTGCACCCCCTCGGCCGGGCGGCCGGTGCGCGGATCGAGCAGGTGGCAGTAACGCTTGCCGTCGAGCTCGAAGTAGCGCTGGTAATCGCCGGAAGTGCCCACCGCTTCGCCGTCGTGCAGGGGCATGCTGGCCAGCGTGCCCGAGGAGCGCGGATGCTGGATGCCGACGCGCCAGGGCTGGCCGCCCTTGCTGCCCAGCGCCATGACGTTGCCGCCGATGTTGATCAGCGCATTGGCGATCCCGCGAGCCCTGAGGATGGCAGCCGCGCGGTCGAGCGCATAGCCCTTCGCATAGCCACCCACATCGAGTGCAACCTGCGGATTGCGGCTCGTCACCCGTGCGCCTTCGATAGTCAGGTCGCGCATGTCCGGCGCGGCGCGCTGCAGCGCGTCGATCGCACCCTGCTGCGGAACCTGCGGCTTGAAGTCGTCCGAATGGAAGCCCCATAGCGCGATCAGCTTTCCGATTGCGGGATTGAACAGCTGGTCGCCCTTGGCCGCCACCGATTGCGCGTCCCGCAGCAGGTCGGCGAGTTCGACCGACACCGTGGCGGCCTCCCCGCGCGCGATGGCGCCGTTGAGCGCGGTGAGTTCGGATGGCTGCCATGCATGCAGCATCCGGTGCAGGCGGTCGAACTCGCGCAGCACGGCCGCCGCAGCGGAGCGCGCATTGACCTCGCGCTCGCCGTAGACGAGTACCTCGACGCGGGTGCCGAAGACGTACGACTCCTGATGGTGTACCTGGGCGGGCCGGGAACAGGAAGCGGTGAAGGCGAGGACGAAAACGGCAACGAACAGGCGCAGTGCGGCGGCGGGCAGGGCGCGTCTCACTGGCAAACCGTCGCGCTAGCGCCGCTCGAGCGCGTCGACCAGCTTCGCCGCGACGTTGAAGCCGGTCTGCTGCGCGACCTCGACGAAGCAGGTGGGGCTGGTGACGTTGATCTCGGTCAGGTAGTCGCCGATGATGTCCAGCCCCACGATCATCAGCCCGCGCGCGAACAGGATCGGCGCGAGGGTCTCTGCGATCTCGCGGTCGCGCGGCGAAATCGGCTGCGCCACGCCGCGACCGCCGGCGGCCAGGTTGCCCCGCGTCTCGCCGGCCTTGGGGATGCGGGCCAGGCAGTAGGGGATGACTTCGCCGCCCACGATCAGCACGCGCTTGTCGCCGGCAGCGATCTCGGGGATGTAACGCTGCGCCATCACGCTGCGCGTGCCATCGTGCGTCAGCGTCTCGAGGATCACGTTGCGATTCGGGTCGTCGCGCCGCACGCGGAAGATCTGGCTGCCGCCCATGCCGTCGAGCGGCTTGAGGATCACGTCGCCGAGTTCATCGACGAAGGCGTCCAGGTCGCGCGGCTCGCGCGCCACCAGCGTGGTGGCGATGAATTGCGGGAACTCCGCGATGGCCACCTTTTCGCTGTGGTCGCGAATGGCTCGTGGATCGTTCCAGATGCGCGCGCCGGTGCGCTGCGCGCGCTCGAGCAGCCAGGTGGCGGCCACGTACTCGAAATCGAACGGCGGATCCTGTCGCATCAGGACGGCATCGAATGCGGTCAGGGCCGCGACGGATTCTTCCTCGACGCGGAACCAGTTGTGGTCGTCGGCAGTCAGCGCCAGTCGCTGTGCGCGTGCGCACGCGCGATCGTCGCGCCAGGTCAGGGATGGCCGCTGGATCGCGTGGACCCCATGCCCGCGAGCCTGCGCCTCGCGCATCATGGCGATGCTGGAATCCTTGTAGGCCTTGAGTCCGTCGAGCGGGTCGACGATGAACGCGAACTGCATGGCGCTCACGCGATCTCCTCGACGGGCGCGGTGCGCTCCAGTTCGAGCGATGCGGCGAGCAAGGTGAGGCGGGCGATCACGCCGTAGGCGTAGAAGCGGTTGGGTGGCGCATCGGGTTCGCACGAGCAGTCGGGCAGCGAGCACGGCATTTCGAAGGCCAGCGGCTGGAAGGTCATGCCCGGGGCGTTGAGGTTCTCGTCGCGCCCGCGTGCCGCGTTGACGCGATAGAAGCCGCCGACTACGTAGCGGTCGATCATGTAGACGACCGGCTCGGCAACGCCCTCGTTGACCGTCTCGACGGTCGGCACGCCCTCCTGGATGATCACCTCGGTGACCTGCTGGCCTTCCTTGATGACCGACATCTTGTTGCGCTGCTTGCGGTTGAGGCCGATCACTTCGGACGCGTCACGCACCGTCATGATGCCCATGCCGTAGGTGCCGGCATCGGCCTTGACGATCACGAATGGCTGATCTGCGATACCGTACTCGCGATACTTTGCCCCGATGCGCTTGAGCAGGCTGTCGATGTTGGCGGCGAGGCATTCCTCACCCTTGCGTTCGTGAAAATCGATTTCCCCGCACACCCCGAAATACGGATTTATCAGCCACGGATCGATACCGATCGCCTCGGCGAAGGACGTCGCGACTTCCTCATAGGCCGCGAAGTGGTTCGACTTGCGGCGGACGTGCCAGCCGGCATGCAGCGGCGGGATCAGGTACTGCTCGTGCAGCTCCTGCAGCAGCGGCGGTACGCCCCCCGAGAGGTCGTTGTTGAGCAGCACCGCGCACGGGTCGAACCCGGGATCGTTCTTTAGCGTCAGGCGCCGGCCGTTGGCCGATCGCGCGAGCGGTTCCAGCAGCAGCGAGCCGCCATTGGGCAGTTCGACCGGCGTCGGACCGGCTATTTCCGGCAGCAGGCTGCCGACACGCACGTTGAGCCCGGCATGGCGCAGAATCAGTGCCAGTTGCGCGACGTTCTGCAGATAGAAAAGGTTGCGCGTGTGGTTTTCCGGCACCAGCAGCAGGTTCCGCGCGTCGGCGCAGAGCTTCTCGATCGCCGACATGGTCGCCTGCACGCACAGCGGCAGGAACGCCGGGTTCAGGTTGTTGAAGCCGCCGGGGAACAGGTTGGTGTCGACGGGCGCGAGCTTGAAGCCGCTGTTGCGCAGGTCGCACGACGCGTAGAACGGCGGCGTATGCTCCGTCCACTGGGTGCGAAGCCACTGTTCGATCAGCGTCTGGCTGTCGAGGAAGCGGCGTTCGAGTTCCAGCAGCGGGCCGGTGAGGGCGGTGGTCAGGTGGGGAACCATGGGCTTCCTTCTAGCGCAAACGCCGCAGTCGAATCGATCGAGGCTGCGGCGTCACTCGGCTTCATTGTTTTCTGGAAATCTTACACCACTATATTGGGGTGACAAGCCGCGATTCAAGTGCCGGCATGGTCCCGCCAACGCACGGGCCAGACTTCCCGTCGCGAGGCGGGTGACTCGGCGCGCTGCCCGAAATCGCCTACAATGCCGCCTGCCCCGCTGTTTTCCTCTCGAAACCATCATGTTTTCCGGAATCGTTGCCGCGATCGGCCGCATCACGCAGCTCGCACCGCTCGACAAAGGCTTTCGCCTTGACGTGGACGCCTCCGCGCTCGGTACGGCGGACATTGCCATCGGCGACAGTGTCGCCTGCAGCGGCGTTTGCCTCACTGTCGTGCACGTCGACGGCGGCATGTTGCAGTTCGACGTTTCCGGCGAAACGCTGTCGTGTACCGTCGGTCTGGACGCGGCCGGCGAGATCAACCTCGAAAAGGCGCTGCGGCTGGCGGACCGGCTCGGCGGCCACCTGGTGACCGGGCACGTCGACGGTGTCGGTGAGGTCGTCAGCTTCAGGCAGGATGGCGAAAGCTGGACGCTCGTCGTCCGGGCGCCGCGCGAGCTGGCGAAGTACATCGCGCGCAAGGGTTCGATCACCGTCGACGGCGTGAGCCTCACCGTCAATCGGGTGGACGCCGCGGATTTCTGGATCAACCTGATTCCCCATACGGTGGAAGTCACCACGCTCAAGCGCCTTTCACCCGGCGCACGCGTCAACCTGGAAGTCGACCTCATCGCGCGCTATGTCGAGCGCATGATGCACGGCGACGAACAGATCGCAACCCATTTCCGCTGACCATGAGCCGAACCTTGCACACACGGTGTTCGCGCGACCGGGCGCCACTGACATGACGGACCGCGGCAACAGCGCGCTGGCGCCGATCCAGGACATCGTCGCCGAAATGCGGGCCGGGAGGATGGTGATCCTGGTCGACGAGGAAGACCGCGAGAACGAAGGCGACCTGGTGCTTGCCGCCGAGTTCGTCACGCCGGAGGCGATCAATTTCATGGCCAAGCACGGCCGCGGCCTGATCTGCCTCACGCTGACCGAGGCGCGCTGCCGCCAGCTCAACCTGCCGCTGATGGTACGCGACAACCGCACGCCCCACGGCACCGCCTTCACCGTCTCGATCGAGGCTGCAGAGGGTGTCACGACGGGCATCTCCGCCCATGATCGCGCGCGTACCGTGCAGGCGGCCGTGGCGCGCAATGCGAGGCCCGCCGACATCGTGCAGCCCGGCCACATCTTCCCGCTGATGGCGCAGAACGGTGGCGTGCTGGTACGTGCCGGGCATACGGAGGCCGGCTGCGACCTGGCGCAGCTTGCCGGGGCCGAGCCGGCGGCCGTGATTTGCGAGATCCTCAAGGACGACGGCACCATGGCGCGCCTGCCGGATCTCATCGAGTTCGCCCGCGCGCATGGGCTCAAGATCGGTGCGATCACCGACCTGATCCATTACCGTGCCGGTGCCGAGCAGCTGGTGGAGTGCGTTGCCAGCAAACCGGTCGTCACCGCGCACGGCGAGTTCATGCTGCATGCCTTCGAGGACAAGACGACCGGCGGTGTGCACCTTGCGCTGGTCAAGGGCGATATTGCCGCGGACCAGGAAACGCTGGTGCGCGTGCATGAACCCATCCTCGTGCTCGATTTTCTCGACACCACCGGCACGCGCCATTCTTTCGGCATCGACCGGGCGATGCGCGTGATCGCGCGCGAGGGCAAGGGCGTCATCGTCATGCTGCGCCGGCCTGCGAGCAGCGAGGACGTACTGGCTGCCTTGTCCGGCGAGACCTCGACGGGTGCGACAGCCGCGAAGTGGGATCCGCGCACTTACGGCCTTGGCGCGCAGATCCTGCGCGCCGTCGGCGTCGGCAAGATGCGCCTGCTGTCGAGTCCGCGGCGCATGCCATCGATGGCCGGCTGGGGCCTGGAGATCACCGGTTATCTGTCACGCGAAGAGGCAAAGGTCTGACATGGCCCGTTACGACGAAATCGAAGAACTCGAACCCGGCCTCGACGGCGCGGGCCTGCGCATCGGCATCGCGATGAGTCGCTTCAACATCGATGTCGGCGAGGGGCTGCTGTCCGGCGCGGTCGATGAACTCAAGCGCCTTGGCGTGTGCGACGACGATGTGCTGATCACCTCGGTGCCCGGCGCGCTAGAGCTCCCGCTGACCCTGCAGGTCATGGCGCAAGGCGGGCAGTTCGATGCGCTGCTCGCGCTCGGCTGCGTCATCCGCGGCGAGACTTACCATTTCGAGATCGTGTCGAACGAATCGGCGCGCGGCATCACCGAAGTGCAGTTGCACACCGGCGTGCCGATCGCGAACGGCGTGCTCACCACCGAGGACGACGATCAGGCGCTTTCGCGCATGCACATAAAGGGGCGCGATGCGGCGCAGGCAGCGGTCGAGATGGCCAACCTGCTGCGGCAACTGCGCGCACGGCGGACATGAGCAAGTCGGCGCGGCGACGCGCGCGCGAATTCGCGCTCCAGGGCATCTACCAGTGGCTGCTGTCGGGCAATGACGTCTCGGTGATCGAACAGCACATGTCGCAGGTTGCCGCTTTCGACAAGGCCGACGGCGAGCTGTTCCGCGCCCTGCTGCGCGGTGCGATCGGCGATGCCGAGTCGCTGCGCGAGGCGCTGCGGCCGCATCTGGCGCGCGCGCTCGACGACGTGTCGCCGGTCGAGCATGCGCTGCTGCTGCTCGCCGCGCACGAGCTCAAGTCGCATCCCGAGACGCCCTATCGCGTCGTCATCAACGAGGCGATCGAACTGGCCAAAGAATACGGCGGAACCGAAGGGCACAAGTTCGTCAATGGCGTGATCGACAAACTGGCCACGTCATTTCGGTCCGTTGAGACTGGGCGATCGCATCCAAATGATGAGACTGGCCAAACCGTTCGTGCCGCGAAGGCATCGGATCCTCTAACAGTCGTGGTCCCAGACAGAATCGAACGATTGGTTTCCGAGGCGGTTGGAAATGACTTCGTCGTTTATCACAATCCCGACACGATGGGGCGCGAGTTCGGGGACGAGGAAGGATGCGTAGATGATCCGGAGAATGGCTTCTATACAGACAAGCAGGCTGAGTATGCCAAGGGAGCGCGCGTATGGATGGTCACAGGCACGGGCCACCCAAGAGAGTACTTTCTTTGCGGCTGCTTCAGGCTAGAGCGGATTGAGGACGGTGCTGAGGAAGGGTTCCAAAGTCTTTTGAGTGGATATGGAGTAACACTTCCGAGTCATCTGCGGCCCTCTCTCAATCATGAGGCATGGTTCCCTGATTTTCTAAATCGAGTTGGTCATTTTGGACTCGGCTTCCAGCGAATTTCGGACGAACATGTAGCGGCGGCTTTTGTTGAGTTGGTGCGACAGAAGATTGCTTCTTGGCGATAGTGTGTTTTTCAGCGTCCTGCATGTGAATTGAATTGCCATCCGAATTCGATCTGATCAAGCGCCACTTCCAGCGCCCGACCCGGCATACCGAACTCGGTGTCGGCGACGACGCGGCGCTGATCCGCGCCACGCCCGGTTCGGAACTGGTGGTGTCGACCGACATGCTGGTCGCCGGCACCCACTTTCTGCCCGACGATGATCCCGAGTCGCTCGGCTGGAAGGCGCTGGCGGTCAATGTGTCCGACCTGGCGGCGATGGGCGCGGTGCCCAAATGGGCGTTGCTGGCGATTGCGCTGCCGCATCCGCGCGAAGGCTTCGTCGCGGCCTTTGCCGCCGGCCTGTTTGCCTGTGCGGAGCGCTTCGGCATCGACCTCGTCGGCGGCGACACGACACGCGGTCCGCTGAGTTTCACCGTCACCATCATCGGCGAGGTGCCGCAGGGCGGCGCCTTGCGGCGTGACGGCGCCTGGCCCGAGGAGGACGTCTGGGTTTCCGGCCAGCCGGGGCTTGCCGCGCTTGGTCTCGCCAGCCTGCAGGGCCTGGTTGACCTCGACGCCGCCGGCCGGCATGCCTGTCTCGCAGCGCTGCGGCGCCCGCAGCCGCGTACCGCGCTCGGCCTTGCACTGCGCGGGGTGGCGAGCAGCGCCATCGACGTGTCCGACGGCCTGCTTGCCGACCTCGGCCACATCCTGGAGCGCTCCGGCGTCGGCGCCGTGGTCGATGTCGCGATGCTGCCGCGCGCCGCGCTCGACGCTGTTTGCGGCGATGGCGAGCGCGTGCGTGAAAGCCTGCTCGCCGGCGGCGACGATTACGAGCTGATCTTCACTGCCGCCGCCGAGCGCCGTGCCGAGATCGATGCGCTCGCCCATCGGCTCGGCCTGCCGCTGACGCGAATCGGCACGATCACCGATCAGCCGGCCGGCACGCTGCATCTGCGCGAGGCAGACGGCGCGCTGAGCGTGCCCGCGCGGCGCGGCTACGACCATTTTGTGCCCTGAAGCCGGGCATCGGCTGGCGACGCAGAAACGATTCCAAGATGCAGGCCAATCTCCGCTTCCTGTTCGCGCACCCGGCGCACTTCATCGCCTGCGGCTTCGGCAGCGGACTCTCGCCCTGGGCGCCGGGCACCATCGGCACACTCGCGGCCTGGGTGCTCTATCCGCTGATCCGGCCGCACTTTTCCGATCTCGGCTTCGCGCTGTTCCTGCTGGCGGCGTTCGTCGTCGGTGTGTTCGCCGCGGCGCGTACCGGGCGCATGCTGGGCGTGGTCGATCATGGCGCCATCGTGTGGGACGAGATCGTGCCCTTCTGGCTGGTGCTGTTCCTCGCGCCCGAGGGCTGGCTGTGGCAGACGGCCGCATTCTTCCTGTTCCGCTTATTCGACATCGTCAAGCCGCAACCCGCGCGCTGGATCGACACCCACGTGAAAACCGGCCTGGGCGTGATGTCCGACGACGTGATCGCCGCCGGCTATACGGTCCTGGTGCTCGCCATTGCGGCGCGGCTTGTCGGCTGATGGACGCGGAACTCGAACAACTCTCTGCGCGGGTTGGCGCCTGGCTGAAGGGCCGCGGCTTGCGTCTGGCAACCGCCGAATCCTGCACCGGCGGCTGGGTGGCGCAGGTGGTCACGGCAACGGCCGGCAGCAGCGATTGGTTCGAGCGCGGTGTCGTCACCTATTCGAACGACGCCAAGCGCGAACTGCTCGGGGTGAGCGAACGCACGCTGGAGGAGCAGGGCGCCGTGAGCGAACAGACGGCCGGCGAAATGGCGCTGGGCGCAATTGCCGTCAGCCATGCCGACGTGGCGCTGGCCATCACCGGCGTCGCCGGCCCGGGTGGTGGCTCGGCCGGCAAGCCGGTCGGCACCGTGTGTTTTGCCTGGGTGGTGCGTGGCGCGCAGCCAGTTACGGCGTGCGAGCAGTTCGCTGGCGACCGCGAGGCGGTGCGCCGGGCTGCGGTAATTCATGCCCTGACGCGATTGATCGCACTCGCCACGTTGCCGGCGCTCAACCAGTAGGAAGTCGAGCCGAACGGCACATGCGTATCCGGGTGCCCGGATGGTGCATGGATGAACAATCTGCAGCATGCCTTCGCCAGCGGGCAGATTCCATGGGCCTGCTGGCGGTGCCCTGTCTGTGAGCGACTGTTCATGCGGGTTGCAGGCCGGCCCGGTTGGCCGTGGCGTGCCATCGTCCACCGAGCGGGCAGTTCGGCTTTCGCGTGCAACTACTGTGCCATAATCGGGAAACGCTGTTTCGGAAGGAAACCCACATGGATGACAACAAGAGCAAGGCATTGGCCGCAGCGCTGGCGCAGATCGAGAAACAGTTCGGCAAGGGTTCGATCATGCGCCTGGGCGATGGCGAGATCGAACAGGACATTCAGGCGGTCTCGACGGGTTCGCTCGGGCTGGACATCGCTCTCGGCATCGGCGGCCTGCCGCGCGGGCGCGTGGTCGAGATCTATGGCCCGGAATCGTCCGGCAAGACGACCCTGACCTTGCAGGTGATCGCCGAGATGCAGAAGCTCGGTGGCACTGCGGCGTTCATTGACGCCGAGCATGCACTGGACACCTCATACGCACAGAAACTCGGCGTCAACGTTGGTGACCTGCTGATTTCGCAACCGGATACCGGCGAACAGGCGCTCGAGATCGCCGACATGCTGGTACGCTCCGGCGGCATCGACATCGTGGTCATCGACTCGGTCGCCGCGCTGACGCCGAAGGCCGAAATCGAGGGTGAGATGGGTGACCAGTTGCCCGGCCTGCAGGCACGCCTGATGAGTCAGGCGCTGCGCAAGCTCACCGCCAACATCAAGCGCACCAACACGCTGGTGATCTTCATCAACCAGATCCGCATGAAGATCGGGGTGATGTTCGGCAATCCGGAAACCACTACCGGCGGCAACGCGCTGAAGTTCTACGCCTCGGTGCGCCTCGACATCCGCCGCACCGGCGCGATCAAGAAGGGCGACGAAGTGGTTGGCTCCGAAACCAAGGTCAAGGTGGTCAAGAACAAGGTGGCACCGCCGTTCCGTCAGGCCGAGTTCGACATCCTCTACGGCGAGGGCATTTCGCGCGAAGGCGAAATTGTCGACATGGGCGTGAACCACAAGATGGTCGAGAAGTCCGGCGCGTGGTATTCGTACAACGGTGAGCGCATCGGCCAGGGCAAGGACAACGCGCGCGAGTTTCTGCGCGAGCATCCCGAGATCGCGCGCGAGATCGAGAACAAGATCCGCGTGGCGGTCAGCCTGCCGGAATTGCCGCCGGTTCAGGCACAGGTGGCCGCGTAACGGGACGACCATGGAGCCCACGCTGCGCGAGCGCGCCTTGCGCCTGCTTGCGCGCCGCGATCACTCGCGCGCCGAACTGGCGCGCAAGCTCGCAGCGTACGGCACCGGTGAAGAAATCGATTCCTTGACCAGTCAATTGGAACAATCCGGTTTGTTGAGCGACGCGCGCTTTGCCGAGAGTTTCGTCGCGGCACGCGGCGCGCGGCTTGGCGGCCTCAAACTGCGCCATGAGCTGAAAAGCCGCGGCATCGCCGCCGAACTGATCGACGCGCACGTGGCAGACGACGCGCAGGCAGAGTTCGAACGCGCGCGCGAAATCTGGTTGCGAAAGTTCGGTCGCGCGCCAGCCGATGCGCGCGAGTACGCCAGGCAGGCGCGCTTTCTCGCCAGCCGCGGGTTCGTCGGCAGTGTCGTGCATCGCGTGTTGAAGGACGTGCCGGAGGATGCGTCATGAGCATGCTCCGCGTGAATAACCTGCGCAAGAAATACAAGTCGCGCACGGTGGTGCACGATGTCTCGTTCGAAGTCGCCAGCGGCGAGGTGGTGGGGCTGCTCGGCCCCAACGGCGCCGGCAAGACCACCTGTTTCTACATGATCGTCGGGCTGGTCGCCGCGGATGGCGGCGAAATCGTGCTCGACGGCCAGGCGCTCACGCATATGCCGATCCATCGGCGCGCACGCCTTGGTTTGTCGTACCTGCCGCAGGAAATGTCGGTCTTCCGCAAGCTCAACGTGGCGGAGAACATCGAGGCGGTGCTCGAATTGCAGGGCCTGAGCAAGACGCAGATACGCGAACGGCTCGAGGAGCTGCTCGAGGAACTGCATATCGCGCACCTTCGTGACAACACCGCAATCTCCCTGTCGGGAGGCGAGCGCCGGCGGGTCGAGATCGCGCGTGCGCTGGCGACCAGTCCGCGCCTGATTCTTCTCGACGAGCCATTCGCCGGCGTCGACCCGATCGCGGTGATCGACATCCAGAAGATCATCGCGTATCTCAAGCAGCGCGGCATCGGTGTGCTGATCACCGACCACAACGTGCGCGAGACGTTGGGCATCTGCGACCGCGCCTACATCATTAACGAAGGCGAAGTGATGGCGGCCGGTAGCGCGCAGGAAATTGTTTATAATGAAAACGTCCGTAAAGTGTATCTGGGCGAGAACTTCCGCCTTTGACGGGCCGGTGTGAACATCATGTTTCCGACCGATTTTCAGCCCGCGTTGTCCAGTCGGCATTGCCGCAGGCGTTCAGCGCGCCGCAACCCACGTGACCTGACGTTCGTGCGGTGCGTCACTCCATGAAGCAGACCCTTCAACTCAAGCTTTCTCAGCATCTCGCGCTGACGCCGCAGCTCCAGCAGTCGATTCGTCTCCTGCAGTTGTCGACACTCGAACTCAACCAGGAGATCGAGAAATTCCTTTCGGACAACCCGTTGATGGAGCGCGACGAACTGGAGCCCGAGGCGAGTCCCTATGTGCCCGGCCAGGAAGGCGCGATGGCGTCCGCACCGGCCGAACCGGCACGCGAGACGCCGGCCGAATCGCAGGAATCCGGCAGCGGCGAAGACGGCGCGATGGACTGGTTTTCCGAGGGCGGCGGCGGATCCAGCGGTCCGCGCAGCGACGACGACGACAACGACTATCAGGACATCCAGGCCGCCAGCACGACGCTGCGCGATCATCTCTCGGGACAGCTTGCGCTGACCCAGCTTTCCGATCGCGACCGCAGCCTGGTGCGGTTCGTGATCGAGGCGATCGACGATGACGGCTACCTGACGCAGACGCTCGAGGATCTGTTTCCGCTGCTTCCGGAAGACATCGGGTTCGAACTGGACGATCTGCAGATTGCTTTGCGTCATGTGCAGAGCATGGATCCGCCGGGTGTCGGGGCGCGCAGCGCGTCCGAATGCCTCGCGCTGCAACTGATCAACATGGATTCGTCGCCCGATCGCGACCTCGCGCTCAGCATCGTGCGCCACCATCTCGAGCTGCTCGCCGGTCGCGACTACGTCAAGCTCAAGAAGGCGCTCTCGTGCAGCGACGATGAGTTGCGCGGCGCGCATCAGCTCATCTGCTCGCTCAATCCGCGGCCCGGCGCCCAGTTCTCGTCGATCGACACGCGTTTCATCGTTCCAGATGTAATCGTCAAGAAATCGCGCATGCAGTGGCTTGCATCACTCAATCCCGACGCGATGCCTAAGCTGCGCATCAACCGTCTCTATGCCGATATCCTGCAACAGCAGCGCAGCAGCGGCGCCGGCGCCTCCGGACTGTCGTCGCAGTTGCAGGAGGCGAAGTGGTTCATCAAAAATGTGCAGCAGCGCTTCGACACGATCCTGCGCGTCTCGCAGGCGATCGTGAATCGCCAGCGCCAGTTCTTCGACTATGGCGAGGTGGCGATGCGTCCGCTGACGCTGCGCGAGATCGCCGAAGAGCTGGGCCTGCACGAATCGACGATATCGCGGGTGACGACGCAGAAATTCATGGCCACGCCGCGCGGGATCTTCGAACTCAAGTATTTCTTCGGCAGTCACGTTTCCACGGTGGCTGGTGGCGAGTGCTCGGCAACCGCGATTCGCGCGCTGATCCGTCAGCTCGTGAGCGCGGAGGACACCAAGCGCCCGTTGTCGGACGCCAGGATTGCCGAAATCCTCGGCCAGCAGGGCATTGTCGTCGCGCGTCGTACGATCGCGAAATACCGCGAGGCGCTCAATATCCCGCCGGTCAATCTGCGCAAGTCCATCTAGTACCTTCCGGAGAGGAGCCAAAATGAACCTGACCATCACCGGGCATCACATCGAAGTCACGCCGGCCATTCGCGAGTTCGTGACGACCAAGCTGGACCGCGTGATCCGGCATTTCGACCACGTAACCAGTGTCAATGTGATCCTCTCGGTGGAGAAATTGCGGCAGAAGGCGGAAGTCACGCTGCATGTCCGCGGCAAGGACATCTTCTCGGAAGCCGAAGATCAGGACATGTATGCCGCGATCGATGCCCTGGTGGACAAGCTCGACCGTCAGGTCGTGAAGCACAAGCAGAAAACCCAGGATCATGGCCACAACGCGATGAAGAAACAACCGGTAACCGAGTAATCTGGTCGTTCGGCCTACAAGGCGTATAATCCGTCGCGTTTGCATCTCGACCGAGATACATCACCAATTCTTCCGTGTGATTGAGCCGCGCGCAGGTGGCGCGGCTCGCAACACCTCCAGATGAACCTCATCGCTAAACTGCTGCCCAGGACGAATATCGCCATCGACCTGGAGGCGAGCAGCAAGAAGCGCGTTTTCGAACAGGCAGGCCTGATGTTCGAGAACAATCAAGGCATCGCGCGCAGTCTGGTGTTCGACAGTCTGTTCGCGCGCGAGCGTCTCGGCTCAACCGGTCTCGGCCAGGGCATCGCGATTCCGCATGGCCGGATCAAGGGCCTGAAGGACGCGGTTGGCGGGTTTTTCCGGCTTTCCCAACCCGTGCAATTCGACGCGCCGGACGCCAAGCCGGTCAATCTCCTGTTCGTGCTGCTCGTGCCCGAACAGGCGAACGAACATCACCTCCAGATTCTCTCCGAGCTTGCCCAGATGTTCAGCGACAAGTCATTGCGCGAACAGCTCAGCAATGCTGCAACCGCAGACGAAATCCATACGCTGTTCTCGACCTGGGACCCCAATGCGGCAAACTACCGTCGGACGGCTGTTTGAGGACAATCGCGACAAGCTCCGGCTGACGCACGTCAGCGGCAACCTTGATGCCCCCATCAAGGTCACCGACGAGTCGGTATGGCCTGCAGATCTTGTCGGCCACATGAACCAGATGCATCTCAACCGCCTGCAGGTGGTTGGTGCGGCAGAGATCGCCTGGGCGGCGCGCCAGCCGCCGGAGCGCATGCGCAACCGCATGGACGAGATCGCGCAGGTCCGTCCGCCTGCGATCATCATGGCTGACGGCTGCGAGGTATCGAGCGCCACTGCCCACATGTCGGCTGAAACCGGTGTCGCGATATTCACGACGCCCTTGCCGTCTGCATCCGTCATCGACCTGCTTCGAATCTACCTGTCGCGCGAACTTGCCGAACGCACCACGCTGCACGGCGTATTCATGGACGTGCTGGGACTCGGTGTGCTCATCACGGGTGAGTCGGGGGCAGGAAAGAGCGAGCTTGCGCTCGAACTCATCACGCGCGGCCACGGTCTGGTTGCCGACGACATCGTCGAAGTGTTCCGCATCGGACCGGACACGCTTGAGGGGCGCTGTCCCGAGTTGCTGATGGATTTTCTCGAGGTCCGCGGGCTTGGGCTGATCAATATCCGGACCATCTTCGGCGAAACCGCACGAAGGCGCAAAATGCGCCTGCGCCTGGTTGTCCATCTGCAGAAGCCTTCGCCCGGCGTGCCCGAGGCGACGCGACTTCCGCTCGATGACCAGACGCAGATCGTGATAGGTGTTCCGGTTCGCCGCGTGGTGCTTCCGGTTGCTGCCGGTCGTAACCTCGCCGTCCTGCTCGAAGCGGCCGTTCGGACCACGATATTGATGCTGCGCGGCATCGATGCCAACAAGGAGTTCATCGAGCGCCAGCGACGCGCCATCGAAGGCGAAGGCTGATGCCATTGGGTTGGGCGGCGTCAACCGCAGCCCATGCCATGCGTTCATAGATCTGGACCAAACCGGTGTCCAATGACGAGGAGATGAGAATGAAGGCAAAATTGATGGTCGGTGCGGCGGTTTCCCTGTTCGTTGCAACCCTGGCATCTGCGCCGGTGGCTTACGCAACGCCGCAACAGGAGAAAATGAAGGCGTGCAATGCCGAGGCAAAGACCAAGAGTCTTGCTGGCGACGAGCGCAAGACCTTCATGAAGGGCTGCTTGTCTGCCAAGGCCGGTGCTGCCGAGTCCGACGGCAAGGCACTCTCGCCGCAGCAGCAGAAGATGAAGGACTGCAACGCGCAGGCGAAAACCAAGAGTCTTGCCGGCGCCGAGCGGAAGAAGTTCATGAGTGGCTGCCTGAAAGGGTGATTTTCCCCGGCAGGAATCGAGCGGCAGTCTGAGGACTGCCGTTTTTCGTGTGCCGTGCGTCACGGATGAGTCGAATGGCCGATGGCGTTCGTGAAAATGCTGCGGGTAGAATCTGCTCGCCAAACCTGTTTTACGCGAGGATTCCCATGAACGCAGTTATTCGTTTCGGCACCTTGGCTGCTTCGCTCGTCCTGGCCGGTTGCCTTTCTTCACCGGTGCAGATGGGCTCGCAGGAGGCGAAAACCACCGCAACCGGCGCCGCCGGCGGCGCCACGTCCAGTGGCGCCAATTCGCAGCTGGAACGCTGCGACAGACCGCTTGGAACCCTGGCGCTGCTGGAAGACCAGAATTCCGACTGGTATCGAATCCTCACCGGCGAGTACAGGTTGACATCGACCGTCCCGCTTTTGCGCCTGCTCGTTCAGCAAAGCAACTGTTTTGTCGTCGTGGAGCGGGGCCGCGGATTCCAGCAGATGACAACAGAGCGCGCACTCGAGCAATCGGGTGAGTTGCGCAAGAACTCGAACTTTGGCAAGGGCCAGATGGTATCGGCCGACTACGGATTGACGCCGACCGTCATCTTCAGCGCGCGCGACACGGGCGGTATGGGGGGGGCGCTGGGCGGCGTCAGTCATCGCCTGGGCGTGATCGGTGCGATCGGCGCCGGCGTCAAGCAGCGCGAGGCAAGCACCATGCTGACGCTGGTGGACAACCGCTCCGGCGTGCAGGTCTCTGCGTCGGAAGGTAGCGCGTCGAAAACCGACTTCTCGATTCTCGGTGGCCTGATCGGCACCCATGCAGGCGGTGGTATGGGCGGCTACTCGAACACGCCCGAGGGCAAAGTGATCGCTGCGGCATTCACCGACGCCTACAACCAGATGGTGAAAGTGTTGCGCAACTACAAGCCGCAGGAGGCCACGGGACCGCGCGGCTTGGGAACGGGCGGCTCCCTCGGCGTGGCGGGTGACAACCCGCCCGGCGCGCCGGCAGCGGCGCCGACCAAGAAGAAGCGCTGATTTTCCGTTGATTGAATGGGAAAGGGGCCGCATTGCGGCCCCTTTTTTCTGCGCCGGCCAACTCAGTCGGTGTGCCTCGGTGAAGGTTGGGCGCCAGTGCCTGCCTTGGGCTTCCTGCACGCGATCAATGCAGCTGCGCAGTAATCGGGGTGCTCTGCCGAGGGCAACAGTGCTTGCACTGGCTTACCTGTGCGAGGGGCGAGCCCGAAGGCGACGCTCGATGCGGCGAAGAATTTTTCCCAGTCCATGCGGCGGCTCCTTTCCTGAATTTCATCGTGGCCCAAGGGCAACGCAGGCTGCATGCCAGGAAATTCGCCTTGAATATCAGCCGGTTGGGGGGCGTGCTGCGAAGGTGGTGTCCACCAATGGTGACGCGGCAGGCTTGTGGGAAAGAAAATTCTTGATATTCAGTAGGATAGGCGTCGCTGAGCGGCGACGCCTACGGGGGCTGCAACGAACCCGGCCTGATCTACTCGATCAACTCGAACTCGACGGTTTCGGCGTCTTCCGCATAGGATCGGCCGAAACAGATTCGGCCGCGGCCTCGCAGCACGATTTCTTCCCGCTTCAATGCAACTTCCAGTTCGCCGTCGAAGGTCACGTAGGTTCCATTGCTGCTGACATCGACGAGCACGAACTTGTCACGACGCCGGTCGATGCGTGCATGAGTACGCGAAGAGCGTCGATCGGCGATCACGATGTCGTTACCCAATTCGCGACCCAGTGTGAGTTGTGAGCGCTGGTTGTCGATCAGGATGCTGACATTCTGGTGTCGAACCTTGAGACGCGTGTGCGGCAGCGGCCGGACTACCGGACTTGGGCCGAGCATGGTCATGTCGGCCGAGCCCTGCCACATCACTTCGAATACGCGCGTATCGCTTTCCTTGCCCTTTACCGAAACCTGCGCCAGTTCGCGCACCGAGCCGCGCAACGGCGCTGAAAGAGCCTCGATGGTTTCGTGGCTCGTGATGATCTGTCCCGCCTTGGCCAAGTCCGTCAGCCGGGACGCGACATTGACGCTGTCGCCGAAGACGTCGTTGTTCTCTTCGATGACCGGTCCGCGATGGAAACCGACACGGATCGCGAGTTTGATTCCGGATGCGGGCGGAAGGTCGTCGACGCGCTGCTGCATCTCGCAGGCCGCCTGGAATGCCGAATCGGCAAGCCCGAAGACGGTCAGGATCTCGTCACCTATCGTCTTGATGACGCGGCCTCCGTAGCCTTCTGCCACGCGGACCATGCGCTTGAGGCAGCGGTCAACCGCATGCAGCGCCTCCGCATCGCCCAGGCGTTCGTAAAGGCGGGTGCTTCCGGCCACGTCGGCAAAAAGCACGCATACCGTCCGCAGGCTGCCGATGTCCGCCTCGTCGCCCGGCTCGACCATGGTTCTTGCCGCCCAGGCAGTGTCTGCGTGCGTACGGCCCAAGGCGACGGCGCTGTCGCTCTTGTTGTCTGCGGTTTCGTCCGATGCACTGGCAAGGGGGTTCATTTTTCGAGTCTAGCTACGGATTGGCCGAGTGCAAACCGAAAGGCAGTCGGACGTTCCAAGGGAACGACCACATTAGCCGCGCCTTTGCCCAGCGCAAAGCAATTTTGCATCAATTCGGTTCGGCGGTAGCAAATGTGTCGATTTTCGCACATTGACGTGTCACTTGAGGTGCGGCGTTCAGGCTAGGCAAAAAGTCAGAGGTGTGCACTTCGACCCCCGTCGACTGCCAGGATCTGTCCCGTCACATAAGGCGCTCCGGCGAGCAGGAACAACACACTACGAGCAATGTCGGCGGAACAGCCCGTCCTCTTTAGCAGCGTGTGGTTGATGATCTCCTGCCGCGTCTGCGTGTCGAACGTCCCATCCTCGGGCCACTCGACCGGCCCGGGAGCGACTGCATTCACCCTTACCTCGGGCGCAAGTTCAATGGCGAGTGCTTTCGTCAGGCCGTCCAGCCCCGCCTTGGCAGCGCAATAAACGGCAAACCCGGCGAGCGGACGGCTGCCGTGGATGTCGGAAACATTGACCACCGCACCGCGTGTCACTTTCAGGTAAGGCGCCGCCGCCTGGGCAAGAAAAAGTGGTGCCTTGAAGTTCGACCCCACGAGGGCATCCCAATCGCGCCCCGAGATGCGTCCCATGGCCGTGGCGAAGAATGTCGAAGCATTGTTGACCAGTCCGTCGAGGCGCCCGAATCGTTGGACAAGATCTTCCACCATCGGCGCAAGCGCATCGACATCGTCCAGATCGGCATGGAGAACGTGTGCCGAATCACGTCGTTGGCCATTGAGCAATTTGGCCAACGTTACAGCATCACGCTGGCTTCGCCGATAGTGAATACCCACATTTGCGCCGGCGGCATGAAGCGTTCTGACAATTTCTGCGCCCACGCGCCGGGCGCCGCCCGTGACCAGAATGGCCTTTCCCTGCAAAGATTCGCTGATTCCCATGACTCGGTAGTTTGCCAATTGACGGGTCTTGTCCGACACTGCGCGGCGCCATGACGACTACACAACTGCCAGATCCCGATCCGGAAGGCGCGGCGAGCAGCGCCGCACTCGCTTCCATCATTTGCAACGAAATCCGGTCCGAAGATTCAAACTGGATCTCCTTCGCGCGGTTCATGGAACTCGCGCTGTATGCACCGATGCTCGGTTACTACTGCGGTGGATCCCGAAAGTTCGGCCATGCAGGCGATTTTGTCACCGCGCCGGAACTTAGCCGATTGTTCGGCGCCACGCTGGCACCGTTTGCGAAGGCTACCATGGCCGCTAGCCAGTCGCAGATACTCGAATTCGGCGCAGGCAGCGGATTGCTTGCGGCGCAATTGCTGGCCGAACTGGAAAGGATCGACGCATTGCCGGCACGCTACGCGATCCTGGATTTGTCCGGCGAGCTTCGCGCACGGCAAAAGGAAACCTTGGAATCCCGTGTTCCAGCGCTTGCGGAGAGAGTCGAGTGGCTCGACGCGCTCCCGCAGGAATTCAGCGGCCTGATCCTCGCGAACGAGGTTCTCGATGCGATGCCGGTCCATCTTGTACGCTGGTCCGGTGCAGAGATCCTGGAGCGGGGCGTTACCTGCGCAGCCGATGGCAGCTTCCAATGGGCCGACCGGTTGGCGCATGGCACGGTCCTCGACGTCGCGCAGCACCTGCCGGTGCACCCGCCCTACCTTTCCGAGGTTGCCCCGAGCGCCTCGGCCTGGGTGGCAGAATGCGGGCGCTTGCTATCGTCCGGGGCGTTGTTGCTGCTTGATTACGGTTTCCCGCGCTCGGAGTACTACCATCCTCAGAGAAACGCTGGGACGTTGATGTGCCACTACCGGCATCACGCTCATTCCGACCCCTTATGGTGGCCGGGACTGAACGACATCACTGTGCATGTCGACTTCACTGCCGTTGCCGAGGCCGGCGTCTCATCGGGCCTGGACCTCGTCGGCTACACGTCACAGGCCGCATTCCTGATGGAATGCGGCATTCTGGAGCGACTGCAGGCGACCGGCCCGTCTGATTCCGTCGGCTACCTGCGCGAGGCCTCGTCTGTCCAAAAGCTGCTCAGTCCATCGGAAATGGGCGAGCTGTTCAAGGTGATTGCGTTCTCGAAAGGGATCGGAGAGCTTCTGCCGGGTTTCGGTCGTGCCGACCGGACGCACACGCTCTAGCTGTACTGGCGCGTACGGGGCAACTGCGGCAGCTTTCGCGTCTGCCTTGACCTGCTATGCGACCGTGTTCGTGAGACGCTGAAGCCCGTTGCGAATCGATGCCGGAATCGGCGTCGGTTTGTTGGTCGAACGATCCACGATTACCACGGTAAAGTGGCCGCTGGCTGCAGCCCTGTCTTCACCTTCGCGGAACAAGCCCAGCTCGAACCTGACCGACGATGTACCCAGATGTCCGATTCGCAGACCGGCATCGACGGTTTCCGGGTATGACAGGGATCGATGGTACCGACAAGCGGATTCGACGACATAAAGCGCGACCGCGTGCGGAGACTGGATATCCAGACCGCATTCGCGGATCAGGAACTCGGTGATGACGGAGTCGAACCAGGCGAAATAGACGACGTTATTGACATGCCCGTACATGTCATTATCCATCCAGCGGGTCTGGACCTGCCGGAAATACGGGTAGGCGCTTCGCGAATGCGGAGGGAGTGCGGTCGGTTCCGGGTCGGGCATGCACGCAGTTCGGCGGACAGTAGGCCTGCCGCCGATCATATCAGCCGCGCCTCACTCCTGCAGGCGATAGATGTTGCGCAGGAATTCTTCCGGGTCCACTGTGCGTCGCGGCTTGCGGCCAAGCATCTCGGTATGCACGGCTTCCCTCAATTGCAGGTCAGGATGGGGCATCCATCCTGCGTTGAGAACCTCCTCGTCATACTCGGTGGTTCCTGCCATCCGGATTCCGGTTTGCGTATCCATTACGATCACCATTTCAACCTCCGTTGCGCACGTCGCAGGAGCGGGGCTACAAGTTCTTAACGGCGTGCCCCCCGAATTGGTTGAGTCCTTGCACGATCCTGCTTCCTGCCAGCTCCGCTCCGATTCGGGCGCCGGGCGAACCGGAGCGGCGTATCATCGCCGGCAAACAACCCACTGCTTCTGACCCCCTGCCCCACACGCATGAATCGCCATCCACTTGCGGCCGTCTTGCTCTGGGTGGCTGCTCTCCCCAGTGCATCGGCGGACGATGCAAACAACGACGCGCTGGTTGCGCGGGCACAGCAGCGGTGGGAGCAAAGTCCGCACGGGGCGTGGCTGGCGCGTATCCTGCCGCCCTCTACGACACCGGCCCGGTTGCCCGAAGCAGGCTCGCGTGGTGCACAACTGCTCGTCCGCTACTGCGTTCAGTGTCACCATCTGCCCAGCCCTGCCATGCATAACGCCGAACGATGGACGAAGGTCGTCGACCGCATGAAGCTACGCATGGAAGGCCGCGGCAATATGGGATCACTGATGAAGAACATGATGGACACCGTCGAGGCGCCGAGCGAGGAAGAAACGCACGCTTTGCTTGCCTACCTTCGCCGCCATTCCCAGAAACCGATCGAAACGCGTCGCTACCCTGATCTTGCCACCGCCGGCTGGACGTTTCGCGAGGCTTGCTCCCAGTGCCACGCGTTGCCGGAGCCGGCGTCGCGCCAGCCCGGGCAATGGCGCAGCATCGTCGAGCGCATGGAGCGAAACATGGCGTGGATGAATCGTGTCGTCGGATCGAAAAGGGACGCACGCGAACCGCAATTCGAAATCGAGGGCATCGTGGCCTACCTCGAGCGCAATGCCAGGCGCAACTAAACGCCGCGACATGGCATCCTGATCCGGGGCTTCGGGTAGGATATCCGGCTGACGGTCTTCCGTGCCGCGCGCTCCGAGCGCGGCGATGTGGCGACAATGACAACTTCGCTCGATTTCTACTTCGATTTCTCCTCCCCTTACGGTTATCTGGCCTCGGAGTGGATCGATGTGCTGGCCGAAAAGTACGGGCGCGCCGTGGTTTGGCGCCCGGTACTTCTGGGGATCCTATTCAAGTCCACCGGCAGCGCCCCGCTGGCCCAGATCCCGCTCAAGGGTGCCTATTCGCTGCATGATTTCGCCCGTTCCGCGCGTTATCTCGGCGTCGACTACCGTCAGCCGACCGATTTTCCGATCGCGACGCACCACGCCGCACGCGCGTTCTACTGGCTGGCGGATCGAGATACGTCCCTGGCCCGAAAGTTCGCGCGCGCCTGTTATCGCGCCTACTTCGTCGAGGATCGGAACATTTCGACCCCGCAAGTCCTGCATGATCTGGCCGATGCGCTGGCGGTCGATCCGGCGCAACTGTCCGATGCCGTGAACGCGCCGGCGTACCGGGAACGGCTCAAGAGCGAAACCGACTTGGCAATGCAGCGCGGCGTATTCGGTTCTCCCTATTTCATCGTCGATGGCGAACCCTTCTGGGGCGTCGATCGGCTTCCCCAACTGGAAAAGTGGCTATCGGAAGGCGGATTTTGAGCGCGCGACGCCTGAATCGAATATGCGTCTTCTGCGGGTCCCAGGTCGGCGCCCGACAGGAATACACGTCGGCGGCCGTTGCGCTGGGAACGCTGCTGGCGCAAAGCGGCATCGGCCTCGTCTATGGCGGCGGCAAGATCGGTCTGATGGGCGTGGTGGCGGATGCGGCACTTGCTGCTGGCGGCGCGGTGATCGGCGTGATACCGGAGCGCCTGATGAACCGCGAACTCGGGCATGGCGGCGTCACCGATCTCAGGGTGGTCGGCTCGATGCACGAACGCAAGGCGCTGATGAGCGAACTGTCCGACGCGTTCGTGGCACTGCCCGGCGGCTACGGCACCTTCGAGGAGTTGTTCGAGGTCGTTACCTGGTCCCAGCTCGGCATCCAGGACAAGCCTTGCGGCTTACTCAATGTGGATGGTTATTACGATACCCTGCTCGCGCTGCTGGACCATGCCGCGCAGGAGGCATTCATCCGGCCGCAGCATCGCGGGCTGGTGCTGGTGGATACCGATCCGGCTGGCCTCCTGCGGCAATTCGAGGCTTTCCGGGCGCCGCTGGTAGAGAAATGGCTCGAGCGCGATCAGACATGAAGGCAAGGGGGAGAGCATGAGCGAATCGGTGGTCATCGAAGTGGACAACGGCGTGGGCATCGTCACGCTCAACCGACCGGAGCAGCACAACGCGTTCGATGATGTACTCGTCGGCGAGCTGACCGTTGCGCTGCAGGGCATGGAGGCCGATCCGGGCGTGCGGGTGATCGTCCTGTCGAGCACGGGCGAGAGCTTCTGCGCTGGCGCCGACCTGAAATGGATGCGCCGTGCCGCGGCCTATTCCGAGCAGGAGAACGTGCGCGACGCCAAGACCATGGGCAACCTGTTCCGCACGCTCAACGAACTGCCCAAGCCGACGATCGCCCGGGTGCAGGGCCCGGCCTATGGCGGCGGCGTCGGCATGGTCGCGTGCTGCGACATCGCGATCGCCACCTTCGATGCGCAATTCGCCTTCTCCGAAGTCCGCATGGGCATCATCCCGGGCGTCATCTCGCCCTACGTCATCAACGCCATCGGCGAGCGCCGCGCGCGCCGCTACATGCTGACCGGCGAGCGCTTCTCGGCGTCCGAGGCTTACCGCATCGGGCTGCTGCACGAAATCGTGCCGACCGACGAGGAGCTCGACAACGCGATCGGCGAAGTGATCGACGACGTGCTCGCGGGCAGCCCGCAGGCGCACGACCAGTGCAAGAGCCTCATTCGAGCGGTGACCGGCAAACCGGTCACCGACCAGTTGATCGAGGAAACCTCGCGCCGCATCGCGCGCGCGCGCGCCGGCGAGGAGGGACGCGAAGGCATCGCTGCGTTCCTCGAAAACCGCCGTCCGTGGTGGGTTACCGCGGGCTAAGCCAGACAACGGAACCGAAGCAAGCCATGGAGAAAATTTCGACTTCGCCGCGCGCCGGTGCGGCCGCCCTTGCCTTTGCAGTCCTGCTGGGCCTGTCGTCGCCCCTGGCCGCGCAGCTCGACCGGCGTCCGCTGATGGCTGACGCGATCCTCGGCTCGCAGCATGCCGGACTGCTGCTCGACGAGAAACGCATTACCGAAGCCGTCATCGACGCGCGGGCGCGCGTCCTGTTCCGGCAGCTCCGGCCCGACCCGCAGTGGAATCCCGGGCATTCGGCGTGGAAGGCGAACTTTGCCCAGTTCAAGCGCGAAGTCCAGCAACTCATCCCTGCCGACGAGGCGCAGCTCAAGGCGTCGATGCGGGCCGCGCTGCTGCGCGACTTCGACGAAATCGAGTTGGCCGAGATCGATGCCGCGATGGCCGATCCCGGCTTCGGCGAGTCGATCAAGGCGGTTGCCGACGCCGGCCTCGAACCGGGCTTCGCGTTCCGCATCACTTCGATGGGGCGCCAGCCGGAGCTTTATGCGGCAGAAGAAGTCGATGAAGTTCGCCGCACCGTGGATCGCCTGCAGAAAAAAGAGAAGGACCTCATGGCGTCCGAACGAACCCGCAACGCGGTTGCGCGACTGGATTCACCGGCATTCCGCAAGTACCAGCAATCGATGATCGCGGTGATCGAGGATCGTGCCACCGGCAACACTGCTGCCGCGGGCAACAGGGCCGCGATCGAGGAACTGCTCGCGCGCTGGCGGCCGAAGGTCGGGAGCTGAGCCGGTGGCCCGCCCGATGTCCGTTTCCTCTCCCGCACGTGTCAGGCTGGTCGACGTTGGTCCGCGCGACGGCCTGCAGAACGAGCCGGGCAGCATCGACATTGCAACCAAGGTTGCGCTGATCGAACGCCTCGGCGATGCCGGCCTTTCCGCCATCGAGGCGGCCTCGTTCGTGTCGCCCAGATGGGTGCCGCAAATGGCCGGCAGCGGCGAGGTGATGCGCGCGCTCCGTCGCCGGCCGGGCGTCAGCTATGGCGCGCTCACGCCCAACATGCAGGGCTTCGAAGCCGCACGGGCGGCTGGCGTCGACGAGGTCGCGGTGTTTGCCGCGGCGACCGAGACGTTCTCGCGCAAGAACATCAACTGCTCGATTGCCGAAAGCCTCGAGCGTTTCCGCCCGGTGGTCGAAGCGGCGCGCGAGCACGGGCTGCGCTGTCGCGGCTACATCTCGTGCGTGCTCGGCTGTCCCTACGAAGGCGCGGTCGATCCGCGAGCCGTCGCCGCGCTTGCCGCGACGCTGTATGAAATGGGCTGCTACGAGATATGCCTTGGGGATACGGTCGGCGTCGGCACGCCGGCCGCCACCCTGCGCGTGTTCGAGGCTTGTGCGCAGAAGGTGCCAGTCGACCGCCTCGCCGGACATTTCCATGACACCTGGGGTATGGCGATTGCCAACATCCATGCGGCACTCGGGTTCGGTATCGCAACATTCGACGCCTCCGTGGCCGGGCTCGGTGGTTGTCCGTATTCGCCCGGCGCCTCGGGCAACGTCGCCACGGAGGATGTCGTCTATCTGCTCGACGGACTCGGCGTCGAAACCGGCGTCGACCTCGATGCCCTGGTCGATTGCGCGGCCTGGATCAGCGGCGTGCTCGGCCGCGCGCCACAATCCAGGGTCGCGCGTGCCAGGCTCGCGCAGCGCTCGCGCGAGGAACAAAGGACATGAAACCCGGATTGACCGCCGGGCTTGAACACGAGCTCAAGTTCACCGTCACGCATCGCAAGACGGTCCCTGCGCTCTATCCGGAGTCGCCGGCCTTCCTCGACATGCCCGACGTGTTCGCCACCGGCTACATGGTCGGCCTGCTCGAATGGTGCTGCCTCGAACTCGTCAAGCCCTACCTCGACTGGCCACGCGAGCAGACCGTCGGCACGCATGTCGACTTCTCGCACACCGCGGCGACGCCGCCGGGTTTCACCGTCACGGTGCGGGCACGGCTGGAGGAAGTCGACGGGCGTCGGCTGGTGTTCAGCGTCAGTGCGCACGACGGCGTCGACACCATCTCCACCGGGCGGCACGAGCGTTTCGTCATCGACAAGGCGAAGTTCGACGCGCGACTGGCGCAGAAGGCGGCACCATGAACCCATTGCCGCAGAAGGCAGTGGCGTCGCCCTGCATCGGCGTGTGCCGCATGAGCGCCGCCAGCGGCCTGTGCGAAGGGTGCCAGCGCACCCTCGACGAGATTGCCGCATGGGGGCAATCGAGCGACGTACAGAAGCTCGCCATCCTGGCGCGCGTCGCCGAGCGCCGCGCTGGCGCGGCTGCAACTGCGTGCGGTAGCCGCGACTGACGTGGATTTCGCCGCCGCGCTCCCCGAGCCGTTGCGCGCGCTGCTGTCGTTCGCCGCGGTGCTGCTGATCATCGTCCCGCTGTGCATCGCGTTCGGCGGGTTGCTCGGTGCGCTGCTTGCGCGCCACCGGCGTTACGAACGCGCCGTCGCCTTCGGCGGCACGCTGGCAGCCACCGCGATCGCGCCCTTCGTGCTGCTCGGGGCGACACACCTGCCTGCGGCGTTCGTGCCGCTGCTGCTGGCAGGACTCGGCCTGCCCGGGCTTGCGTACTGGTGGCTCGACCGCTGGGCTTCGCGACGTTGAACTGCCTGCCACCCCGGATGCGCGTGGCGATCTCAGGGTGATCTCGACTGTCTGCGGCGGGTGCCGTTGCCTTGCGCGGTAAGCAGGTACTCGTCGCCGCGCGCGCTGCGTGCGGGCCGAAACGACGGCAGGCGGAAGGAAGGACAGGGGATCAAGCGGAGCGCGACCGCCGCAGCAGGTGGAGCACGGGAGGAGGAGTGGCCCGGCGGTGCGCCCGCAAGCGAACCGTAACCCGGTTCGCGCCGCGCGTGTCCGCGATTTGGTAAGCAAATGTAAGCCTTGTCGATACAATAGCCGGCATGCAGCTCGTATTGATCAGTGGATTGTCAGGTTCCGGCAAGTCGATCGCACTCAACGTGCTCGAGGATGCCGGCTACTACTGCGTCGACAACCTCCCGGCCACCCTGCTGCCGCGCTTGATGCGCCAGTTGCGCAACGAGGGCTACGAGAAGGTCGCGGTCGCCGTCGACGTGCGCTCGGGCATGTCGATCGCGGCCCTGCCGCAGCAGGTCACCGACCTGTCCCTGCTCGACATCGACGTACGCTTCATTTTCCTCGACGCGCGCGACGAAACCCTGATTGCGCGATTCTCCGAAACGCGGCGGCGCCATCCGCTTGCCGACGAGCGTGCCACCCTCGCAGAGGCCATCGCCAAGGAGCGTGAAGCGCTCGAGCGCGTCGCCGAACTCGGCCACCGCGTCGATACCAGCGACCTGCAGGCCAACGCCCTGCGCGCCTGGGTAAAAGACTTCATCCGTCTCGACGCTGCCGAGGGACTCACGCTGCTATTTGAATCCTTCGGCTTCAAGCATGGCATTCCGCTCGATGCCGATCTGGTGTTCGACGTGCGCTGCCTGCCCAACCCGCACTACGATCCGCAACTGCGCCCCCATACCGGCAAGGACGCGCCGGTGATCGAATTCCTCGAGCGTCAACCCGACGTGGCGCGCATGGCCGAAGACGTGCGCAAGTTCGTCGACGACTGGCTGCCTTGCTTCATTCGCGACAACCGCAGCTACCTCACGGTGGCGATCGGCTGCACCGGTGGCCAGCACCGCTCGGTCTATCTCGCGGAATGGCTCGCCCGGCAATTCGAGGGCAAGGTGCGTGTCCTGGTGCGGCATCGCTCGCTGCGCTGAGCCGCCGCGCGCCGCCCGGAGCGATCGGTTCGTCATCATGGCCTTCGCAGAATGGCGCCATTTGATGCGGCCTGGCGACTGGCTGGCGCTGCTGCTCGCCGCGCTGTTCGCCGCCGCACTGTTTCCGCTCGCGTGGCGTGGCGGTGCCGCCGAGAAGGCAGTGGTGCGGGCCAACGGCGAGATCGTCGCGGAAGTCCGGCTTACCGAATCGCGCAATGTCGAAGTCGAAGGCCCGCTCGGCGTGACGCGCATCGAAATCGCACCGGGGCGCGCGCGAGTCGCCGCCGATCCCGGCCCGCGCCAGTATTGCGTGCGCCAGGGCTGGCTGACCCAGGCCAACAGCATCGCCATCTGCGCGCCCAACCGCGTGAGCCTCGCGCTGGTCGGCCGCAATCGCGCCTATGACTCGCTCAACTACTGAGATCGTGCTCACGCCCGATGCGGACGATCACCGCATCGCGCGCTACAGCGCCGTGGCAATCGCGCTGTCGGTCGCCGAGGCCGCAATACCGCTGCCGTTGCCCGGCGTGAAACCGGGACTGGGCAACATCGTTACCCTGGTCGTCCTCGTCAACCACGGCTGGCGCGATGCCGCCTGGGTATCGCTGCTGCGCGTGTTCGGTGCCAGCCTGCTGCTCGGGTCGTTTCTCGCGCCCGGCTTCTTCCTCAGCCTGACCGGAGCCCTCGCCAGCCTTGCCGCGCTGGCGCTCGCATCGCGCCTGCCGCGGCGCTGGTTCGGCCCGGTCACGCTGTCGCTCGCGGCATCGTTCGCCCACATCGGCGGCCAGCTTGTGCTGGCGCGCCTGTGGCTGGTGCCGCATGACGGCGTGTTCCTGCTCTCCCCGGTGTTCGCTGCCGCTGCCCTCGTGTTCGGCCTCGCCAACGGGCTTGCGGCGGCCCGCTGGTTGGCCGATGATGCAAAAAAGGACGACATCGCCGAGCCGCCGGCGCCCCCAGCCCCGCAATCATGACCCGACCGAAAACCATTGCCGTCGCGCTCACCGGCGCATCGGGCATGCCTTACGGCGTGCGCCTCGTCGAATGCCTGATCGGCGCCGGCGTGCGCGTGCAGTTCCTCTACTCGCAAGTGGCGCAGGTCGTCGCGAAGCAGGAAATGGATCTCGCGCTGCCGGCCCGCGCAGCGGAACTGCAGGCTGACTTCACGCAGCGCTTCGGCGCCCAGCCCGGCCAGCTCCAAGTTTATGGGCGCGAAGAGTGGTTCGCGCCGCTGGCTTCCGGCTCCAGCCCGCCCGATGCCATGGTCATCTGCCCGTGCAGCATGGGCACGCTGGCGTCGATCGCTGCCGGCCTGGCACAGAACCTCATCGAACGCGCGGCCGATGTCGTCCTCAAGGAGGGCCGCAAGCTCGTGCTGGTGCCGCGCGAGACCCCGTTCTCGGTGATCCACCTCGAGAACATGCTCAGGCTGGCGCGGGCTGGCGCGGTGATCCTGCCGCCCAATCCGGGCTTCTACAACCACCCGCAGTCGGTGCAGGATCTGGTCGATTTCGTCGTCGCGCGCGTGCTCGACCAGATCGGCGTCGAGCACGCCCTGACGCGGCGCTGGGGAGACGCGCCGTGAGCGCGCTCTACGAACTGCCGATCTTTCCGCTCAACACCGTGCTGTTTCCCGGCGGCGTGCTGCCGCTCAAGATCTTCGAGCAGCGCTACATGGGCATGGCCTCGGAATGCATGCGCGAAGGCAAGCCCTTCGGCGTCTGCCTCATCGAGAAGGGCCAGGAGGTCGGCGCGCCGGCGCAGCCGCATGCGGTGGGCGTCGAGGCGCGCATCGTCGAATGGGACATGCAGCAGCTCGGCGTGCTGCAGGTGACGACGCGCGGCGGCAGCCGCTTTCGCATCGTCGACAGCGCGGTCGATCACGAAGGCCTGCGGCGTGCGCGGGTGGCGCCGATCGCAGACGAGCGTCCGTGCGTCGTGCCGGCGGCACAGCAGAACCTGCTCGCGCTGCTGCGCGAGATCGTCGCCGAGGTCGGCAACGACCGCATTCCAGAGCCGCACGACTACGAGAATGCGGTGTGGGCCGGCTACCGCTACTGCGAGGTGCTGCCGATCCCGCTTGCCGCGCGCCAGAAGCTGCTCGAACTCGACGACACCGTGTCGCGGCTCGAGATCATCCAGCAGTTCCTGCAGCAGCGCGGACTGGCCCAGTAGGGTTTCGTCACCGGCCGAACCCCGGCGCGACCATTCGATGCCATGACGAACACCCGTCCCCGTGGCAGCGCCCAGCCCGCTGCGAGCGCACCCCACCCGGTGCTGCCGCGCTATTACGCGCGTGCCGATGCCAAGCGCAGCTTCCTGAAGCACATCTTCGACGACACCGCGGCCGACTACGACCGCGTCGACCGCCTGCTCGCCTTCGGCACCGGCTCGTGGTATCGGCGCCAGGCGCTGCTGCGCGCCGGCCTCGCACCCGGCATGAAGGTGCTCGACGTCGCGATCGGCACCGGGCTGGTGTCGCGCCAGATCGTGCGCATCCTCGGCGCGCGCGGCGAGGTGATCGGCATCGATCCGAGCGCCGGCATGCTGGCCTCGGCAGCACGCGGATTGGGCATCGGGCTGATGCGCGGGCGCGCCGAGGCACTGCCGTTCGCGGATGCCAGCTTCGATTTCCTCGCCTTCGGCTTCGCACTGCGCCATGTCGAGGACATGCAGGCCGCATTCGGCGAATTCCGCCGCGTGCTGCGGCCCGGCGGACGCCTGCTGGCGCTCGAGATCACGCGCCCGGAAGGGCGCATCGCGCAGCGCCTGTTGCGCGCCTACATGCACGGTGTCGTGCCCCTGCTCTCGCGCCTCGTTGCGCGCCACCGCGACACGCCGCACCTCTACCGCTACTACTGGGAAACCATCGAGTCCTGCGTCGCGCCCGCCTCCGTGCTGGCTGCGCTCGAGTCCAGCGGATTTCGCCGCGCCGGCCGCCACGTTGAACTCGGTATCTTCTCCGAGTACTGCGCGACGGCCTGAAAGGCGCACTCGCATTGGCGTTCGAGCCGGGCATGCCTGCGGGGCGCGCGGCATGGCGCTCCCGGCCATGCATGGCTCAAGGCCCTTCATCCATACGGGTTGCAGGGCAGTGCTATGTCGTCGACGAACCTGCCGCCAGCAGCAGGCGACGCACCGGCGAAGGCAGCGCAGCCCCTTCGAGGTCGCCCTCGGCCAGCCACTGGATGCCCGGCTGCGCTGCGTGCGCATCGAGCGCGATCACGCGGCATTCGAGCGGCTGCAGGGTGAGGGTGAAGTGCGTGAAGCCGTGCGTCAGCGGCGGCCGTTCGGCGACATGGTCGACACGGCAGCCGTAGCGCGCGTGCGCGATGGCTTCCACGTCGTCGCCCGCCGCGAGTTCCGGCAAGCACAGCAGTCCGCCCCAGATGCCGCTGGGCGGCCGTTGTTCGAACAGCACGCGGTCCGCGTGACGAAGGATCAGGTAGCGCGCGCTGCGCTTCGGCACCGTTTTGCGCGGGCGCGGCGTCGGCAGTTCGGCGATGCGGTCCTGCGCGAGCGCGACGCAGGCGTCGTTCATCGGACAGCGCGCGCAGCCAGGTTTGCCGCGCGTGCAGACCGTGGCGCCGAGGTCCATCAGCGCCTGCGTATAGGTCTCGATGCCGCGCGCGGGAAGCAGCGATTCGGCCAGCTCCCACAGCCGGTTCTCGACCTTCTTTTCGCCGGGGAAACCGTCGATGCCGAAGCTGCGCGCCAGCACGCGCTTGACGTTGCCGTCGAGGATTGCGCCGCGCGCGCCAAAGGCGAAAGCCGCGATCGCCGCCGCCGTCGAGCGGCCGATGCCGGGCAGTTCGGCAATCGCAATGGCATCGCGCGGGAATTCACCGCCATGCCGCCCGACCACTGCGCGTGCACAGGCGTGCAGGTTGCGTGCACGGGCGTAGTAGCCGAGACCGCTCCACAGCGCCATCACGTCCTCGACCGGCGCGGCGGCGAGCGCGCGGATGTCGGGAAAACGGTCGAGGAAGCGCGCGTAGTACGGCATGACCGTCGTCACCTGGGTCTGCTGCAGCATGATTTCCGACAGCCAGATGCGATACGCATCGCGCGTGTTCTGCCACGGCAGGTCGTGGCGGCCGTGGCGCGCGTGCCAGGCAATCAGCCGCCCGGCGAAGTCAGGGGCGAGATCGGCCAATCGTTCAGGGCTTGACGGGTTTGACGCGGCTCGCGGCGAGCTTGGCGCGGCGGCGCGCCTCGTCGGTGTCGGCGCCATTGGCCACCGCCACGCCCATGCGCCGCTTGACGAAGGATTCCGGCTTGCCGAAAAGGCGGATGTCGCTCGTCGGCACCGCCAGCGCGTCGGCCACGCCGTCGAAGGCGATGCCCTTCTCTTCCATGCCGCCGTAGATCACCGCCGAGGCGCCCGGCGCACGTGGCGACACGTCGACCGGCAGCCCGAGGATGGCGCGCGCATGCAGTTCGAATTCCGACAGGCGCTGCGAGGCGAGCGTGACCAGCCCGGTGTCGTGCGGGCGCGGCGAGACTTCCGAGAACCACACGTCGTCGCCCTTGATGAACAGTTCGACGCCGAAGATGCCGCGTCCTCCGAGGTTGCCGGTGACCTTGCGCGCGATCTCGCGCGAGCGTTCCAGCGCCAGCGGGCTCATCGCCTGCGGCTGCCAGGATTCGACGTAGTCGCCATTCACCTGCAGATGGCCGATCGGGTCGCAGAAATAGGTCTGGACCTCGCCGCTCTCGTCGCGCGCACGCACGGTAAGCAGCGTGATCTCGTAGTCGAAGTCGATGAAGCCCTCGACGATGACGCGGCCCTGATTGACGCGCCCGCCGGCCGCCGCGTAGTCCCAGGCCTTGTCGATGTCTTCCGGGGTCCTGATGGTCGACTGCCCTTTGCCCGACGACGACATCACCGGCTTGACGATGCACGGGCAGCCGATCTTCGCCACGGCAGCGCGCAGTTCATCGAGCGAATCGGCGAACTTGTAGGGCGAGGTCGGCAGGCCGAGTTCCTCGGCGGCCAGACGCCGGATGCCCTCGCGGTTCATCGTCAGTTTCGCGGCGCGCGCGGTCGGGATCACCTCGGCCAGGCCTTCGCGCTCGATCTCCACCAGCATGTCGGTCGCGATCGCCTCGATCTCGGGCACGATCAGGTGCGGCCGTTCGGCTTCGACCAGCTTGCGCAGGGCCGCACCGTCGGTCATCGAGACCACGTGCGCGCGATGCGCCACCTGGTGGCCGGGCGCGTCCGCGTAGCGGTCCACGGCGATCACCTCGACACCCAGTCGCTGCAAGGCGATAATTACCTCCTTGCCGAGTTCGCCGCTGCCCAGCAGCATGACGCGGGTGGCAGACGGGGACAGGGGTGTGCCGATTCTCATGGGGAAAGCTCCGAAGGATCGCGAAACGCGCAGGGCGCTGGAAAGCCCGAAATTATAAACCGCGCCTCCGTCCAGACCGTCCGCGTGCCGGCCGCGCGGCGCCGACAGCCGGCCTCACCGAACCTCTTTCATGATCCCACCCCTCGAACCCGCGCGCGGTGCCACGTTCGATACCCGCGAATACCGCCACGCGCTCGGCCGCTTCGCCACCGGCATCACCATCGTCACGGCGCGCGATGCCGCCGGCAGGCCGATCGGCCTCACGGTCAACTCGTTCAACTCGGTGTCGCTCGATCCGCCGCTGATCGTCTGGAGCCTGGCGCAACATTCGCCGACGCGCGCCACCTTCGAGCAGTGCTCGCACTTCGCGGTGAACGTGCTGGCGCACGACCAGGAATGGCTGTCGCGCCAGTTCGCGGCAAAGATCGCAGACCGGTTCGCGGGCGTGGATTGCGTCGACGGCGCGGGTGGCGCGCCGCTGATCCAGGGCTGCTGCGCGTGGTTCGAATGCCACAACCAGGCGCAGTACCCGGGTGGCGACCATGTGGTGTTCCTCGGCCGCGTCGAACGCTACGCGCGCCGCGACGCGCCGCCGCTGGTCTACCACGGCGGCCGCTACCATCACCTGATGGATTGAATCAGCCGCCCGAAACCTGGTCCAGCGTGAGTTGCCAGGTCTCCATGAGATGGCGCAGCAGCGCCTGCTCGGGCCGCGAGATCTCGCCATCCGCCTTCGACAGCACGACGATCGCGCGACACGCGAGCAGCCGCTTTGCGGGATCGTCCACCAGCGCCAGCATCGGCGCGAGGCGCGCCGGCTCCATCAGGCGCACGCGCCCGGCCTCGCCCTGCTCGAGCAGTTCGCGGCAATGGTCGATGATGAGCTGGATGAACGCATCGCGGCTCAGCCCCGCAATCGCGGGAATGCCGTGGCGATCCAGCGCATCCAGCTCGGCATTGGCGAGCCGGCCATCCGCCAGCACGGCCAGCGCGATGATGCGGCCGATGGCTTCCGCGCTGTTCTTCTCGATCTGCTTCATGGTCTTTTCCGGGTTGCGATCAGGATAGCGTCAGACCGCGTCCGTGCGATCCGGTTCGCTGCGCCCGCGGCCCTTGTTCCATCCCGTGGCAATCTGCCTGTGCCGTGACAGTTTTCGCCTGCCTCGCGTGGCGATATCGAAAAACCATCGATATAACAATCCGCTGCATGACGCGTCGCGCTGCCCGGTCGGTGCCAGATATGCGGCACTGAGCATAAATGGTGGTCCGGCACGCGCAATCCATCGCCCGCCTGCCTGCGCAACCTATGCCGTGCACGACATGAAGCGCCACTTTTTGCCGCAACCGGCGCACCCGGTGCCAACTCGGGCCGGTGTGATATTTCTCATGAAATCCAGAGACTTGCGTCGCATGCGCCGATGGCATGGCGGTTGCGCAGGGGTTCATACCTTCCGGGCAGGGCACGCACGCGTCTGCCTGTCGGAGCCCTCGCCGCGATTGCGTCGGGTGCCGCTCCGGTACGGCATGCCCGGTCAAATCGGCAACCATCATCTTGGGAGACACCATGATCTACGCAGCCCCCGGCCAATCCGGCGCCAAAGTCAGCTACAAGGCCAAGTACGACAACTTCATCGGCGGCAAGTGGGTTGCGCCGGTCAAGGGCGAGTACTTCGACGTCATCACCCCGATTTCGGGCAAGGTCTACACCAAGGCCGCCCGTTCGACCGCTGAAGACATCGAACTCGCGCTGGATGCCGCGCACGCCGCTGCCGACAAGTGGGGCCGCACCGCCCCGGCCGAGCGCGCCGCAGTGCTGCTCAAGATCGCCGACCGCCTCGAGCAGAACCTCGAAGCGCTCGCCTACGCCGAGACCGTCGACAACGGCAAGCCGATCCGCGAAACCCTCAACGCCGACATCCCGCTCGCCGTCGACCACTTCCGCTACTTCGCCGGCTGTGTCCGTGCGCAGGAAGGTGCGCTGTCCGAGATCGACGAAAAGACCGTTGCCTACCACTTCCATGAGCCGCTCGGTGCCGTCGGCCAGATCATTCCGTGGAACTTCCCGATCCTGATGGCCGCGTGGAAACTCGCGCCCGCCCTCGGCGCCGGCAACTGCGTCGTGCTCAAGCCCGCCGAATCCACCCCGATCAGCATCCTCGTGCTGGCCGAGCTGATCGCCGACATCGTGCCGCCCGGCGTGCTGAACATCGTCAACGGCTTCGGCCGCGAAGCCGGCATGCCGCTGGCCACCAGCAAGCGCATCGCCAAGATCGCCTTCACCGGCTCCACCAGCACCGGCCGCGTGATCGGCCAGGCCGCCGCGAACAACCTCATCCCGGCCACGCTCGAACTCGGCGGCAAGTCGCCCAACGTGTTCTTCGCCGACGTCATGGACAAGGACGACGAGTTTCTCGACAAGGCCGTCGAAGGCCTCGTGCTGTTCGCCTTCAACCAGGGCGAAGTCTGCACCTGCCCGTCGCGCGCCGTGATCCACGAGTCGATCTACGACAAGTTCATGGCCCGCGTGCTGCCGCGCGTTGCCGCCATCAAGCAGGGCAACCCGCTCGACACCGACACCATGATCGGCGCCCAGGCCTCCAAGGAACAGCTCACCAAGATCATGAGCTACCTCGACCTCGGCAAGCAGGAAGGCGCACAAGTCCTTTGCGGCGGCGAGCGCAACGTGCTCACCGGCGACTTGGGCGACGGCTACTACATCAAGCCGACGATGTTCAAGGGCCACAACAAGATGCGCATCTTCCAGGAAGAAATCTTCGGGCCGGTACTCGCCGTCACCACCTTCAAGACCGAAGCCGAAGCGCTCGAAATCGCCAACGACACCATCTACGGCCTCGGCGCCGGCGTCTGGTCGCGCAACGGCAACGTCGCCTACCGCATGGGCCGTGCCATCAAGGCCGGCCGCGTGTGGACCAACTGCTACCACGCCTACCCGGCGCACGCAGCCTTCGGCGGCTACAAGGAATCCGGCATCGGCCGCGAGACCCACAAGATGATGCTGGATCACTACCAGCAGACCAAGAACCTGCTCGTCAGCTACAGCGAGAACAAGCTCGGCTTCTTCTGATCCGGCGGCAGGTACTCCTCCGCAGCAAGCAACATCCGGGGCGGGCAACCGCCCCGTTTTCTTTGGAGCGATTCATGGTCGAAAAAGTCATCGCCACACCGGCGACGCTGGAGCTGATCGAATTCCTCAAGAAGAAGTACGGACCCGCGCTGATGTTCCACCAGTCCGGCGGCTGCTGCGACAACAGCGCGGCCAACTGTTACCTGCCCACCGACCTCACCATCGGCCCGTACGACGAACTGCTCGGCGAAATCGGCGGCTGCCCGTTCTACATCAGCAAGTCGCAATACGAGTACTGGAAGCACACCCAGCTCATCATCGACGTCATCGAAGGCACCGGCGGCACCTTCTCGCTCGAAGGCCCCGAAGGCAAGGCCTTCCACACCCGCTCGCGGCTGTTTACCGACGAGGAGTGGGCCGAACTGCAGGCCGCAGGGCGCGTCTGAGCGCACGCATCGCGAAATCGATCGGCCTGAACGGCGCATGGACGCTCGATTTGCAGCATGCCATGCCCGGGAGCGCCGTACCATGCGGCAGACAGGGCATGCCGGCCTGAGCGCAAGGCGCGATGCGCCTCGCAGGCATGGTCCCTGATCGGCGCCCGGGCGCGACGTCATCGATCCGCGCCGCCGCGCGTCTGCTGGACGCGCGCCCTATGCAAAATGCAAACCGGCGCCAAGCCGCTTGAAGGCCGATACGCTGCGCGTCCTTTCTGCCGTGCTGGCGCTCGCCGCGCTGGTCGCCGCGTGGCTGGCGTTCGAGATGTTCGACCATGCCGACCACCCGCGGCCGGCCGCGCCGGCGCCCGAGGCGGCCGTTCGCGCGGCACCGTCCGCGCCCGATGCCGTGCGCTTGCCCGACGACGTTCAGGTGCGGATTCCCGCGCCGCCCGCCGGTGCGCCCGCTTCGATCCACAAATGCACCGTCGCAGGACAGATCGTCTACGCCGATCGGCCTTGCGCCAACGGCGCCGGCAAGCAGCTTGCCCTCCCCGGCGACAGTGCCGGCCTCGCGCCGCAGCGCAGCTACCAGCAGCAACTCGCCGACATCGAACCGGCGCGCCGCCAGCGCCTCGAACGCGAGCGTCAGCATGACGATGATCGCCGCCGCCTCGCGGCCGCCGTTCCGGACAAGTCAATGCAATGCGCCGAGATCGACCGCGCCGTCGCCGGCATCGACACCATCCTGCGTCAGCCCTACGGCCCCGAATTCGGCGACCGCAAGAACGCCGAGCGCAAGGCGCTGATGGATCGGCGCTTCTCGATCGGCTGCTGAACCCCTTGGCCGGCCAGGACGGCGGCGGAATACAATCCGGCGCCGCGCCGACCGGGTGCCTTCGACTTCCCGAATGCCTGCCCAAGCGCATCCCGGTCGTGCCGATGGTCCGTCTTGCTGCCGCGCAATCGGTGCGCGGAAAGGGCATCGGCGGCATATTGCTCGTCGACGCCCTGCAACGCACGATGCGTGTTGCCGCCGAGATCGGCATCGCGGCGGTCGTCGTCGACCCCAAGGATGAAACCGCCGTGCGCTTCTGCGAGCACTTCGGTTTTTCACGATTTCGCGACGCGCCGAACCGGCCGGTCCTGCCACTCAGAACGGCCCTCGATCTGTTCGGCTAGCCGAGCAGACCCACGCTGCGTGCCGCCCTATAATGTCCGCGAAGCCCGGGCATTGACGCCTGTCTGTTCATAGGCGGTCGCGTTTCGGACGGAATGGTCAGGGACGGGCTTCAACCGCCGGCCAAGCGCCTGCCCGCGGCGCCAGCGCGCATCTCGTCTGCTAGACTCGCGCTCCATGCCGAATGCAAATCCCGCCGCATGAGCCGCGCACCTGACGCCGATGTTTCGGCAGTCGACCCGTCGGCAGTCGACGCCTTCATCGCCCGCTGGCAGCACGCCAGCGGCTCCGAGCTGGCCAACGCACAGCTCTTCGTCAGCGAACTCGCCCGCCTTCTCGACCTGCCGCAGCCCGACCCGGCGCGCGAGGAAACCAGCGAGAACGCCTACGTGTTCGAACGGCGCGTGCGCTTTCGCCACGGCGACGGCAGCGCATCCGAAGGCCGCATCGACTGCTACCGCCGCGGCGCCTTCGTGCTCGAAGCCAAGCGCCTGCGTCAGGCCGCCGCCACGCGCGGTTTCGACGACGCCATGCTGCGCGCCCGCGCCCAGGCCGAAAGCTACGCCCGCGCGCTGCCCGCCGACGAAGGCCGGCCGCCCTTCCTGCTCGTCGTCGATGTCGGCCACGCCATCGAGTTCTACTCGGAGTTCACCCGCAGCGGCGCCACCTACACGCCGTTCCCCGATCCGCGCTCGCACCGCATCCGCCTCGCCGACTTGCGCAGCGACGCGGTGCGCCAGCGCCTGCGTGCCGTCTGGCTCGACCCGCTTTCGCTCGACCCCGCCCGCGCCGCCGCGCGCGCCACGCGCGAAGTCGCCGCCCACCTCGCCGAACTCGCCCGCAGCCTCGAAGCCGCCGGCCACACGCCCGAAGCCGTCGCCGGCTTCCTCACCCGCTGCCTGTTCAGCATGTTCGCCGAGGATGTCGGCCTGCTGCCGAAGAACGGCGAGCGCGGCGCCTTCGTCGGCCTGCTCGAAACCCACCGCGACCAGCCCGACGTGCTCGGCCGCATGCTGCATGATCTGTGGCGCGCCATGGACCGCGGCGACTTTGCCGCCAGCATCGCCGCGCAGGTGCTGCACTTCAACGGCAAGCTGTTCAAGCAGCCCGACGTGCTGCCGCTCGCCCCGGCGCAGATCGACCGCCTGCTCGAAGCCGCCCGCGCCGACTGGAAGCAGGTCGAACCCGCCATCTTCGGCACCCTGCTCGAGCGCGCGCTCGACCCCGACGAACGTCACGCCCTTGGCGCCCACTACACCCCGCGCGCCTATGTCGAGCGCCTCGTGCTGCCCACCGTCGTCGAACCGCTGCGCGCCGACTGGGCCGACGTGCAGGCTGCCGCCCTGCTGCTCGCGCGCGAAGCCGAAGGCCTCGCCGACAAGGCCGCGCACGCCAGGCTCGACGCCGCGCGCGACGAAGTGCGCAAGTTCCACCACGCCCTGTGCAGCCTGCGCGTGCTCGACCCCGCCTGTGGCTCGGGCAACTTTCTCTACGTCACGCTCGAACACCTGAAGCGCCTCGAAGGCGAAGTGCTCAACCAGCTCGACGCCCTCGGCGACACCCAGGGCCGCCTCGAAGCCGAAGGCCTCACCGTCGACCCGCACCAGTTCCTCGGCCTCGAAATCAACCCGCGCGCGGCGGCAATTGCCGAACTCGTGCTGTGGATCGGCTACCTGCAATGGCACTTCCGCACGCGCGGCGCCGGCCTGCCGCCGCAGCCGGTGCTGAAGGATTTCCGCAACATCGAATGCCGCGACGCCGTGCTCGCCTGCGAGCGCATCGGCTACCAGCTCGACGAGCGCGGCATCCCCGTCACCCGCTGGGACGGCAGGACCATGAAGCCGCACCCCGTCACCGGCGAACCCGTGCCGGATGAGTCTGCGCGCCGCCCGGTCGAGGTGTATGAAAAGCCGCGCAAGGCCGACTGGCCCGAGGCCGATTTCGTCGTCGGCAACCCGCCCTTCATCGGCAACAAGCGCATGCGCCTCGCGCTCGGCGACGGCTACGTCGAAGCCCTGCGCGGCGTGTGGCAAGACGTGCCCGACTCCGCCGATTTCGTCATGTACTGGTGGCATCACGCCGCCGACCTCACGCGCAGAGGACTCATCAGGCGCTTTGGCTTAATTACTACGAACAGCATTACTCAACCGTTCAACCGACGAATTGTGCAGCAGGTGATCGACTCCGGCGTATGTTTGGCTTTCGCGATTCCTGACCACCCTTGGGTCGATAGTGCAGATGGGGCTGCAGTGCGCATTGCTATGACTGTTGCTTCACGTGGACATCACGAGGGACTGCGCTTGGAGGTAACTTCTGAGACAGAAGGAAGAGGCGAGGGATTGGATGTAGGACTCGTCTCTCGCATTGGCATTATTCACGCCGACCTAAGCATTGGAACCGACGCTGCGGCTGCCGTTCAACTCCGAGCCAATTCCATGATTAGCAATCGAGGCGTGATACCGCACGGCGCCGGCATGCTTGTTACGCCGGAGCAAGCGGCCGGACTCGAGCCGGGCGCACCGATCAAACGCTACCGAAATGGGCGCGATTTGACTGATAAACCACGTGGGTTGCTTGTGATCGATTGCTACGGTCTGACATCGGAGGAAGTGCGAACCAGATACCCAAAGTTGTTTCAATGGCTCGTGGATCGAGTCAAACCGGAACGAGATGCACATCGCGACAAAGACCTGCGCGACAAGTGGTGGCTGCACCGTCGAAACAATGAAGATCTTCGCTGTTCGTTAATGAAACTCGATCGATACGTGGCGACGGTTCAGACCAGTAAACATCGCCACTTTCAGTTTCTCGACGCCGATATCCTTCCGGATGACAAGCTGATTGCAATTGGGACCTCTGATGCATTCTTGCTTGGAGCGCTTTCAAGCACTGTCCATGTCATTTGGGCCCTAGCGACTGGAGCGACGCTGGAAGATCGCCCGGTCTACAACAAGTCGACGTGTTTTGAGGCATTTCCCTTCCCTGACGCCACCCCCGACCAGCAGGCCCGCATCCGCGCGCTGGCCGAGGAACTCGATGCGCATCGCAAGCGCGTGCAGGCGGCCAGCGGCGTCACGCTGACGCAGATGTACAACGTGCTCGAAGGCCTGCGCGCCGGCCGTGCGCTCGACGCCAAGTCGCGCGCCATCCACGACGCCGCGCTGGTCGGCGTGCTCGCCGCGCTGCACGACGAGATCGACCGCGAAGTGCTCGCCGCCTACGGCTGGGGCGACCTCGAAGGCCGGTTGCGCAGCGAGGCCGGCCGCGAGGCCGTGCTGGCGCGCCTCGTGGCGCTCAATGCCCTGCGCGCCGCGCAGGAGGCCAGGGGCGAGGTGCATTGGCTGCGACCCGACTACCAGTGCGCCGCGCAGGCCGCCCCGGCCGCAGCGCAAGGCGGGCTGGACATTCCGGCGCATGCCGGCCCGCAAGCGCCAGCCCATGCGGCCCCCGGGGCAGACAGGATCGCCTGGCCCGCCGACCTGCCGGCGCAAGTGGCGGCCGTCGCCGCCGTGCTCGCCCAGTCCGCCGCGGCGCTTTCGCTCGACGACATCGCCGCCCGCTTCACCGGCCGCGGCGCCTGGAAGAAGCGCCTGCCGCCGATCGTCGACACCCTCGCCGCCCTCGGCCGCGCGCGCCTGACGGCGGACGGCCGCTACGCCGCCAGCGGCGGCTGAAGGGAGAATCGCAGCATGGACAAGGACGAAAGCCTGATTCCGGTGGGCGAGTTTTGCTACCGGGTGGTGGATCTTGCCGAGGGCGAGGTGCTCGTTTTCGACCCGGAGCGATTCGGCAAGGATCTGCGCGAGGCGGACTGCACCAAAAGCACCAAGCGCATTCTTTGCCCTTACTGGCAAGCGACCGACTACGGAACGGTTCGCTGCAACTTCCTCGACGTGGACGCGTGCGACGGAATCGAAGACGAAACCCGCGCACGGATCGTCGCGCATTTCGGATCGGAGGACGCCGTCGATCGAATCGTCCGGGACTGGGCGCTGCCCGACGAGATCAAGGTGTGCGGCATCAACGTGGATGACGATGACGAGGACGAGGACGAGGACTGACCCGGCCGATCGCGTCGCGCCCGGCACCCCTCCCGTGTGAGCCGCCGAGCAGCGCAGAACTGTCGGGGGAAGTTGGCGAGCACTGTCCGAGCGAAGCGAGTTGCGCAGCCGCCCGACAGGTTGAGCAGCGCAGGGGGAGTTCGGCGGGTTCATCGCCGGACCGGCCGGGTTTGGGTAGATGCGCGGGTCGCCTTCTTTGGTTACTTTCCTGGCGAAGCAAGGAGGTGACGCGGCTGCCGGGCGAGACGGGCGCCGACCGCCGCATGAATCCGCCGGCGCCCGCCGGGCAATCCTGACAATCGCTTTCCAGAACTGAATATCCATGCGGGTTTCAGGCGTGCCTCATGACAAAACCCCGCTAATCCTTCGCTCGCTAACGCCCGGCTTTGCAAGCCGGCTTTCAAACCTCCGTGAGCTTTGAAAGAAATTGACCTCATTCTTTCAAAGCCTATAATGGTTTGAAAGAAATCCCGGATCAATGCGTTTAACTCGATGAATCAGAACGACTTCACAGACAAGGCGAGCGGGCGGCTGGTGCATTCGCCGCACGGCTTCCTGGCTTTCGTGCCGCATGCGCTGCCACCGACGCTCGAATTCGACGTGGGGCTGGCGTTGGCGCTATCTAAGGCCGATGCGGCGCTGTCCGAGCTTTCCGGGCTCGGCAGCCAGTTGCCCAATCCGCATCTGCTGATCGCGCCCTACAGCCGGCGCGAGGCGGTGCTGTCGTCGCGTATCGAGGGTACCAAGGCGAGCCTGTCCGACCTGCTGATCGACGAAATCGAGGACATCCGGGCGAAGCCGGAAAACCGCGATGACATCCTGGAAGTGCGCAACTACGTGCGCGCCCTCGAATACGGCATGCGGCGCATGGCGGATCTGCCGCTGTCGCTGCGGCTGATCCGCGAGATCCACGCCGAACTGATGACCGGGGTGCGCGGCGACCGGGCCACGCCGGGGGAATTCCGCCGCTCGCAGAACTGGATCGGCCCGGCCGGCAGCACGCCGGCCACGGCGGCATTCGTCCCGCCGCCGGTGGACGAGATGACGGCCTGCCTCGGCGAATGGGAGACGTTCCTTCACGTCCGCGATGTGTTGCCGGATTTGATCCAGTGCGCGCTGATGCACGTGCAGTTCGAGACGATCCATCCGTTCCTCGACGGCAACGGCCGTATCGGGCGTCTGCTGATCACCTTCTTCCTGATGGAGCGCCAACGGCTGGCGCAGCCGCTGCTCTACCTTTCGGCCTTCATCGATGCGCACAAGAGCGACTATTACGACCTGCTGCAGCGTGTGCGGACGCACGGCGACTGGGGGGCGTGGCTGCGCTACTTCCTGCAGGGCGTGACCGAAACGGCAACCGCGGCCGGCCAGCAGGCGCGCGAACTGCATCGCCTGCGCGAGCACTACCGCGCGCAGTTGCGCGACAAGCCGAATGCGCTGGCGCTGGTCGACGAACTGTTCGTCAATCCGTACATGACGATCGGGCGTGCCGCGCAGGTGCTGGAGAAAACGCACCCGACGGCGAAAGCGGCGATCACGGTGCTGGAGCAGAACCGCATCGTGCGCGAACTGAGCGGCCGGCAATGGGGGCGGTTCTACGTCTGCGCGCCGATACTCGAGGCGATCGACAAGCCGCTGGCCTGAGCGGCGGTTGTGCGACCGGCGCCGATGTGGCGTGTGGGGTGTAGTTCGATCAGTCGCTCGACAGGTCATCCACCCGCAGCACCTCGCCCGCACCCGCCGCGTCGTAGCCGGGCAGTTCGGCGACGCGCGCGGCGAACAGCGGGCCGCGCAGCATGTCGAGCAGCGCCTGCATGACGGGTTGGTCGAGCAGTTCGCTGCGGCAGGCGAGGAAGTAGGTTTCCTGCGCCAGCGGCACGAAGTCGAGCTTGAAGCGGCTGGCGGCGGCGGCGACGCCAAAGCCCGCGTCGGCCATGCCGCTGGCAACGAAGGCGGCGACCGCAGCGTGGGTGAATTCCACCTGCTCATAACCGGCGATGGCTTGCGCCTCGATCTGTGCCTGCGCCAGCAGCAGGTCGAACAGCATGCGCGTGCCGGAGTTGAGCTGCCGGTTGATGAAGCGCACGCCCGGCCGGCTCAGGTCGCCGAGGGCGTGTATGCCGTGCGGATTGCCCGCCGCGACGTAGAGGCCCTGGGTGCGCGTGACGAGCCGGATCAGCCGGTGGGTGCGCGGCTTGAGGAAGCGCGTGCAGCGCGCGATCAGATCGTCCGAGGGCAGGTGCCGCGGCAGGTGGAAGCCGCTCAGTTCGCAGTTGCCGCGCGCCATCGAGGCCAGTGCGTCGAGCGAACCGAGATATTGCAATTCGAGCCGCGCGGCGCCGATCTGCTCGAACAGCTCGGGCAGCAGTGCGATGGCATAGCCGTGACTCGCATGCAGCCGCAGCGTGGGCTGGCTGTCGCTGATCGCGCGGTTGATCTCGCGGTCGATCTCCACCGCCAGGTTCTGCAGTTGCGGGCCGAGCCGCGCCTGCACGCGCTCGGCAGCCCAGGCGAGTTTTTCGCCCAGCGGCGTGAGCCGCGCGCCGCGCCCCTTGAGCAGTTCGACCAGCGGCACGCCGAAGAAACCGGACCATTGGTGGATCAGGTTCCAGCAGTGGCGATACGAGTAGCCGACGCGCGACGCGGCGGCGGTGAGCTTGCCGGTTTCGTTGATCGCCTGCAGCACGCGGAACAGCAGCGGGTCGAGTTCCTGCCCGGCGGCGTTGCGGAAGCGCCAGCTCGGTTCGATAGTGATCAGGGCTTTCGGCATAAAAGTTCATATCGTGCGTATCAAGACGCGATGCTAACCTGCAGGCCATCTGCATGGCGAGCGCGGTATACGCCTATGCATAATTGTTCATATATGTGCGCCGGGTGGCGGCGCCGACAGGAGGCCCGTGTGACCGCCGTTCATTCCAGCCCGACGCAGCCGGCCGCCCGCGACACGCTCGCGCGCGTGCAGGCCATCGCCGACGCGCATCGCGACCTGCCCGGTGCGCTGCTGCCCATCCTGCATGCGGTGCAGAACGAGATCGGCCACGTGCCCGATGGCGCGGTGCCGCTGATCGCGCAGGTGCTCAACCTCTCGCGTGCCGAGGTGCATGGCGTGATCAGCTTCTATCACCACTTCCGCACCGAGGCGCCGGGCCGCCACGTGGTGCAGGTGTGCCGTGCGGAAGCCTGCCAGTCGGTCGGCGCGATGGCGCTCGAGGCGCACGCGAAGAAGGCGCTCGGCTGCGATTACCACCAGACCAGCGCGGACAACGCGGTGACGCTGGAGCCGGTGTATTGCCTGGGCAACTGCGCCTGCGGCCCGTCGATCCGCGTCGATGACGAGATCGTCGGTCGCGTCGATGCGGCGCGCTTCGACGACGTGATCGGCGAATTGCGCGACGGGCCGAGGAGCACGACATGACGCGCATTTACGTTCCCATCGATTCGAGCGCGCTGTCGCTCGGCGCCGAGCGCACCGCCAGGGCGATTGCCGCCGAGGCGACAAAGCGCGGGGTTCAGGTCGACATCGTGCGCAATGGCTCGCGCGGCCTGTTCTGGCTCGAACCGCTGGTCGAGGTCGAAACCGCGCAGGGCCGCATCGCCTACGGTCCGGTGCAGGCGAAGGATGTCGCCGGCCTGTTCGATGCCGGGCTGCTCGACGGCAAGGCGCATGCGCTGTGCCTCGGCCCGACGGAGGCAATCCCCTACCTGAAGAAGCAGGAACGGCTGACCTTCGCCCGCGTCGGCATCACCGATCCGCTGTCGATCGACGACTACGTTGCGCACGACGGCTACAAGGGCCTGCAGAACGCGGTGGCGATGAGCGGCGCGGACGTCGTCAAGGCGGTGACGGACTCGGGACTGCGCGGCCGTGGCGGCGCGGCCTTTCCGACCGGCATCAAGTGGAACACCGTGCTCGGCGCGCAGGCGGACCAGAAATACATCGTCTGCAACGCCGACGAGGGCGACTCCGGCACCTTCTCCGACCGCATGCTGATGGAGGGCGATCCCTACTGCCTGATCGAGGGCATGACGATCGCCGGCATCGCGGTCGGTGCCACGCAGGGCTACATCTATCTGCGCTCGGAATATCCGCATGCCTTCCGCACGCTTGCGGAAGCGATCCGCCGCGCGCGCGCTGCCGGCTATCTGGGCGCCGACGTGCTCGGCTCGGGCAAGGCCTTCGAACTGGAAGTGCGCATGGGTGCGGGCGCGTATGTGTGCGGCGAGGAAACCTCGCTGCTCGAAAGCCTGGAGGGCAAGCGCGGGGTGGTGCGCTTCAAGCCGCCGTTGCCGGCGCTGCAGGGGCTGTTCGGCAGGCCGACGGTGATCAACAACGTGATGAGCCTCGCCTCGGTGCCGGTCATCCTCGATCGCGGCGCGACCTTTTATCGCGATTTCGGCGTCGGGCGCTCGCGCGGCACGCTGCCCTTCCAGCTCACCGGCAACCTCAGGCACGGTGGACTGGTCGAGAAGGCGTTCGGCGTGACCTTGCGCGAGTTGCTCTACGACTACGGCGGCGGATCGGCCAGCGGCCGGCCGATCCGTGCGGTGCAGGTCGGCGGCCCGCTCGGCGCCTACGTGCCCGAGTCGCAGTTCGACGTGCCGCTCGACTACGAAGCCTATGCGGCGATGCAGGCGATGGTCGGCCACGGCGGTCTGGTCGCGTTCGACGACACGGTCGACCTCGCTCAGATGGCGCGCTATGCGATGGAATTCTGCGCCATCGAATCCTGCGGCAAATGCACGCCCTGCCGCATCGGGTCGACGCGCGGCGTCGAAGTGATCGACCGCATCATCGCCAACGAAGACCGCGGCCGGAACATCGCCCTGCTGCAATCGCTGTGCGACACCATGCTCGCCGGCTCGCTCTGCGCGCTGGGCGGCATGGCGCCGTATCCGGTGCTGTCGGCGCTCAACCATTTTCCCGAAGACTTCGGCATCGACCAGTCCGCCGCGGCTTGAGGAGACACACCATGTCATTGCCCCGTGAAACCGATTTCGGCACGCCCGCGCGCGAGTCGGACAAGCTCGTCACCCTGTCGATCGACGGCATCGAGGTCAGCGTGCCGGCCGGCACTTCGCTCATGCGCGCCGCGCAGGAAGCCGGCACGGCGATTCCCAAGCTGTGTGCCACCGACAGCCTCGAACCCTTCGGCTCGTGCCGGCTGTGCCTGGTCGAAATCGAAGGCCGCCGCGGCTATCCGGCATCCTGCACCACGCTGGCCGAACCCGGCATGCAGGTGCGCACGCAGACGCCGAAGCTCGCCGAGCTGCGTCGCGGCGTGATGGAGCTTTACATCTCCGACCATCCGCTCGACTGCCTGACCTGCTCTGCCAACGGCAACTGCGAGCTGCAGGACATGGCCGGCGTGGTCGGCCTGCGCGAAGTGCGCTACGGCATGGACGGCAAGAACCATTTCGACTGCCACAGTTCGCTGCGCCAGCCGAAGGATGAATCCAACCCCTACTTCACCTACGATGCGTCGAAGTGCATCGTCTGCAACCGCTGCGTGCGCGCCTGCGAGGAAACCCAGGGCACCTTTGCGCTGACCATCGCCGGCCGCGGTTTCGATTCGCGCGTGTCGCCGGGCGAGAGCCAGCCTTTCATGGAATCGGAATGCGTCTCCTGCGGTGCCTGCGTGCAGGCCTGCCCGACGGCGACGCTGATGGAAAAGACCGTCATCGAACTCGGCCAGGCCGAGAAGAGCGTCATCACCACCTGCGCCTATTGCGGTGTCGGCTGCTCGTTCAAGGCCGAGGTGAAGGGCGCGCAGGTCGTGCGCATGGTGCCGCACAAGGATGGCGGCGCCAACCACGGCCATTCCTGCGTCAAGGGCCGCTTCGCCTGGGGCTACGCGACGCACAAGGACCGCATCACGTCGCCGATGATCCGCAACCGCATCGACGAGCCGTGGCGCGAAGTCTCGTGGGACGAGGCGCTGAATCATGCTGCCGCCGAATTGCGCCGCATCCAGGGCGAGCACGGCCGCAGTTCCATCGGCGGCATCACCTCGTCGCGCTGCACCAACGAGGAAACCTACCTCGTGCAGAAGCTGGTGCGCGCGGTGTTCGGCAACAACAACGTCGATACCTGCGCACGCGTCTGCCATTCGCCGACCGGCTACGGCCTCAAGCAGACGCTGGGCGAGTCGGCCGGCACGCAGACCTTCGATTCGGTGATGAAGGCCGATGTCGTGATGGTGATCGGCGCCAACCCGACCGACGGCCACCCGGTGTTCGGCTCGCAGCTCAAGCGCCGCCTGCGCGAGGGCGCCAGGCTGATCGTCATCGACCCGCGCAGCATCGACCTCGTGCGTTCGCCCCACGTCGAGGCTTCGTACCATCTCAAGCTGATGCCGGGCACCAACGTTGCCGTCGTCAATGCGCTGGCGCACGTGATCGTGACCGAAGGGCTGGTGAGCGAGGCGTTCGTGCGCGAGCGCTGCGAGTGGCCGTCGTTCGAGATGTGGCGCGATTTCGTGTCGCGCCCGGAGAATTCGCCGGAGGCTGTCGAGGTTGTCACCGGCGTGCCGGCCGACGCGGTGCGCGGCGCGGCGCGCCTGTACGCCAAGGCAGGCAACGGCGCGATCTACTACGGCCTCGGCGTGACCGAGCACAGCCAGGGTTCGACCATGGTGATGGGCATCGCCAACCTTGCGATGGCCACTGGCAACGTCGGCCGCCTCGGCGTCGGCGTCAACCCGCTGCGCGGCCAGAACAACGTGCAGGGCTCGTGCGACATGGGTTCGTTCCCGCACGAGCTGCCGGGTTACCGGCATGTGTCGGATGCGATCGCGCGCGGGCTTTTCGAGGACGAGTGGGGCGTCACGCTCGATCCGGAACCCGGGCTGCGCATCCCCAACATGTTCGAGGCCGCGCTCGACGGCAGTTATCGCGGCATCTATATCGAGGGCGAGGACATCGTGCAGTCCGACCCCAACACGCAGCACGTCGAGGCCGCGTTGCGCGCGATGGAATGCGTGATCGTGCAGGACCTCTTCCTCAACGAGACGGCGAAGTTCGCCCACGTCTTCCTGCCGGGTTCGAGCTTCCTCGAAAAGGACGGCACCTTCACCAATGCCGAGCGTCGCATCTCGCGCGTGCGCAAGGTGATGCCGCCGCTCGGCGGCAAGGCCGACTGGGAAGTGACGCAGGCGCTGGCCAATGCGCTCGGCCATCCGATGAACTACCGCGATCCGGCCGAGATCATGGACGAGATCGCCCGCCTGACGCCGACCTTCCAAGGCGTGAGCTACGCGAAGCTGGAACGCCTCGGCAGCATCCAGTGGCCTTGCAACGATGCGGCGCCGGAAGGCACGCCGACCATGCATATCGACGAGTTCGTGCGCGGCAAGGGGCGCTTCATGCCGACGCAGTACGTGCCGACCGACGAGAAGGTCAACGCGCGCTATCCGCTGATCCTCACCACCGGCCGCATCCTGTCGCAATACAACGTCGGCGCGCAGACGCGACGCACGGCCAACTCGATGTGGCACGGCGAGGACCGGCTCGAGATCCATCCGCACGACGCGGAATCACGCGGCATCCGGGAAGGCGACTGGGTCGGCATCGCGAGCCGCGCCGGCGATACGGTGCTGCGCGCGACGATCACCGAGCGGGTGCAGCCGGGCGTGGTGTATACGACCTTCCATTTCCCCGAGTCGGGCGCCAACGTGATCACCACCGACAACTCGGACTGGGCAACCAATTGCCCCGAGTACAAGGTGACCGCGGTGCAGGTGCTGCCGGTGACGCAGCCTTCCGAATGGCAGCAGCGCCATCGCCGCTTTTCCACCAAGCAGGTGAGCCTGCTGCCGAAGCATGAGAAGGCGGGTGTCTGAGATGAATGCACGTGCAGGCGCGCTGCCGGTCGATATCGACGAGTCGCAGGCGATCTGGCGCACGCACGAGAACCGGCGCGCGATACAAGTGGTTGGCGGCAAGGCGATGGACGGCATGGACACCGTGATCGAGGAAGTGCCGGTCGCGCTTGTGTACAACGGCGTGTCGCATGCCGTGATGTTGGCCACCCCGGCAGACGTCGCGGACTTCGCACTCGGGTTCAGCCTGGCCGAGGGCATTCTGGCTTCGCCGCGCGAACTCTACGGGGTGGAGATCACGCATTGTGCGAACGGTATCGAGGCGCATCTCGACATTGCCGCCGAGCGCTTCATGCAACTCAAGGAACGGCGGCGCAGCCTCGCCGGCCGCACCGGCTGCGGCCTGTGTGGTGTCGAAAGCCTGGCTGCCGCGGTTCGGCAGCCGGCACCGGTTTCGTCAAAACCGCAGGTCGCCGGCGAGGCGATCATGCGGGCGCTTGCACGGCTGCCCGAGCACCAGGTGTTGCACGGCCTGACCGGCGGCGCGCATGCGGCGGCATGGGCGGGCCTGGACGGGGACATCGTTGTCGCGCGCGAGGACGTCGGCCGCCACAATGCGCTCGACAAGCTGATCGGTGCTTTGGCGCGCGAGGGCGTTGCACCCGACAGCGGTTTTGTCGCCGTGACCAGTCGCGCCAGCTACGAAATGGTGCAGAAGGTGGCGGCATTCGGCGCCGGCCTGCTCGTGGCAGTCTCTGCGCCCACTTCATTTGCCGTTCGCATGGCTCACCAGGCGAACATCACGCTGGTCGGTTTCGCGCGCGCGGGCCGGCTGACGTTCTATACCAATCACTGATTTCGACGCACATGGACATCCCTCACCTCGTCAAGATGGCCAACCAGATTGGCGAATTCTTTTCGGCATATCCCGACGCGGAACTTGCGCGGCAGGAGATTGCGGGGCACCTGCAGCGGTTCTGGGATCCGCGCATGCGCAATGCCATCTGCGAGAACCTGGCGCAGGCGGAGGCGGAAGGCTTGTCGCCGCTCGTCGCGGCGGCAGTAAGGACTCTGGCCCATCAGGCTTGATGGGGACATTCTGACCCATGGTGCGCCGCACGCATGGGTCGCATTGTCTCGATTGGGCGGGTCCGCTGCGACAGAAAGATTCGGCTATTCATTTCATATTGTGAGGCATGGCCTGCTTCGATAGCCTGCTGTTACGAGGTGCGGAAACGCCCCGTCAAACAGGAGGATGGCAAAGCATGGACATGAACCGCAGGCAGTTCTTCAAGGTCTGCTCGGCGGGTCTTGCGGGATCGAGCATCGCGGCACTGGGTTTCACTCCGAAACCCGTGCTTGCCGAGGCGCGAAACTTCAAGCTCGCCCGGACCACCGAAACCCGCAGCACCTGCCCGTACTGCTCGGTCAGCTGCGGTCTGATCATGTATTCGCTGGGCGACAAGGCGAAGAACGTCAAGTCCACCATCATTCACGTCGAGGGCGACCCGGATCACCCGGTCAACCGCGGCACGTTGTGCCCCAAGGGTGCCGGCGTGATGGACATGATCCAGAGCCCGAACCGCGTGAAGTATCCCGAAGTGCGCGAGCCCGGTTCAGCGGAGTGGAAGCGCATTTCCTGGGATGAGGCACTGACCCGCATCGCCAAGCATGTGAAGGCAGACCGCGATGCCAACCTCGTCAAGTCGATCGAGAAGGACGGCAAGCAGATCACGGTGAACCGCTGGAATTCCACCGCGCTGCTGGTGTCTTCGGCGTCGTCGAACGAATCCGGTTATCTTTCCGTCAAGGTCGCGCGCGGCCTGGGGATGGTCGCACTCGATACGCAAGCACGCATCTGACACGCGCCGACGGTGTCCAGTCTGGGCCCGACTTTCGGTCGCGGAGCGATGACCAATTCTTGGACCGACATCAAGAATTCCGACTTGGTGTTGATCATGGGCGGCAATGCCGCCGAAGCCCACCCCTGCGGCTTCAAGTGGGTGGTGGAGGCCATGCAGCAGCGCAAGGCCAAACTGGTCGTGGTGGACCCGCGCTTCACGCGCTCGGCCGCCGTGGCCGATTACTATGCGCCGATCCGCGTGGGAACCGATATCGCCTTCCTGGGCGGCGTCATCAACTACCTGCTGTCGAACAGCAAGATCCACCTCGACTACGTCAAGCTGAACACGGACGCCACGTTCCTGGTCAAGCCGGACTACAAGTTCGACAACGGCTTCTTCTCCGGCTACGACGAGGCCAAGCGCAGCTACAACAAGGCGAGCTGGGGCTACCAGTTGGGCGAGGACGGCTTCGTCAAGGTCGATGACTCCCTGCAGGATCCGCTGTGCGTCTACAACCAGATGAAGACGCACTACGCGCGTTACACGCCGGAGATGGTGAGCAAGATCACCGGCACGCCGAAGGAGCAGTTCCAGAAGGTGTGCGAGTTGATTGCCACCACGTCAGTGCCCGACAAGGTGATGACGATCTGCTACGCGCTTGGCTGGACGCAGCACTCGGTGGGTTCGCAGAACATCCGCACCATGGCCTTGATCCAGCTGTTGTTGGGCAACATGGGACGGCCCGGTGGCGGCATCAATGCCCTGCGCGGCCATGCAAACGTGCAGGGCATCACCGACATGTGTGCCTACTCGGAGGTGTTGTCGGGCTACATCAGCGCGCCGACCGAGGCCGACGTGGATCGCGAGACTTATCTCAAGACCCGCACCGGCAAGCCGTTGCGCCCGAACCAGATGGCGTTCACGCAGAACTTCCCGAAGTGGCATACCAGCCTGATGAAGGCGTACTACGGCAACGCTGCCACGAAGGAAAACGACTTTGCCTACGACTGGCTGCCCAAGCGCGATGGCGCGTACGACGTTCTCGCGATCTTCGAGCGCATGCATCAGGGCAAGGTCAATGGCTTTCTGGTGCAGGGCTTCAATCCGCTGGCGGCAGTGCCCAACAAGAAGAAGTTGTCGGGCGCGCTGGCAAAGCTGAAATATCTGGTGGTGATGGACCCGCTGGAGACCGAAACCGGCGAGTTCTGGAAGAACTTCGGTCCCTTGAACGACGTCGATCCGGCGCAGATCAAGACCGAGGTGTTCCGCCTTCCGACGAGCTGCTTTGCCGAGGAAACCGGCAGCTTCACCAACTCGAGCCGGGTGATCAGCTGGAAGGAGAAGGCAGTCGATCCGCCGGGTGAGGCCAAGCCTGATTCGGAAATTGTGGCGCGCCTGTTCCAGAAGCTGCGTGGGATGTATGCGGCAGAAGGCGGCACGCTGCCGGAGCCGATTGCAGCACTGACCTGGCCGTACATCAATGCCAACGTGCCCAGTTCGGCCGAACTGCTGCGCGAGATTTCCGGCAAGGCGCTGGCGGACCTTTATCCGCCGCCACCGGCGTCGGCTGCCGCGGCAGCCGCACCTGGCGCCAAGCCGGCCGCTGTGCCGGCGGCCGCGCCGGCGGCACCCGCAGCGCCGCCCGCACCGATCGTCAAGGCGGGCGAGCAGGTCCCGGGATTCGCGGTTTTGCGCGACGATGGAACCACGGCCTGCGGCAACTGGATCTATGCCGGTTGCTGGAGCCAGGCGGGGAACCTGACCGCGCGGCGCGATACCGCCGATCCGACGGGCCTCGGCGTGTTCCCGAACTGGGGCTTCAGCTGGCCGGCAAACCGCCGCATCCTGTACAACCGCGCCAGCGCGGACAAGGACGGCAAGCCGTGGGATCCCAGCCGCAAGTATCTGGCATGGAATGGCACCTCGTGGGCGGGCGGCGCGGATGTGCCCGACATGCGGCCCGACGCGGCGCCGGACCAGGGTGTGGGCGCCTTCATCATGAACCCGGAAGGCGTGGCGCGTCTGCACGCCATCGGCATGAGTGAGGGGCCGTTCCCCGAGCATTACGAGCCGTTCGAGACGCCGGTGGGCGTGAACCTGATGTGCCCGAACAACGCGAAGGCGGTATCCAACCCCGCTGCTCGCGTCTACAAGGGTGACATGGAGGCCTTCGGCAAGGCAGCGGACTTCCCGTACGCGGCCACGACGTATCGCCTGACCGAGCACCAGCACTTCTGGACCAAGCATGCGCGCAGCAATGCCGTCGTGCAGCCGGCGCCTTTCGTCGAGATCGGCGAGGAGCTGGCAAAGGAGAAGGGCATCAAGCACGGCGACAAGGTCAAGGTGAAGTCCAACCGTGGCGAAGTGATTGCCGCGTGCGTCGTCACCAAGCGCATGAAGGGACTGGACGTCAACGGCAAGAAGGTGCACCACGTCGGCATTCCGATCCACTGGGGCTTCAAGGGGGTGACGCAGAACGGTTATCTCGCCAACGCGCTGACGCCATTCGTCGGGGACGCGAACTCGCAGACACCGGAGTTCAAGGCCTTCCTGGTCAACATCGAGAAGGCTTGAGGGAGGGAGACGAACATGGCAAATCTGCAAAGTCTCGATGTGGCGGCGCGCTCCGCCACCACCACCCCGAGCCCCTCGGTGCGGCAGGTCCCGCAGGTCGCGAAGCTCATCGACGAGTCCAAGTGCATCGGCTGCAAGGCCTGCCAGGTCGCGTGCATGAACTGGAACGACCTGCGCGACGAGGTGGGCCAGAACATCGGCGTGTACGACAACCCGGCCGACCTGTCGCCCAGTTCATGGACGGTGATGCGTTTCTTCGAAGTCGAACCGCAGGCCGGCAACCTCGAGTGGCTGATCCGCAAGGACGGCTGCATGCATTGCGAGGATCCGGGCTGCCTGAAAGCCTGTCCGTCGCCCGGTGCCATCGTTCAGTACGGCAATGGCATCGTCGACTTCCATCAGGATGCGTGCATCGGCTGCGGTAACTGTGTGACCGGCTGCCCGTTCAACATCCCGCGCATTTCGAAGAAGGACAGCAAGGCCTACAAGTGCTCGCTGTGTTCGGATCGCGTCTCGGTCGGCCTCGAGCCGGCATGCGTGAAGACCTGTCCGACGGGCGCCATCGGCTTCGGCACCAAGGAAGACATGGTGGCCTATGGCAACAAGCGGGCAGCCGAGCTGAAGGATCGCGGCTTCCAGAATGCCGGGCTTTACAACCCCGAAGGCGTGGGCGGTACGCATGTGATGTACGTGCTCAAGCATGCCGACAAGCCGGAACTTGAGGGGCTGCCGTTGAATGCCTCGATCAGCCCGGTGGTGTCGCTATGGAAGGGCGGCCTGAAACCACTCGCGCTGCTCGGCATGGGGGCGGCGGTACTCGGCGGACTGCTGCACTACCTCAAGGTCGGCCCGAACGATGCGGACGCGGAAGCCAAGGAAAGGGAGGCGTCATGAGCAAGATGATCCAGCGCTATTCGGAACGGGAGCGCATGAATCACTGGGTGATTGCCATCCTGTTCTTCATGGCCGGGCTTTCGGGGCTGGCGTTTTTCCATCCGTCGATGTTCTGGCTGACCAATTTCTTCGGTGGCGGGCCATGGACGCGCATCCTGCATCCCTTCCTCGGTGTGCTGATGTTTCTCTCCTTTGCCGGACTGATGCTGAAGGTCTGGCACCACAACAAGATCACCGAGGCCGACAAGAAATGGCTGACCGCGGTGTCCGAAGTGGTGTCGGGGCATGAAGAGACCCTGCAGAACGTGGGACGCTACAACGGTGGGCAGAAGGTGCTGTTCTGGATCATGGTGGCCTGCATGTTCGTGCTGCTCGTGTCGGGCATCATGTTCTGGCAGCCGTGGTTCGCCGACGCGTTCCCCATCGGCCTGCGCCGCCTCGCGGTCCTGCTCCATGCCTTGTCGGCGGCGGTCCTGATCATCGGTGTCATCGTGCATGTCTACGCCGCGATCTGGGTCAAGGGCACCATTCGGGCAATGACGCGGGGATCGGTCAGCGAAGCCTGGGCCCGGAAACACCATCCGGCCTGGCACCGCGAAATGACGCGCAACGGATGATCTCGAAACGCTTCGCCGCCGGGTATCCCCGGCGGCATTTTTCGACAAAGAGCCGCCGATGACTGAAGTTCATCGACTGTTGCAAGCCGAGCAGATCGCTGCGGGACGCGCAGGCGAGGTGCCGTTCTTGAGGCTGCCCAACACCAGCGTGCATTTCGGACGACGGGCGAGCCGGTTGCGGCAATTGGCGCAATCCCATCCGCTGGGCGATTACCTGCAGTTCGTTGCGGTCATTGCCGACGCGCAGCAGGCGTCAATGGCAAACATGCCGCCATTGACGCTTCCGTCGCCCGCCCATCTGGCGCGTGCGCGCGAGCACCGCATGCCGCCGCTGGTCGCATTCAGCCATCGGCGCGATCCCATGTGGTGCGATCTGTTGCGCCGCATGCTCCGCCGAATTGCCGACGATGTCGGAGCCGACCAGCGTCAACTGGTCGTCAGGCTGGAAGGCATGCGGGACGAGTATTTCGAGGCGCAAGCCTCCAAGTTGCTGGCCGGCATCACGGTCGGCCTCGATCCTGCACACGCGCCGCTGATCGGTGCAGCCCTGCAGGTCTACTGGGCGCATATGGTCGCTGCGCTGGGAACGCAAAGCTTCCACCCGCTCGAGGTCGGGACGCTATGCCCGTGTTGCGGATCCCGCCCCACGGCCAGCGTTGTCCGGGTCGAGGGCGACGCATCCGGTCAGCGCTATCTCCATTGCGCCTTGTGCGAGGCGGAATGGAATTACGTACGGATCAAGTGCACCAACTGCGAAACCACCAAGGGGATTCACTATTACGGCATCGAGGGAGCCTCCGATGCCGTCAAGGCCGAATGCTGCGACGAATGCGGAGCCTACCGAAAGATCTTCTATCAGGACAAGGAGCCGAACCTCGATCCGATTGCGGATGACCTCGCTTCGCTTGCCCTCGACATTCTGGTGGCCGAAGAGCATGGCAAGCGTCTCGTCGGCGTGAACTTCATGCTGATTCACGGCAGTGACGATTCCGATGACGGTCCTGCGCATGCGATCGTGTCGGTTTCCGGTGCTGCACCGCCGGGGTAATGCATGAGCAGACCCGTCGAGTCGGTGGTCCACCGCTCCGGGGCAACGCAGATCCGCCTGCCCTCGGTTGACCGTTTCCTGAAGCACGAGGCCGTTGCGGCAATGGTCGCATCGCACGGGCATCGATTCGTCGTCGATGCCGTGCGTGCCGTGTTCGCGCAACTACGGGCTGCCCCAGCGGGGGACGTCGCCCGTTATGCTGAAGACGATGCGCTGGTGGCTGCGGTGCGTGCCCATGTCGTTGGGCGTCTGGCGCCCAGGCTGCGGCGCATGATCAATCTGACCGGCACCGTGCTCCATACCAACATGGGCCGCGCTTTGCTCGCCGATCAGGCGATCCAGCATATCGCGCGCACGATGGGTGCGCCGAACAACTTGGAGTACGACGTCGATTCCGGCGAGCGCGGCGACCGCGACACCCTCGTCGAAGCGCTCTTGTGCGAATTGACCGGGGCCGAAGCCGCAACGGTGGTCAACAACAACGCGGCCGCAGTGCTGCTCACCATCGCCGCTTTGGCGTCAGGGCGGGAGGTTCTGGTATCGCGTGGCGAACTCGTGGAGATCGGCGGTGCCTTCCGCATGCCCGACGTGATGGCCTCGGCGGGGGCCCGCATGGTCGAAGTCGGTACCACCAACCGGACCCACGCGCGGGACTACCAGAACGCCATCAGTGCGAGTACGGCGCTGCTGATGAAGGTGCATACCAGCAACTATGCGATCGAGGGATTCACTGCGGCGGTCGGCGAAGCGGAGCTTGCAAGCATCGCCCACGCTGCCGGCCTGCCGCTGGCCAGCGATCTGGGCAGCGGCAGCCTGGTGGACCTGTCCCTCTGGGGTTTGCCGAAGGAACCGCTGCCACAGGACATGCTGGAGGCCGGTGTCGACGTCGTCACCTTCTCGGGCGACAAGTTGCTCGGCGGTCCGCAGGCGGGTCTGATCGTCGGGCGGCGCGATTTGATCGCCCGCATCAAGAAGCATCCACTCAAGCGGGCGCTGCGGGTTTCGAAGCTCGTCGTCGCCGCGCTCGAAGCAACCCTGGCGCTTTATCGCCATCCGGAATCGCTCGCAGAGCGATTGCCGACCCTGCGCTTGCTGGCGCGCGACGCGCAGGACATGCTGGACATGGCGCGTCGCATCGAGCCGGCGCTGCGCAATGCGCTTGGACAGCGGTATGACATGGAGATTGTTTCGCTGAAAAGCCAGATCGGAAGCGGTTCCTTGCCGGTCGAGCGACTTCCGAGTGCCGGCTTCTCGATTCGTCCGTCCTGTGTCGAGCGCCGGCGCGGATCCGCACTCATTGCGCTGGCGGACGCGTTGCGGGCGTTGCCGATTCCCGTCGTCGGGCGCGTTTCCGAAGGAGCGCTTCTGCTGGATTTGCGTTGCCTCGAGGATGAAGCGGAATTCGTTGCGCAGCTCGATCGATTGACTTTCGGCGGTGGCGCATGATCGTCGGCACGGCGGGCCATATCGACCACGGCAAAACGGCACTCGTTCGCGCCTTGACGGGTGTCGATACCGACCGTCTCCCCGAGGAGAAGAAGCGCGGCATTTCGATCGAACTCGGGTACGCCTACCTTCCCGTAGATGGTTCGACGCCACTTGGCTTCATCGATGTTCCGGGGCACGAACGTTTTGTCCATACCATGCTGTCCGGTGCGACGGGCATCGACTTCGGCCTGCTGGTCGTCGCCGCAGACGATGGCGTGATGCCGCAGACGCGGGAGCACCTTGCCGTGCTTCACCTTCTTGGCGTGACGCAGGGAGCGTGTGCGATCACCAAGATCGATCGTGTGCCCGCGGAGCGCGTGCGTGAGGTCGCAGTGGAGGTTGGCCACCTGCTTTCCGCCACCCGCCTTGCAGATGCGCCGTCCTTTCCCGTCAGCAGCATCACCGGAGAAGGCGTCGATGTATTGCGCGGCTACCTCCTTGATGCGCATGCCCGGTTTCGTCGAACGGCTGCCGAAGGCGGTTTCCGGCTCGCTGTGGATCGGGTGTTCACTCTCGAAGGTGCGGGCACCGTCGTTACCGGAACCGTGTTTGCGGGCGAAGTGCGCGTCGGCGACGAGGTGCGGATCGTGCCGGGTGATCGCAGGGCGCGGGTTCGCAGCCTGCGTGCGCAGAATCGCGCGTCGGAACGCGGCCGGGCCGGGGATCGCTGTGCGCTTGCCCTTGCAGGTATCGAGGTTGCCGAGGTGGCGCGCGGGCAATGGGTCACCGATCCGCGAATTGCCTCGGCCAGCGAGCGCGTCGATGTGCGTGTGGAACTGTTTCCCGATGCGCCGAAGCCGTTGCGCTCGGGGGCGGCGGTGCATTTGCATGTTGGCGCGGCGCATGCAATCGGGCGTATCGCTTTACTCGATGTCGAATCGCTCGCACCCGGAGCGACCGCGTTGCTGCAGGTGGTGCTGCAGGACGGGCTCGGCCTTTGGGCGGGCGACCGCGTCGTGCTGCGCGATGCTTCCGCCGCCCACACGATGGGCGGCGGCGTGGTGCTCGACCCGATGGCGCCAGTTCGCTATCGCAGAACGCAGGAGCGGCTTGCACTGCTTGCTGCGCTGGACGGGCCTGACACGCGGACGCGGTTTGCCGATGTCCTGCAACAGGCGACGGCCGGCGTCGACCTCGATGCGCTGGGTCGGTCATGGGGCGTGGTCGACGTCGAGCGGCTTATCCACGATGTCGAGCATCGACGCGTGCGGCAAAGTGGTGTCGATCTCGCTTTTGCACCGGCGCACTGGATGCGGCTCGCGGACAGCGTGGTGGCGGCGGTGGATGCGTTTCATGCGCGAAATCCCGATGAACCCGGCGTGGACCTGGCACGGCTGGCCCGCATGAGCTTTCCCCGCGTTGAGGCCGCCGTGGTCCAGGCCACGGCCGATGCTCTGGTACGGGCCGGGCGGCTTGCGCGACAGGGTGCCTGGCTGATGCAGCCCGAGCATGCGGTGCGGCTGTCGGAGCAGGAGCGCGTCTTTGCCGAACGGATCCGGCCGCTCCTCGCCGAGACACCATTCGATCCACCCTGGGTGCGCGACATCGCGGCGGCGATCGGCCAGCCGGAGATGCATACGCGTGTGCTGCTCAACCGCCTCGCCAAGAGCGGCATCGTGTACCAGATCGTGCGCGATCTGTTCTACGATGCGCTCGCCATCTCGAAACTGGCGGTAATCGCACAATCCATCCAGGCGGAGTCGGGTGAACTGCGTGCCGCGGTTTTTCGCGACCGCACCGGATTGGGCCGCAAGCGGGCCATCCAGGTGCTCGAGTTTTTCGATCGCATCGGTTTCACACGGCGAATCCGCGCGCGCGGCGATGACAAGCACGTGCTGCGCGCCAACCATCCCTTGCAGGCGCTGACGGTGGCGACGCCGCCGGCACAGGCGAGGCCGACTTCATGAAGGAAGAGAATCGTCCCTGGTGGGGCGGCCGGGCTTCAAACCCGGTTGGCGGCGCCTCGCGTCGCCGGGTGGGTTCGACTCCCATTCTCTTCCGCCAGACATTGCGCTAGCCATGCAGGTGCGTGGCTACGATTTTCCCGATGCGCTCCACTATCTCGTGGAGTTCGACATGTGGGCGCGACGCGACGACGACGGGCTGATCCGCGTCGGTGCGACGTCGCTTGGCGCTGCTCTGGCCGGGGAAATTGTGGCGTTCATGCCGAAGCGCATCGGCGAGCGCATCGAGCGCGGCCGGTCATTCGGCGCTATCGAACTGTTCAAGACGATCATTTCCGCCAAATCGCCGGTCGGTGGCGTCCTGACCGAGTCGAATCTTTTCCTGGAGCAGGCGCCGATGCTGGTCAACCGGGATCCTTATGGCAAGGGCTGGATGGCGCGCATTCGGGCGGATGACTGGATGCGCGACAGCGGGCTGCTGGTGCATGGACCCGCTGTCGCGCTGGCGATGGAGCGCGCGTGGCAGACCTATCGTGACGATGGCTACGATGTCTGAACCGTCGTTGCACAAATTGGCGATCTTGCTCTGGGCCTGCGATCCGACACGGCCCGAGCTATGCGCCACGCCGTTCTTCCACGCTGCCGCCGCGGCCGCGCTGGATGCGGAGGTGGAAGTGTACTTCGCCGCGCGGTCCGTCCTGCTGCTGGTTCCGGGCTGCGCGGCCGCGCTGCGTGCCAGCGATCACGATGAAACCACCATAGCCGACCACATGCGGCATGCGGCTGATCATGGTGCGAAATTCCTCGCATGCTCCAGCGCGCTCGCTGCATACGGACTCGATCATGCCGAACTCATAGCCAATTTGGCCGGTCGCGCCGGCGCGACCGCATTCGTTGGGCGCAGCCTCGACCCGCAATGGGCCACCCTGACTTTCTAGCAATCGCCAAGGCCATCATCCGAATTCGCAGTTCACTTCAAGAAAGGAAAGCCATGCACTTCGATCGTCGCAAGTTCTTGCGCGCATCGGGCAGTTTTGCCGCTGTCACCGCGACCGGTTCCACGTTGTCCCATGCCGCGACCGGCATGCCGTTCCTGATCACGCGCCCAGCCGATGTGCTCCTGCCAAAGTCGGATCGACAGCGTGTGGTGATTTGCGGTGGAGGCTGGGGTGGTCTCAATGCGGCCAAACAACTGCGCTTGCTGGCCCCACAGCTTGAAGTCGTGCTGCTCGAACGAAATCCCGTCTTCTTTTCCTGCCCGATGAGCAACAAGTGGCTGATTGATGTAGTGGATACCAATTTCCTGACACACGACTACCTTCGCGTGTCGGAAAAGCATGGGTACCGTTTCATCCAGACCGAGATTCTTGCCATCGAGCGGGATCGCAGGAAGGTTGTCACTGCGGCCGGTGAGCTTGCCTACGACTACCTGATCCTGTCGCCGGGAATCCGCTACAACTACGAGGCCTGGTTCGACAATGACCGCAGACTCGCCGAGGCGACGCGGGCACGGTTTCCTGCAGCCTACGTGCCGAACGCAGAACACTTCATGTTGAAGCGTGCAATCCAGGAATTCAAGGGCGGCGATCTGGTCATGACGCTGCCGCCGCCCCCGCAGCGCTGTCCGCCTTCTCCCTACGAGCGGGCATGTCTGATCGCGTGGTTGTTCAAGACGCGCAAGATCAAGGGACGGGTGATCATTCTCGATCACAAGGACGGCGTGCGCCCCATCGGTCTTGGATTTCGGACTGCGTTCGAGGAGCTTTACAAGGACATCATTACCTATGTGCCAAATGCACATGTCAAGTCGGTCGACCCTTTCAATAAACGGATCAAGACGGCGGCGGGCGATTTTTCTTTCGAGCATGCAATTTTGATGGCCCCCCACCAGGCTGGCGATCTCGCGTGGAAAGCGGACGTGATCGGCCGGACACCGGACGGGAAGCCAAATGGCTGGGCCGATGTCGATCCGTTATTTCTGCATGTGCGCGACGACAAGAACGTTTTCGTCATCGGCGACGCGGTCGGTGTCGTTGCACCGACTTTCCGCTTCTATCCCAAGAGCGGTCACGTGGCCAATCGGCTGGCGCGGATCGTCGCCTATTACATTGCGGAACGTGCGGCGGGTCGCGATCCCAAATACAAATTGCCCGACAATCTCTGCTACATGTGGGTCAATGGCGACCCGCAGGAGGCGATCAATGTCGGATTCGAATATTCGCTCGATGAACGGGGTCAGATCGAGCAGGTACAGTTGGACGACAACGAGCGGCGCGGGGAACTGGTGCCGGAAGATTTCGCTTGGGCGAAGACCATGTACGAAGACATGTTTGCGTGAGCGTTCTGCCGGGTTCGGGACGCAGATGGTAGAGGGGCGCCCCGCCGGCTGACTGCGTCTTGCCCGTCGCGCAAGGCTACACCTTTCGCATGCCCGACCGCCTTTGCTGCGTCTTGTACACGATGTCGTCGAGTAACGCGAGATTCACCTTGAGTCGCTGTTACGGGCTTCGAGTGCTGCCGGCGATGTACCAGGGCAGTGCCGCAGTGAGTCGCACGACTTCGCCGGCATCGCTCGTGTCGTAACCGGCCAGATTTGCGACACGTCGACGGAATCTGGCGTCGTGGAGCACCTCAATGAGCGTCGTGATCGTTCCGTGCTCAAGGCCCGCTTCGTTGACGAGCAGGAAATAATCCTCGGGCACCAGCGGCACGAATGCGAGGCCCATCTGTTGCGCGGCGGCTTCGATGCCGACGCCAACGTCCGCCGCGCCGGCGGCGATGCGTGTGGCAACCCCGAGATGCGTGTACTCCTCCAGGTCATAACCGAGGATCTGACGGGGTTGTACGCGCTCGTCGGTCAGGAACTGGTCGGTGACCAGCCGCGTGCCGGAACCTTTCTGGCGATTGATGAAGCGCAGGCCGGCGCGCGCAATGTCGCTGAAGCTGTTGATCTGTCCATCGAGTGAAGGGCGCATCATCAGACCCTGCACGCGCGTGGCAAAGCGGATCAGCCGGTGTTCCTTCGGCTTGAGCCAGCGCCGGTAGCCGATGTGCTGTACTGAGCCCTTGCGCTGGTTGCGCGCGCAATGGAATCCGGCGATGTCGCAGGCGCCCTGGGCGAGCGCCTTGAGGTTCTCCTCGCTGCCCGAGAAACGCAGGTCGACGAACACGTCGCTGCTGCGATGCTCGATTTCCTCGCGCAGGATCGGCAGCGCGAGGTCATGGCTGGCGCGCAGGCGCAGGGTTTCCTTCTCGGCGAACAGGTCTTCCTGCAACTCGGAGAGGAATTCTGCCTCCAGGCTCGCCGCCACCGGCACGAAGCGCGACATGATGCGCTGCTGCGCCCAGACCAGACGCGCGCCGAACGCGGTGAGTGTCGCGCCACGGCCGCGCTGCTTGACGATGAGCTCGGTGCCGAGTTGCTGTTCCTTCTCGCGCATCATGCCCCATGCATGGCGGTAGGACATGCCGAGCGCGCGTGCCGCCTGAGACAGCGAGCCGGACGTGCGTACACCCTCGAGCAGCAGGAACAGCGTGTCGTCGGGCGTGACGCCGCGCTGCCCGTCGTCGGGCGACAGGCTGAAGCTCACGCGCAGCGAAAAAGGCAGGGGGCCGGGCTTCATCGTTCTGGCTTTGCGTCCGCGCGTTCCGGCGGGCAGGGTGAGATCGCTCATTGGATTGCGATCCGGATTTCAATGCACATATTGTCGCGCATACTCGGCGTCGTTGTAGAGCGGCTCGTCGTAGCGCTCGCGGCCATAGTCGCGGATGATGCGCTGGCCCTCCGCCGATGCGACGAATTCGATGAAGCGCCGTGCAGTCGCCTCGCCGGGCGTGCCGCCGGTGGCGAGCATCGCCGAGTAGGTGTTGACCAGCGACTTGTCGCCGCGGAACAGCACCTTGAGCTGCGGCACATCCTTCTTCGCTGCCACCCAGGTGCTGCTGTCGGTCATGAAGTAGCCGCCTTCGGCGTTCGCGCGCTTGAGGCTCGCGGTCATGAAATCCCGGGTCACGATGTACCACGCGCCTTCCGGCACGATGGAAGCGGACTTCCACACACTCATTTCCTTCTGGTGCGTGCCCGAGTTGTCGCCGCGCGAGACGAACTTTGCCTGTGCGGCGGCAATGCGCCGGTAGGCGTCGGCTGCTCCTTTCGCCTCGGCGATCCGTGCCGGATCTGCGGCCGGCCCGACGATGTAGAACTCGTTCGAGCCGATCAGCGTGCGCTGCGTCGCCCAGCCTTCGGCGACAGCAGTTTCCTCTTGGCCGGGCGCATGCACCATCACCATGTCGACCTTCTTTTCCTTCAGCAGCTTCATCGATTGGCCGGTGCCGGCCTTGTGCCAGACCATCTGCGCATCGGCCCTGGATGCGAATGTTTCGGCCAGCAGCTTGAGCAGGCCGAGTTCGCCGGGGCTGCCGGTGGCGAGCGAGAAGCGGTTCGCGCCGCCGCCATAGGTTTCGACCTGTGCGTCCTGCGCGCGCAGGCCGGTCGCGGAAAAGAGCATGAGGGATGCCGCCAGGACGAGGAACGTGCGTTGCATGATGCTCGTCACTTCTTCGCGTTGGGGAAGAACAATTGTTCGCCGCCGATCTTGTAGTCGGCAATCGCCTTTTGGCCCTCTGCCGACACCAGCCAGTCGATGAACTGCTGGCCGAGTTCCTTCTTCACGTGCGCATGCTTGGCCGGATTGACCAGAATGACGCCGTACTGGTTGAACAGGCGCGTGTCGCCCTCGACCAGGATCTTCAGGTCGACGCGATTCTTGAAGTTGAGCCAGGTGCCGCGGTCGGCGAGGAGGTAGGCGTTCATCGACGAGGCGGTGTTGAGCGCCGGCCCCATGCCCGAGCCGGTTTCCTTGTACCAGGCGCCTTTGACGGCTTCGAGATCGATGCCGGCCGCCTTCCAGTAGCGCAGCTCGGCGGCGTGCGTGCCGCTCTTGTCGCCGCGCGAGACGAAGGGCGCCTTGGCGGCTTCGATCTTGCGCAGGCCATCGAGGATGTCCTTGCCGGTGGCTTTGGCGGCGTCGTCCTTCGGGCCGATCAGGATGAAGTCGTTGTACATGACCTCCTTGCGCTCGACGCCGTAGCCTTCGGCGATGAATTTCTCCTCGGCCGCCTTGTCGTGCACGAACACCACGTCGGCATCGCCGCGGCGCGCGGTGTCGAGCGCCTGCCCGGTGCCGAGCGCGACCACGCGCACCTGCACGCCGGTCTTCTGCGTGTAGATCGGCAGCAGGTGGCCGAAAAGGCCCGACTGTTCGGTCGACGTCGTCGAGGCGACGGTGATGAACTTGTCCTCGGCGTGCGCACCGGAAAGTCCGAGCAGGAACGCGGCGGCAAGGCCGAGCAACGAGCGGCGGGAGGGATTCATGGCAGTTCTCCTTTGAGGAAGTCGTCGGCTTCGCGCGACTGCGCTTGCCGGAAAAAGACATCGGCGGGCGTGTGTTCAGTGATGCGCCCGTCGTGCATGAAGACGATGTCGTCGGCAAGCCGACGCGCCTGGCCGAGGTGATGGGTGATCATCACGATCCGGGTGCCGCTTGCGGCAATGTCGGCGACGATGCGTTCGACTTCGCGCGAGGCGGCCGGGTCGAGGCTCGCGGTCGGTTCGTCGAGGAACAGGATGCGCGGCGCGAGCGCCCAGGCGCGCGCCAGCGCGACGCGCTGCTGCTCGCCGCCAGAGAGCACGCGTGCGGCGCGTTGCGCCACGTGCGGCAGGCCGACGCGCGCCAGCGCGGCAGTGGCGCGATCTGTTCGCTCGGCACGCGGCACGCCGGCGAGGTCGAGTGCATACTCGATGTTGGCCAGGGCCGAACGGCGCAGCAGCACCGGTCGCTGGAAAACCATGGCCTGCGCCGTCGGTTGCGCCGTCTTGCCGCCCCAGGTGATTTCACCGGTGGTGGGCCACAGCAGGCCGTGCAGCAGGCGCAGCGTTACGCTCTTGCCGGCGCCGTTGGGGCCGAGGACGACGGTGCGGCGTCCGGCTTCGAGCGTCAGGTTGACGTCGCGCAGGATGGCCCGGTCTCCCGCTGCGAAACCGACGTTGCACATGACCAGCGGAAACATGCCGTTGCCGGTTTCAGCCATAGTGGCGCTGCGCCCACTGGCGCGTGAGGTGGGCGCTGGCATTCACCACGACGACGATGCCGACCAGGATCAGGCCGAGTGCCAGCGCCAGCGGCAGATCGCCCTTGCTGGTTTCGAGCGCGATGGTGGTAGTCATGACGCGGGTGACGCCGTCGATGTTGCCGCCGACGATCATCACCGCGCCGACCTCCGCGATCGCGCGGCCGAACGCGGCGAGTACGACGGTGACGAGTGAAAAGCGCGTGTCGTGCAGCAGCGTGAAGGTGGCGCGCAGGGTGCCCGCACCGAGCGACTGCAGTTGCTCGTGGTACTCGCGCCAAGCGTCGGCGACGATCTGCCGCGTAAAAGCCGCGATCAGCGGCGTGATCAGAGCGGTCTGCGCAATCACCATCGCGGTTGGCGTGAACAGCAGGCCGAACTGCCCGAGCGGCCCGGCGCGCGACAGCAGCAGGTAGACGAGCAGGCCGACCACCACCGCCGGCAGGCCGATGAAGGCGTTGAGCAGCACAGTGACCGGCGCTTGCCCGGCAAAGCGCCCGACCGCCACGGCCGCACCCAGCGGCAGGCCGATCAGCGAGCCGAACAGCACCGCCGTGAGGCTGACCTTGAGCGAGAGCCCGACGATGCCGAGCAGCTTGGCATCGAGCCCGCCCATCAGCGCGAACGAGGTGGAAAAGGCCTCCGACAGTGTGCTCATCGGACGGGTGAACGAACGAAGAACCGCACGGCGGCATGCCGCGCGGCTGATCGAATGCGGGAGGGAATCGAAGTCTGCGCGGACGGCTCGCCCGCGCAGCGGATCGGACGGGCGCTTAGTGCTCGACGCCGACCATGACGCTGTCGGCCTTGATCAGGGCGTAGGCGGTGCTGCCTTCCTTGAGGCCGAGCGAACCGACCGACGTGGAGGTGACTTGTGCGGTGATTTCGACGCCCGGCGCAATCTCCAGCGTTACTTCGCTGTTGATGCTGCCGTGGATGATCTTCTTCACCGTGCCCTTGAGCTGGTTGCGTGCGCTGACTTTCATGCCGAGCCTCTTTCGTGAATGATACGTCGCGCAATTCTACTCCGTCCGTATCGGTCACTTCGCAGCCTGGGCTATCAGCAGATCAAGCTCGCTGCCGGCCGAAGCGGTGATCTGCAGCAGGTAGTCATGACCTGGTGCGAGTTCGAACAACAACGCTTTCGGGATGCCGAAACAGCGCAGACGCTTGTCCGAGCTGATCGGCGCGAGCGGCGTGCCCGTCGCGCGGTCGATCAGCTCGATCCAGGCGCGGTCGCTGGCTGAGAAGCGGAACACGCCGCCGCGTCCCGGCGCGAACGCCATCAGGCCACCGTGCGTTCCGGGCGGATTGGCTTCGGCCTTGGCCAGGGCGACCGGTTTGAGCCGGGCCTGCGGCTGGAGCTTGAGCCTGGTGCGGATGAGTGTGACGACCGGCGGGGGCGTGCCCGCTGCGGGGGCTGCGCTCAGCGTCGTGCCCGCAGCGCCCCAGGCGCTGCGCTCCGCTTCCAGTTCCGCCGGCAGCGCATCGCAGGCCATTGCCTGGGGCTGGACGACCGGCTTGCCGCCGGACGCGGCGCAGCCGGTCAACATGGAAGTGGCCAGCAGGACTGCGAGGTGAAAGGGATGCGGCATGATCGACCGGGCAAAAACGTCAGCCGAGTATAGGCAGGCCGCGACACAGCTCAAATATGAGGTGTGGAGCATAAGTTCGGCTGCCCGCCGATCGTGTTCGTGATGTGTGTCACGCAGCGGCGCGTTCGGCGCTCAAGTCACCGGTCAAGCAGCCGAAGTCCCTGATGGGACACGGCGCAAGGCGTGTCCCGAATACGAACCAGGCATTACGTATCCGACAAGGGCAAACCCGACCGAAAGGCGGGGGCGCAAAGTCACCGGCCTAACGGCATGGAGGAATCCATCCCATGGCAGCGGAGCCGCCGGATCGTCGATCGCGCCGCGGCGGAGGCTCGCCCGCGCGCGTCGGCCGTCTCACGCCGCTATGACTGAAACCGCGTCGGACCGTTCGCACCGGCTCGTTCCGGAACCCAGACGACGAGGCGATACATCGTGCAGAACCCCATCCGAATTCCGCGTTTCGATACCCTGATGATCCCGATCGCGCTGCTCGCGCTGCTGGGGCTGTACGCCGGCCTTGCCGGCGCGGCGCAGGAACCGGTGGTGTGGTCGTGCGCGTACGATCGCGAGACGTCGATTGCTTGCCGGCTGCAAACGCCCCCGCTCGCCGAGCGTATGGATCCCGCCGATTCCGCTACGTCTGCGCCGATCGACGATGCACAGGGCGTGTCGCGCCGGAGCCGCCTGCCGGCCATCTTGCATGTGCTGCGTGATCAACCGGGCGTGCTCGCGGGGCGTACGGTGCTGATTCCGCTGCATACCGAAGCGACCGACATGGCTTTCGTGCGCCAGCTTGCCGCGGCGGTGATGTGTGGTTCCAGGGGCGGTTGCCGCGTCGAACTTGTGCCGGGTCGCACCGAACTCGCACAGATGTCGGCACAGGATCTCGTCGATCGTACCGACGCTGCGCTCGAGGACCTGTCGCCCGGGGACTGATTCCAACCCGGGAAAGCGAAACGGTGCACGGCTCACCGCGCCCGCATGAACTGGAGCGGGTGAAGGGAACAGCACCCGGTCGCTAACTCGTTTATTACGAACGTTTTTTCCGATCCAAGCGTCACGGAATGGACTCGATTGTGGACTCAAGTCTTCGGCCTGGTCAACGCAGGCCGTTGCGGGTGATCCAAAGCGAGCCAAGCACATCCATCAACAGCCAGAGCATCGGATTTCATACCGAAGTCTATCTGTCCACTGGCACATCACGCCACAGGCCGCTACGGACAGGTGAGCTGCGTCCTCAAAGGATTGACTCATCATCGACAGGCCCGGTCCCGCCCGCCTTTCGCCCGCTCGATGAACCGCTTCATGGGCTCCGAGGGTTCGCCCCGGCGGCGCAGCAGGTAGGTAGAGAGCACCGGTGGGCTGCCGGCCAAGGGACGAATGGAGATGTCCGGGCGCTGTAGCGTCTGCACCTGCGAGGCGATGGCGAAGCCGA